>Ga0105248_10003592_pt1 | contig 17186 bp, 16 predicted proteins | sample KBSS34metaG_FD_81524 | JGI IMG/M metagenome (GOLD analysis project Ga0105248, IMG submission 81524) | Switchgrass rhizosphere microbial communities from Kellogg Biological Station, Michigan, USA - KBS S3-4 metaG | ecosystem: Host-associated > Plants > Roots > Rhizosphere > Soil | place... | reverse complement strand
GCCAACAGTGCGGCCCGCTACGCGGTGACGGTGATCGCTCTGAGCCAAGGCACCATGGTGGCGCTGATGTCGATGGCCCCCGTGCAGCTGATGATGCAGGGCGCGACCCTGACCATCGTCGGGTTGACGATCAGCCTCCACGTCGCGGGGATGTACGCGCTGTCGCCCGTATTCGGCTGGCTGGCTGACCGGTGGGGGCGCACGCCGGTCGTGCTCGCGGGACAGGCGTCGCTCCTGGGCGCCTTGGCGCTGTTCTGGCTCGGCGCCGACTCGCGTGCCGCCATGGTCGTCGGGTTGATCCTGCTCGGGTTGGGCTGGTCGGCATCCGTGGTCGCCGGCTCAGCGCTCGTCGCAGAGGCCGTGCCCACGACCGAGAGAGCGGCGCTTCAGGGCTTCTCGGATCTCTCCATGAACGCGGCTGGTGCGTTGTGCGGCGCATCGGCGGGGCTGGTGCTCGGTGCGGTCGGATATTCGGGGCTCGGTCTCGCGACGATGCTCCTCGCCGGGGTCATCGTGTGCTGGACGGTGGTCCGTCTGATAGCGGCTCGCGCCGCAACGGCCGCTGCTCGGGCAGCGTCCAGTGGAACAGCACAGCGAGTACGCGCACCACGAAGGTGAGTGCGACGCAGGCGACGGCGCCGACGATCGCCGGCACCCCGAGACTGACCAGCACCACCAGGCTGGTCGCCCCCACCAGGGCGGCGACCGCATAGAGCGACCCGACCTGCATCAACGCAATGGGAACGCTGAGCAGCAGGTCGCGCAGGATCGACCCGCCGACCGCCGAGAGCGCGCCGACGAACACCGCCGGGATGGCGGGGAGGCCGGCGGCGAGAGCCGCGGTCGTCCCGATCGCGCCGAACAGCCCGATGGTCAGGGCGTCGAGGGCAGTGATGAGCGGCTGGATGCGGTGGAAGATGCGTTGCAGCAGCATCCCGATCAGTGCGCTCGCCGTGGCGACGGGCAGGTACCAGTTGCTCAGCAGCGCCCGGGGAACCTCGTTGAGCAGTACATCGCGCAGCACCCCGCCGCCGAACCCGGTGGCGATGCCGATGATCGCGACGCCGAGCAGGTCGAGCCGCCTGTCGCGGAACTGCGCCGCGAACAGGGCGCCCTGCAGGCTGCCGATGCCGACGGCGAGCAGATTGGCCCAGAGCGGGATGCTGACCGACTGGATGGCGCTGGCAACCAGGTGCGCCGTCACAGCCGTTCGAACAGTCCTGGGTAGTCGACGACGACTCCGTCGAGGTCCACCGTGATCTCGCGGCTGAAATCGCTGTCGAGAGACTCGAACAGGTAGAGGTCCTCCTCGAGTCGGGTGTAGCGCTGCTCGTCGATGGTCACCTCGAGGTCAGGAAAGGAGACGTAGGCGGCGGTCACGTCACCCTCATCACCGATGGCCAGATCCAGACGACGGATGGGAAGTGTGTTGGTGAACGGGGTGATCGCCAGATCGAGGTCGATGGCGTCGCCGAGGTCGGTCCTGACCTCGCCGTCGACTTCCCAGCCACCACGACCGTCGAACGTGATCAGGAGGGTGCGCTCCTGGGCGGCCGACTCGAGGCGCAACTGGCGGAACGTCCAGTCGCTTTCGCAGACGATTTCGTAGCTGTAGCGGCCACGAGCCGAGTCGATGATCGACGAGGCGCGCACCATCCCGCCCTCTTCGACGCGGATCCGTTCCAGCCCGTCGTATTCGAGCCCTCGCCAGATGTAGTCAGCCACGGTGGAAGTCTGGCACCAGCATCCAGGTGTGAAGGACAGGAGCCTGCGAGAATGGACCAGCGGAACGGCGCGACCGCGCTCGTGCCGTGAAGCGGGTGCGCTGCAGAAGCGGCGGCGCGCGAAAGGACACCGTGCCGACCTACCGTGACGAAGCCGTCGTGCTGCGCACCCACAAGCTGGGTGAGGCCGACCGCATTGTCACGATGCTGAGTAAGCAGCACGGCAAGATCCGCGCGGTGGCCAAGGGCGTGCGGCGCACCGGTTCGCGTTTCGGCGCCCGGCTCGAGCCGTTCATGGTGGTCGACGGGTTGTTCTACATCGGGCGATCGCTCGACATCGTGCAGCAGGCCGAGAGCATCGGCTCATACGGGGCCGACATCGTCGGCGACTACCCGAGCTTCACGGCGGCGAACGCCATGGTCGAAGCGGCCGACCGGCTGAGCGATCACGAAGCGGGCATCCAGCACTATCTGCTGCTTGTGGGGGCCCTGCGCTCGCTGGCCAATGGGGAGCATTCACCGGGCCTCACCCTCGACTCGTATCTGCTGCGAGCGCTCTCGATCGCGGGATGGGCGCCGAGCTTCGTCGACTGCGCGGTCACCGGGGCTCCGGGACCGCACACCGCCTTCGTCGTCCAACTCGGCGGGGTGGTGAGCGACGAGGTCGCGCCCCACGGAGCTCCACGGCTCGACGCCGAGACCCTCGGCCTGCTCGGCGCGTTGCTGGCGGGGGAGTGGGAGACTGCGGAGGCGGCAGACGAGCGAGCCAAGGCTCAGGCAAGCGGCGTGGTGGCGGCGTACACGCAGTTCCACTTGGAGCGCGGGCTGCGCTCACTCGAGCACCAGGACCGCGTGGCCAAGGGCGCCTAGCGGGTCGCGGCTCAGTTCCCGGCGTCTCGGGTGCCGGCGTCTCAGGTGCCGGCGTCGCAACTTCCGTGGCCGAACAGGTAGACGCCCGGCGCGTGGAACCCATTGACCACCCCACCGGTGAATGTCACGATCACGCCCCAGAGCCCGCTCTCTTGAGGGTCGAGCAGCGCCTCGATGTGTCCTTCCCCGCGGTCGCCCGACACCGATCCGGGCACGTGGGCGAGCACATCGCTGAGCGTCGTTCCGACGGTCTGACCCTGGGTCTCGATGTCAAGCCCGCCTGTGGTGCGCGCCGCGGTCACGGTGGCGACGAACTGCGTTCCGCCGATGTCGGTCATGTACGGGTCGAAGGCGATCTGAAATCCACCCCAGTCGTAGATCGAGCTCGCGGCCTGGCACGAGGTCGCGGGCACCGGGATGACCGTCGGAGCACCGATCACGGCGGTCAACGCGGCCGCGGCGGTCGCGGCATCGGTCGTGAAGGGGACGTTGAGCAGCTGCTCCTCGCTCGCGCTGCCGACTCCGACGCTATGCGCGTTGATCTCCAGGAACGCGGGGGCTCGACCCGAGGGAGTCGGTGACGACCCGGCTGCCGTCGGGTGCTCGCCTGCCGGCGGGGCGACGGTGGGTGGGCCACCGGAGCCGCCACCGGGGCCGCACGCCGTGAGCGCGACAAGGACCATGGCGGACAACGCCAGGGCGGGTGGAAGCCGAAGGCTACGGGTCATCTGCACAGGTTAGGGGTCGCAGGTAGGCTCGCGACCATGGTCGGCAAAACCCATAAGGACGCCGTCGACTTCAAACCCGTCGACTGGACGGGCCTATACCCACCGGCGATGCCCGCATCGGCGGTTCCGGGCCACGTCGCGTTGGTGATGGACGGCAACGGCCGTTGGGCGAACCGGCAGGGGCTCACGCGCATCGAGGGCCACCGCGCTGGGGAGGCGGCGCTGCTGGATGTGGTGGCCGGCGCCATCCAGATCGGGGTCAAGCACCTCAGCGTCTACGCCTTCTCGACCGAGAATTGGTCGCGCAGCCCCGACGAGGTGCGCTTCTTGATGGGCTTCAACCGCGACGTGCTGCACCGGCGCCGCGACCAGCTCAACGACTGGGGTGTGCGGGTGCGCTGGGCCGGCCGCAAACCGCGGCTGTGGCGCTCGGTGATCGGCGAGCTGCAGTTCGCTGAGCGGCTCACCGCGCGCAACGACACGCTGACCCTCACGATGTGCGTCAACTACGGCGGGCGCAACGAGGTGACGGATGCCGTCCGCGCCATCGCCGAAGAGGTGAAGGCCGGCAGGCTGAAGCCGTCGGGGATCACCGAGAAGACGATCCAGAAGCACCTGTACATCCCCGATGTGCCCGACGTCGACCTCTTCGTGCGCAGCTCGGGCGAGCAGCGCACCAGCAACTTCCAGCTCTGGCAGAGCGCCTACGCCGAAATGGTCTTCCTCGATACCCTCTGGCCCGACTTCTCGCGCACCGATCTCTGGCAGGCGATCGAGCTCTACGCGAGTCGTGCCCGGCGCTTCGGCGGCGCCGTGGACGCGCCGGCGCTCTAGAGGCCGGCCGCCACTCCCGCTGCAAGCCACGCCCCGCTCGGTGGTCTCTTGTGGAGCGGGCCGCGCTCGCTCATGCTCAGAGGATGGTCAGTGAAGCCCTAGCCGCCGCTATCCCGCAATTCGGAGACCCGCGGGGGTACCTGGCCGTCGCATCCATCGGAATCCCGCCCCGGAGTGCCGTCGAGGCGCTGACCGCCGACTTGGCGGCCTGGGCGGCGGCACAGCGCGACCCGCAAGGCTACGACGAGGTGATCGCGCGCACGCGGGAGCACTACGCGAACCTGGTCGGGGTGCCGGCGAGCCGGGTGGCGGGGGGATCGCAGACCTCCGTGCTCACGTCGATCGTGGCGGCGGCCGTTCCGGATGGCGCCGAGGTATTGGTAGCCGACGGGGACTTCTCGTCGATCGTGTTCCCGTTCCTGCAGCGCCAGAACAGCCGAAACGGCACGGGCATCCGCGTGCGGTCGGTCCCGCTCGAGGCGCTCGCCGACTCGATCACCGACGAGACCTGGCTCGTGGTCTTCTCGATGGTGCAATCCCGCAATGGAGTGGTCGCCGACGTTCCGGCCCTGCTCGCGGCCGCCGAACGCACCAACACCTTCACCTTCTGCGACTTCACGCAGGCGGCCGGGGTGCTCCCGGTGGATGCATCCCTGTTCGATGTCACCGTTTGCCACAGCTACAAGTGGCTGTGCGCGCCACGCGGCGTTGCCTTCATGACGCTGAGCGAACGCGTCGACCCGCTGTTGACGCCACTGCAGGCCGGTTGGTACGCGGGGGATGACGTGTGGACCAGCACCTACGGACCGACGATGCACCTCGCCCACGATGCGCGCCGCTTCGATGTCTCCCCAGCGTGGCAGGCCTGGATCGGCGCCGAGCAGTCCATCGGGCTCTTCGCCTCGCTCGACATCGCCGAGGTCTGGCAGTACTGCTCGGGGCTCGGCGACGACCTCTGCGACCAGCTCGGCATCCCGCAGCAGCATCAGGCGATCGTGACCTGGGCGGACGCCGACGGCGACGATCTGCGCACCCTGATCGACGCCGGCATCCGCATCTCGGGTCGGGCCGGACGCCTGCGCGCCTCATTCCACCTGTGGAATGACCCGACCGACGTGACCGCCGTCATCCGGGCCCTGAAGCGCTGACCGCCCGGGTTCATCGGCCCCGGTAGGCTGGGCTCCTCGCCCAACCGCGCAAGCCGGCGCGGCTGACCCCTGGAGTTCTCGTGGCCACGCCCAATCCGCTCGAATCGATCATCTCTCTCGCGAAGCGCCGTGGCTTCGTCTACCAGTCGGGGGAGATCTACGGCGGCTCGCGCAGCGCCTGGGACTACGGGCCGCTGGGCGCCGCGCTGAAGGAGAACATCAAGCGCGAGTGGTGGAAGTTCATGGTGCAGAGCCGTGACGACATCGTCGGCATCGACTCCTCGGTGATCCTGCCGCGCCAGGTCTGGGAGGCATCCGGGCACGTCGAGGTGTTCTCCGATCCGCTCGTCGAGTCGCTGCACACCCACAAGCGCTACCGCGCCGACCACCTGCTCGAGGCCTACGAGGAGAAGCACGGGCATCCGCCGGCGAACGGGCTCGCCGACATCCGCGATCCCGACACCGGTCAGCCCGGATCGTGGACCGAGCCGCAGAACTTCTCAGGCCTGCTGAAGACGTTCCTCGGCCCGGTCGACAACGAGGAGGGGATGGCGTACCTCCGTCCCGAGACCGCGCAGGGCATCTTCGTCAACTTCGCCAACGTGCTCTCGAGCGCGCGCATGAAGCCGCCGTTCGGCATTGCGCAGGTGGGCAAGAGCTTCCGCAACGAGATCACGCCGGGCAACTTCATCTTCCGTACCCGGGAGTTCGAGCAGATGGAGATGGAGTTCTTCGTCGAGCCGGGCACCGACGAGGAGTGGTTCGACTACTGGATCGACGCCAGCGAGCAGTTCTATACCGGTCACGGCATCAATCCCGACAACATCCGGCGCTACGAGCACCCGAAAGAGAAGCTCAGCCACTACTCCAAGCGCACCATCGACCTCGAGTACCGCTTCCGCTTCGCGGGCAGCGAGTGGGGCGAGCTGATGGGCGTGGCGAACCGCACCGACTTCGATCTGAAGACGCACTCCGAGAAGTCGGGCGTCGACCTGTCGTACTTCGACCAGACCAAGAACGAGCGCTGGATCCCGTATGTGATCGAGCCGGCATTCGGGCTCACGCGCGCGCTGATGGCCTTCCTGGTGGATGCCTACGCCGAAGACGAGGCGCCCAACACCAAGGGCGGAGTCGACAAGCGCACGGTGCTGCGTCTCGACCGCCGACTCGCGCCGATCAAGGTGGCGGTGTTGCCGCTGTCGCGCAACGAGCAGCTCTCGCCGGTCGCCAAAGCGCTGGCCGATGAGCTGCGCCAGCACTGGATGATCGAGTTCGACGACGCAGGCGCCATCGGCCGCCGCTACCGCCGCCAGGACGAGATCGGCACGCCGTTCGCGGTGACCGTCGACTTCGACACCCTCGATGACAAGGCCGTCACGGTGCGCGAGCGCGACACGATGGAGCAGGAGCGCGTCTCGCTCGACCGTCTCGTCGGATACCTGGCCGAGCGGCTGCTGGGTTCGTGAGCGAGGCCGTCGCACCGAGCGAGGCTGCGCCGCCGGTGGATCCTCGCCCGTTGCCCCCGTCGCTGCCCTATTATCGGCTGCTGCGCGCGTTGCCGGGCTACCGGTGGTGGAAGCCCCTGGTCGCGCTCGTCATCACCGCCGTGCTGTGGGTCATCTTCACCGCCATCGTGCTGGTGATCGGCGTGGTGATCGCCGTGGCCCAGGGCCGGATCGATTTCGCCACGACCCAGGGCGCGACGAGCGGGCTTCTCAAACTGTTCGGTGTGGTGGATGCCGGCGATCCCCTCTCGGTGTCCGTCGGTTTGATCGGCGTCGCGACGCTGCTGCCGGCGACCCTTCTGGCCTACCGCATCGTCGGATTGCGGCCGCTGACGGTGCTCCGCTCCGTGCAGTTCCGCTTCCGCTGGCGGTGGATGGCATTCAGCCTGCTTCCGGCTCTTGCCGTGACGGTGGCCGCCACCCTTCTTCAGGTCTTCGTGCTTCCCCTCGTCGTCGGCGGAGCCACGGTTGTCGCCCCCACGATCCCGCTCGGCACCTTCTTGGTCTGCGCCGTGATCGTGCTGGTGGTGACGCCGCTCCAAGCCGCTGCCGAGGAGTTCGCATTCCGAGGGCTGATCAGCCAGATGTTCGGGGGCTGGCTGCGCTCGGGGCCACTCGTGATCGTGCTCAGCGCCATCCCGTTCGCCGCCGCCCACACGCAGTATCTGAGCGACGCGGGGTCATTGACCTGGGCGACGGCCGACGTGGCCTTCTTCGCGCTGGTCGCCGGCTTCGTGACCTGGCGCACCGGCGGCATCGAGTCGAGCATCGCGCTGCACGCGACCAACAACACGCTGGCGTTCTTGGCCCTCGCCTCGAGTCTGGGGGGAACGACCTCGACCAGCACCAACGCCGGGGGAGATCCGCTTCCGCTCTTCCTGTCGTTCCTGGTTTCGGTCGTGACGATGGTTCCGTTCGCGATCTGGATCGATCGAGCGGCGCGCAAGCGCGGCATCCAACGCGTCCTCGCACCGATCGCTCCTTTCGAAACCTCGACGGCTGCGGGGAATAGCTGACACGTCATCCGGTTGACCTTGGTATGAGCGAACCGATCAGCGCACCCATCAAGGTCGACATCTGGAGCGACATCGCCTGCCCGTGGTGCTTCATCGGCAAGCGCAAGTTCGAGGCGGGTGCCGAACAGTTCGGCGGCGACGTCGAGGTGGAGTACCACTCGTTCGAACTCTCGCCCGACACCCCCGTCGACTTCGATGGCAGCGAGCAGGACTACCTGGTGACGCGCGGATTCCCGGCCGACCGGATCGACGGCATGCTCGAGCGGGTCACCGGCATCGCCGAATCGGTCGGACTGCATTACGACTATGACGCCCTGCAGCACACCAACACCGTGCTGGCGCATCAGCTCATCCACTATGCCAAGGCGCACGGCCGGCAACTCGAGATGAAGGAGCGGCTGCTCGCCGCCTACTTCGAGCAGGGGCGGCACGTCGGCCGTGTCGAGGAGTTGGCAGACCTGGCCGCAGAACTCGGCTTCGACCGCGACGACGTTGTCCGGTCGCTGAGCGCGAACGAATACCTCGACGCGGTGCGCGCCGATCAGGAGCTCGCGATCGAGTATGGCATCCAGGGCGTCCCGTTCTTCGTGATCGACGGCAAGTACGGGGTGTCAGGTGCTCAGGATCCCGCGACCTTCGCTAACGTGCTGACACAGGTTCGCGACGAGAAGGCGGCAGTGGCATGAGCGAGGCGATGACGGCTCCGATCCCGGTCGTGCACGACGAGGCGGCCCTTCCCAAGCTGCAACTCCTCGGGAACGCGGATGCCGAGAGCTGCGAAGGCGACTTCTGCGAGATTCCTGCGCACCACGAGCAGGCGGTCATGAACCGCCGGATCGACTCCGACCTGATCTGACGTCGGGTCAAGCCCGGGGCGGCAGCTCGTCGCTGATGTCGGCGACCGTCGCTTCGAGGCCGGCGATCAGCTGGTCGGCATCGACGAACGCGCTCAGGCCGTGCTCGCCGGCGCCCATCGACACGCGGCGTCCGACGACGCGCTCGTCGATGTACACCGGCCAGGCGGTCGTCGAGCCCAGCGGGGTGATGGTCCCGCGCTCGTAGCCGGTCGCCTCGAGAGCAACGGATGCCTCGGGCAGCTGCAGCTTGTTGACCCCGACCACGGCGCGCAGCTTGGCCCACGAGATCTGGCGGTCGCCGGGAATCTCGGCGAACAGGAAGCTGCCGTCGTGGCGCTTCACTACGAGCGATTTCACGATGTCGGCCGGGGTGATCCCGAGGATCTGCGCGGCCTCCTCGAGAGAGCGGGCGTTGGTGCGCTCGACGAACTCCAGCGGGATGCCGCGGGCAGCGGCATCCACGGCCACACGACTGCGTCCGTCTGCGGGCCCGGTCGGCTCGCTCGGAGGCTCTGTCGGCATCCATCCACCCCTATCTGGGACAATCGAGACATGTCCACGATATCGGCGCCGCAGCGACCGCTCACGATCGGGCCGCTGAGCCTCGACGTGCCGGTCGTGCTCGCGCCGATGGCGGGTATCACCAACACCGCGTTCCGTCGGCTGTGCCGCGAATACGGCGCGGGGCTGTACGTGAGCGAGATGATCACGAGCCGCGCGCTGGTCGAGCGCACACCCGAGAGCCTGCGCCTGATTCAGCATCACGAATCGGAGACGACTCGCAGCATCCAGCTCTATGGAGTCGACCCCAAGACCGTTGCCGACGCGGTGACGATGCTGGTCGCCGAAGACCGCGCCGATCACATCGATCTGAACTTCGGATGCCCCGTGCCGAAGGTCACCCGCAAGGGCGGGGGAGCGGCCCTCCCGTGGAAGCTCGACCTGTTCCGCGAGATCGTCGAGAGCGCGGTGCAGGCGGCCGGTCCGCTGCCGCTCACGATCAAGATGCGCAAGGGCATCGACTCCGACCACCTCACCTACCTCGAGGCGGGTCGCATCGCCGAGGGTGCCGGCGTCGCGAGCATCGCGCTGCACGCGCGAACTGCAGCCGAGTTCTACTCGGGCACCGCCGATTGGTCGGCGATCGAGAAGCTCAAGAACGCGATCACCAGCGTGCCCGTGCTGGGCAACGGTGACATCTGGAGCGCCGAGGATGCCCTGCGCATGGTCGATGAGACGGGGTGCGACGGCGTGGTGGTGGGGCGCGGGTGCCTGGGCCGCCCGTGGCTGTTCGGGGATCTGGCGGCGGCATTCCGCGGCGAGTCGCTCAAGGCGCAACCGAGCCTCGGTGAGGTGGCCGCGGCGTATCGCAGGCACGCCGAGTTGCTGATCGAGTTCTTCGACGACGAGGGACGCGGATGCCGCGACCTGCGCAAGCACGTCGCCTGGTACTTCAAGGGCTACTCGGTCGGCGGCGAGATCCGGGCTGCCCTGGCGACGAGCAGCAGCCTCGACGAGATCGACGAGATCCTGACCCGGCTCGACATGGAGCAGCCCTACCCGGGTGCCGACGCCGAGGGCCAGCGCGGTCGTGCAGGCACCCCCAAGCAGCCGACGCTGCCCTACGGATGGCTCGACAGCCGTGAGCTGAACGAGACTCACCGCGCAGAGGTCGCCGAGGCCGAGTTGCACCACAGCGGTGGCTGACGGCTCGTTCGGGAGCCCGGCTCCCGGCTACTCCGAAGCCGATGCCGAACGCTGGTTGCCCGAGCAGCACTCCTCGCGGCGCAGCGACTTCGCTCGCGACCGTGCCCGGCTGCTGCACTCGAGCGCGCTGCGGCGTCTCGCCGTGAAGACCCAGGTGCTCAGCCCCTCCGCCGGCGGTCTCGACTTCGCGCGCAACCGGCTGACCCATTCGCTCGAGGTGGCGCAGATCGGCCGTGAGCTGGCCGTCAACCTGGAACTCGATCCGGATGTCGTCGACACCGCCTGCCTCGCTCACGACCTCGGGCACCCGCCGTTCGGTCACAACGGCGAACGCGCGTTGAACGACTGGGCGCTCGAGATCGGCGGCTTCGAGGGCAACGCGCAGACCCTGCGGCTGCTCACCCGGCTCGAACCCAAGGTGTTCGGGCCTGATGTCGACGGCGTCCCGGGTCGGAGTTATGGCTTGAATCTCACCCGCGCCAGCCTCGATGCCAGTTGCAAGTATCCGTGGCCGGAGGCGGACGGCATCGCAGACCCGAGCGGTCGCAGCAAGTTCGGCTTCTACGCGGATGACACGCCGGCCTTCGTCTGGCTGCGCGAGGGCGCGCCTGCCCGAGTGCGCTGCATCGAGGCCCAAGTGATGGATCTGAGCGACGACATCGCCTACTCGGTGCACGATTTCGAGGACGCGATCGTCAACGGCTACCTCGACGTGCCGGCGTTGAGCGCGCGGGTCGATCACGAGTCGCTGGTGAACAGCATGTTCGCCTGGATCGGGGGCGAGATCCCGCACGACGAACTGATCGCCGCCTTCGACCGGCTCGACAATCTCGAGGCGTGGCTGGATTCCTGGGACGGCAGCCGTCGCGACCTGGCCAGACTGAAGAACCTGACCAGCCAGTTGATCGGGCGTTTCGCGGGGGAGGCGGTGCGGGCGACGCGGGCCGCGCATCCCTCGGGGTCGCTGACGCGGTTCGCCGCCGACGTGGTGATCCCCGCCGAGACCCGCGCCGAGATCGCGGTGCTCAAGGGGATCGTCGCAGCCAACGTCATGTCGACCAACGCCCGGCAGCCGATCTACGCCCGGCAGCGCGGGATTCTGACTGAGCTCGCCGATCACCTCTGGGCGACCGGCTCTCGGGATCTCGACTTGGGGTTCCAGGCCGACTGGGCGGCGGCTCCCGACGACACCGCACGCCGCCGTGTCGTAGTCGACCAGGTGGCGTCGCTGACCGACGTGTCGGCCAACGCCTGGCACGAGCGCCTGATCGGCTGAGCGCATGGTCGAGCGTCTGATCGGCTGAGCGCGCCGGACGCGCTCATCCGGTCTCAACCGGTCGCCAGCAACTCCCGTACCGCCCGCGACTTCGTCTCTAGCAGCGCTCCGCTGGCGCGACCCTCGAGCCCTGCCGGAGGCTGCAACCAGTACCGGCCAGCCCGCCGCTCGATCTCCCACTTGTCGTTGTGCAGGCGCAGATGATGATGTCGGCAGAGCAAGATGCCATCGGCCAGGTCGGTTCTGCCGTGATCCCGTGCCCAGTGCCGGATGTGGTGGGCCTCTGTCCACAACGGTGGCCGATCGCATGCAGGCCACATGCATCCGCCATCGCGAACGGCGAGCGCTTGCCGCTGCCGCCGGGTGTACGTGCGTTGCTCGCGGCCGAAGTCGAGCACCTGGCCTACCGCGTCCAAGATGACGGGCAGCACGCCGCCCGCGCAGGCCAACCGCTCGACCGTCGCAATCGACACCGACTCGCCGCTCTCGAGTACGCCATGCCCGGCACCCGACTCAAGAGCGGCTGCGGTCACGAGCACCCGGACCGCCGGCTCGCCGCCCTTCATGAGCACGCTCGGATCGACCGACGCCGCCTGGCGCAGCAGCTCGACAAAGGAGTCGCAGGCGACCTGTTCGGTGCTTCGAGGGTCGTCGCGAAGCTCCGATGCCGCTGCGTGCTGATCCGGGTCGACGAACCGAGGCCCGCCCCGTCGCGGTGACGTCGCGCGGTCGTAGACCTGGGTGACGATCGCCGCCGATTCCGGGTCGAGCAGCCAGACAATGCGCGTCATCCCATCTGCCTGTCGCACCAGTCGCAGCGAGCGCGCTTCGCGACGCGCCGCCTCCCGATCAGCGACGCCCGCTTCGTCGAGCTCATCTCGCACCTCACGCGCGCGTCGGTGCAGACGGTCGGGATCGATCGATGTCGCCTCGGCGCAGAGCCGCTCGGCTGCCTGATCGAGCAGCGCCGACGGCACCGATGCCGTGGGCGTGCCGAGCCCGGCGTGGATGGCATCCGCGGCGGCGACGATCACCTGCCCTTCCAAGATGGCGTCACCGAGCACACCACCGGCTCCCGCGATCTCGCCGACCCGCCGGGCCGCGGCGGCATCCCGAGCCGAGATGCCGGTCTCGACCCGGAGGAACTCCTCAACCGTTCGGTGGCCCGCTCGCTGGGCGAAGCCGGCGAGACCGTGCTCGGGGCGAGACCGACGTGCGACCTCTCCGGCGCCCAGGGCGGCGTGCCGCTCGACGGCCTGCCGCAAGCTCGCGGCGGCACCCAGCAACTCCCGCAGCTCGACATCCGTCGCCGCGCTCCACCCCTCGACATCGGCACGGCGCAAGCACTCATGCGCCTGCCGCATCGCGTCGAACAGGGCGGTCGTGGTCATGCCCCCATTTTCCTCTTTCGAACGTATGTTCGGTAGTACAAGATCTTTTCGTTCAAGGGCCGGGGGAGGAAGAGAGAGACGAACCTAGCCCCCGCTAGGCTCGCGCCATGCTGTTGCCGTGGCTGATCGCGTCCGTCGGGTTCGCGCTCGTGATCACCGGGATCGTCATCCGCAGGTCGCTTCGCCCGCGTCAAGACCGCATCATCCGCACCGGCGGCTTCAGCGTCGACCAGATCCGAGTCGTGCGGCGCGCGATCATCCGCAGCCGGTTCCCCGACGATCCGGTCTTGCGCGACGTCACGATCGCTTACGCGCGTCAGGGGGCGATCAACCTGCCGCTCGGCTTCCGGTCGACTCCGCTGATTCTTGCCGGCATTGTCCTCGCAATGAGCCTCTTCTACGTCGGCCCCGATCAGGCCCTGGTGGGCATCACCCTTCAGGTGCTGTACACGCTCCTCGGCGTCTACATGGTCGTCCAGAGCGCGCGGGCTCTGCGCGGGTGCCGCCGCATCATCCAGCTCGCCGAGTCGTCGCCGGCTGCCAGGGACGCCGCCGACTCGCTGGCCCAGCCCGGGGCCACGGGTCCCTCCTAGAATCGCCTCATGCCCGGCCTCATTCGCAGAAGCGACATCGACGAGGTCAGGGCGCGCATCAACCTCGCGGATGTCATCGGCGACTACGTGACGCTCAAAAGCGCGGGCGCCGGATCGCTCAAGGGTCTCTGCCCCTTCCACGACGAGCGCAGCCCGAGCTTCAATGTGCGGCCGCAGGTCGGCTATTACCACTGCTTCGGCTGCGGCGAGAGCGGCGACGTCTTCACCTTCCTGCAGCGGATGGATCACGTCAGCTTCCAGGAGGCGGTCGAGCGCATGGCCGCCCGGATCGGCTTCGAGCTGCACTACGAAGACGGCGCGCAGGCCACGGAGCACGGCAACCGCGCCCGACTGCTCGCGGCGAACGCCGCCGCCGAGAAGTTCTTCCAGGAGCAGCTCACGACTCCCGAGGCCCAGGTCGGCCGCGACTTCCTGGGCGAGCGCGGTTTCGACGCCGCTGCGGCTGCCCGCTTCGGCGTCGGCTTCGCGCCCAAGTCGTTCGACGCACTGCGCACCGCCCTGCTCGCCCAGGGCTACAAGGAGGACGAGCTCGTCACTGCGGGACTGCTCAGCACCGGCGATCGCGGCAACGCCTACGACCGGTTCCGCGGCCGGCTGATCTGGCCCATCCGCGACATCACCGGCGCGACGGTCGGATTCGGCGCGCGCAAGCTGCTGCCCGACGACCAGGACAAGGGCCCGAAATACCTCAATACCCCCGAGACGCCGGTCTACCACAAGAGCCAGGTGCTCTACGGGCTCGACCTGGCCCGCCGCGACATCGCCAAGGGCAAGCAGGTGGTGGTGGTCGAGGGCTACACGGATGTCATGGCCTGCCACCTCGCGGGCGTCACCACTGCGGTCGCCACCTGTGGCACCGCCTTCGGCGTCGAGCACATCAAGATCATCCGCCGGGTCTTGGGCGACGTCGCCAACGTGAACACCCAGGGCACCGGCGAGGTGATCTTCACCTTCGACCCCGATGAGGCGGGGCAGAACGCCGCGAGCAAGGCGTTCGCCGAGGAGCAGCGTTTTGCCGCGCAGACCTTCGTCGCGGTCGCGCCCGACAACCTCGATCCCTGTGATCTGCGCCGGGTGCGCGGCGACGACGCGGTGCGACGGCTGATCGCGACGCGCAAGCCGATGTTCGAGTTCATGATCCGCCGCCAGCTCGCCGGGCACGACCTCGAGACCGTCGAAGGGCGGGTCGCGGCGCTGCGGGCATCGGCTCCGGTCGTTGCGGGGATCCGCGATCGCGCGATGAGCGTCGGCTACGTGCGCAGCCTGGCCGGCTGGCTCGGCATGGAGCCCGACGAGGTCTCACGCGCGGTGACGGGAGCCCGCGCTGCGACGGCCCGCACCCCGGCCCGCGGCACCCAGGACCGCGACGCCCCGGCCCGCGAGGCCGCAGCGCGCAGGGCAGGAGCCGACGGCGGTCGAGGAGCGAGCGGTGCCACGCTGACCGAGGCTCCACCCATTGGCGAGGCACGAGCCAACGAGATCAATCTGACCGAACTGCCGACCGACCCGATCACGCGCGGCGAGCGGGATGCGCTGATGGCGATGCTCCAGCATCCGGTCGCCGTCGGTCACGAGCTGATGTCGCGGGCGATGCAGGTGCGGTTCGGCAATCCGACTCTTGCCGTGATCCGCGACGGAATCGCCGCCAGCATCGACCAGGCGAGCGCACCCGACTGGCTGCAGCATGTCGGAGCCCAGGTTCCGGCCGATTTCCTGTCACTGGTCATCCAACTCGGGGTGGCGCCGATCCCTCAACGCGAAGACGCGGTTGACGCCTACTGCGAGGGCGTCGTGGCGGCGCTGGTCGACCGCGACCTGTTGCGGCAGAAGGCCGAGGTGCTCGGCGCGATGCAACGCGCCAAGTCGGAAGGCGATCAGGAGCGCTGGGATCGGCTGAGTCGCGAGTCGGTCGCCCTCGAGACCGAGCGACGGCAACTCCGCAAGGAATGAGCGTCCGATCGACGCTTCACGCACCTTTCCCGCGCTGAACATTTCGATGGCGTAAATATCGCTCGTCGCGGCCCCCCTGCGCTGGAACCGTTCCAGGGGCTGTGTTAGGACTGACGGAGTACGGGTGGGCGGCTTTTTGCGTGTCCGCCCCGCACCATGCACAGAGTGCAACTCAACAGGAAGAGGTGGACGGATGACATCCGTGTCCAACAAGGGCTGGCGTATTGCCGCTGTCGGGAGCGTGGCGGCGATCGCCCTCGTGCTCGCCGGCTGCGCGAGCGGCGGCGGCAACGGCGGCAACAGTGGGTCGGGCAAGAGCATCGTGGTCGGGACGACCGACAAGGTCACGTTCCTCGACCCGGCCGGTTCGTTCGACAACGGCTCGCTGACCGTGCAGACGCAGGTCTTCGCGAACCTGATGAACTCCAAGCCGGGAAGTGCCGACGTACAGCCCGATCTCGCGTCCAAGGCCGAGTTCACGGACCCGAACACCTACACGGTGACGCTCAAGCCGGGTCTCAAGTTCGCCAACGGTCACGCGCTGACGGCGTCCGACGTCAAGTTCAGCTTCGACCGCCAGCTCAAGATCAATGACCCGAACGGGCCGTCGTACCTGCTGAGCGACCTCGACAACACCACCATCGACGGCGACACCACCGTGAACTTCCACCTCAAGGCGGCGAACGACCAGGTGTTCCCGCAGGTGCTCAGCACGAGCGCCGGCGCGATCGTCGACGAGCAGGTCTTCGGAGCCGACAAGGTGACGCCCGACAAGGACATCGTCAAGGCGCACGCATTCGACGGGCAGTACGACATCGACAGCTACGACTTCAACAACCTGATCACCTTCAAGGCCAACAAGAACTACAAGGGCCTGCTGGGTGCGGCGAAGACGAGCAGCGTCACGCAGAAGTACTACACCGACGCGTCGAACCTGAAGCTGGATGTTCAGGAGGGCAACATCGACGTCGCGTACCGCAGCCTGTCTGCGACCGACCTGGCGTCGCTGCGCACCAACAAGAAGGTCAAGGTCGTCGACGGCCCCGGTGGCGAGATGCGCTACATCGTGTTCAACTTCAACACGATGCCGTATGGCGCCACTCAGCCGAATGCCGACGCGGCCAAGGCCCTCGCGGTGCGCCAGGCTGCCGCCGATCTGATCGACCGCAGCGAGATCGCGAGCCAGGTGTACAAGAACACCTACACGCCGCTGTACTCGTTCGTGCCGAACGGCCTGGCCGGCGCCACCACGGTGCTCAAGGAGCTGTACGGCGACGGCAAGGGCGGCCCCGACAAGGCGAAGGCAACGAAGGCCCTTTCGGACGCGGGCGTCACGACTCCCGTCGTGTTCAACCTGCAGTACAACACCGATCACTACGGCGAGTCGTCGACCGACGAGTACGCCCTGGTGAAGAGCCAGCTCGAAGCGAGCGGCCTGTTCACGGTCAACCTGCAGTCGACCGAGTACACCCAGTACTCGCCCGACCGCACCAAGGACGTGTACCCGGAGTACCAGCTCGGCTGGTTCCCCGACTACTCGGACGCGGATGACTACCTGACGCCGTT
>Ga0105248_10003590_pt1 | contig 17190 bp, 22 predicted proteins | sample KBSS34metaG_FD_81524 | JGI IMG/M metagenome (GOLD analysis project Ga0105248, IMG submission 81524) | Switchgrass rhizosphere microbial communities from Kellogg Biological Station, Michigan, USA - KBS S3-4 metaG | ecosystem: Host-associated > Plants > Roots > Rhizosphere > Soil | place... | reverse complement strand
CTGTGAGCCTGCGCCTTCTCCGGGCGCAGCTCGTGAGTGCGTTCTACTCGGCTCCGACCTTTGCCACGAGCATCTAGGTCGACGAGCCCAGTATCAGTGCAAGTCCCGATCAGCCCTGACACACAACTGATCAGCAAGCCCTCTAGATGACGCCAGGGTCCGGGGCGAAGGCGAACCCGGTCTGACGGACGTTCTTAGCTCTACTGCTTACGCAGCAAGAGCAACGTCGGTGCGCTTGAGATTGGCACCTGTTGTTTGCGGGGATCGTTAACGAGATAACCCTGCATCCTCGGCCCGCTTCTCGCAGTTTCGCAGGCGATGTCGAAACCGATCATCCCCATGTGGCACCTGGTCTTCAACAGAAGAACGAGGTGGGCCGTTGTCGCGCGCTGTGGAGTTGTCAAACCGCATCCAACCGGATGCAGCCTCCCATCATACGACGACGCCCCGGCCGCGCGCTTGCCAAGATGGGGGCATGAGCGAAACCGTGATCACCGTGCAGGGCAGTGCCTCGATCAAGCACGCGCCGGAGCGCGCGACCGTCAGCATCGCGGTCGCACATGATGGCCCCGCCCGCGACGCCGTGTTCACCGAGATGACCAAGGTGTCCGAGGCGATCACGACCGCCCTCAAGGGGCTGCACGACCCGGGATCCGGACCGGTGGTCGCGTGGTCGTCCGACCGGGTCAGCGTCTGGTCCGAACGCCCCTGGAACAATGAAGGCGCCCAATTGCCGCTGGTGTATCACGCGAGCATCGGGCTCCGCGCGACCTTCAGCGACTTCGAGGCCCTGGCGCGCTGGGTCGAGACGGTTGCGACCACGATCGGCGTCACGGTGGCCTCCATCGACTGGGAACTGCTCGACGCGACCCGCGACGCGCTGCTCACCGAGGTGCGCACGAAGGCGGTTCAGGATGCCTCGGCCAAGGCCCTCGTCTACGCCCAAGCCGCGGGGCTCACCGCGGTCACAGCGACCGCCATCGCCGACCCGGGACTACTCGGCTCTCCCGAGACCCCGGCGCAGCCGCTCGGCGCTGCCGGAGGCGCACCGAGGATGTTCACCGCGAAGGCCATGTCAGACAGCTCACCCCTGGCCTTCACCCCGCAAGAACTCGAGGTCGCCGCGCAGGTGGACGCGCGCTTCTCGGCCAGTTGAAACGGCAGCCGGCCAGAAACGACTACCGCGCCGTGGACTCCCGCGCCACCACGCGGTAGCTGCTGACGAACTCGCGCGGGGCCAGCGAGTTCTTACCGGCGGCGATCCTCTCCACCAACAGGTCGACGGCGGCCTTCGCCATGGCGTCATGGTCTGGCGGCCTCGGCCCTGGTGACGACGACCGCCGACATGCGGCGTCTGCTCGCATCCGGATGCGTCGGAACGGGAACGTGCTGATCGATCTGCCGGGGACGGGCACGATGTCCCGGCGCGAGGTGTTCCCCGCGTCATAACGGACTCCAACGGATCGGATTCACCGACTCCGGAGAGCTCGACCTTCGTCGGTCGACTTGGACACAGTGATCGAACGCCAGCCCGGAGGGATTACTCCCCCAGGTGCCCCTTGGTCGAGATGGCGCGCTCGGCCTCGCGCCTGTCTTGGCGTTCGCGCAACGCCTGGCGTTTGTCGTACTCGCGCTTGCCCTTCGCGACCGCGATCTCGACCTTGGCCCGGCCGTCGAGGAAGTAGATCTGCAGGGGGACGAGCGTGTACCCGCCCTCCTTCGTCTTGTGGCTGATCTTGACGATCTGCGCCTTGTGCAGCAGCAGCTTGCGCTTGCGGCGCGGGGCGTGGTTGTTCCAGGTGCCCTCGGTGTATTCGGGGATGTAGACGGCATCCAGCCAGGCCTCGCCGCCGTCGACGAAGGCGTAGCCGTCGACGAGCGACGCCCGCCCCTCGCGCAGCGACTTGACCTCGGTGCCGGTCAGCACGATCCCCGCCTCGTAGGTGTCTTCGATGGTGTAGTCGTGCCGGGCGCGACGATTCGTCGCGACGACCGCGTTTCCGCGTTGCTTCTTCGGCATCTCACACCTCCTCCAGGGCTCACCGTCTGCGAGACAGCCTGTCAGTGTATAACGCCTAGACCTTCAGGTACCGCCGGATGGCGACACTTGCCGACAGCGCGGCCAGCACGGCGCCCACGAGCAGCAAGATGGGCGCGACGATCAAGGCGTCCGGCAGCCCGACGAACGCCGTATTGGTGATGGTCTGCTGCAGGTAGCCCTGCACGAAGAACTGCACGATCGCGATGATGGCGCCGCCCGCGAGCACCGAGCCGATCAGGGCGGCAAGCACGCCTTCGAGAATGAACGGCGTCTCGATGAAACGGTTCGACGCGCCGACCAGCCGCATGATGCCCAGCTCCCGCCTTCGCGAGAACGCGCTGAGCCGGATGGTGGTCGAGATCAGCAGGACCGCGGCGACGAGCATCAGGGCAGCGATTCCGATGGCGGTGTAGCTGGCGGCATTCATGATCGAGAAGATCGGATCGAGCAACGCGCGTTGATCCGCGACGGACTGCACGCCCGGTTTTCCACTGAGTTGCTGGATGACGATGTCAGCCTGACTCGGGTCTTTCATGTTGATGTGGAAGGTCTGCGCCAGGATCTCGGGCGTGGCCAGTTCGGCGAACGAGGTGTTCGCGAACTGCTTCTTGAAGTCGGCGTACGCCTGCTGGTGGTTCTGGAACGTGATCCGCTTGATGTACGGCTTCAGCGTGGATCCCTCGAGCTCCGACTTCACCGCGGCGATCTGGTCGGCGCTCGCCTCCGTGGAGTTGCAAGCGGGCGAGAGATCGACGTCGGTGCAGAAGTACACGGCGACCTGCGCCCGGTCGTACCAGTAGCCCTTCATCTGGTTGATCTGGAACTGCAGCAGGATCGCCGCCCCGAAGAAGGTCAGCGAGATGAAGGTGACCAGCACCACCGAGATGACCATCGAGAGGTTGCGGCGGAATCCCTGCCCGACCTCGCTGAGGATGAGTCCGAGCCTCATGCGCGGCGCCCCGGCTCATTCAGCGGCGGCGGTGACGCCGGATCGTGCGATGGCGCCGGTGGGCGAGCCGAGGCTGGCGCCGGCGCCTGGGCAGGAGCCGGCGCGGCCACCACCCGCTGCGGCATGACCGGGATCTCGATCGCGCCGGTTGCGGGCGCAGCATCCCTCTCGGGCACCGTCTGCGTCTCGCGCGAGGGCGGTTGCGCCGCCGCCATGCTGCTGGCGACCAGGCTGCCCGTGAGGTTGAAGTTCTGCACGGGCACCGATTGGGTCTGGTAACCGCCCGAGCGCTCGTCGCGCACCACCTGGCCGCTCACCAGCTCGATCACGCGGCGCTTCATCTGGTCGACGATTCCCGAATCGTGGGTCGCCATGAGCACCGTGGTGCCGTTGGCATTGATGGTCGACAGCAGCTGCATGATGCCGGCACTGGTGGCCGGGTCGAGGTTGCCGGTGGGCTCATCGGCCAACAGGATGGCGGGCTTGTTGACGATGGCGCGCGCGATCGCGACGCGCTGCTGCTCGCCCCCCGAGAGCTCATGCGGAAAGCGGCTCTGCTTGCCGGCGAGGCCGACCATCTTGAGCACGTCGGGCACCGCCTCTTGGATGAATCCCTTGCTCTTGCCGATCACCTGCAGCGAGAAGGCGACGTTGTCGAAGACGGTCTTCTGCGGGAGCAGCCGGAAGTCCTGGAAGACCACACCGAGGCTGCGGCGGAAGTACGGCACCTTGCGACTCGGCAGCGAGTTGAGCTCCTGCCCGAGCACGTGGATCTTGCCCTTGGTCGGGCGCTCCTCTTTGAGCACGAGGCGCAGGAAGCTGGACTTCCCTGACCCGGAGGCGCCGACCAGGAAGACGAACTCCCCCTTGAGCACCTCGAGATCCACCGCGTTGAGGGCCGGTCGCGTCGTTCCGGCATAGGTCTTGGTGACGTGGTCGAAGCGAATCATGACACCACGAGACTAGGTTCGCTCGTTCGGGATGCCCGGTGCGACACCCCCGAGAGCGAGACTCACAGACGAGGCGTTTCGGGCCTCTAAACCCGTGCCGGCACGCCGATCCGCCGCCCGTGTTCGTGCGACTGGATCGCGAGCTGCGCGAGTTCGAGCGCGCGCCGGCCGGCACGGGCGTGGATCGGCGGCGGGCCGCCCGCCCTCACGGCGCGGACCACATCGTCGACGTGCCGGTCGAAGGTGCCTGCGAACAGCCTGGCCTCGTCGTCGAAGTAGCCAGCCCGCCAGCGGGCCACGACCTCGTCGCCTGCTCGCGAGAGCTCGAGTTCGCGAACGGTGTCGTGGATCACCGCTCGTCCTGTCGTTCCGTTGACTTCGATCAACTGGGAGTCGGGATACGCGTATGACGAGTCGTAGCTGCCGAGCATGGTGCCGACGGCTCCGTTTTCGAACTCGAGGGCGAGTGCAACCGTCGACCAATCGCCGTAGGTCTTGTCGGTCATCTGCGCCATGACCGACGAGATCGGGCCGACCAGGTGCTCGAGCATGTCGAAGCCGTGGCACTGGGTCTCGATCAGGTTCGCGTGCTTGCTGGTGCCGTGATTCGCCTCGCCGCCGAAGCGCCAGGTGGCGAACACGGTCTCGCCGAGTTCACCCGCGTCGATTGCCGCCTTCGCGCGGCGCACCGGCTCGGCGTAGCGGTGATTGAAGTTGATCCCGAAGAACGAGCCGGATGCCTCGGCAGCCGCGAGCAACTGGTCCGCCTCGCCGAGATCGAAGACCAACGGCTTCTCGACCAGCAGCGGAATGCCGGTCGCGAGAAGCCGCATCGTCATGTCGAAGTGCCCCTCATTGGGCAGGCACACGGTGATCAGCTCGGGGTCGGCGTCGAGCAACGCCTCGAGCGAGGTGAACGCCGATGTCTCGTATCTGGCCGCGCGAGCCTGGGTTCGCTCGGGATCCCGTCCGAGCACGCCGACCAACCTCGTATCGGGTCGGTGAGCGAAGATCCGCGCGTGCTGCTCGCCCCAGCCGCCGGTGCCGACCACGCCGACCCGCAGGGCGGGCTCGTGGTCGACGGGATTCATGACACCACGAGACTAGGGTGCGACACTCGTGAGACCAAGACCCGCAGCGAGAGGATCAGCCATGACGGCGTCACCGTGGAAGCCCGAAACGCTCACTGCGCTCGCGGACGCCCTGGAGGTCGACGTCACCCCGATCGGCGTCGACGGCTCGCGGCGCCCGAGCCGCACGATCTGGTCGATCCGCGTCGGCGACGAGCTCTATGTGCGCTCGTGGAAGGGGCCCGGAGCTGCGTGGTTCCAAGACGCGTTGGCGAGCGGCCAGGGCGAACTCGCCGTCACGGGCGGCGGGGCGTCGCAGCTGGTCAGCTTCGAAGAAGTGGATGCCGCGGCTCCCGTGCAACAGCAGATCTCGGCCACGTTCCTGACGAAGTACGCGGCCGACGGCTATGCGAGCTCGATGAACGAGCAGGGGCCGTTGGAGTCGACGCTGCGAGTCATTCCGCACCCCTAGTAGGTCGAACGGAGCTAGTCCAGCTCGGTATCGCGCTTGCGCCAGCGGATGCCGGCGTTGATGAAACCGTCGATGTCGCCGTCGAAGACCTTCGAGGGGTTGCCCTCCTCGTAGTCGGTGCGCAGATCTTTCACCATCTGGTACGGCGCCAGCACGTAGCTGCGCATCTGGTCGCCCCAGCTCGCGGTGATGGTGCCGGCGAGCTCCTTCTTGGTGGCCGCCTCGGCCTCCTTCTGCAGGATCAGCAGGCGCGACTGCAGCACCCGCAGCGCAGCCGCGCGGTTCTGGATCTGCGACTTCTCGTTCTGCATCGACACCACGGTGCCGGTCGGGAGGTGGGTGATCCGCACCGCCGAGTCGGTGGTGTTCACCGACTGGCCGCCCGGCCCCGATGAGCGGAACACGTCGACGCGGATGTCGGACTCCGGGATGTCGATCGCCTCGGTCTCTTCCATCAACGGGATCACCTCGACCGCCGCGAAGCTCGTCTGGCGCTTGCCCGCCGCACCGAACGGGGACATGCGCACCAACCGGTGCGTGCCGGCCTCGACGCTCAAGGTGCCGAAGGCGTGGGGTGCATCGATCTCGAACGTCGTCGACTTGATGCCGGCCTCTTCGGCGTAGCTGGTGTCCATCACGGTCACCGGGTACTTGTGCTTCTCGGCCCAGCGCAGGTACATGCGCTGCAGCATCTCAGCGAAGTCGGCGGCATCCACTCCCCCGGCGCCCGAGCGGATCGTGATGACGGCGGGTCGATCGTCGTACTCGCCGTTGAGCAGCGTGGTGACCTCGAGGTCTCCCAGGTTCTTCTGGATGGCCGCGAGCTCGACCTTCGCCTCCTCGGCGCTCTCGGCGTCGTCGCCCTCGTTGGCGAGCTGCACGAGCACCTCGAGGTCGTCGATCCGGCTCTGCAGGTTCTCGATCCTGGCGAGTTCGCTCTGCCGGTGGCTCAGTGCCGAGGTCACCTTCTGCGCGGCCTCCGGGTCGTCCCAGAGGTCCTGCGCACCGGCCTGCTCGCTCAGTTCGGCGATCTCGGCCTCGAGCTTGTCGACGCCGACCACCGCCCGGATGTCGCTGAAGGTCTGGCGGAGCGTCGCGATCTGGTCGCTGAGGTCGAGGTCGATCATGGCGTCGTTCAGCCTACCTTCGGGCGGCCTCCGCCTGATTTGACCCCTTTACGGGGGGTATGCGGCGGGAGTACTTTCAACCCGAGATCACCTCATCGGGAGGATGTCATGAGCACCACCACAACCGCTCCCACGACGGATACTTCGATCCGTCCCTTCCGCGTCGAGGTCGCTCAAGACGACATCGACGACCTCAAACGCCGCATCCTGTCGACCCGATGGCCGAGCAAAGAGACGGTCAGCGACGCGTCGCAAGGTGTGCAACTCGAGACCATGCAGGCGCTCGCCAACTACTGGGTGACGAAGCACGACTGGCGCGTGATCGAGGCGCGACTCAACTCGTTCCCGCAGTTCCTGACCGAGATCGACGGAGTCGACATCCACTTCCTGCACATCCGCTCGAAGCACGAGGATGCGCTGCCGATGATCGTCACCCACGGCTGGCCGGGTTCGATCATCGAGCAGCTCAAGATCATCGAGCCGCTCACCGATCCGGAATCGTACGGCGGCACGGCGGCCGACGCGTTCCATCTGGTGATCCCGTCGCTGCCCGGCCACGGCTTCTCGGGCAAGCCGACCGTCACCGGCTGGGATCCGATCAGGATCGCGACGGCGTGGGCCGAGTTGATGTCGCGTCTCGGCTACACCCGCTACGTCGCCCAGGGCGGCGACTGGGGCAACGCGGTCACTGAACAACTAGCGCTGCAGAAGCCGGCCGGACTGATCGGCATCCACACCAACATGCCCGCGGCCGAGCCCGACGCGATCTCGGCCATCGTGCCCGGCGGTCCCGAGCCTGCGGGCCTGTCGCCCGACGAGAAGCAGGCCTGGGACCAGCTGGTCAACTTCTGGCTGCACGGCCTCGGCTACGCGCAAGAGATGGCCGGTCGCCCGCAGACGCTGTACGCGCTCGACGATTCGCCCATCGGACTCGCCTCGTGGATGCTCGACCACGATCCCGCCAGCCAGGCGACGATCGCGCGGGTCTTCGCCGGCGGTACCGAGGGGCTCTCGATGGATGACGTGCTCGACAACGTCGACCTGTACTGGTTCACGAAGACGGCTGTCTCATCTGCTCGGCTCTATTGGGAGAGCAAGCTGGCGTTCTTCGGCCCGAAGGGCGTCACGCTCCCCACGGCGGTGACCGCCTCCCCCGAGGAGATCTACACGGCTCCCGAAAGCTGGGTGCGGCAGGCCTATCCAAACCTCATCCATTACAACCGGGTCGCGAAAGGCGGCCACTTCCTCGCCTGGGAGCAGCCCGACGAGTTCGTGAGCGAGATGCGCGCGTCGTTCGCGACCCTGCGCTGAGCCGCCGCCGAGATGGACGCGTTCGATGAGGTCAAGCAGGTCGACGCGGGTGCGTTGAACGTCGGGTATGTGGAGGACGGGCCCGCCGATGGGCCTGCGGTGCTGCTGCTGCACGGCTGGCCGTACGACATCCACGCCTTCGCCGAGGTGACGCCGAGGCTGGCGGCGGCCGGTCACCGGGTGATCGTGCCGCACCTGCGCGGGTACGGCTCGACGCGATTCCTGCGCGACGACGCCCTGCGCAACGGTGAGCCGGCCGCGCTGGCTCGGGATGCGATCGATCTGCTGGATGCCCTCGGCATCCCGACCGCGATCGTCGCCGGCTTCGATTGGGGCGCCCGCACCGCCGATGTGCTGGCCGCGCTCTGGCCCGAGCGCGTCACCGGCCTGGTCTCGGTGAGCGGCTACCTGATCGGCAGCCAGGCGAGCGGAGCGGCGCCGCTGCCGCCGGCCGCCGAACAGCTCTGGTGGTACCAGTTCTACTTCGCGACCGAGCGCGGCCGGGCCGGGTACGCGGCCAACACGCACGACTTCGCGAAGCTGATCTGGCACACCGCCTCGCCACGGTGGCGGTTCGACGATGCGACCTTCGAGCGGAGCGCCGCGTCGCTCGACAACCCGGATCACGTCGACATCGTCATTCACAACTATCGCTGGCGGCTGGGGCTCGCCGAGGGCGAGGCCGAGTACGCCGAGCTGGAGGCGCGGCTGGCGACGGCTCCGGTGATCGCTGTGCCCACCATCACCATGGAGGGCGACGCCAACGGCGCGCCGCATCCGGATCCCGGCGCGTACGCGGCGAGGTTCACCGGCCCCTACGCACATCGCACGGTGGCCGGCGGGGTCGGACACAACCTGCCCCAGGAGGCGCCGGATGCTTTCGCCCAGGCGATTGTCGACGTCGCGAGGGGCGCGCTGTGAGCGAGGGGCGTCTGGCGAGCTTCGACGGCGCGACCGGGTGGATCAACTCCGAGCCGCTCACGCCCGAGGGGCTGCGCGGCAAGGTGGTGCTCGTCGACTTCTGGACCTTCACCTGCATCAACTGGCTGCGCACGCTGAGCTACGTGCGCGGCTGGGCCGAGAAGTACACCGACCACGGACTCGTGGTGATAGGCGTGCACACGCCGGAGTTCCCGTTCGAGGCGGATCGCGCCAACGTCGAACACGCCGTCGCCGAGATGCGCATCGGCTACCCGGTCGCACTGGACCCCGATTACGCGGTCTGGCAGGACTTCGGCAACCACTACTGGCCTGCCCTGTACCTGGCCGATGCCCAGGGCAAGATCCAGCACCATGTGTTCGGCGAGGGCGGCTACGACGAGACCGAGCGGACCATCCAGCGCCTGCTGCGCGAGGCCGGAGCGCACGATGTGCCCAACGACCTCGTGCCGCCCGCGCTCGACGGCGTCGAGGCGCAGGCCGACTGGGACCACCTGCGCTCGCCCGAGAGCTACGTCGGCGCGCAGCAGGGCCGCAACTTCGCCTCGCCGCGCCCGACGGTCTTCGACCAGCCGCACCGCTACACCGCGCCCGATTCGCTGATCCTCAACTCCTGGGCGCTGTCGGGCGACTGGACCATCGGCGACGGCGAGGTCATGGTCAACCAGGCGGGCGGCGGCATTCGTTACCGCTTCCACGCCCGCGACGTGAACTTGGTGCTGCGACCGGCGACGCCGGGCATCGCGGTGCCGTTCCACGTGCTGCTCGACGGAGCGGCGCCCGGTGCCGCTCACGGCGTCGACGTCGACGAGGCCGGGCGCGGCACCCTGACCGAGCCGCGCCTGTATCAGCTGATCAGGCAGTCGGGCCCGATCGAGGATCGCACCGTCGAGATCGTCTTCGACGAACCCGGCGCCGAGGCCTACGTCTTCACCTTCGGCTGACTCGTGCTGATCGAGTAGCCGACGCAGTCGGCGTATCGAGATCCCGCGACCCGGGTCTCGATACGCCCTTCGGGCTGCTCGACCGACGAGGCGAGTGTCAGCCGAAGACCGAACGCGCAACCGCGGTCGCGTCGATCCGCAGCCCGTCGGGCACGAACACCGTGACGACCGGGGGATGCCAGACCGCCGAGACCGTGACGGTCGCGCTCTCTCCATCCACCGTTGTCGCTCGCTCGACCACGAGCGCTTCGAACCGATCGACGGGATTGCCTGCGAGGTAGCTCGTCACGGCCGCGTGCACTTGCCCCGGCTGCAGCACGGGCCGCGGGCCGTGGCCGGTGAAGGTGATCGAGTTGAGGTCGAAGGATTCGGCTCCGACCAGAGCCGCGTCGTCGGCCAGGGTGAACAGGCGTTTGCGCTCCAGGTAGAGCGACGAGGCCGCGGCGACGATCAACACGAGCGCCAAGGCCAGGAACCCGTAGAAGATCACCAACGGCAGGGTTGAACCCGTCTCATCCCGAATCGCGCGCCGCAGCATCCCGAACCTCATTTCGAGCCCCAGAACCGCGAGACCTGCTCGGTCGCGACCGATTGCACCGGGATGCCGGCGGGCAGGTGCAGTTGCAGCACCGGCGACATCAGGGGCAGCGGCACGGTCGTCGTGATCGTCACCGTGACGTAGCCGCGCCGGGTGAGGCAGTCGGCCGGATTCGGGCGCCAGCTGATCGCGACCTTGGCGTCGTGCGAGTCGAGCCCATAGTCAGCGAGGGTGACCTGGACAGCCGTGGCAGCCGACGCCTCGGCCGCGCCCTCCGACTCGGATTGCACGAACACCCGCGTCGCCTGCCGCGCCGCACCCTCGACGCCGAAGGAGGCACTCTCGAGCGCCGAGAGGGCGAGCACCAAGTAGACCGTCGGCACCAGCAACAGCACGCCGACGGTGATGAACTCGAGGCTCGCCGAGCCGTTCTCGTCGCGAGCGGCGTCTCGCAGCCGGGCTGCGATGCGATCAGCCCAGCGTCTCGACCGCGGCATGGCCCGACACCTCCAGCACGCCATCGATGCCGACGAGGCCGACCAGCGGCAGGCGCGTTCGCACGGTGATCGTCACCGCGGGATGCCCCATCCAACTGCCGCCGTGCGCGGTCACGTTCTGCGCGTAGTCGTCACCGATCGCCAACTCGATCAACTGCGTGGTGCGCCGCACCCCATCCGCCGGGGTGTTGTCGGCCAGAGCGCCGTAGCGGGCGCCCTCGGCAGCGGCGTCCTGCACCGTGTTGCGGATGTGCAGCGCGAGCCCCAGCTGCAGCACCGACAGGGTGAGCACGGTCAGCAGGGCGCCGACCATGACGAACTCGGCGACGGCCGAGCCACGGTCATCCCCGAAGCGCGCCAGTAGGCGCCGAGTGAGCGCCTCCACGGCTCAGAGCCCGGTGACCTTCGCGATCGCGTTCTGGAAGATCTCGCTGAGCGCAGGCCCGGCGAGCGCCCAGATCAGGATCACGAGCCCCGCCGTCATGAGCGTGATGAGAACCCAACCTGGAACGTCGCCGCGCTCTTGAGCCAGCAGCCCCGCAATACGTTTCTTCGCCCTGAGAACCATGCCCGCAGGGTGGCAGAACTCAGGCGCTCGGGGCGAAACCTATCCACACTTCGCTGAGCGCCAGCCCGGCGAGCGCCTAGATCAGGATCACGAGCACATCGACTCAGATAGAGGCATCAGTCCGGCGTTGGGAGGTTGCATACGTGATAAATCAAGCTGCGAACCTGAAGCAGCTCCCCCAACACCGATGTCAAATCGAAGGGCTTGCCTCGAACATCGACCGTGTACGCGAGCCCCACGAGGGTCCTCGTGCGTTCGAGAGTGACCCTGGGCGACATGACCCACTTCAAGAAGGGCCGACCGTCCTCGAGTACTCCCACGTCTCCTAAGGGCGCGACGTCCATCCCGTCGATCGTCCCTGCCGGCGTCGACTGCCCAAGATCTCCCGGCTCGATACTGAACTCGAGGTCGATCTGGTTGGCGTTCGCGGAAGCCGAGATCATGCCGCGGTGCTTGTCCTGATTGCTCATCTGCGCGAGCACGGCGAGGCCGCTGTTCTGAGGGTCGGCCTTCTGGTTGTACGGTTGCACCTCGCGGATCCTCGTCAGATACGGCTCGGGGATCGTCGCCAACTTCGTGGCCCACCCCTTTCGTGGGCCCTTGTCGTCCCATTCGCCCTTTCTTGTGGCGATGGGAAAATAGATAGCCTTTTCGTCGTCCGGCTTGGCGTGATTCAGGTGCGATAGCTCCCAAGCGAGGGCATCTAGCGCGCTGCGAGCGTTGTGCACCGCATCGCCCAGGATCAGCGAGTACTCGGCGAGGGGCGGCAGAGCGTCGACCCGCAGAACGCTCGTCACCGTCTTCCGATCATTCGAAAGCGTGAGATCCAGCCAGGTGTGCCCGGCCGCGTCCCACAGCTGTAGGCGGCCTTGCAGGTCCTGCAGATGATGAAGGCTGCGACTCAACTTCATCTCGATCCACGATGAGATCTCGACGCCTGGCCTGACCGATGTCATTGCCGAGCTAGCAACTGATTCGCGAGCTTTGCCACTCGGGCCCGGTCGATCTTGACGTTGCTTTTCGGGTCGATCTTGACGGCGGACAAGCTCACCGACCTCTGGCCATTCTTCCTGGCTGCCTCGGCCATCTGTGCGGCGAGTGCTTCTTCCGTCACCTTGCTGAAGTTGTTGGTCATTGGTTGGCAGCTTCCTGGATCAGTCGGGTGAGCGAGAGGCTACTCTTTGCCAGCACCTCGCCGCGCTCCTGAGCCAGCAGCCCCGCAATCCGTTTCTTCGCGCTCAGAACCATGCTCCGCAGGGTGGCAGATGCCCGTGCAAGCTATCCACACCTCACGCGAACCCGAACACCGGCGGCAGCACGAGCACCACGATCGTCACCCAGGCCCCGATCACCAGCAGATACGAGGTCTGCCAGCGCTCGAGGGCGAGCACCGGAGTCCGATGGCTCAGCATCCGCACGATGATCACGGCGGTGACCACCAGGTCGACGAGCAGCACCAGGTTGAGACCGAGGGCGGCGACCCGGTTGACCGTGAACCCGAACTCGCCCACGCGGGCCAGCATCGCTACGAGCACCAGGATGTCGAGCAGCACGGCCGCGATCACCGCGGTCAGGCGCAGCGCATCCATCAGTCCGGCCCGGCGGGTGCTGCGCGCCGAGATGCCGTAGATCACCAGGCCCACGACGACGATCAGCAGCGCGTCGAACAGGACGAAGGAATTGCGATCGAAGGTGCGAGCGAACGCGGTCACCGCGTAGATGGCCGTGGTGACCAGCAGCATCGCGGCGAAGATCGGCGTGAAGATCGCTGTCAGCACCGGGGCGATGTTCTCGATCACGCTCTTCTTCGCCTCGACCAGCCACGCTGCCACCAGCACCGCGCCCGCCGCGCCCGAGGGCACCACCCAGATGTAGGCGGTCTGGGCCGCTTCCGGCGAGACGAGGCTGAGCACGCCCTCCATCAGGGCGACGAGAACCCCACCGGCCAGCGCGATCAGCGCGTAGTAGACGATCCACTCGCCGGTGAATCGCAAGAAGTCCATCCGCCGATCCGACGACCGCCACTCGCCGGCCAGGTAGGCCGCGCCCACCACGAACCAGAGCACGACCGGCAAATGAATACCGACGATCAGCTCCGTCGCCCGGTCACCGTGATACGGGAACAGGTTCACGGCGACCGCGAGCACCGCGACGATCACGGCCAGGGGCAGGATGCGCCGCCACGGCATCCGGCGCACCACCACGAAATACGCGGCGAGCACCGGCAGCACGAAGAAGCCGAGGTCGCGAACGAACCACAGCCCGAAGTCGCCGTTGTTCGACGTCGTCGCCGCGATGCGTGCCACCTGCACGGCCACGGCCGCGACAACGGCGAAGATCAGCATGACCGGCCAGGACGCCGGCCGCGGGTCGGCGGTCGGGGTGACGACCAGTTGCTTCCAGAGCCGGTCACTGTGCTCGCGGGCGAACTCGGCGGTGAGCGCGTCGACGGCGCCGACCCGGCGCACTGCGATCAGAAAGGCCTCGTCGGGGCTGAGCCCGGCACCCTCGAGGTCGGCCATCGCGTCGCGCAGGTGCGCTTCGAGCTCGGCGGCATCCGAGTCGTCGACCGCCCGATTGCGCCGCACCGCGGTGCGCCACTCCTGCATCAGTTGCTCGCTCATGCGCCGGCCGCCTGACTCCAAAGGCCGCCGAGAGTGCGGTTCGCGGTCGTCCACTGGCGGCGCTGGTCGGCCAGCTGGGCACGACCGCTCTCGGTGATCAGGTAGTACTTGCGGCGGCGCGAGGCCTCGGAGTCGCGCCACTCCGACTCGACGCTCCCCCCGCGTTCCAGTCGGTGCAGAAGGGGGTAAAGCATGCCGTCCGTCCATTCCAGGTCGCCATCCGACAGTTCGCGCACCCGCTTCAAGATGGCGTAGCCGTAGCTCGGCCCCTCCACCAGGATCGCCAGAACCAGGGGCGTGGCCATCGCGGCGACCAGATCCTTGTCGATGTTCACAGCAGGGATTCTATACCTAGCGGTGCAAGGTACCTAGCGCTGCAATGTACAAGCGTGTCGGGGGCCGGACCTACCGTTTCGCTCATGGACATCGTGCTGATCCCCGGCTTCTGGCTCGACGGCGACTCATGGAACGACGTGGCCGCACCGCTGCGCGACGCCGGCCACCGCATCCACGCCCTCACGCTCCCGGGCCTCGAGTCGCACGACGCAGACCGCTCGGGCATCACTTTCCAAGACCACGTGGATGCCGTGACCGCCGCCATCGACGCGATCGACGCCCCCGTGGTGCTGGTCGGGCACAGCGGCGGCGGAGCGATCGCGTGGGCAGCCGTGGACGCGCGCCCCGACCGGGTCGCCCGCGTGATCTACGTCGACAGCGGCCCGCTCGCCGAAGGCGGCTGCGTCAACGACGAGATCCCAGTCGTGAACGGCGAGGCGCCTCTGCCTGATTGGTCGTTCTTCGAACCCGACGACCTGATCGACCTGACCGACGAGCTGCGCGAGCACTTCCGCGCGATCGCGATCCCCGAGCCGGCGCGCGTGACCAGCGACCCGATCCACCTCAGCGATCCGCGGCGCTACGACGTGCCGGCGACGATCATCTGCTGCGAGTTCCGCACCGAGCAGTTGAAGGTCTGGTTGGAGCACGGCGAGATGGCCGAGATCCCCAAGCTCACGAACGTCGATCTGGTCGACCTGCCCACCGGGCACTGGCCGCAGTTCACGAAGGCGGCAGAACTCGCGGCGACGATCCTGGCGGCGGTCGACCGCTAGCTCGACGCCCCGGGGTGCGCGGTGAAGAAGGCCCAGATCACCGTCGTGGCGTCGAGACCGGCGAACGGGGTGTCGGCGCCCTGCCGACCCTTGGTCGAACCGGGCCATTGGTGTCCGGCGCCGGCGATGGTGATGAGTTCGACGGTGCGCGAGTCGGCGCAGGTCGCCGTCGAGGTGGTGACCTGGCCGCTGGTCGTCGAGACCGGCGGGTCGCAGGAATCCGCGGCGCGCCAGAGCCGATTGACATCCGGGATGCTGGGACCGTCGATCTTGGCGAAGCCCGAGCCCTGCCCACCCTCGTACGGGATGTTCTGGTCTGCCGTGCCGTGGATCGCGAGCACCGACAGCGGATGCGGCGACGGGCAGTCGCCGAGCAGCGTCGCCGAATCGGCGCCGATCGCCGCGAAGAGCTCGGTGTCGCAGGCCAGCCGGTAGGCCATCATGCCGCCGTTCGAGATGCCGGTGGCGAAGATCCGGCTCGTGTCGATCGGCATGGCCGACTCGACATCGCGCACGACCGCCGACAGGAACGCGACATCGTCGACGTTCGTGCGACCGGGGGCACCGCAGCATCCACCGCCCACGTTCCAGGCGCGGCCGTCGCCGTCGGGGTAGACCACGACGAAGTGCCCCGAGTCGGCTTCGGCGTCCCAGCCGTACGCCGACTCGGCCTGAGTTGCCGACCCGAATCCGCCGTGCAGCATCATCACCAGCGGTGCGGGTTCGGAGACGTTGGCGGGACGGTAGCTCAGGTAGGTGCGGGTCTGGCCATCGACTTGGAGAGTGTGCGACGACGTGCCGGCCGGGATCGAGCCCGCCGTTGTGCTCGCGGTGCCGGCGGCCAGGCCGGTGGCCGACACCCCACCGCGAAGCGCCCCGCAGCCGGACAACGCGGCGAGCGCCACGACAGAGACCAGCAGGGCGACAGCCAGTCGCGGCATCCGATTCATGAACTCAGGATGGCGGCGCCGAGTACGTGCCGGGTCAGCCGGATGTTCGGGCTCGGTAAGGCGGTCAGCCGTTCGCGGCGCGCTCCAGCTCGGCGACATCCAGCTTGACCATCTTCATCATCGCGTCGACGGTGCGCTTCACCCGCGCCGGATCGGGGTCGGCCTGCAGTTCCATGAGGCGCTTCGGCACGATCTGCCACGACAGACCGAACTTGTCGGTCACCCACCCGCAGGCGACGGGCGTGCCCTCGGCGGTGAGGGCATCCCAGTACTTGTCGACCTCGGCCTGGTCGTCGCAGGTCACGAACAACGAGAACGAGTCGGTGTGCGGGTGCCCGGGGCCGCCGTTCAGCCCGTAGAAGGTCTGCCCGGCCAACGTGAACGTCGCGTAGAACAGCTCGCCGCTCTGAGTGCGGTTCGTGTCGAGCACCTTCGCGTCGGGAAAGGTCCCCGCATAGAAGTCGAGCGCCTGCTCGAGGTCGGCGTCGAACCAGATGAACGGGGTGATCGTGGTCATGGCGACTCCTTTGTGGTCACTGTCCACATTAGACCTGGTCGACGTCGGCGATCGGTTTCGCTGCCGCGATGTTCGAGATCGAGCGCCACACGATGATCAGGGTGATCAGTGATCCCCCGAACGCGAACCACCACGGCGCCGTCAGCCCCCAGGTCTGCGCGATCACCCCGCCGAGCAGTTCGCCGATCACCAGACCGCCGAAGACGCCGACCATGTTCACCGAGGCGATGCGCCCCTGCAGCTCGAGCGGAACCAGCCGCTGTCGCACGGTCGTCGAGATCGTGCCCCAGACGAAGGCGTAGGCACCGAAGCCGAACATGATGACCAGGGCGACGATTCCGGATGTCGTCAACGCGAACGACAAGTGCATCACGACCTCGAGCGAGAGGCAGATGCGCATCAGGGTCGCGAACTTCACGTGCCGTTCGAGCCAGCCGAAGCCGAAGGTCGAGAGCAGGCCGCCGAGCGCCGCCGCCGTGGTGAGCGCGCCGTAGCCGACCGCGCCGAGCCCGAGGTGCTTGGTCGCGTAAAGCACGAGGATGCTCCACGGCGCGGCCCAGGTCACGTTGAACACCAGGATG
>Ga0105248_10003589_pt1 | contig 17191 bp, 10 predicted proteins | sample KBSS34metaG_FD_81524 | JGI IMG/M metagenome (GOLD analysis project Ga0105248, IMG submission 81524) | Switchgrass rhizosphere microbial communities from Kellogg Biological Station, Michigan, USA - KBS S3-4 metaG | ecosystem: Host-associated > Plants > Roots > Rhizosphere > Soil | place... | reverse complement strand
GTCGGTGCTGCCATGGACCGGCGTGAAGTGCGCAAGGTCGGTCATGTTGTCGAGGATTTCCTGCGGGTGGATCGGCAGCGTTCCCAGATGGTCGATCCGCCAGCGAACCCAACCCTTCTCCTCCATGCCCCATTCGGCGAAATCGGGCAGGTCATAACCCGGCTCGCCCCCCTCCATGTCGTGCCACATCCACACGCAACCCGCCTTTTCGACCACTCTGTGCCCTTTCACGCATGCGGCTTTCGGGATGCCGTGCGTGGAATAGGGAATATCGTCGACCTTACCCGTCGCGTCGTAACGCCAGCCATGCGCGGGGCAGCGAATGCCGTCGCCGTCCACATGCTTGCCATCCTTGACGACATATGATGTGGTGTTGCGCGCCAGATGAACCCGCATATGGGCGCAATAGGCGTCGAGCAGGACGATCCGTCCCGTCGCCTTGCCCCGGTAAAGCACCATCTCCCGCCCGAAAAAACGCACCGGCTGCGGGGTCGAGGTAACGTCCTCGGCAATGGCGACCATGAACCAGCCCCGCGGGTAGGTCAGCGGACCAAGGCCATATTCGGCGGTCGTGGCACCGGTCTTTTCAGCCATTTTGTCTCTCCCTGTGCGTCGCGATCAGATGAAGCTGTCGCCGTTGGGCGCGCCCAGCTGGACGGCGCCAAAATTGCGGCCGACCTTGCTGGGGTTATTGGCCACGTGCGTGCGACCGGCATGAATGTCGCAGAATATACGGCTGATGGGCTTGGACCGGAAAATGCCTTCGGCGCCCGATGCGTGGAAGATCCGCGTGACGAGATCCGCACAGCGGCCGGAAATCTGCGCCGATTGAAAGCGGTAGGTCAGCCGCGTCTGTATATCCGCAGATTGCCCGGCGCTGGCCCTCGCCATCAGATCGTCGAAATTGCGATTGAGCACAGCCTTCATTTCGTCGATCGCGCTCGTCGTCTCGGCAATCAGGACCTGCGTATCGGGATCCTGCGCCGCACTGGAAAAGTCATTATTGCTGACGCGCTTGGCGCCCGCTTCGCGGTAAAGGTCCAGCGCGCCCTGCAAGGCTCCGATGGAGGAGGAAGAGACGGCGCGGACGAACACCTGGCCGAACGGCAGCTTGAACAACGGCGCGTCGTTGACCTTCAGGCCGGGGCTGGTGACGGCGAAACCGTCCTTCGACCGATGCGTGCGATAGGCCGGGACATAGGCGTTTTCGACGAGGACGTCGTGACTGCCGGTCGCGCCAAGCCCGATCGTATCCCACAATGGGAGGATGGTGAAATCTGCCCGAGGGACCAGGAACGTCCAGAAATCAGGCTTTCCCGTTTCCGGATCGGCGACCGCCGCCCCCAGAAAAGCCCAGTCGCAGTGATCGACTCCGCTGGAGAAACCCCATTGCCCGCTCAGACGATAGCCGCCCTCGACCGGGGTCACCTTGCCCCGCGGCATATAGGACGATGAAATGAGCGTGGTCGGATCACCGCCCCACACATCGTGCTGAGCCTTCGCATCGAACAGGGCGAGCTGCCAGTTGTGGACCGCGACCACGCCCAGCACCCATGCCGATGACATGCAGCCTTCGGCAACCTTCATCTGCACCGCATAAAATGTCTGCGGATCCATTTCATAACCGCCGTAGCGTTTGGGCTGAAGGATTTTGAAGAACCCCGCCTCCTGAAAATCGCGGATCGTCTCGGCTGGAACCTTGCACTCTCGTTCGCCCTGCGGCGCCCGCTCGCGGAGCGTGGGAATCATCGCTGCGGCGAGCGCCACCAGTTCTTCCCGCGTCGGGATGGCGGTGGTGCGGGGTGCGAGAATTTTGGCAGAAGTCATGATCCGTCTCCGTGAATGTCAGGCTGCGATGTTCGCGGCTTCCATCGGTGAAATCTGTTCGTCGGCACCGAAGCCGATGGTGAAGTCATGCCCCCACAGGCTCACGCTCGTGCTTTCGAACAGCGTGTGGCGATCCCAGTCGATGGTGCGCCCGCCATATCCATATTCCAGCGCAAAGCCGCCGGGGGTGGCGACATAGAAGCTCGTCATATGATCGTTGGTGTGCTTGCCAAGCGTAGCCATAAGGCGCGCGCCATGCGCAAGCATCCGATCATAGGCGCGGCCCACCTCGTCCATGCTGTCGACTTCGACCATCAGGTGAACGCAGCCCGACGGCACTTCGCCCTCGAACAGCGCCAGGCTGTGGTGGCGGGCATTGCCGCAATGCATGAAATCGATGCGCATCTCCGGGCCGCCGCGTCCCAACGGCCGGTGAACCATGAGGTCACTGATGCCAAAGCCCAGCACACCCGTCATGAAATCACGCGTATCGTCAAAATTCGGTGCGGGCAGCACTACATGACCGTAGCCTATGTCGTCGGTAACGAAGCCCGGCACCCCGACCGGAGAGCGAAACCGCTCAAAGGTGGAGATATATCCGCACGCCAGCTCATGGCGGTTGCCGGCCGGATCGAGAAACCATGCCATGTCGATCACGTGGCGCAGCGCTCGTTCCGCCGGGGTCGAAGAGTGCCACGGCACGCCCTTTGCGGTAAGCTCCGCCAACGCCGCGTCGAATGCACGCCGCGAGCGCACCTCCCAGCCGCTGGCGAAATACCGATCCTGATGAGCCTGTTCGATGAACAGCCGGCCAGCGCGTTCATCCATCCGCAAGGCGATGCCGCCCGGCACCGCGTGGGCCGAAAACCCTGCGACATTCTCGCCAAAATGGACCCAGTCCTGCGGGTTGGCAGAGGCAATGACGCTATAGGCGAGCGCGGCGACATCCATGCGAGGTTCCTCTCCCTTCGAAAGCCGTGTGAAACCTGAACCGTTCGCGCCGCAAAGAAATTGACACCGATCAAAAATGGTGATTTTGCGATATCTATCGACGCATATCGCCGATTTTTATTAGCTATATTGGCGTATCGCGTCCGTAATTTGATATTTTTATACGCACATATATGGGCGCGCGTGGGAGCGACCTTGTCATATTGCGGAAATGAGCGGTGGGCAGCCAAGCGGCGTCGCAGCACGCACCTCATCCGCGCTAGAGTGCGCGGATGAAGTGAAGTTGGCTTATCAGGAAAGCAGCAGGGCCTGCGGGTCCGGGTGGCGGGTCCAGCTCCAGTAATCGGCCAGCCGGAACGGGCAGGAGATGACATTGCGCCCCGCCGAATTGAGGTAGTAGCTCTTGGCCTTTGGATGAGACCAGATCATGTGCTTCATCTGCGCTTCGACCTCGGCATTCCACTTGTCATAGGCCGCCACCGTCGGCTCGACGACCCTCGCCCCTTGCGCCACCATCAGGTCGAGAGTTTCGATCATCCAGTTGACCTGCGCTTCCAGCACCATGTTCACGCCGGCGGCATGATTGGGCGCGCTGTTGGGGCCGAGGACGAAGAAGAAGTTGGGGTAGCCCGGCGCCATAACCCCCAGATAGGAGCGCGGGTCGTCCTCCCCCCAATCCTCCTGAATCCGGCGCCCGCCCTTGCCCACGATTTCAAGCGGCCCGACCACCTTGGTGATCTCGAATCCGGTGGCCAGCGCCAGCACGTCGGCCTCGATCCGGGTACCGTCCTTCAGCACGACCGCATCCGGTTCGATATGATCGATGGCACGGCTTTCCAGATGGACATTGGGCTTCAGCATCGTATCCAGCCAGCCGCCATCGGCATCAAGCACGATGCGCTTGCCGAAGATCGGATAGTCGGGCGTCATCTGCTCGATCAGATCAGGCCGCCCGGCCAGCTTGGCCTGGATATAGTGAAGCGCATATTGCCGCGCGCCGTCGTTCTGGGCCGAGATCGACACATCCTTGTGCGGCCAGTCTTCCTGCATCAGCACATTGCCGTACAGGCCGTCGCCGGTGAACCAATAGACCCGGAAGCGGAACCATTCCTTATAGTGCGGGATCATCCGCAGCGCGAAGCGGACATTGTCGTTCACGCCGCTATTGATGTCGGGGTTGTTGAGCACCCAATGTTTCGACCGTTGAAACACCGTCAGTTCGGCCACCTGATCGGCGATCGCAGGGGCCAGCTGGGCCGCGCTCGCGCCGGTACCGATGATCGCGACCTTCTTGCCCTTGAGGTCGACCGACGTGTCCCAGCCTGCCGTGTGCATCTTCGGCCCGGCAAAGCTTTCCAAACCGGGAATGTCGGGCATCTTCCAGCGATTGAGCACCCCATGCGCCAGCAGCACCGCACTGACGACCTTCTCGCTGGTGTTCCCGTCCTTGTCCCGCAGCTGGACATGCCATCTGGAAGAGGCTTCGTTCCATGTCGCACCGGTAACGCGCGTGTTGAAAATGACGTGGCCGCGTACGCCATGCTTGTCGGCGACACCGGTCAGGTAATCCTGGATTTCCGCGCCCTTGGGATGATAGTGGCTCCATTCCGGATTCAGTTCGAACGAATAGGAATAGAAGTGGCTGGGCGTGTCGACGCCCACGCCGGGATAGCGATTCTCGAACCAGGTGCCGCCCAGTTCGGGGTTCTTCTCGATGATCGTATAATTGTATCCCGCCTCGGCGAGCTTCACCCCGGCGCCAATGCCGCTCATGCCGCCGCCGATCACCAGCACTTCCATATCGGCCGGCGGCATGGCGCGACCGGGGATGTCCTTGCGCGGCATGGCCTTTTCAAAGCCCATCTGGTCATAGAGGACCGGCACCAGCGCACGATCGACATGCTCGCCGACGCTGACGCCCATCATATGGCGCAGAAATTCGGGATCGAGCGGCCGTTCCGCTGGCGGATTGGGGTCGGTAAGCAGCGTGAACAGGCGGTTGCGCAAATCCTGGGCCATATCGTCGGGAATGGCGGTGAGCATGTCCGCCGCGTACAGCGCGGTCAGGTACGGCGAAAAACTGTCGAGATAAGCGCGGTCCTGCGCATAGGTGGTGTAAACCATCAGCAGCGTCGGCAGATTGGCATCCGCCAGAGCCGCGCGCAGGGCATGGGTGTCGGTGATCGGAAGCGAAGGCGTCGTCATTCCGGTCGATCGGGCCGGGCTTGTGACCAAGGGGGACATCAGGTTCATCAATCTCTCCTCTGCTGCACACGCCCGGAGCGCGCGAATCGCTTTGTTCGGCACATATATAAGTGTTCACTCACTTAAATTTTGACGTGAATCAAAAGTGCGAATGTTGCGGTTCGGGCCATGAAGCGGTGATCGCCGACGGTGGCGGTCACAAACCGGAAAACCAGGCCCTTTGGGAACTCCCGTCGACCGTAGGTCCCAGCTGAAGCGGATCTTACGAACCGTGGTTGATCCACAGATGCAGATTTCGGGTAGCGTTGGGTTGCGCACGATCAATGCGTCGATCATTCAGGCATATGGGTCGACATGCGCGATGTCGGCCAGGATGGCAGATAAAAGCGACGTCCCTTTTTGGGAACAGTCGCCGGAACCATCGTCGAGAGGAGAGGAAGAAGGGTGCCGAACATTGAGATCAAGCCCGAAAGACCGGCCTATCGCACGTACATCCTGCTGCTGCTGCTAGCGATCAATGCGATGAGTTATGCCGACCGGCATGTTTTCTCGATCCTCGTTCCGTCCATCAAGACGGAATTCGGAGCGCCGGATTCCCTGATCGGCTTGATCGGCGGTCCCGGGTTCATTGTCAGCTACGTTCTGTTCAGCCTTCCGCTTGCCCGGCTTGCCGACCGCTGGTCGCGACGTGGCGTCCTCACCCTGTCCGTGATGCTGTGGAGCGCCGCAACGGCGGTTTGCGGTGCGTCGGCAAACCTTTTTCAGCTTGGCTTTTCGCGGTTGATCGTCGGCGTCGGCGAAGCAGGCGGCTTGCCGCCATCGCAAGCGATCGTGTCCAGCCTGTATGACGAGCGACGCCGATCGGGCGCCATGGGTATCCTTTCTTCGGCGACGTATTTCGGCGTCGTGCTGGGTCTTGTAGGCGGGGCCGCCGTCGCCCACGCCTGGGGTTGGCGGGTCGCGTTCTACGCTTTGGCCCTTCCAGGCTTGCCGCTTGCATTGCTGCTGTGGTTTACGGGGCCACGCCAGGGAAAGGCGGAAAGCGGCCACCGACAAATTCCCGCCGAAAGCATGATCGTCGGCATTCGCCGTTTCTGGGCAATCCGTTCGTTGCGCAACCTGGCGATCGGCGTCGGCACTTTCAACATCTTTGGCTATGCCGGAGCGACGTGGCTTCCGGCTTTTTTCATGCGGTCACATGGCATGTCGATGGTGGAGGCGGGATCGTGGCTGGGGATCGGCGCGGCGATCGGCGGGATCACCGGCAGCATCTTCAGCGGCGGCATCGTCGATTATCTCAGACGATATGGAGAGGCGTGGCAGCTGCGCGTCCCGGCCATTGCCTTCCTGATATCCTTCCCCGCCAACATCATCGTGTTCACGCTCCCGGGCGGCATCGGCCTGGAGATCGGAAGCTATCATGTGCCCGGCGTCGCGTTGATGTCGATATTGACCGGAATGCTGGCAGCCATGTGGGCGGGACCGTCCTTCGGTGCGGCGGCTTTCCTTGTCGCACCGCATCAGCGGGCGCATGCGGTCGCCATGCTGGTCGTCATCATCAACGTGATCGGCAGCACGATCGGGCCCTTGCTGGGCGGCATCGTGAGCGATCTTTTGAAGGGCCATTTCGGCACCGAGTCCCTGCGCGTCAGCCTGTTGCTGATTTCGGTGCTGTCGGCTTGCGGCGGCCTGCTGTTCTGGCGCGCCGCCAAATATTATCCCGGCGATCTTGCCGCAGCGCGGGCGGCGGCGGCGCAGTAAGCCACCGCCCCCATTTGCTCCTGGCGTGACGACCATATTCATCCGTCACAAGAAGCGCGTCTGGTCGAAGCCGCCGGCCAGGCTGGGCGTGTGCGCGACGCCTCAGGACGGGCGGACGACCATGCCGGGCAGTCGCCCTGTCAGCTTCCCGTCGAGAACGATGGGCTGTCCGTTGACAATGGTGGCGTTGACGCCGCGGCCAAAAGCCTTGTAGCGGCCGGCGCCACCGGGGAGATCGCGCACGAATTCCTTGTGCAATGGGCCGATCGTGTCGGGATCGAAAATCATCATATCCGCCCAGCCGCCGACGCGCAGCGCGCCGCGATCATGGAAACCGAGCAATGCCGCCGGGACCTGCGTGATTTGCCGGATACCCTCTTCGAGAGACCAGACCTTGCGGTCACGCACCCACGATCCCAGAAAATAAGAACTCCAGTCCGCCTGATCATCCTTGGCCAGGTGCGCGCCACCATCGGAAGTACCCAGAATCATGCGCGGGTCTAGCTGGGCGATCCCGACCGCTGCCGACCATTCGGGCGTTTCGGTACGCCAGCGCATCTGTGTTTCGAAATTGTCGGCCAGCGCGAGGTCTAGCGCAAAGTCCCCCGGCGCCACGCAGGCGGCAGCCGCGAGATCGGCGACGCTGCGGCCTTCGAACGCATCGCGTGGCAGGGTGGGCGACGCGTCGATCCAGACGTTTGCCCATTGCGGAGCAGGCAGGGTCGTCCCCTTGGCCGGATCGCGATTATAATTTTCAACCGCATGGCGCATTTCCGCGCGCGCTGCCGGATCGCGTAATAAGGCCGCGCGTTCGGCGATCGGCAACCGCGTCATCCGGTGCCATGTCGGCACCGCCGTCCAGTGGTGATTGGTCTCGTCAAATGCGACGGCCCGGTCGAACGGACGGGCAATCAGGAGCGAATAGACCGGGGCGCCCCGCCGTGTCGCCTCATCAAGAAACTCAGCGGCGCTCTGCCAGCCCGCGGTCGGCGCATCGACCTTGCTGCGGCCGCCAAGCCCCTGAACGATGACCGGCACCCCCGACGCCGTCCCGATCTCGATCAGATACTCCAGATCCGCCTCGTTCATCCCGCTGATGGCGCTGGCGGGCAGAAAGCAGATCGATCCCGCGCCATAAGCGCCGACCTCCTCCGCAAGCGCGAGCACCTCGTCACGCGCCGCCAGACGCGAGGGGACGGGCCGTCCGGATATGTCGTTATGCGTGGGCGCCGCGGAGGACGACAGGCCGGCCGCCCCTGCCTGCATCGCATCCGCCGTGACCCGCCGCATGGCTTCGATCTCGGCGGGTGTGGCGGCGCGCTCGACGGCGGCCTCGCCCATGACCCAGCGGCGAATATTGGAGTGACCGACGTAGCACGCGAAGTTTACGCCGAGCCGGCCGGTCCGGGACTGCATGAACTCGCCGAACGTCTCGAACTCGTCCCAGGTGACCCCACCCAAAGCGGCCGGATCCATATCCTCCACGCTGGCGAAAATGCCGGTCATGAATGCATGATCATCGCGGCGCACGGGTGCGACGGAAAATCCGCAATTGCCGGCGAGTACGGTCGTCACGCCGTGAAAGCAGGACATGGTGGCATAGGGATCGAAGGTGATCTGCGGGTCATAATGCGTATGGGCATCGACGATGCCGGGCGCAACGATACATCCCCCGGCGTCAATCTCTTCAGTCGCCCGCGCCTGTTCAAGGCGTCCGATCTTGGCGATTTTGCCGCCGCGAACGCCGACATCCACGCGCCGGCGCGGCAGACCGGAACCATCGACCACATAGCCGTTCCGCACGATCAGATCGTAGTCCACGCACACCTCCAGATTTCGCGACGGCCGGCGTCGGTCAGCAAAGATCGACCGCGTCAGCCAGGATGTCAACGCGCTTCGATATTATGAAGAATAATTACGTATTCTCGGAATACATCTGATCCATGCGAAAGGCCCGGCCGGCAATGAAGGTGCTGATACGCTCGCATGCCGCATGCAGCCGCGCACCCATCGCCTCTATCGCGGCCCCCTTCACCGGCTTGTCGAAGCCCACCAGGCTCAGGCCGAGATCGACGATGCCAGGGCGGGAAAAGATGGGCGCTGCGATATAAGCGAGTTGATAAAGCGCCTTCGGATCGATCGCGGAGAGACCATAATCCGTGACGGCAGGCTGATTTTGCAGCGCGCGCGCGCGTTCGGGATCCGTCAGCGGCACGGTGCGCACACCGAATGTATAACCGTTCGTCCGCAGAAATGTCAGCGAGCCGCGCAGCCTGGCCTCGGCCTCGGCCTCGAGCGACGGCGTGGCTGCCGCGATCCAGCGCTCTACCTCGTCGTCATGCCAGGCCACGAAAACACCGCCCATGGGCGCTTCCGCCGTCATCGCCGGCGGCGATGGCGCGTTCCATCCGATGTGCGAGAGAGCCGCCGCACGCTCGCGAATGACGATGCGATCGTCCTTCTTGCTGAACACCGAACAGACGACATCGAATTCGTCTGCCAGCAGCCGCATTTCGGGCCGGGCGACCTGCATCACCAGTTCGGGCGCAAGCGACGAGTGGGCCGCATGGACCAGCGCCGGGCCCAGGACATAGGTTTTGCCTGCGGTGCGATATACATATCCCGCCTCGACCAGCGCGGCGAGCAGCGTGTGGCAGGTCGCGCCGCTGATCTTCAGTGACCGCGCGATCTCCGTCAGGGTGAAGGCCTGCTCAGGATGCCCCGCCAGAAAATTGAGCACCGCGACCACACGCGCGACGGGAGGGGATATCTGCGTCATGATCGGGGGTTCGCCATAATGCACGCTTTAACAGAGAGCATCGCCTGATACCAAGCGCTGAGAATTTTCTTCGATATATCGAATGAAAGTTATGGACGATTGACGCAACGCGCAACCTATGGGACGTTGTTAGCCATGGGGGCGCAGCTGCGTGCGCAATGGCAAGCAGCATCTCAGTGGCAGCGTCCCCGGCAAAGGAGAGAACATTATGACGAGCCCAGCAGGCCAGCTGATCGACGCCGACGCCCATGTGAACCCGCCGGCCACCTTCTGGGACGACTATCTGCCCGCCGCCTTTTCGGGGCGCGGTCCGCGGATCGAAGAAGGCGCGGCCGATGAAGACCATGATTGGGTGGTGTTCGAGGGATCCCGCAAACCACTTAACCTGCTGTCCAACGTCGTCGCACAGGGACGCAGCTTCCGTCCGACCGGCCGGCACTCCGATATCCAGGCGGGCAGCTGGGAGCCCGCCGCCCGGATCGCCGATATGAGCCGCGATGGGGTCAGCCGTGCGGCGCTGTTCGGCGGCGGGCCGCTTGGCAGCGCAGACAACGACCTCTATCTCGCCAGCTTCGGCGCCTATAATCACTGGCTGGCCGACTTTTGCCATTATGATCAGGATCGGCTGATTGGCGTTGCCTATCTCCCGATGCAGGACATAGACCAGACCATTCTTCTGCTGAAGGATGCCGCACGCCGGGGCCTGAAGGCGGTCAACATCCCGGCCTTCCCGCAATCGAAGAAGAGCGTCGGCGGCGGCGGCTTCGCCGCGCAGGTGCTCGCCCTGACGGGTGATCCGGACGGTCCGCTGCAATATGACGATCCTCAATTCGATCGATTCTGGAAGGCCTGCGTGGATCACGATCTGGCGGTGACGATCCATCTCGGCGCACGGGTGGCGCGCCCCGGCATGGGCCGCTTCCTTCCCAATCTGGTCATGTCGAAACTCTGCATGGCCGAACCGATCGCGATCATGATCTTCGGCGGCGTGTTCGATCGCTTTCCCGAACTTCGCTTCGGAGCGATCGAAAGCGGCGTGGGCTGGATGACCTGGATGGCCGAATATATGGATGGCATATATGACAATCAGCGCCATTGGCTGCAGCTGGAACTCCAGCACCGGCCCAGCCATTATATGGATCGCAACGTCTATGCGTCCTTCATCCGCGATCCCGTCGGCATCCGCAATCGCCACCTGCCCGGCGGCAGAAACATTATGTGGTCGACCGACTACCCCCATTCGGAGACGACCTGGCCGGATTCGATCGCGATCATGGACCGTCAGTTCGATGGCGTGAGCGAGGTGGAACGCCGGCCCATCGTGTGCGATACCGCCCTGCGCTTTTACGGCCTTACGGCCTAGCTGGGCTGCCCGGGGATTTGTTGACCTTGTCCAGGCCGTCGGCGCGCAAAACCGGTGACGACGTCCCCCGGCTGGACATTCGGGAACCAGGGCGCGAGCCCTGGATCGCGCCGCAACACCCGCCGCCCCCCGGTCAGGCGCTGTCGGAATCACCATATATGCGTGTTGATAGACCCCCCTGGATACGCGAATGCAGGCTGGTGTCGCCGATCATCCATCTGATATCGAATGACCCGACGCAAACGGCCACCTTCCGAGTTTGACCGCGATATTTTCGCGCCCTGACCGAGATACCGCCCCCCGTCTCAGAAGATCGTAGGTCGCGATAGACGCCTATCCACTGTGTTTTTGACGCCACAACCCCCAAAAAAAGAAATCCGACGTTTTAATTTTCTCTTGCGTACCATTCTTAATCATTTACTCCGCAAATCCGTGCTGAGCTTCGGCACATAGCTCCACGATCAAAAAAAACGCGCTGCGTGTTCACCGCAAGCAGCGAATGCTAGGGAGAAAGAGGATGGTCCGGAACACTCGGATTGGGATATTATTGGGCGGAGTAGCTATCGCTGCTTTTGCATCGCCGGCTCTTGCCGCACAGGGAACGCCAGCCGCTCCGGCGCCCGCCGCGGCTGACGCATCAACCTCCGCCGACGGCTCTGCCATGGCAGACATCATCGTCACCGCGCAGCGCCGCGCGGAACGTGGGCAGGATGTTCCCATTGTTATCAGCGCGTTCACTCCGGAACGGCTCCAGAAGCTCAACGTCAACCAGCCTCAGGATCTGTACGGGACTGTCCCCTCGCTCGTCTCTGGTACGCAGGGGCAGGCATCCCGCGATGTCCAGTCCTTCTCGATCCGTGGACAGTCGACCGGATTCCTCGCCTCCCCGAGCGTCCAGTCCTACCTTAACGAGGTGCCGCTGCCGTCGACCGTCTCGCTCAGTCTGCAGGGCGGCCCGGGGCTGTTTATCGATCCGGAGAATGTTCAGGTCCTGTCAGGACCGCAGGGCACTCTGTTTGGCCGCAACACAACCGGCGGCGCGGTTCTCTTTTCGGCCAAGAAACCAACGAACAACTTCGAAGGTTATCTGGAAGGCAGCATCGGCAACCTGAACCTTCGCGGAGTCGAGGGCGCGATCAACATTCCCGTTATCAGCGATGTGCTGATGGTCCGCGTCGCAGGCGCCTATCATGACCGCCGCGGCTACACGCGCGACATCGTGTGGAACAAGTGGCGTGACAATGAACATTGGTACACAGGCCGGATCGGCATCCTCTTCAAACCGACCGACCGACTGACCAACTACCTGCTTGCTTACGGAACGAAGTCATCCAACGACGGCTCCGGCTTCGTCAATGAAGATTTCAACATCCCCGGGCTGATTGCGAGAGGCTCGTGCACCGACGGCCCGACAGTTCCCGGCGGCGTCGCTTCCTGCAACGTTTATCGTCGACAAACGCAACTCGCACAGCAGCTCGGTCCGCGCGTGACGCGCGGCGATCTGGATGCCTTCAGCAAGATCGATACGTGGGGTGTCATCAACAACACCGCATATGAACTGAGCGACGAACTCACCATGCGCAACATCGTGAGTTTCCAGAAGCTCAAGGACAATTATTCGGGCGACACGGACGGCACGCCGCTCCAGCAAGCCGAGCTCAGTCAGGGCGCGGCGGTTCCGAATTTCCCCATCGCCGGCCTTGTCGAATTCGGGCTGCCCGCGACGCCTGGCAACGTCTTTCAGAACGGCACGAGCGGCTTTCCGGGCCCACGGGACAATATCAAGCAGTTCACCGAGGAGTTGCAGCTTCAAGGGTCAATGCTTGACAAGCACCTGACGTTCAGTGTCGGCGGCTTTTATTTCAACGCCACGCCGGCAAGCCGGTGGGCGAGCGACGCGGTCCAGTTCTGCGACGCCGGGAAGACCGGAACGACCGCTTGCGGGCAGAACATCAGCATTTCGGGTGTGAGCAATCGATCGCAGGCGCTCTATGGCCAGGGTACGCTCGATCTCGGCGCGCTCACGCCTTCGCTGGAAAATCTGCGCGTTACCGCCGGCTATCGTTATACCTGGGATAGGATCATCGGCTTCAGCAGCTCGTATGTGCCGCTCGGCGCCTTTGGCAATTTCTGCGTCTTCGGGCCACCCGCGGGTACGATTTCCCCGGCCAACGTCGATCCGGCGGTGGGCTGCAACTATGGCGCCACTCTCAAGAGCAAGGCCCCGACCTGGACCTTCGGCGTCGACTATAAGCCTGTCCAGAATTTGCTGGTCTATGCGAAGGTGAGCCGCGGATATAAGTCCGGCGGGTTCAACACCTTTGCGGTTCGGGCGTCGACGCAGACGTTTACGCCGGAAAGGCTGACGACGTTCGAGACCGGCTTCAAGTCGGACTGGCATCTCGGGACGGCGCCGCTTCACCTTAACGCCACCTATTATCATTCGAGTTACAAGAATATCCAGCGGCCCGGCGGCGACTTCAATCTTGCCAACGGCGCCGGCGGGGCGGCGATCTTCGCCGCGGCCGCAACGATACAGGGCGTGGAGGTCGAAGCTTCGGTTCGTCCCACCAGTGGGGTCGAAATCGGCAGCACTGTCAGCTACTCGCATGGCAAGTATAAGCAGTATACGCTTCCGTCTCTCGGCGCGCCATCGTGTAACAACGCACCGTTCGGCGCCCCGGCAGACTTTAGCTGCGCGCCCTTCCAGTTCCTGACGCCGTGGATCTACAACATCTATACGACGATCAAACTGCCGGTCCCGGAAAGCATCGGCGATGCGTCGCTGTTCGTCAGCTACTCGCATGTCTCCGATCAATATACCGCGCCAGGGCCGTTCGAGCCTTTCGCCACACTTAAGGGCTATGGCCTGTTGAACGGGTCGTTAAGGCTGAACAACATCGGCGGCATGGGGCTGGATCTTTCCATCTTCGCCAACAATATCGCCGACAAGGTCTATCGCGTGAGCAATTCCAACTCGTTCAGCGGCAGCCTTTACGCGGCCACGCTTTACGGCGAACCGCGGACCTTCGGTGCGAAGATGCGCTATCGGTTCTGATATCGCTGAGGCGAACCTGCATCGCCGAACCTTCGGAAGGCTCGCTCGGGAAACCGGGCGAGCCTTTTCGCTGTCAGGGCCGATCACACGCGTCATCCGAGCATTTCGGGACATCCGATCCGACCAGACACGCATAAGTGGGCCTCGACACGACCGCCAAACTTCGCCAACAGGGCGGCATGCTGCACAAGATCATATCCGCCTGCGCGGTCTTCATCATCGCGACGATTTCGGCTGGCGGTTACCTCGGCATCATCGGACTGATGGCGATCGAAAGCGCGTGCATTCCGTTGCCGTCCGAAATCATCATGCCGTTCGCCGGCTATCTCGTTTCGATCGGCCGGTTCGATCTCTATCTGGTCGCGACCGCCGGTGCGATCGGATGCAATGTCGGATCGGTCTTCGCCTATGAGCTGGGCAAGCGCGGCGGCCGTGCCTTTATCGAACGCTGGGGCAAATATGTGCTGATGAGCACGCATGAGCTGGATCGCGCGGAATATTTCTTCGCACGCTGGGGCAGTCTTACTGTCCTGGTCTGCCGCTTGCTGCCGGCGATCCGGTCGTTCATCGCTTTTCCCGCCGGCGTCGCCCGCATGCCGCTGCTCAAATTCCATTTCTACACGTTCATCGGCTCCTGGCCATGGTGCTTCGGACTGGCGTGGGTCGGGATGAAGCTGGGCGACCAGTGGCGCACCGATCCTCGGCTCGGGCAGATATTGCACAAGCTCGATTTCGTCGTGGTCGCCGTGGTGCTGATCGGGGCGATCTGGTTCGTCTGGCATAAGCTCCGCAAATCAAAATAGCCTGCCTATGAATCCGATCTATGCCGCCATGCCGACCTCAATCTTCGAACGAATGTCGGCGCTGGCGCGGGAGACCGGCGCGATCAATCTGGGCCAGGGCTTCCCGGACGCGCCCGGCCCGCAGGATATCCGGCAGGCGGCAGCGGACGCGCTGCTGAACCGATCGAACCAATATCCCCCCATGACGGGCATTCCCGAATTGCGTCGGGCTATCGCCGACCATTATTGCGCGCACCAGCACATCGATCTCGACTGGCAGTCCGAAGTAATTGTGACATCGGGCGCGACCGAGGCGATCGCCGCCGCGATCCTCGCGCTGGTGACGCCAGGCGACGAAGTGGTGCTGATTGAACCGCTATACGACGCCTATCTGCCGATGGTGCAGCGCGCAGGCGGCATTCCCCGCTTCATCAGGCTGGAGCCTCCTTCCTGGTCGCTCGATCCGGCAGCGCTGGATGCGGCGATCGGACCGAAGACGAAGCTGATCATCCTCAACAACCCCGTCAATCCGACCGGCACGATGATTGGCCGCGCGACGCTGGAAGCGATTGCCGAGCGCTGCATCGCGCATGATGTTATCGCGGTGTGCGACGAGGTGTGGGAACATGTGCGCTTCGGCGGCGATCATATCCCCTTGTTCGCATTGCCCGGCATGCGCGAGCGGACGGTCAAGATCGGCTCGGGCGGCAAGATATTCGCGCTGACCGGATGGAAGGTCGGCTGGATGCTCGCCGACGCGCCAATCGCGAAGCAGGTCTCAAAAGCCCACCAATTCCTTACCTTTACGACGCCGCCCGCCCTGCAATGGGCTGTCGCGGAGGGCTTGGGCAAGGACGGGAGTTGGTTCGATGCGATGCGGTCCGGCTTCGCGGCATCGCGAACGCGGCTGATCGAAGGGTTGCGAACTACCGGTTATGTGGTGCTGCCATCAGAGGCGACATGGTTCGTATCGATCGATCTGCCGGCATCGGGGATCGAATTGGATGACGTGACGTTCGCCGGCCGGATGGCACACGGTGGGGTGGTGACGATTCCGGTGTCCGCCTTCTATGCCGAAAACCCGGTCACCAGCATCGTCCGGCTTTGCTATTGCAAGGACGATGCGACGCTGGATGAGGCGATTGTCAGGCTGGCGCGGGTGAGAGCGGAGCTGGTCAGCCCCTAACTCCCTCGCCCCCTTTAGGGGGAGAGGGTCGGGGAGAGGGGGCAGTCCGGAAGAGGTTCGCGACAACCGCTCACGCAGCCCCTCTCCCAACCCTCTCCCCGCAAAGCGGGTGAGAGGGCTTTTAGATTTACCGCGCGCTGAAGCGCTTGACCGCGCCCTTATGCGCACCCGGCGCGCCCTTGGGGCGGCTATAGTGACGTTTGGGCTCGCCCGAACGCTCGCCACCGCCGTCATGGCGGCGGCGATCACCGCCCCGGCCTTCGTTCGGCGCCGACGGCACCGGCTTGGGCAGCTTAGCCTTCTCGGCAAGGAAGTTCTCGGGCAGGCCGACGATCTCGAGCTTCACCTTGGTGAGCTTTTCGATCGCCTTCAGATAGGCCTTCTCGTCATCGGCGACGAACGCCATTGCGATGCCGGTCGCGCCGGCGCGCGCGGTGCGGCCGATGCGGTGGACATATTGCTCGGCCACGTTCGGCAGTTCGAAGTTGAAGACATGGCTGATGCCGCCGACGTCGATGCCCCGCGCGGCAATGTCGGTGGCGACCAGGATCTTGACGTCGCCCTTGCGGAACAGCGCCAGCGCCCGCTCGCGCTGCGGCTGGCTCTTATTGCCGTGGATCGCCTCGGACTCGATGCCGGCGGCGCGCAAATTCTTCACGACGCGATCGGCGCCATGCTTGGTGCGGGTGAAGACCAGCGCGCGATCGATCGGTTCGGAGCGGATGCGCAGCGTCAGCAGCGCCTGCTTCTCGGTCTGGTTGCAGAAGGTCGCAAATTGCTCGACGCGCTCAGCGGTGGTCGATTGGGGTGCAACCGAAACCTTGATCGGATCGGTCAGGAAGCGGTCGCCCAGTTCGGCGATTGCCTTTGGCATCGTTGCCGAGAAGAACAGCGACTGGCGCTTCTTCGGCAGCATCTGATCAATGCGCTTCAAGGCATGGATAAAACCCAGATCGAGCATCTGATCGGCTTCGTCGAGCACGAAGATCTCGACATATTTCAGGCTGAGCGCGCGCTGATCGATCAGATCGAGCAGACGGCCAGGCGTTGCGACGAGGATATCCACGCCGCGCTGCAGTTCGCGGATCTGCCGGTTGATCGGTACCCCGCCAAACACGGTCATGACCTTCAGGCGGAGGAACTTGCCATATTGCACGAAGCTCTCGGCGATCTGGCTGGCCAGCTCGCGCGTCGGCGACAGGACGAGCATGCGGCAGCCCTGCGGCGGCGTGTGCTTCAGATTTTCGTTGAGATAATGGAGCGACGGCAACGCGAAGGC
>Ga0105248_10003588_pt1 | contig 17196 bp, 13 predicted proteins | sample KBSS34metaG_FD_81524 | JGI IMG/M metagenome (GOLD analysis project Ga0105248, IMG submission 81524) | Switchgrass rhizosphere microbial communities from Kellogg Biological Station, Michigan, USA - KBS S3-4 metaG | ecosystem: Host-associated > Plants > Roots > Rhizosphere > Soil | place... | reverse complement strand
ATTGGATACCAGCAAACGGACCTTGAGAGTCCGGCTGTCCGCATCGACTTTGTCGCCGATGCGTTCGATGCTGGCGTTGAAACGGCGGTCGGGATACGCCGCCGCCACCACCTGTACTTTTTGACCGACCCGCACCAGGTGAATATCGCGCTCGAATACATCCACCATCACCCACACCGTGCTGAGATCGGCGATGGTGAGCAGAGCAGTGCTGTCGGCCTGCACGAACTGCCCCGGAGTAAGATTGCGCTCGATGAGATTCCCAGCCATCGGAGAGCGCACCGGAATCAGGGACCGCAGGCCTCCGTCTTTGACGGCCTCTTTCGGATCGATGCCCAGCACACGCAAAGCTTCTTCGCCGCGCGCGACGTGGGTGTTGGCTTTAGCAAGATCGCTCTCCGCCTGCTGGAACGATATCCGGGAAGCAGCCTGGTGCTCGAACAAATCCTTGTTCATGTTGTAGGTTTTCTGCGCCAGATCCAGATCGCGCTGGCTTTCCAGATAGTCCGTGACCAAAGAGGCGACCTCACGGCTCTTGATGGAGAACAGCAACTGATCCTTCTCAATGCGATCGCCTACGCGCACCTGTAAATCGATGGCTTGACCGGGCAGCGGCGCCAGAATGCGAACTGTGCGGTCTTCATTAAATTGGACCTTTCCCGTCGCGGTGAGTTGACGGCGGCCCGAGTCGGATCGCACCGGCTCCAAACGAATATTTTTGAGCATGGCGGCATCCAGCTCGACATCGTTGGGGATCTCCGTCTTGGGCGCAGTCGCGGCCTGCGCCGTCCCTGATCCTTCGCCCGGCTTGCTCGAGCACCCGGCAACGGCTACGAGAAGGATCGCCAAACCCATCCATGCCAAACCCGGCCACAGTATGATTCTTCGTTTCATCGGACTAGCTCCTCACCCACCACGGACTCCAGACGGCTCACGGCCCGGCGATAATCGGCTTGCGCGTCGTAGTAAGTTGACATGGTGTCGTTGAAAGCCCGCTGCGCATCCAGCACGTCGAGCAACGAACCTGCTCCAGCCTGATACACGTACGTAGTAGTGGCGCGGGCCTCTTGAGAAAGCCCCAGCAGGTCGCGCTCGATATCGCCGATCAGCTGCCGTGCGGTTTCATACTCGCGGTACGCTCCAGCCACTTCGCCTGAAACTTGGGATTGCAGCGCGTCGATCTGCTTCCGCAATTGCGTATCTTCAGCCTGCACGCGAGCGATTTCGCCCTGGTTCTTGTTAAATACAGGCAACGGCACGCTGACAAAGAACCCGACCGAGTTGCCGGTTCCGTTGATACCCTGCTGGCGGCGATATTCCGCGCCTACGGTGTAGTCCACCTTGCCCTGCGCCAGTTGGAGGCGCAGCTCAGATTGCGAACGCGCCTGATCCAGCCGCGCGGCTTCGATATCCGGCCGCACTGCGATCGCGCGGGCTTGCATCAGCTCCAATGCGGGAGCCTGCGCCGGCATGGGCACTTTCATGGGATCGCTAATATCGATGGGCGACTGGCCGGAAGGCCGTCCCAGCAGCGTCTGTAACTTAATTCGCGCCGTGGTCAAAGCCAGTTCCGCGGTCTTGACGCTGCTGCGGAATTGCAGCATGGCCACGCGGGAGCGGGTAAGCTCGATAGGCGGAATCGCTCCTCCCTGGAGCCGTGTCTCATTGAGTTTGACGATCCCCTCGAAGGACGTCAGATTGTCATTCGCCAGATCCAGACGAGCTTTGGCCGCCATGACGTCAATGCACGCCTGGGTGACATCCATCCTCAACCTGCGGATCGCGTCAGCCACCTTCGCCTCGGCAATCTTCTTGGCGAACCCGGCAGTGTCGATACGGTATTCACGCTTGTGCCCGCGCTCAAAGGGAACATCGATGCGCAGCGCGGTCTCCACCGGCCCCGCACCGTTCTGTTCGCTGAAGCCGGTGCCCAGCCAATCCAGATGATCTGAAGAGGCACTTACCACCGGATTCGGACGCAGGCGAGCCGTGATCAAAGCTGTCTCCGCCACCGGAATACCGAGGCGCTCCGCCAGAAGTCCAGGGTTGTTCTGGATGGCTTCCTGAACGGCTTGTTCGATACTGATGGCCTGCGGGGGCGCCGATTGAGCAAATACGCGCACGGCGGACAGAGCCAGAGCAGTACTGAATACCAAAGACTTCACGGGAACAACACACCTCCTGGTTCCCAGCGCCGCATATTCATGCGGGAGGCTGGTCAGATCACGGTACTTTTGCTGGAATCAGGAATTGCGGGGAGGGCCGCGCGTGCGGGAATGAGCACGCCACGGATCGCGGATCAGGGAACAATCCGGCCGAATGCAGGCCGCGAAGGTATCGCCGGGCGGGGCCAGCACTACAGGCGGAACAGCCGTTGGTATGCGATCTTCGGAAATTGCGATGAGCGGAAGGTGCTCGAGGCGTACCAGCCAAGACGACCCAGGCTGGTCGCTCCATAGCGCCCGGAATTTCGCGAGAGGAGCTTCGTGAAATGAACCGGCGCCGTCATTGAGCCAGATACCGATGGGCTGGTTCGATAAGGGTTCGAAGACGATCAGATCGCCATCGTGATCGCCATCCACATCGCGGCTGCTCAATTCGACAGTGGCGCCGCGGCTTTGGAAATGGAAGGATGTTTCCTGGGAAGCGCCCAGCGTGACGCGAACTTCCTGTGCATACCCCCCGGTGTCAGAACGCCCCGATGACGCGCTGGCCAGGTCGATCTGCTGGTCGCCGTTGAGATCCGCAAGCACCCAGCCCGAGACCGAAAGAACACGGGGCGGAATCCGCAGTTCCGCGTCGCCAACGCCGGTTGCGAGAGCCTGGAATGCGCCAGCCGCCCCCAGCCATAACAAGAGCCGGGGCGCTGCAAATCGAAGTATGCCGCGGGATGACGTTCGCATGAGGCTGAATGAACAGTCCTAGGAGATGATTATATCGCCAGGCCCCGGACCTGGAGCCTGCCGAAATGCCCTTGAACGTGTATGCCTTTAGGGGGTCATTTTGCGAAACTTTGCTTAATGTAGAGCCGTGTACTGCTAGGACACGTTTTAATACAGCAGAAACGGCCGGCGGCGATTCATAAACTCGGCGATGTCGGATAGCAGGTTCTGCTCGATGATCCGCGGATCCTCGCCCGCCTTCAGCGCGTCGATCACTTTGCGATTGCCGATGAGCTGTTTCGATAATTCAAGATCGATTTTGCCGGGATACAGTTTCTGCAGCGCGTATGCGACCTCCAGCCCCAGGCGCACTGAATCAAGCTGCTCGCGGTCAGTGATGACGAATCGCACGCCTTCCATCTTCGCGGTCAGATGCGTAGGATACACGCGCACCCCTGGTATGTATCGGCTGTTCAGGAACTCGGCCAGTTCCACACCGCGAATCCAATCCGCGCCGATCTGCTCGAACGGAGCATCCGTGTTGCGTCCAACCGAATAGTTCTTCGACGATTCGATCAGTGCGAGCCCAGGATACAGCGTCGCCGCATTCAGGCTTCGCATATTTGGCGACGGGTCGATCCACGGCAGACCGGTTGAATCGAACCAGTCGCCGCGCTCCCAGTCCTGCATCTTGATCACGTGCAGGTCGGCGTTCAGTTTCCGCTCGGCATTGCTCATGGTGGCCAGCTCGCCGGACGTGAGTCCGTGACGCACCGGCAAGCTGTAGCAACCAGTGATCGCGTCTGAGCCCGGATCGAGCAGGGGTCCTTCGACATGCGACCCGGTAACCGGATTTGGGCGATCCAGCACGTAGAACGGACGTTTGGCCTGCGCCGCCGCCTCCAGCATGAACAGCATCGTGCAGTTGTAGGTGAAGAATCGTGCACCCACGTCCTGAATGTCGAACACCAACGTGTCCACGCCGCGCAGCATCTCTGGAGTCAGCCGGAAGCGGCTGTTGGAGTAGAGACTGAACACCGGCAGACCCGTCGCGTCATCCCGCGAGTCGGCGACATTCGGCTGATCCACGCGGCCTGTGATTCCATGCTCGGGTGAAAAGAGCGCGGCGACATGAATCCCCGCTGCGAGCATCAGATCGACATTGCGCCGCCCCTGACGATCGACGCCGGTCTGATTGGTGATCAGGCCCACCTGGCGGCCTTCCAGTGGCGCGAACTTGGATTGCGCGAGCACATCGAGCCCGGTCATTACCTTGTGGTTTTTGGGACCCAGACCGAGACCCTCCGCCGCGATGGTCGCGATGGTTCTGCGCCATTCGTTGATGCTGCGCCCGCCCTTCGGATGGACGCGGTTGGTCATGATCACGATGAACGATTTACTCGTAGGATCGATCCACAGTGCAGGTCCGGTGAAGCCGGTGTGGCCGTACGAAGTTCCGCGCGGGAAAATATTGCCGCGATTGGACGAGTATTGCGAGTCGATATCCCAGCCGAGTCCGCGCAGGATCGGCTGATCCGGCGGTGCGGCATTAGACGTGAACAGCGCCACCGTCGCCGGCGTGAACTGGCGTCCGCTCAGCATCATTTCGGCGTAGCGCGCCAGGTCATCGGCGGTAGAGAACACACCTGCATGCCCTGCAACCCCGCCCATATAACGGGCCGTCGGATCATGCACCACTCCGCGCCACGGCTTACCGGTAGCAGCATCCACTTCGGTCGGCGCGATGCGCGAGTTAAGCGATGCCGCAGGCTTGAACGTCGTTTCTGTCATCCCCAGCGGCGTGAAAATTTCCTCGCGTGCGAACTGATCCAGCGGCTTGCCGCTCACCCGCCGCACGATCTCTCCTAGCAGCTCGAAATTAATGTCGCTGTAGACGAAGCGTTCTCCCGGCGGCCCGGCTGGTTTGTCGATCAGCGCCATGCGGATGCCCGTTTCGTATCCGCTCCATGCAGGATCGATGTCCAGATCCGGCCGCAGCCCGGAGTAGTGCGTCATCAGATTGCGAACCGTGATCGCACTCTTGCCGCCCTGAAATTCCGGCAGATAAGCTGTAACGGGATCGTCCAAACGGATCTTGCCCTGTTCATACAGCTTCATGATCGCGGGAGTGGTGGCGACTACCTTGGTTAGCGAGGCGACGTCGTAGATCGTGTCGAGAGTCGCCGCCTCACGCGCAGGCACCAGTGCACGGGCTCCGTATGCTTTGCGAAAGACGATCTTCCCATCGTGTCCTACGATCACAACCGCTCCGGGAATCAGACCGTCGCGAATGGCTTGCTCGGTGGCCGCGTCGAGCTTAGCAGCGCCGGAGAAAGTTTGCGCAAACGTACAGATCGCCGCGCAAGCCATCCCCAGCAGAAGCCTCATGAGAGTTGTTTCGCGATGCCCTCGAGCAGTACGGCCAGATCCAGGTCCTTCTTCGTGATCCCGCCGGCGGAATGCGTGGAGAGGTCCACCGTCACGTTGTTATAAACGTTGGCCCACTCAGGATGATGATCGTTTTTCTCGATGGTCGGTGCGGCCGTGGCCATGAAGCCGAACGCATGGGCGAAGTCGGCAAACTTATATTCGCGATGCAGCTTGCCGAGCTGAAGAGTCCAGCCGGGAAGGTTCGCCAGGCCCGCGGATATCTCGGCGTCGGTGAGTTTTGCCATTCACCCGCATTATACGTCCAATCCCACCGCGCGCATTAGTTCCAAAGCGTTTCCGCGCGCCACCACGCCGGGACGCAGATGATAATCGAAGCGAATCTGGCCGCCTTCCATCTGATCCTCAAAGTGCACGTTGATTGCTTTCCCCGCCAGATCGTCGGCGATTTCGGCCAGCGCCAGATCGTGCGTAGTCGCCAAGCCAATCGCACCGCGCTCGACCAATCCACGCAGCACACCTTGCGCGCCCAATCTCCGATCGTGGGAATTCGTCCCGCTGAGCAATTCATCCAGCAGGAACAACAGCGGCTGTCCGGAGCGAGCCAGATCCACTACATCTTTCAGCCGGCTGATCTCGGCGTAGAAACGCGAGCGGTGATCGATCACCGAATCGGTGGTCCTCATCGAGGCGCCCAGGCGGAGTCGCGACAGTCTGAGCCGGCCGGCAGTGACCGGCGCGCCCGCCCATCCCAGCACCACGCTCAGGCCGACCGCGCGCAGCAGTGTACTCTTGCCCGACATGTTCGATCCGCTAATGATCCACAGGCGAGTAGCACCACCGAGCGTCACGTCATTGGGAACGGCCTCGCCGGGCGGAATCAGCGGATGAGTCAGACCAGATGAGTCGTAGAACAGTTCGGAAGACTCCGCGAGTTCAGGAAACGCCGCGTCCGGGCGCTCGTAGGCGAAACATGCCAGCGAACTCATCGCCTCGAATTCTCCGATCGCGCTGACCCATTCGGCCACGTGGGGACCGTACCGAATCCGCCATTTCTCGATGGCCATGGCGAACAGCGGCATCCACATCAGGACGGCGGCGACGGGGCGGAAAAACAGATTGCGTGCCCAATCCAGTCGGTCCACCAGGGCGATCAGGCGCCGGATCTGCTTGGTAGACGGCGTTCCATCCACCATGAGACGTTCATGCAAGCCCTTCAACATCTGCGACGAAAACTGCTCACGCTCCAGGCGTTCCAGATGCAAAGCGATCAGCCGCAGTTCGTTCGCGGGATTCTCGACGTCATGGACCACCCGGCGCGTAGCGTTGCGCGTCGTCATCCCGAACGCCAGTTCCGCCAGAACCACGAACAGAAACGGACGCAGCGTGGTCCAATCCAGCAGCGTCGTGACAACCGTCGTCACGGCAGCTATCGCCAGGATCAATGCAATCCAACCAGCCCCCGGGAAGAAGGTCACGGCAGGCTCCGTCCCCCACCCGCCCAGCCTGCGGTCGTCCAGAGCGGCTCGAACTTCGTCGCCCATGAGGGCAAGATCTTCGCGCAAATCCACATTGGGCCGAAGTTCCTTCACGGCTTCCTGACGCGCAGCAACATCCCGAGGCTCACCTGGCGCGAGTAGCCAGCCGGCCAGCACGCGCTCGCCCATGGAAGTGCGCGCCGTCGAAAGCAGCTCAAACAGCGATCCGCGTCCGAAGAGATCCAGATCGTCTGAAAAGACGTGATGTGGATCACGGAACTTCTCGCCCTGGCTGCCTGTCCCAATCCAGCGATTCTCCAGGCGCGCCACCGCACGCTCGTAATAGGCGATCCCGCGCGCTGAGGTTCGCAGCATGCGGTCCACGCGATCGTGAATCACCACCAGCACCGCCAGGGCGATGATCGGCACCAGCAGCCACCACGGCGAGATGCGTTCCGCACCCAGTGCGATGGCCCCGACCGCGATCAGCAGAACGCCGCTGGCCAGGCGGGCATTGCCTAACCTTCGATGCAGCAGCTCTTGCTGACTGTGCTCGGTGCGCCAATGGTCCAAGCGGGTTTGATATTCAGCACGCGGATTTCTAACGACGGGATCCAAGTCTTTAAGGTACCAGTGGCGGCGCGGTATCCTTGGGATCGGGAAGTTCCCCATGCTGGCTCGCCTGCGCCCTACCCTGGATTTCCTGCCGTCGCCGATTCCGGATAAACCCGGCCTGATGATTCGCGATCCATTCCAGTTTTCCGATGCGACGCTGGTGATTCCGCCCGTGCTGGTGGAGAGCTTGACGTACTTCGATGGAACCCGCAGCTTGCTTGACTTGCGTGAGCATCTAGTCCGGCTGACGGGCGAGTTGGATGTCAGCGGCCTGGAGCAGCACCTGATCGAAACGCTGAGCGGAGCAGGTTTTTTGGAAGACGAGACTTTCTTCCGCATGAAAGAAGGGATCGAACGCGGCTTCGCCAGTGCCCCTACGCGAGAACCTGTGCACTCGGGCTCAGGCTATCCCGACGACCGTCAGGAACTGACCGCCACGCTGCGCCAGTATCTGGGCGACGCAGCGAGCACGAATGGACGCGTGAGAGCCATCGCGGCCCCCCACGTCAGCCCTTTCGGCGGGGTGGAATCGTACCGCGCCGCATACTCCACGCTGACGCCGGCCGATGCGGATCGCACCTTCGTGATTCTGGGAACCTCGCATTACGGTGAACCGGATCGCTTTGGTCTCACGCGCAAGCCCTTCGTGACGCCCTTCGGCACGGCCGAAACGAATCTCGCTCTGGTGGATGAGATCGCGCGCGCGGCGGGCGCCGGAGTACTCATGGAAGACTACTGCCATGCAGTGGAACACTCCATCGAGTTCCAGGTTGTGTTTCTACAGCATCTTTTTGGACCGGATATTCGCATTGTACCGGTCCTGTGCGGAGCTTTTTCGCGAGCCGACAACGATGACGGCGTCAAGAGAACCATTGGCGCTCTGGGCGAAATCGCCGCGCGCGAGGGCGATCGTTTGGCTTGGGTGCTGGGCGTCGATATGGCCCACATGGGCGTTCGATATGGCGACGGCTTTGAAGCGATTGCGGATCAAGGCGAAATGGAGGTCGTCGCGCGGCGCGATCGCAGCCGCATCGAACGCATGGAGCAGGGCGACGCCGCGGGCTTCTGGGAGCAGGTACAGGAGAATCGCGATGACCTCAAATGGTGCGGAACGTCACCGATCTACACGTTCCTGCGCGCGATGCCGGACGTCCGCGGCAGCCTGCTGCATTATCAGCAGTGGAACATCGACCCGCAGAGCGTCGTCAGCTTCGCCGGAATGAAATTCACCAACTAGTTCGACGTCGCCCCACCCCCGCGCCCACCCTGCGGCGGCTGCGGCTTGGGCAGCGGTTTGCGTGGCAGCATTTCATCGCGGGTCGCAGCGTCATAAACAAACGCTGCAACGATGGCCGCCATCTGCGACATATCAGCACGCTGGACTCGATCGTACACGTCCATATTGGAATGGTGCGTCCGTGAGTTATATTCCAGGCCGTCCTGAATGAACTGGAATCCCGGTAATCCCACTGCATCGAAACTCTGGTGATCCGTACCGCCCGTGTTGCGGATGCTGATGGTCCCAGCTCCCAGGTCCTGGAACGGTTTGAACCAGGCCTCGAAAATCGGACGCATAGCATCGTTGCCTTGCAGATACACTCCGCGGATTTTCCCGCTCCCGTTATCCACGTTAAGATAGCCGGCCAGCTTGGCATGCTCTGGCTTCAGCTTCATATCCACGCGATCGGCAAAATGTTCGGTCACGTACGCGCGCGATCCTAAAAGACCCTGCTCTTCCCCGCTCCACAACGCCATACGAACCGTACGATCTATGGGCAGGTTCAGAGTCTTAAGAATGCGCAAAGCCTCGATCATCACGGCGCAGCCCGCTGCGTTGTCGGTGGCGCCGGTGCCGCCGTGCCAGCTATCCAGATGCGCACCGATCATCACCACCTCATCGCGCTTCCGTCCACCCGGAATCTCGCCGACGACGTTTACCGAATCGAGCCGGTCATCCAGAAACTTGGCCTGGATTTCGAATTCCAGCTTTACCGGGATCTTCGCGTCCAGCAGCCGCATCACGCGGTTATAGTGCTCCGGTGTAATCGCGACAGTTGGAGGCGGAAGCGGATCCTTAGGATCACGCGATCCCGCGGCTTGCCCAAAGACTGTACCGCCGGTGCTCTGGCCGCTGCCCAGACGCACGACTACAGCCACGCCCTCATCTTTCAGAAATTGATTCAGCCGATTCTGAAACTGCTGCTGGGGCGTCAGGCCGCCTGCTTGACCCGCGGGCTGACCACCGCCCTGACCACCCTGGCCTCCGCGCCCGCCACGGCCGCCACGACCACCTTCCGCCGCAAGAGCCGTCGTCCCCGGAGCTCCGCCGCGTCCACCGCCATCGGCAGCAACACTCACCTTGGCGAGCTCGTCATCGGTATACCGTTGGCCCAGCGACGTCGTGATCATCGTCAGCTCGCGGCCCACGCCCATGAATACGATCTTTCCCTTGAGCTTGCCCTTGTACCGATCGAAGTCGGTCTCGGCGGCGATATTGGCGACCATCGCCTCGCCCGTCACAGTACCGTTGGTTCCCGGCGAGTAGGCCAGCGGAAACCCGATCAGCGGCGCGTATTGCGGCTCGATCAGATTCGCCGAAAAGTGCGTGTAGGTCCAACCTCGCCCGAAGGGTCCCCATTTTTCCTGATGACCTTCGATGCCCCACTCTTTTAGCTGTTTCACCACCCAGTCGGCCGCTCCGAAGAAACCGGGCGAGTTCGTTAGGCGGGGGCCGTAAACGTCGGTGAGCTGGAAGACGTGGTCCATCACCTTGGAATTCTGCAAAGCTTCTTCCCGAATCTTGTGGATTACACCCAGATCGACGCGCTCCTCCGCGTGAATCGGCAGCAACCCGAAAACAAGCAGGCAGGCCAAATTCTTGGCACAGCGGGTATGAGTCATGATCACCTTCTTGCAGTCCATATTACAATTTCGGATAGCGTGCGCATCACCATATCCAAGGAGAACTACCTCAAGGCCATCGCCGAGGCCGAAAGCGAAGGCGAAACCGTCATCGCCGCGACGCTGGCGCGCTGGCTGGGAGTTTCTGCTCCGGCGGTGACCATGGCAATCCGCCGCCTGAAGCGCGACGGGCTGATTAAGGTTGCTGCATCGGGCGAACTCGGCCTGACACGAGAAGGGCGCGAGATTGCCAGCCGGGTGCTCAATCGCCATCATCTGATCGAGCGGATGCTGACGGAGATTTTCGGCATGGAGTGGTTCAAAGTGCACGACGAAGCCGAGCAGTTGGAACACGCAGTCTCGGCCGATTTCGAGCGCAAGCTGGTGGATAAACTGGGGACCGGCGGCGCATGCCCGCATGGGAACCTGGTCGGCATGGATCACCCCCGCGATCGTCGCCAGCGGGGATGGATCCCGTTGGACGAGGCAACCGGCGGCGCAGCCGTGCGCGTCATGAGCGTGTTCGAGCGTGATCGCAAGCTGCTGGAGTATCTGAACGGCCTCGGTATTCGACCCGGCGCGCAGCTGAAGGTCGTCACCAAAAACTACGATCAGACCATGACGCTTCGCGTGGAGCGCAAGCCTGTGCAGCTGGGCGGCGCGGCGGCCGCGAAGGTGTGGGTCGCTGCTGCCTGAGATGAACTGGACCGCTACTGCCGCCATCATGCTCGCGCTCGCGGTCGCTATCGGCGCGTTCGGAGCACATGGATTGCAAGGCCGCCTGGACGCCTACTCGATGGGTGTATACGAGAAGGCCGTCTTCTATCACTTCATTCACGCGCTGGGGATGCTGGCGGTCCCGCTGCTGGTCCACGCGGGCTTGATTTCATCGGGTGCTGGAAAGTGGACCGGATGGCTCTTCCTAGCGGGAATCGTATTGTTCTCCGGGAGCCTATACCTCCTTGCGATCACCGGCGTGCGAACACTGGGCGCGGTTACTCCTTTCGGAGGCGCCTCGTTCATCGCCGCATGGGTGACGCTAGCCGTTTGCGCGTTGCTTTCACGCAATCGCTAAGCGCTTCTTGAAATACTCCACCGTTTCCCGGAGTCCTTCTTCCAATCCCACTTTTGGCTCCCAGCCGAGCACTTTTTTCGCCTTGGCGATATTCGGCTGCCGGCGCTTGGGATCGTCCGATGGAAGCGGCTGGTGCACGATGGGAGTCTTGATTCCCATCAGCCGTTGGATATGTTCCCCAAATTCCAGGATGGTGAGTTCCACGGGATTGCCGAGGTTCACCGGAAGACGCTCATCCGAGTTCGCCAGACGCACCAGCCCCTCCACCATGTCACTGACGTAACAGAAGCTGCGGGTCTGCGACCCGTCGCCGAACACTGTGAGTGGCTGGCCGCGCAGAGCCTGGTCCAGAAACGCCGGGACCACGCGCCCGTCGTCTAGCGCCATGCGTGGGCCATAGGTATTGAAGATCCGCGCGATGTTGGTGCGCACGTCGTGCGTCCGGTGGTACGCCATAGTGAGGGCCTCGGCATAGCGTTTGCTCTCGTCATAACAGGAGCGCAGGCCCACAGGGTTCACGTTCCCCCAGTAGGTCTCCACCTGCGGATGCTCCAGGGGATCGCCATACGATTCCGAAGTCGATGTCACCAGGAAACGAGCGCCATCTCTGCGGGCGATCTCCAGCATGTTGCGCGTGGCGGTCGATCCCGATTCCAGCGTTTCGATGGGATATTTCAGGTAAAACTTCGGACTTGCCAGCGACGCCAGGTGCCAGACATAGTCGAACTTGCCGTCGACTTGAATTGGCTGAGTCACGTCGTATTCCTGGAAGCGGAAACTGCGGTTTTTCGCGAGGTGCTTGATATTGTGCCGCGAGCCCGTGATCAGATTGTCCAGGGCCATCACTTCACCGCCATCCGCCAGCAGCCGTTCGCATAAGTGGGAGCCGATGAATCCCGCGGCTCCGGAAATAAGATGACGCATTCCTTCACATTCTAACCGGTTGACCGCGCATGCTACATTTTTGGGTGACATGTTCTTGAACGAAGATGTTTGAGAAATTGCTGCTCGCCGCGCTATTGGTCGCGTCCCTCGCGGGATTCTTAGTACGATTCCTTCCCATCCTCCGCAAGATTCGCGCAGCCAAGCCGGATGCCGATTTTTCACTGCATCCCATTGGCAAACGCGTCCGCGACTTCGTGTGGGAAGTGATGCTCCAGGCCAAAGTGATCCGCGAGCGACCTCTGCCTGGAATTGCTCACGCACTCGTATTTTGGGGATTCTGCGCGTTCGCGATCATAACGCTGAATCACATCGCGATCGGATTCGGCGCCGGCTTTCTCCAGCCGCGAAGTTTCTACTTCACTCTCGCCGCAGTCTTCGCCGTCGCCGTCGCGATCTCCATCGCGGGATTGTTCGTCCGCAGGTTTCTAGTGCGCCCCAAGTGGCTGGGCCAGATCTCGCCCGAATCCGGCGTCATCGCGCTGTTGATCTTCATTCTGATGACGACGTACCTGGGCAGCCTCGCCGCCGACAGCAAAACGCTGTGGTGGACGCACACCCTGGCGCTGCTGATTTTTCTGCCCTTGATTCCCCACACCAAGCATCTGCATCTGGTGCTCAGCCCCTTCTCGGTGTTTCTCACGCGTGGGAGCTTTGCGAAGATTCCTCCTCTCGCCGGCGATGACGATTTCGGCCTGGATACGGGCAAGGATCTGACCCAGATCATCGCGCTGCAAGCCTACTCGTGCGTCGAGTGCGGCCGATGCACCGAGCACTGCCCGGCCAATGCCACCGGCAAGATTCTCGACCCCAAACAAATCGCGTTGGGCGTGCGCGGATATCTGAATGAGTTCGGCCCGGCCTCCGTCGAGTCGCTATTTGGCAAGCATCTGTCGCAGGAAGCCGCATTCCAATGCACCACCTGCGGAGCCTGCGAATTTCAATGCCCCGTCGGAGTCGAGCACCTGCCGATCATCGTCGGGCTTCGCCGCGGGGCGGTGAATACCGGCAAGTGGGACGATGGCTACGGCACCAAGCTCTTTCTCGCACTGGAACGCAACGGAAACGCCTTCGGTTTCTCTTCCAGCGAGCGCGATAAATTCATCGCCAAGGAACAGTTCCCCATCTTCGACGGATCGCAGGAATACTGCCTGTGGCTGGGATGCATGGGAGCGTACGATCCTCAAGGTCGCGATATCATTGCCGATTTCGCCCGCGTGATGCGGCACCTGGGAACTACCTTCGGCGTCCTGAGCAAGGAAAAGTGCACCGGCGATCCGGCCCGGCGCCTAGGCAACGATCTGGTCTTCCAGCAGCTGGCCGAATCGAATCTGGAAACGCTGGCTCAGAGCAAAGTAGCGAAGATCGTTTCCATCTGCCCGCATTGTGTCCGCACGATTTCTACAGACTATCTGGAACACGGCCAGTCACATGGAATAATTCCGCCCATCGAACATCACAGCGAATTCATGGCCCGTCACACCAACCAGCTTCCGCAATCGCAAGGCGGACAAATCGTGTATCACGACCCCTGCTACCTCGGCCGCTACCGCAACGTATACGATGAGCCTCGGACCGTGCTTGCGCGATCCGGCGAAGTTGTCGATCCGCCGCGTTCACGCGAACGCAGCTTCTGTTGCGGAGCAGGCGGCGGCCTCGCATTCCTGGGCGAAGAGAAGGGCGATCGCGTCAGCCATAATCGGGCTCGCGAATTGGCCGCAACCGGCGCCGGCACCGTGGCAGCAGCGTGCCCCTTCTGTAACACCATGTTTCGCGATGCACTCTCGGCCGTCTCCCCAACTCCCCCTAGATTGTTAGACATCGCGCAAATCGTCGCGGCTTCCATCGCTAAGAGATGAGATCCTAGGGACATGCGCGGCGCACGATTGATAACGACGCTTCTGATCGCCCTCGCCGCTGCTCTTTCCATCCAATCGGCTACACCTCCAGCGCCTAAAGCCGCCAAGCCGAAAGCCGCGCCGCTCACTCCGGAACAGCGTGCCGCTCAAGCGCTGATGAAGCCGATGAGCTTGCGCGACAAAGTCGCTCAACTGGTGATCGTGGTCGCGAATGGAGACGTCTACAGCACCAAGTCTCCCGACTACGAAAAGTATCGCCACTGGGTTGCCGATCTGCGCGTCGGTGGCATCATCATCAACAACGCCTCGCAGAACGGCCTGGTGCGCAACGCCGAACCGCACGCCCTGGCTGTCTTTCTAAATCAGATGCAGCGGCTGGCGAAGACTCCCTTGCTGGTGTCGTCCGATTTCGAGCGAGCAGCTTCCATGCGCGTCACCGGCGGCACGCGATTCCCGCACAGCATGGCATTCGGAGCGGCGAACGATCTCGCCGCCACCAAGTACGAAGGCCTCATCGCAGCGCGAGAAGCCCGTGCCCTGGGGATCCATTGGATCTTCGCGCCGGTCGCCGACGTCAACAACAATCCACTGAACCCCATCATCAATCTGCGTTCCTACGGCGAGGATCCGGAGCAGGTGTCCCGCCACGTCGCCGCATTTATCGAAGGCGCGCACTCCGACGCCACGAACCGCGTCCTGCTATCCGCGAAGCATTTTCCAGGACACGGCGATACCGATGTCGATAGCCACCTGGGTCTGCCTCGCCTCGAAGTTCCGCGCGAGCGCCTGGATGCGTTGGAGCTGAAACCGTTCGAGCGCGCCATCACTCTGGGCGTCGATTCCATCATGACCGCGCACATCGCGGTGCCGGCGCTCGAGCCGTCCGGCATGCCCGCTACCGTTTCGCCCAAGGTACTCACGGATCTGCTGCGGAACGAGCTCAAGTTCAAAGGTCTGATCGTCACCGATTCGATGGCGATGCAGGGGATGGCGATGCTATTCGACAGCGGCGAAGGCTCGGTGAGATCGGTCATCGCCGGCGCCGACGTTCTCCTGATGCCGCCGGATCCGGAGAAAGCTATCCGAGCCGTTGTAGGCGCAGTGGAGGACGGCCGCATTTCGCGCCAGCGCCTGGATCAAAGCGTTACGCGTATTCTTGCTGCCAAGATTTCACTCGGCTTGAATAAGAAGAAGCTAGTGAACCTAGACACGATCTCCGACGTGTTGGATTCGCCGGAGTCCGCTGAAAAAGCCCAAGCGGTCGCCGATCATGCTGTCACGCTGATCCGTAACGATCGGGGCGCACTTCCACTCGCCGCCAACAGCCGTCCGTGCCTGATCGTCATTACCGAGCTTCGCATCTCGCAATTCGGCCAGCGCACGATCCAGGAATTTCGCCGTCGCGCGCCGAATTCGAAAGTAGTTTCGGTTGATACTGCTCTGCCCCTCGCAGCGCTGGAAGCCACCACCGGCGATACCAGCGCTTGTTCGACGATTGTCGCGGCGTCCTTCGCGTCCGTATCCGCGGACCTCAAGGACGTGAAGCCCTTCCTCGAAAAACTATCGCGGGGATCGGTTCCCCTCGTGCTGCTGCCCTTCGAGAATCCTTACCTGATCACCAGCCTTCCGAATGCGGCTGCATATCTCACTCCCTTCAGCTCGTCGCTGCCGTCGGAAATTGCCGCGGTTAAGGCTCTCTTTGGCGACATCCCCATCTCGGGACACACTCCTGTAACTATTCCGAACTTCGCAAAGGTCGGCGACGGCATCCAATTGCCCGCGCGCGCTCGCTAAAATCACATTTACATGAAATTTACTACCTTCGGAAATACTGGAATCACCGTGTCCCGCCTCTGCCTGGGATGCATGAGCTATGGCGGCGGCGATCTGCCGGATTGGGCCCTGGGCACCAAGGGCTGGCACGTCGATAAAGCCGGCGCCCGCGAGCATTTTCGCGTCGCGCTCGACGCGGGAATCAATTTTTTCGATACCGCCGACGTCTATTCCATTGGCGCCAGCGAAGAGATTACCGGCGCGCATCTGAAGGAGATGGCTGTGCGCGATCACATTGTGGTCGCCACCAAAGTGCACGGCGTGATGGGGCCGAGTCCCAACCAGCGCGGCCTCAGCCGCAAGCACATTATCGAAGCTTGCGAGAAATCGCTGCGTCGCCTGCAGATGGATTACGTCGATCTGTATCAGATCCATCGCTGGGATCCCAAGACGCCTATCGAGGAAACACTCGAAGCGCTCGATTCACTGATCCGCGCAGGCAAAGTGCGCTACCTCGGGGCCAGCAGCATGGCGGCCTGGCAGCTCTCTAAAGCCTTGTATCTAGCCAAGGAAAACCACTGGCACAGGTTCGTCTCCATGCAGAACCATTACAACCTGGTCTATCGCGAAGAAGAGCGCGAGACCATTCCGCTGTGCATGGATCAGCGTCTGGCGATCATTCCATGGAGCCCAATGGCGCGCGGCTTCCTGACCGGTACCCGCAAGCGGGAAGGCGGCTCGACCGTCCGCTCCGACGTGGACACCTTCGCCAAAGACATGTATTACACGGAAGACGATTTCAAGGTAGCCGACGCCGTCGCCGCCGTCGCGAAGGAACGGGGCGTTTCAGCCGCTCAGGTCGCCTGCGCCTGGGTCCTGCAGGCTCCCGGCATTACCGCGCCTATCATCGGCGCTACCAAGGTCGAACAGATCAAGGATCTCATTGGAGCGGTAGACCTAAAGTTAAGCGCGGAAGAGATCGCGTCGCTTGAAAAGCCGTATCGCCCGCACGGGATTCTCGGACACGCGCAGCCTAAGCCAAAAGATATGCGTTAAAAAAAGAGGACAGACGACTTTGTCCCTGTAAGCAGGCTGCACACGTCGCGTACAACCTTGGGAGCGGACAGAGCCGTCTGTCCCCTTTTTCCCGGGTAAACTCTAGAGATGGTAGAGATCACCTGGCTGGGTCACGGCACGTATCAGTTCCGGTTGACCACCGGCGAAGTCATTTTGGTGGACCCCTGGATCGAAGGAAATCCCGCCTATCCCAAGGGTCATTCCAT
>Ga0105248_10003587_pt1 | contig 17203 bp, 17 predicted proteins | sample KBSS34metaG_FD_81524 | JGI IMG/M metagenome (GOLD analysis project Ga0105248, IMG submission 81524) | Switchgrass rhizosphere microbial communities from Kellogg Biological Station, Michigan, USA - KBS S3-4 metaG | ecosystem: Host-associated > Plants > Roots > Rhizosphere > Soil | place... | reverse complement strand
GAGAGCGCAGAATTCTACATTGCGCCGAAGCCACTCCCACGCGAACCCCTGCGCGTCGAGGGAGGTCATGGCTTGATAGTCGGCGGGTAGGCGTAGGCGATGATATCCTGGCATCGTCAGCTCCTCGATGCCCCCTGCGACCATTAGCTATTTGGGAAATGCTGCAGTGCGCAACGCGCTCGCAGCTTATGCGCGAATAAGCGCTGGCTTATCGCAACTAGTTAATAATACAGTCAAAATGGACCAAACGAAAGCCCCGCCCGGTCGATCCCGGGCGGGGTTTGATCGGAGGGCTCAGTCGCCGTTGCGACGGCTGGGGCGCGACCAGATCAGGTTGAAGCTCTCGCCGTCCTCGTCGTCGAAGAGGTTGGCGTAGATCGGTGCCGTGAAGCTCGGATCGTCGAGCTTGAGTCCCAGATAGTCGCGGCCTTCGTTCGATTGCTTGGTCCAGGCGGCGCCGATTTCGGCCCGGCCGACCATCACCCGGTGCGAAGGGGCGTTGTCGTTGGCGCGGTTGCTGTCGGGAACGATGCGGACGCCCTTGGCCTGGACGCTCAGGGTGACGATGTCGCCGACGAACTCGTTGTTGGCGGTCTTCTTGAAGGTGCCGATGGTAGCCATGTTAAGTCTCCAGTTTGATCCACGAGCCCGTGCCCATCACGGTCTCGATGGCTTGGGACATGACCGGGACTGCCGCGGCTGCAGTCGTCAGACCTGAAGCGTCAGCGGAAGACGGCGGCGGGGCGCTTTTTTGACCCGCGAGGAATGTCGGCGCAGCCGACAGGGGAAAAAAGCGGCCCAGAGCCGTTGCGGCCATGAGCGGCAGAGGCGAAGCCGGTCCCGGTCATCAAAGCCATGAAGAGAGGCCGTTTGGGCACTGGCCTGGATCCGCCGATCGGAGACGTGGCGCTGCTAGCGATACCTTACCAGAGCGTCGAACTTCGGATCGTGGCTTCGGATAGAAAGGCTGACAGATGGGGGGCGCGCACCGAAACCCATCACCGCGCCGCCGATAGCGTCGGCGCCGACTAGACTAGTGGCAGAGCGGGATCAGCGTCGATCCCCACCGATGGAACACGCCGCGTCACGGGCACGGCGTCGCGGAGAGAGACACATACCGGCGGTCCAATGACGGCGGCGGGCACGTGAAACAGCCAATCCCCGCTCCCCTTCCCGGCCCCAACGGCAGGCGCACGAAAAAGCCCCGCCCGGGATCGACCGGGCGGGGCGAACTCGGAACCTGTGCGCGAAGGTCAGATGGCCGGGCGCACAAACCGTCCGGCCGCGACCATCGCGCAGGCCGCCGCTGCCACCAGACCAGCGACGATACCGGTGCTGCCAATGAGCTTGCCCAGCGCATGAGCAAGCGCATAGCCGGTCAGCGCGGCCGGGATCGCGAACAGAAGCGCCAGGGCGATCCGGCCGAAGGGATGAACAAGTGTCAGAGCGGCGAAGCGGCTCACCGCGATGACGGCCATGAAGATGCCCATGCCAATGAAAAACGAGACAACGGCGCCGCAGCCCAACTGATGTGCGGCTACGCCTGCGGCGACACCCAGGGCCATCGGCAAGGCGAGCGCAGCGCCGGCGAACAATTGGCAGAGGAGATAACCGACCCCAAACAGGGTCAAGGGGAGCATGATAGGCATCGCGTCAGGTCCTTGTCACAAGGGGTTGACGCGCTTCCACCTGCCACCACAGCGCGCTGGGAATATAGCTAAACATGCCCGGCACCGAAAGGGCTTCCGGGTTCGATCGGGCTTTCGGCCCTCTGATTATTGGGCGAAGACATCATATTCTCGGACGATGTGATCGGCGTCGCCATCATAGTCGTCACTCGGCATCGCGGCGTAGCCATCGTCGGTCTGGATCAGAATGATGATCACCTTGAGCGTGCAGGCGAGATTCCAGGCGTAACGTTGGGCCGCTTCGAGGCTCATGACCGGCTCCTGTCGTGGGAGCGGGGCCACTCCCCGCTCGACAGGCGCCGACGCATCCGGGCTCGCGACTGCGATCACCGCGTCCGGGAGGGCGACGCCCGAGCAGCGGCCGCATGCACAGCATAGCGGACCCCTTGCGGGTTGATCGTCACAAGGTCGCGGGTCCGGAAAGGACTAGCGCCTCCAAGAGCGGGGCGTGGACCCGCGTTTACGGAGGTTTGTCGAAATGCCCTACCGGCAGCGCGGGTGGTCCTAGATCGAGCGCTTTTTGGAATGCAAAGCCGTCATCCAGCTGCCCGCTTCGATAGGATCAAAGAGCGTTGCGCTGTCGTTGCGACGCAGTCTTGCCGGAGGGATCGATTTATCTTTGTATGGCGCAAATTGGGATTTGCGTTCAGGAACACAGCATGACGGAAACCGCAGCACCATTGGCGTCGATCGACGCACTCAAGTCCTATCTCGTCGATGTGGTGAACGCCGCGGCGCATAGCGATCGCGGTCCGAAGGTCTTGCTGTCTTATGTTGGCGGTGAGTTCAACAAATTGGTGGGGACGCCGTTCGAGAAACATGTAACGGACTTGGCGGAAAAGAAGCTGATCGATCTGTCGCCGTCGAAGCGCAAGATGATCAGCTTCATCGAGGCTTATTGCGCCGATCTCATCGAATTCGAACGCATGCCGGGGAATCATTACATTGTCTTCCCGCGCGCAGGGGCGCAGAAGCCCGCATCGGACGGTGACGCGGCGTCAGATGGTCTCACAAAGGCGCCCTCCGTGCTGAAGTTCAAGCGCGCGGTTTGGGCCGCCTTCATTCGCCCGCTAGGCGAAGGCCGGCGCTTTCTCAACCTCGGTCAAATTGGCTTTACCGACGCCGCGACCATGCCCGGCGAGGGCCAGTGGAAGGAGATCGACAGGGCGTTTATCCTCGGCTTGCAGCACGATGATCCGGTGGATGCCGGCAAGGTACAGGCGAGCATCGAGGCCTGGGCTGCGCAAGCGCAGGTGCCGATTTCAAAGCTCGTGATCGCGTCGGCGAGTCCGTCGGCGGAGGGCCGTCATCTCAAGGCGCTGTACGAGATCATCGAGGCTCTCCCTGCGCCGCTGGCCGAGCAATGGCCTATCCCAGCCGCGGTCATCAAATATCTGCGCCGCGCGCGCTGAACGACCGGTCTTTGCGTGATGGACATCATCCCGCTTAAGCGGCTGTACCTCGTAGCGGGGTTCGAGGGTCAGGACCTGGGAGCCAGAGTCACCGGCTTGCAACGCCACTTTGAAGGTGGCGACCATAAATTCGTCGCGAGGGTCTATCCGAGCAATGCCGACAAACGGGGCGACTATCTTCGCAAGCTGGTAAAGGACGCGAACAACCTGATTTTTGGGAGCGGCGGCGCCACCAATTTCTGCCGCAAGCAGAACCAGCTATGCGCCGTCGCCCACAAGGCGGGGAAAAGTGACACGAAGATGTGCGAACGCAAGCACGTCGCCCAAACCGCCTGTGGTCGCGCCCGGCCGCAGTTGATCATCGTGCTGTGCGCCGCGCGGATCTACGATGAGGTCTTCGAGCGGCTGGGCCGCGCTACCCTGGCGCTTCGCTTCGAGGCTGAGCAGCTTCCTGACGACGAGACTGTGCTGGCACGGCTCGCGGCATTCGAGCCGATTGCGCTGGAGGTGATCCAGGCGATCAACAATCGGGCCAAGACGCTGTATGCGCCGCTGATTCCACTCCGAAATTTTCAGGAGCCGGCGCCCGCTCCGATCGCGGCCGAAGTCCAGGACGACCCGTCCAAATTTTCCGATATCATGGCAGCGCACCATAAGCGTCTCTATGACGGTGCGTTTCAGAATCCGGAAAAGAAGAAGATCCGCGGTGCCTATATGCTCGATGCGGAGACCGCATTCCAACAGGACCATCTGCACAAGACGGTCCAGATCATTGGGCCGCAGAGCCGCGAGGACGGCTTCCACTTGCTAAACGCTTATCATATTTATGGTGTGCGCAGCGATCCCGGCTTTCACTTCGACGTGATGAACGCCCGTGGAAAGGCGATCGGTCACGTTTTCGAAGATGTGCTTACGGGGATCGCAACCGATGCCAGCGAGCAGCATCTCAATATCACGCCGTGCGATCGGCGGGTGTAGTTTGGCCCTTCAGTGAAGGGCTGAGACGAGCGTCCAACCTATGCCTGCATAAGCTTGATCCCGCGTATGCGAACTGAACACTGGCGAACCAGCTGTAACGCACCACAGAGAGCCCCGCAGACGACCCGAATCGCAATCCAAGCCGACCGATTTTCAACTCATGTGCATCTGCAGATGGCGATTTTGCGCAAAAAGTCAAGGTTGAGAGCGCCTATGCCGGGATCGGTGACCGCTCTGTCGAGCTCATAACCCATTCTGATGAGCAGGAAAATGCTCCCCCTTGGGACGCTGAGCGGAGCAAGAGGGCGTGGAATTGAGGCGTGAACGCACTTCATCGGAGCGTCTCCTCACTCGAACTTCCAGACCGGGATGCCCATTTTGCGCGCCTTGTCAGCAAGATTGGCGCTAATGCCAGTGCCCGGGAAGTGGATGACTCCGGCGGGCAGCTGCTCGAGTAGGAGATCGTTGCGCTTAAACGGCGCGGCCTTGGCGTGGCGGCTCCAGTCCGGCCGAAAGATGATCGCGGTGATGGTACGGGTGCGAGCCCAGCAGGCCGCAATATGCTCGACACCCGACGGAGTGCCGCCGTGCAAGAGGACCATGTCGGGGTGTTTGGCAAGGACACGATCGAGCGCGTCCCAGATCCGCCGATGATCCTGATACTCTGGACCACCGGTGATTGCGATCAGCGTTCCGGCCGGCAAGAGAAGCTCGGAATCCGCGCGCTTCCGTGCCGCGATGAAATCGCGACTGGCGATCATGCTTGCGGTCAGTGTCTGCCGGTTGACGACCGATCCCGATCGCGCGACCCATGGCTTGCGAGAATATTGCTGGAATTGCTCGGCAAAGGCGTCGCGAAATGCTTCCATCGCGTCGCGTCGTTCGAGCATGCTGCGGCCGACAGCCGTCGCCGTTTCCAATTCCACCGAGCTTATTTCTGAGCCGTCCTGCTCGCGTTGCAGCCGACGCTGATCCTGCTCGTTGCGGTCGAGTTCGCGCTCGAGCCTCTCGCCGGCCCGGTGAAAGACGTTCGTGATGCCCCAGAGCAGATCCTCGAGATCGGGCTCCAGCCGGGTGTCGGCCAGCGCTGAGACCATCGCATCGAAGGTGTCGGCGGCAGCCCCTTCGACGAGGCGGGCCTCGGGAAGCGGTCGCGGGTCGGGTTCGTCGTCGAACGGCCGCCGGCCGTAGAGCTCCAGTTCGTCAAGCAAGTGCGCGAGATGGGACTGCGCCTCGTCGGGTCCGTTGTGATCGGTCATCGTCAGGTCCTCTGGTGACCGCGCTCGTCGCGGCCTTCGTGGCGACAACAGGCGGCGGCCGCTTGGCCCGCACATCCCGAGCGCCAGCGGTCCGGCGCGAGCGCCGGCGGGGCCAAAGCGCAGCGGAGGACGGCGAAGCGCGGCTATTTTGAATCGCGATGCAAAGCGCGGGCGCGAAGCGAACGGGCGGCGGAAAATAGCCGTGGGGAAGCCGTTGTGCGGGCCAAGCGGTTGCCGATCCGTCGCCCTTTCAGAAGGCCAGGACGCGGGACCTTCCCGAGGTGCATGAGGCGAAAGCGGGCAACCTGATCAGTCGCACGCAGCCAATCAGCACTTCGCGTCTGGATCGAGGAGCCCGGCAAGAAAGTGACGAAACCGGTCGCTTCCCATTTCCTGGAGGTCGGCGTTGAAGTCATTGCTTCGAGGATTGAGGACGATCATCTTTATCCCTGCGGCCGCCGTCCGATCACGGAGTTTGGCAATCGCGTGATCTCCAGCGAGATCACGGTCCCGAGCGACGTAAAGCCGTTGCAGTTCCGGCGCGAAGTGAAGCGAAGCAAGGTGCCGTGAGGAAAGTGTTGCGATCGAGGGGATCATGGATGCCGCGACATGGACGGATAGGACGGTTTCGAGGCCTTCGCCGGCGATCATGACAGTGCTTGCTCGGCCGAAGCGCACGCCCATGCCAAGAAGGTCGCCCATCGCTCTACGCGGTGTCGCGATCGGCGCTTTTCCCACTCCATCGGGTGACAGCCAGGTGCGATGGCAGCCGGTAATGGTGCCGTCATCGTCGGTGACCGCGGCGATCAGAGCGGGAAAGGCGTTTGGCGTGCCGGAAGGATCATCGTCGGAGGGGCGATACCAGCACCGAGGGTGAAAGCGGAGCCAGCGCTCGGTGCGAAGGCCAGTAATACCTCGTGTGCGAAGGTAGCGTTCGGCAAGTGTGCCCGCGATCGGATGCGATGCAGCGAACAGGCGTTGCGCGGCTTTGCGCGACCCGCGCGGAGCAGGAGGCTGCTCTGGGTCAAAGTCCGAAATGGTGCGCGGCAGTGCGAGAAAGCGACGCGCTTCGTCGAGCGTTTCGGAAAGAAGGCTGTGGCCGCAGTTGAGGCCGATCAGATCGAGAAGGTCGCCATGTTCTCCGGTGGCGGCATCGGTCCATTTGCCGGCGGCGCCCTTGCCATCCTCGCCACCTTTCAGGCGGACATAGAGGCTGCGGCCTTTCGAGCCGGAGACGTCACCGGCAATCCAGTAACGGCCCTCGCGGTGGCCTGCGGCAAGATAATGGCGGCATACCGCCTCGGCGCTGCGGGCAAGCTGTCGGGAAAGGTCGGTCGCGGTGCCGGCCATGAGGGTCCTCCCATAATAATTGGGGCCTGCCGATGCGACAGGCCCCAGGGTGAAGGGAGCTATTCCGCCGCGATGGCGAAGGCGTCTTCGACTTCCGGGTCATCGTGCTCCGGCTGCGCTTCTGACTCCACGGCCGGTTCGCCGCCGATTGCCGCCGCATCATCGACGGGTTCGATGGCCGGGGTACGCAGCGGATCGGCGAGCCAGCCACTGTCAGCGAGAAGGCGTTCGGCTTCCTTTGCCATCTCGGGCTTCTTGAGGCCTGTCAGACGGGCAGCGACCTCGGCACCCTTGGCCTCGTCGACCGCACCGAGGATGCGGACCTTCGTGACGCGGCCGAGGTAGTTGTCGACGGTGGCAGTCCAGCCCGCCGCGACCATGTCGAGCTCGGCGGCGCGGGCGAGAACATGGCTGTGGTCGATCCGGCCCAAGACGGTCCGCGCGGAAACCCGGCCGTCATTATAGCGATTGGCCGGTTCCCAGACCGCATTGACCCCAAACGACGCGCAGTGAGCAAAGAGCGCTGCCTGATCCTCGGCACTGAATGCGATCAACACGTCCCAGAGATCCTGGGGCTGGTCGGGGAGACGCTCGCCCCAGGCTTGATGCCGCTGGTCGATCGCGCGAGCAGAAGCGCTATCGTTGAGCCCCGGCGCATGCGTTCCGAGGCTGCCGCCGCGGACCGAAATCTCAACGCAGCTCGTACCCGACGAATAGTGGTAGAAGGTGTCGAGCGTGAGCGCGTGGAGAACCGCGGCAAAGGCGACCTGCGGATGCGCCGCCACCGCATTGCGCAGCGCGAGCGTGCGGTGAGTGGTCAGTTCGGTGACCAGGCGATCGGGCAGCGGGCGCAGCAGATCGTCCTGCTCGTCCTCCTCAGCGGGATCGCCCGCGCCCGGTACGCCGCCAACGGAAACGATGGCCGGGCCGCCATTGCCATCGTCCGTTTCGTACTCGGAATCGACGACCCGATCACCGCCCTGTTCGCCGCCATCGATCACAGCCTCCTCGACGGGTTCGTCCTCGGGCCGGACATAGCCACGCTCGATGGAGAGCGAGCCATCGACATCGATGCTGATGAACGCACCGGCGCGGGCCATTTCGGCCCGCTGATAGACCAGCGGTCGCGACACAATCGCGCTGATCTCCTCGTCGATCGCGGTGACGCGCGCATCGACCTCGTCGGGCACGTCGCCGGTTCCCGACCATTCCTCCTCGAGCGCTTCTGCCTCCTCGCGGAGTGCGGCAAGACGGGCCTCGTCTTCTTCGGTCATCTCGGGCTGATCGCCGTCGACGACACGCATGCCATCATCATAATCGTAGGCGAAGTCGACCGCGACTGCGATCCATTTCCAGCCTTCCTCGCCAATGCGTGCGCCCTCGGCCTTGAGCTTCTCGTCGACCATGCGGTCGAGCAGCGCGATATCCTGCAGCCAACCGCCCTGATCGTCCTCGAACAGGTCGCGCAGGACGTAGCCACCAGCTGCAACGTAAGCGTCGAGCCCGACGAAGCGGACCCGCTTGTCCGTCGCGCGCACCGCCTGTTCGGTGAGTTTCGACCTGATCAGGTAGGGCTGCTGGTTATAGCTGGAGTGGAGCATGTCCCAGACCTGCTCCTGGCGCTCATGGTCCTCGGACACGGAAAAGGCCATCAACTGTTCAAGCGTCATGCCGTCCTCGGCATAGACGTCGTGCAGCTTCGGCGAGACCGAGGCTAGGCGGAGCCGCTGCTTCACGACAGCCGGGGTCACCATGAAGGTGGCGGCGACGGTCTCGATGTCGGTGCCCTGGGTCACGAGCTGCTGCATCGCGCGGAACTGGTCGAGCGGGTGCAACGCCTCGCGGTGGACATTTTCGGCGAGGGAGTCCTCCTCGGCCGAGATCTGGTCATCGTCGCGCACGATGCAGGGCACGCCCTGCGTCTTCGCCATGCGGCGCTGTTTCACCAGCTTTTCGAGCGCGCGGAAGCGGCGGCCGCCGGCCGGCACCTCGAACAGGCCGGTCTCTTGGCCTTCGGCATCGTGCTGTGCGCGAACGGTGAGGCTCTGCAGCAGACCGCGCCGGGCAATGTCGGCGGCAAGCGCGTCGATCGAGACACCGGCCTTCACCCGCCGGACATTGGCCTGGCTCAGCACCAGCTGACTGAAGGGAATGTCCCGCGATCCGCTGAGGACGATCTTCACATGCTTGGTCATGGGTCTTCTCCATGACGGGCGGCCGGGAGACTCTCTCTCGACCCTCAACCCGTCATGGAGCCGGCGCAGCCCTCTCCCTCTAGGAGGGTGAGAGCCGCGCCGACGTCCCGGGATTTGCGCCACTAATTCGGAGGCACGTCACTTGGCGGCGACCGCCGGAATAAGGTTTCGGTCCAGAGGATCGATCCTGTCCGGCGAGACCATGTTGCCCAGGCCGAGAGCGGCACGTTCGATGTGAACGTGGCGTCGATCTCGATGCCCATGCCGAACGGCAACCGGATCGCTGAGAGCTCGCCGAGCGACCAGGGACCTATCTCCGGGCAGCCAAAGCCCAGGTCGGCAAGTCCCCAGAGCACGTCGCCATCCGCTGCCAGCTCAGTGGCGAGCCAGGTCTGACTGCCAAGTGGATTGAAGAATTTCACGACGGGCGCCGGGTCCGGCTCGGTCCTGTCGGCTCGCGCCGCAGCGCGCCGGTTGATGTCATTCGCCCGCAGCGCGTAGCGAATGGTCTGAGGGAGCTCGATCATGGATCGCTCCTTTCGCTAGAGGTGGTGGGGGCGCCGTCAGGCGGCGCCGGCGAGCAGCTTGGCGGCTTTGCCCTCAAGTTCGAGACGGGTGTCCTGATGGGGCTTGTCGCGTGCAACCGCGGTGATGCCCTGGACGAAATCGAAGATCGATGCCGGGGGATGGCCTTCCTCGTCGAGCACGGTGGCGATGATCCGGTCGGTGTCGCCCTTGGAGAAGCCACGCTTGCGCAGGAAGGACTGGCGGTCCTCGTCAGTGCGAGCGACCAAGCGCTCGCGCGCGGCCTTGATGCCCGCCAAGAACGGCGCCGGCGAGGAGGTCGCGAAGTTCTCCAGCGCGGGCGCCGCCTCATGCGCGAAGCGGTTGGCGGCGAACTTGCTGTGGCGGATGCTGATCTCCTCGAAGCCTTCCGCGCCCCAGATGTTGCGATTCATGCAGACCGCTCGGAGATAGAAGGACGCCATCCCGAGCGTCTTCGAACCAACCTCGCTGTTCCACGCGTAGAAACCGCGGAAGAAGAGGTCGGGATCTCCGTTGGGCAGACGGCCGGCTTCGATTGGATGGGCATCGTCGACCAGGAAGAGGAAGACGTCGCGATCGCTCGCGTAGAGCGTGGTCGTATCTTTCGTCACTTCGACGAAGGGGTTGTGGGTCATGGTCGACCAGTCGAGCAGGCCTGGCACCTTCCAGCGCGTGTCGCCGGTGCCGTCGCCCGCGATCTTCATCACCGCCGCGACCAGCTCATGGTCCCAGATACGACCATAATCGGGGCCGGTGACGGCACGCAGTTCGACCCGGCCATCATCGGTCTCCAGCGTCTTCATCAGTTCGGCACGATGAGAGAGCAAACCGTGCTGCATGTTGATGGCGGCGAGCGGCGCCGGAAGCTGCCGGAGATAGCCCGACGGCGCGCCGATCAGGCTGCAGAGCTGGCCGAAGGACCAATGGGTTGGCACGACCGGCCCATCGCGGCCCGGCACGAGCAGAGCCAGCCGCTCGGCGTCGTCGCGGTTCGCCTCCACCCTGACGGCGCGCGTCTCGACCGTCCGTGCGGTTGCACGGTCCGCGCGCGCTTTCACGGCCGCGTAGAGCGACGACAGGGAAAGGAAGCGCTCGTCGTCGGGGCGCGAAAACCATTCGGATGAGACACGGCCGATGCGTTGGCCGCGAGAGATATCGACCTTGTACCCGCCTGTGGCCGGCCGGGGAGTGTCGGATTGCGTGAGGATCGTCGCCATGGAAAGTCTCCGCGACGGGCGCTGAGAGCCTCTCTCTCAACACTTACCCGTCACGGCGACGCCGGCTTTCCTCTCACTCTCGGGGGCGTTGCGGGGGCAGAGCCGCCCGCAGAAGGGGTCCGTCGCGACCTAGGGCGCGACGGCAGGGGAAAGCTTTCCCCTCCCGGTCTCCGTTCACAGCGACTTGGGGTCTCGCGCATTGCACTGTCGAGCTGCAATATGCGCCGGGGCGCGGTCGATGCCTGGGTCGCTCTGCTGCTAGCCAATGGGACGAATGCGGCGCATCGGTGTCTTCTATGTCGTAGGCATACCGGTGCCGATATTCCCATTCGGTTGAGAAGGATCAAAGCAGTTGCCCACGACAAATCCGCGCACCGGTGCCGTGCTGCTTCATCCCCGCGGGGACTATATGGGCAATCTGCTCTGGCCTGGCGCACTGCCTTCAGAGGAACTCGCAGCGCTATCTGCGGCGGTGGATGAAATCCGTGCTCGCGGATATTGGGCGAGCCCCTTTCCCGAGGGAGATGGCATATCCTTCAAGACGTCGGACGGGGCGAATATCGATCCGGAGGCGATGCTGGCCGATTTTCGGGCGGCATTCGCGTTCCTCGAAATCGACGCGCTCGATCCAGACGAAGGGCAAGCGCGCGCATTGGCTCGCCTCGCGGCAGGCCGGACCGCGTCTTGCACCTATCTCGTTCCCGTCGAGGGCATGCGACTCGAGGAACCCTTGTCGCTGGGTGAAACGCGTCTGCACGCGCCCGTAGACGGCCTCGACATCAGGCTGGCGGATCATAGGTGGCGCGAGCTGTGCGACGTCCCCGGCGCCGACGTGAATCCGGCGTGGGCGCCTGGCGATCGCGCAACGGGCACCACGGAGCTGCTCGGGCATCCGCTCATCGAGCGCAAGGTTGAGCTACCGCTGGCTGTATTTTACCAAGCGGGCACCTCTTTTGACGGCCAGTCCGCACTCTTGCGGATGGTGATGGAAGACGCCGATCACGCTCTCGATCCGATCCGGTTCGACCTCTGCCATTATCGCCGACTCGAATATTTGCCGGCGAAGCCTGGGTGGATCGGCGAATTCGCGTTTGCCTACGTGATGCCCGATAGTCCGGCGTTGAAACCGCGTCTCCTGCAGGGGAAGCCCTATGTGCTGCGCGTTTCGAACAATTGGCTGGGCTTGGAGGTCGACCAAAGCGGTCTTTCCCTGGCCGAGCCCCTCGCCGACCTGATCGTCGACAACACGAGCGGCGATGAAATCACGCTCGCGCTCAAGGCCGCACTGCGCGCGTTAAACCGGGCCTTCTATCTGGTCGAGCTCGAGGCATCTTTCCTGCATCTGGTCTATGCGATCGATGCGCTGTGTGAACCCGACCGATTGCGCGGCGATCGGCACCGGCTGTGGATCAGCGCATTCGGTTCTGGAGGTAATCCGGCGCGCTTTGCAGCGCTCCTCGGAGATTTCGACCGCCATTATGGCGTGCGCAATCGCATCGTCCATGAAGGCGCAACCTTTGCCGGCCTGGGGCTTAAGGGTGAAGATCAGTGCCAGTTCATGCTGGGGCTGCTCGGCGCCTGCATCCGGACTTTCGTGCGGGAAGGGTTTTCCACCCGTCGCGAAGCCGCCGATTATGCGTTCGGCGTGCTCATGTCAGCGGTCGTCACGCCGCACGTGGCGGCATTGGGATCAAGCCATTTCAAAATGCCCCTGGCGACGGACAAGGGGTTTCGTGAGCACATGCAGCCCTAGCGTCGGGGGCGGGCGGCGCGCCTATAGGGTCGAGCTCCTACCCATGTTAGCTCGGCATATGGCCGGAGGAATCACATCGAGCGATATCGTCAGTGCGCTGGGTCCGTTTACCGGTCCGCACCTGACCGCCACGCTTTCTCGTCTGGAAGCGGCGGTCCAAGGCGTGACGTCAGAAGGCTGCCGGGATTTCCTTGACGGGGCGGCTGCGGGTCGAGAGGCCCTGAGCGCAGCTGCTGAGCTGAAACGGCAGGCCGGCCAGATCAACGTCACGATCCATGCCCTCGGCATCTTGTTGTGCCTTCCGCACCTGCTCGAACCCGGCGAGCGCGTCGAATATGTTTCGCTGGGCGCCGGCAATACCGGCCGAGCCTTCGATCTGGAGACCAATCTGCGCGTCGCCGAGTTCAAGTTCATCAACTGGCGCGGCGGATCGGAGACGATCCGGCAGAACGGCGTGTTCAAGGATTATCTGCTGCTCGCGCTGAGCCCGACCGAAAAGCGCAAATATCTCTATCTGCTCGGCACTGACCATGCCGAAAAATTCCTGCGCGGTGGCCGCGCGCTCAGCAGCGTGCTCAGTCGCAACGACAAGCTGCAGCGCATCTTCGCCGACCGCTTTGGGGATCACTACCGGACGGTCGGCGACTATTATGCCGATTACGCCGGTGCCGTTCGGATCGAGGATGTGTCGCCCTGGCTGTCGGATCTCGCCGAAAGCGTGATCGCCGATCCGGAGCCGTGAGCGTGGGGATCGAGCCATGCAATATGCGCTAGTCGACGGCATGCGCCGCGAAGCCACGACAGGTGGACGCGGACTTTGTCCGACTTGCGGCGCCGCGATGATCGCCAAGTGCGGGCCGCGCATCATGCACCATTGGGCGCATGCCGGGCGGCGCAACTGCGACCCATGGTGGGAAAACGAGACCGAATGGCATCGGGCGTGGAAAAACCTGTTCCCGGCCGAGTGCAGGGAAATCTCGCACGTCGCAGCGGATGGCGAGATCCATCGCGCCGACATCAAGACGCCGACGGGCATCGTCATCGAAGTCCAGCATTCCGCAATGACCGACGCGGAACGGCGATCACGTGAGGATTTCTACGGCAACTTGGTGTGGGTGATCGACGGTCGCGGCTTTCGCGATAATTTCGACATCTATCACCTACTTCCTGCCCCCCACTCCGAGATCGCCCAGGACCTGGTCTGGGTGAAGGCGACCCGACAATTGCAGGGCGCCGCGCGCGGCATCTTCTTCCGGCTTTCGGAGGGCCGGGCGGAGTTTCCGAACGAGAACATCACCAAGGCGACGCTACGCGGCGGCTTCTACCATTTTATCCATGAGATAGAGGCGGAAGTAGAGCAAGCCTATCAAGGCCATCATCAATTTGACTGGGTGCGACCGCGCCGCACATGGCTGGATGCCGCCTCCCCTGTGTATATCGATTTCGGCGACGATCGGCTGGTTCGGCTCGAAACCTATGACGAGTCCGGCCTGCGCTGCATTCGCCTCGTCTCCAAGCGCAAGTTCCTGCACGACGTCATGGTCGAGACCGATGCTAGCGCGATCGCGACACGCTTCTATCCGCTCGGCCTGAACGACAGGGGATCTTGATGGGCTTGCTCAAGGACCAGCTGCCGCGCGTGTTTCAGGCGAACTTGGCGCGTCTGTATGAGCGGGTGATCAGCCCTGTGCTGGACAGCATGCCGTACCACGGTGCGTTGGAGACCGGCGAGGCCGCGAACCTCGATCAATTTCTCGATCGGGCCGCAGCCCAGGTCGATAACTATACCGGGAACGAAGCGGCCAAGGCCTTCGTGCTGACGCTCGCCGGCGTGTTCGAGCGCCAATTGAGTATCTGGGCGCGTTCGATCCAGGATGAAGGGCTGGCCAATATGAGCAACCTTCGCGGATTTGAACCGCTGCTGGCAGGATGCGCGACGGTAGCCGGAATCCACCTTTCGAGCGATGGGCTCGGCGATCACCTGACGCAGATGTTCGTTGTCGCCAATGTCGTTCGCCACGGGGAAGGCCAATCCTGCGTCCGGCTGCGCGCTCTGGCTCCGCAGCTTTGGGACGATGCGGCGACAGATTATTTCGACCTTCTGCCGGGAACGCCTGTTGCGAGCGAGCATCTGCGTATTCGAAAAAGCGATCTCGTCCGCTACATCAGGGCGACGACCCGGTTCTGGGGCCTCGCAGACCCCCTGCCGATGGCGGTGACTAATCCACCCTATTGAACGGGGCGGCGCGCGGTGCGTGATGAGCGGGCGGTCCCTACGGGATCGCCTGAGGAGCAGCGGGGGAAACGAAACATGGCCGAGCCGAAACTGCCGAAGCGCCTTTATAAATATCGTGGCTTCAGCAACCTGACGCTTGGCATGCTGGTCGAGGATACCGTCTATTTTGCCGACCCCTCGACCTTCAATGACCCGCTCGACACTAAGCCGGCGCTCGATACCGACATCGGTGCCGATGCTCTTCAGGCGATCCTGACGCAGATGATTGAGGCGCGGACCCAGGCCGAGATGTCGGCGGCTGCGAAGACAATTCGTTATCGTGGCCCGAAGACACTCGACCATATCGCCCGCCAAAGCCGCAAGGCAGCAGAGCGCCTTTTGGCGGACATTCGCTACAATGCCACCGACCCAGGTTATGAGATGGACGATCCGGAGCGCTTTCTGCTCGGGCAATATGTCCAGGAGGAATTGCTACGGCGGTACGGAAAGGGCGTGTTCGCATTAGCGGAGCGCGCCAACTGCCCATTGATGTGGAGCCACTATGGCGATCAGCATCGGGGGCTCTGCCTCGGCTATTCGGTTCCTGAAGCCGCGACGGGCGATATCCAGAAAATCCGATATGGCGGCGAACGGCTTGTCAAAGCTAGCGATGTTGCGGCGATGATGGCTGGCGATGCGGATGCCCGTCATCGTGTCGATGAGGCGGTGCTGCTCAAGAAGGCGAAACCTTGGGCCTATGAGCGCGAATGGCGCCTGATCGGTCCGCGCGGTGAGCAGAACTCGCCGCTGGAGCTCGAAGAAGTCGTGTTTGGCATGCGTTGCCCGTCGGCGGTCATCTATGGGGTGATCCAAGCGCTGGCCAACCGCGATCGTGCGGTCCGCTTCTTCGAGATTCGAGAGCAATGGGGTCGCTTCCTGTTGGTGAAGCGCACCGTCGATACGGATGAGCTGCGGGCAAGCTTGCCGCGCCGCCAGCGATCCTTCGACCATATGTTTGACGATCTGGACGAACTCGATCCTCCCGGCGCGCCGCAGGATGATCCGCCAAAGGATTGATGGCGATACCGTGGGGCGCGGTTGCGGCCGCTCGGCAGGCACGGCATCAAGCAAGGATGCCCAAGACCGACGAACGACTCCAGCCAACCCCATCCACGATCAAGAAGCTGTTTGCGTGGAGCGGCAACCAGTGCGCGATGCCGGATTGCAAGAATGAGCTGGTCGACGACGGCGGAACGATGTTGGGCAAGATCGCGCACATCCATGCGGCCAATGACGGCGGCGCGCGCTTTGAGGCCAGTCTCGACGAAGAAGCGCGTCGGGCGTTCGAGAACCTCTTTCTCGTCTGTGGCCCGCACCATGACATAATCGATGATCCGAAGCGCGAGGCCGAATTTCCTGCCGACTTGCTGCGCGAGCACAAGCGCCAGCATGAATCCCGTTTCCAGCGGGCGGAGCATGAATTCCTTGAGCGCTACAAGGACAAGACGCGTGATGCGAAGCCAACTTACCCGGTCAGCTTGGACGCTCTCGCGGACGCACTGAAAGTCGAAGAATTGCGCAACTGCCCCGACGACATCAAGGGCATTGGGGAATTCATCGGCAAGCTGGCCCGGCTGCCGCGAGCGACGCGCACGTTCGCGATCGAGCTCGCAGACCGCATGCGTGATCATGGAAACAGCAAGCGCTTGCCGGTGGATGACGTCGAGGAAGCTTTCGAGATCAGCACGGCCGACCTCAAGCGGCAACTGGACATACTCGAACATCACGGATTGGGCGATGCTGACGATCATTTCGGGCAATGGGTGGCGCGGATCTACGAGCGTGACCCTGGGGGCAACCCCTTCATCGAGATATTGGAGTTTTGTGAGGCGACCGGCCGCGATCGAGAAGAGCTGCTCTTCGAACTGAACTTTGCACTCTACGATAAGGTGCCATGACTGGTCGTTCGGCGGTGGATCTCCACGTAGATCAGACGTAGAATTTGAACGGCTGCTTCTCCTCGCCTTTCGCAGAGCCCATCGTCAGCACATCGCCGACCATGCGCGCGAAGCGGACTGTAACGGGCAGGCCGTCGTTGAAGTTGCAGCTGTTATAGTTGATCTTCGTAAGGCCCATGATGTCCTCCAGCACGACCCGTATCGCGGGTCGCTCGTACTTGCTCCGCATCACCGTAATGTGCAGCGGGTTGGGTGTTTCCGGTCCTATGTAGGTGTCGAGCTGCGGCACATAGCCTGTCGTCCAAAGATAGGCGACGTGGTCGGCAAGCAGCAACGCCGTGCCGCGGAGGACCGGATAGTCGCCATCGCGAAATAACTTGGTCTCTCCGGCGGTAGTGCGAATCCGCACGCCGACGACGTTGGTGCCTTTCGGAGCCGCCTCGCAGAAGGCTTGCCATTCTTCTTCGTTGAAATAGGTCTGGCCGTGAATGAAGAGTTCCTTCGGCGCTTCGCCGTGCATCTCCTTGTAGGTCGCCAGTACCAATTTCAGCAGATTCTTCGCCGCGTCCTTTTTCAGGTGGAACTCGTGATCGCCCGTCTTCCACGGACCGTTCGCACCACGAAAGACGACG
>Ga0105248_10003583_pt1 | contig 17210 bp, 22 predicted proteins | sample KBSS34metaG_FD_81524 | JGI IMG/M metagenome (GOLD analysis project Ga0105248, IMG submission 81524) | Switchgrass rhizosphere microbial communities from Kellogg Biological Station, Michigan, USA - KBS S3-4 metaG | ecosystem: Host-associated > Plants > Roots > Rhizosphere > Soil | place... | reverse complement strand
TCCTCAGGATAGCTAACACCTGGCAGCGCCCACATCGAATGCAGGAACCGCGACCATGGGCGCCCATAGGTCTGTTCGACGACGGCGTGCGCCCGCACGGCTTCCGCGTGGATCATGGTGCCCGTGTCGGTGTAGATGGCCAGGTGGTGCGGGAAGCGTGCGCGTGGCAGCTTGAACATCAGCAGCGCACCAGGCCGCAGTGCCTGCAGCCGCCGGAAATGCTGGCTCGCCTGCGCCAGCATGACGGGCGATGGCTCGCGACCGTAGCTGCGCGGATCGGATGCGGCGACCATGGCCATGACATCCAGGCCGGCGTGTTTCGCGGCGACCAGGCCCAGGCCCAGGCAGTCCACGCCGCCGGCGACGCTGCGCCCCTGGTGCAGAAACTTCACACCGATCAGCCGGCGCGATTCGATGATTAGCTGCGCGGCGGTAATCATGGCGGAATCCAGGTGCCGATCGGTCCGGGATGCGCAGCGGCCAGCGGGACGAACGCGTTGTTATAGTTCTCGCCGTTCGGGTTCGTCGATTGGCTGTAGTCGAAAAACAGGTAATCGCAGTGTTGCGTGAACGGCGTGCCGGCGATCGCGCCGGTGCCGATGTCATATAGGTCATCGACCGTTTCCGGGATCGGCGTCGGGCCTGGGCCGACGGCGCCCGACCATTCGCTGTGCTGGACCGACTGCCCGGTAGGGCCGGTCGATGTGAACGTGACGCCGCTGGCCGTCGTGCCGCCGAAGTGGTAGGCGACCGCGCGACCGTAGCAGCGCGAATTAACGCTGCCGGACCGCACCAGGTCGGGACCGGCCAGGACCGCGCCGTCCGCCTGGATATAAGCCGCGTATTCGTCCAGCAGCTTGTCGCCGATCGCGATCGTCGACGCGTTCATGAAGTTCTGGAAAGCGATGTGCGGATGGTCGGGCAGGTAAAGCTGGATGGCGTCGTGTTCCGCCTTCAGCGCCGCCAGGTAGACCGATGAATCGTAGCCGGTGCCGGTCAGCGTGACGCTGTTGGCCGTTTCCTGCGTCACCAGTCCTTCCAGGTTCGGGCAGCCGTTATACCGGGCGCCGAACGCTGCCATCAGCCGCGCCCAGCGCGCCTGTATGACCGCCATGTTCCAGCGCCATAGCATGACCTGGCCGCCGCTGCCGCTGGCGACGTAGGCGCTCAGATACGCCGGCGCCGGACTGGTGCCGTCGAACTTCTTGACGACGATCATCGGCGCCCATTGAATCCCGCGCGCCAGGCACTGCGCGTAATCGGCATCCATGCGCGTGAAATCGTAGCTGTCCTTCGCCGGCTCCACTTCCGCCCAGTCATAGCGCATCAGCACGCCGTGATTGCCAGTGAACGCCAGGTTCTTCGGCGACACGCCGCTGCCGGTCGTGCCGGTGTGGCCGCCAGGCAGTGCGCCGTCGGCATAGCTGCCCGTGATCGTGATGGTGCCGTTCGAAAACGAGAATGACCCGGAGTCGTGGCCGACCTGATGCTGGCTGGGCGCGATCGCGGTATATAACCCCATGTTGTAGGTTTTGCCGGTCGGCGTCGGCGGGACCGGCGCCGGCGACACAGGCGGAATCGGAACGATGGCGCCGCCTTCCTCCGCGGCGCCGACCTTTTTGACCGTGCTGGCCACACCCGACAGCAGTGCATCGACGCCTGGGATCAGCAGCCCGTAGCCGCGGAAGTTCGCCAGGTTGTCAAACTTGTTAAGGCAGGTGCCGGCCAGACGATCGCAGCCGGGCGACAGCGTGAACGTGTCGCCGACCTCCACATCCTGCGGGAAGGCTTCGAACAGTTGCAGCGCGCCGTCGGTATCGACCCGGACCTGGCGCAGCACGGCGGCGTTCGCGCCCGTCACCCCCGTGAGGTTGCCCAGGCTGAAATAGCCGGTCGGCTGGATGGTCAGCCCGCTGACGGTCAGTTCGCGGCGCGATGTCACCGATGCCGCGACGACGTTGATGGTCAGCGCAGTCGCATCGACCTTACAGCGCGCATCACCGAACCGGATGACGGTGCATTTATCCGAATAGGTCTGGACGATGTTCTGCTGCAGCTTCTGCGCCAGGCCGCGCACTTCGGTTTTATAGCCGCCCGACGAATCATAGGTGATCGCGCCCAGGAACCCGGAGCGCATCGGGACCTGACCCATATCAGGGTCCTGCCAGTTCACAAAAAAGAGTTTGACCGCGGCGAAGTCCAGCAGCCGCGCCTCGATGTCCTGGACGCTGACGTCCAGATAGAGCGTTTCGTTCTGGCCGACCGCGCCCTGGACGTCCATGTTATCGACCGCCAGGTCGGCGTTCGATTTCGTGTTCGAAGGAAGAATGTTCGACCGGGCGCTATAGGTCCCGGCCAGGTCGCCGGTTCGGATGACGATGTCCTGGTCGTGGTCGGTGCCCAGTATCTGCACGCCGTTGCGCTTGGTAATCAGCCAGCACAGGGAAAGTGTGGTCGTGGCGCCTTCCAGGTGCGACTGAAGGGGACCGGGGATCGTTTTCATTCAGGGCGCCGTTCCCGCAATGTGAAACTGCCACTTTGGATTTCGTGCCCGTCGACGATGACCAGCGCCAGGTTCGACGTGAACCGGCAGCACAGGTCGAATTCCCCGCCCCAGGACCCGACGTCACCGACGAAGCTGCCGCCCGGCACCAGGATGCCGGTCGATTCGTCCAGGGTCCAGTCGGTTTGAACGGCGCCCAGCGTGTTCGCGACGGTGATCGTGGAGCCGACCGGGCGATAAATTTCGCGAATCTGCGTCAGCGATCCCGCGGTGTATTCCTTGACCATCTGGAATTCGCCGCCGGTCAATTCTTCGAACGGCTGGTCTAGTGCGCTCGCCGTTTCGTTCGTCTTGCAGCTTTTATAATCGGTCCAGTCCTTGAACCGGAAGCTGCCGGACATTCCGCCGACGGCGTGCCAAAACACCAGCAGGTTCTGAATGACCGACGCGTCACGGTTGCCGGTCGGCACCGCGGTGAAAAAGGAAAGCGGGCGCGACCAGCGGCGATCGACGCGTTCCTGGCCACCTTCGCGTTCGATCGGCTTGACCAGGTAACGCGGCTCCGACGTGAATCCGAAAGCCGGGCATTCCGGGAAAGTCGGCAGCGTGTCGGCGGTGATAATCATCAGTTGTTCCTCATGGACGCAGCGCTGGTCGACATCGCGACCATCGCGGCGATTTGCCCCTGCGTCTGCCGACTGACCGTGCCTTTCGGCGCTTCAATGTGGAAGTGATTGACGACCTGCACGCCCTTCCCCCAAGCGTTCGCCGGCACGATGCGCCCGTCGGTGGCCGGGATCATCAGTTCCGGTCCGTTCTCCCCGACGATGTAAGGCGTGCCCGCATCGAAGTCGCCGCCGCCGGCCAGGCCCGTAATGCCGGCCAGGTTCCACAGTCCCGTGCCGAACGCATCGCTGCCGCCGGCTGCCGTCACCAGGCTTTCTATGCCGACGCCGCCCTGGATGGCGCCCGCGCCGGCGACCGCAGCGGCCAGCATACCGGCGGCGATCGACGCGCCGCCCACAATGCCGGCGGACATTTCCGTCGCCGCGGTGGCGCCGCCCGTTTCGATGGCGATTTGCATACTGGCGCCCTGGCCGGCGCCCTTGCCGCCGCCCGATAGGATTTTCCCGATCGGCGATTCCGGGCCGAATACGTCGCCGAAAAAGTCCTGGAATAGCGCGCGCGATCCCAGTTCGATCAGTTGCCTTTGAATGTCGCTTATGAACGCGTGCGCCGCCTGGCTGGCGGACTGCGCGCCCGTTGCGAAGGAAGTGAACGCGTCGGTGGCAGCGTTTTCGAAATCCTCGCGGATGGTGCGCGCCAGTTGGCCAATCTGACCTTCCAGCGCCACGACTTCGGAATTCACGCGCGCCAGTTCTTCGGCGACGTCTTTGTTCGATCCGGCAAAATCTTTATTGATGGCTGCCAGTTCGGCCTGATGCGCCTTCAGGTCGGCCAGCGCTTTCGCGGTCGCGATGTCCTGCTGGTGCATCAGTTCTAGGTCGCTGATTTGACCCAGGTTGCGTTCGGCGTTTAGCTTCGCGAACGTTTCGGTCAGTTCTTCGTTCACCCGCTTTTCGGCTTGCGTGGCCGATGCCAGCGCTGCCATGGCGCGTGCGCCGGCCTGCAGGTCGGGGATCACGTTCGGATTCAGGCTGATGTCGGCGATCGCTTTTTGCAGCGCCTGCGCTTCGGCCACCAGCTTCGGATCGCTGGTGGCCTGCGCCAGCGCCTGGATGGTGCGGTAGAGCGCTTCCAGGTCTGCCTTCGCGCGCGCCCGCGCGGCGGCTTCCTGGCCGGCGATCGCCAGGGTCCGTCCGCCTTCGGCGGCGGCGGCGGCTTCCAGATTCTGCGTCGCGACCTTTAACTGTTCCAGGATCGTGACGGACTGCGACTGGGCGGCGTTAAGCTGTTCGGTAATAGCCTTGCGGCTGGTCAGGCTCTTGTCCGCCCGGTCGATCGCTTCCTGCTGGTCGATGGCGATCGACCGCTGCGCCAGGTCGGTCGCGGCTTGTGCGGCTTCCTCGAAATGGCCGGTCAGGACCAGCAGTTGCTGATCCAGCTTCGAAAACGCGTCGACATCCTTCAGGCGCTGGATTTTATAAATCGTTTCCAGGTCGCGCTGGCCGATCACATCGCCCAGGCGCTCGCCGGCCTGGACGGCGGCGGTCCAGCTTTTGAACTGTTCGTCCGTGATCTGGTTTAGGTCATGAAGTTTTTTCAGTTCCTTTTCGGCGCGGTCTTGACTCAGGTCATTCAGCTTTTTCACGGAACTGGCCAGCGCGCCCAGCGTCAGGTCATAGGCCAGCGCCGCGCCCTGGCTTAACCCATAGGTGGCGGCCTGCTGTTGCAGCGTGGCGTCCAGTTTGCCCAGCTTTTCGATCGCACTGTCGATGCCTTTGACGTCGTTCGCGTTCGGCAAGTGGAACGCCGGCAGCTTCGACCGATCGGCGGCGGCCTTGTCGGCGGCGGCCTTCGTCGCCTTGTCGATTTCCGCCTGTGCGTCGGTGACGCTTTTGGCCGCCCGGCCCCATATGATCGCGATTTCATCGGCGCCCCGATCGCCGGTCGACTTCATATCGGCGAAGGTTTCCTGCGCCGCGACCTTGACGTCGACCAGCCCTTCCTTGAAATCCTCCCACGCCTGTTTCGGATTTTCGAACGCTTCCGCGACGGCGACCGTACTCTTGAACACGCCTTCGTTAATCGCGACGATGCCGGCCAGCGCTTTACCTAGGATCAGGAAGGCATCCACGGCCAGCACGGCGGCAGTCGCCACCAGGCGGAAGCCCGTCGCCACGATGTCGTCCATTTCCTGGACGTTGTCTTTTTGCTTCGCCCAGGCGACGACCGAATCGGTCAGTCTTTTCAGTTCTGGCTGAACGTCCGCTTCCGCGCGCGAAAATACGCCCTTGAACGATTCGCTGATGCGAACCATGTTCTTTTCGAATTCCTCCGCGGCCTTTGCCGTGGCTTCGCTTACGTTCAGGCCCAGGTCGACGGCTTCGTCCTTCGCTTCCTTGATGCCTTTCGCGCCCTGGTTAAGAAACGCGATGAACTCCGGTCCGCTGCGACTGAATGTCTGCTGCGCCAGGGTGGACTTTCCGATCCCGTCGGCGTGTTTCGAAAACGAATCCGCGATTTCCAGAAGTAACTGTTCGGTCGGCTTTAGCTTGCCGCGCGCATCGGTCGCCGACACGCCCAGCGCATTAAAGGTTTCGATGGCCTTTTCGTTACCTTCCGCCGCCTGGCCGGCGGTTTTGGCCAGCCGATCCAGTTGTGGCGTCAGGTCGTCGATGCCCTGCAGCTTCGCGGCGAACTGCAGTTCGGACAGTGATTCGACGGCAATGCCGACCTGCTGCGACATTCGTTCCAGGGCCGCGGTCGACTTCGCGATATTTTCCGCGAAGTCCAGCGCTTCCTTCAGGACTAGCAGGCCCAGGATGTTCTTTGCGACACCGCTGATGGCGCTTTCAACGTCCGACCCGAACTTCGAAATCTGCTGTGTCGCTTTGCCCAGTTGCGCGGTGAACTCGCCTATATCGGCCTGTAGCTTGACGACCAGTCGTGCGATGTCGGTCATTTGCGCTTCACCTTATGCGCCAGTGCGCGGAACATATTGAACACGCCCGACCTTTGTTCGGCCTCACGGCGTTCGGGCCGCTGCAGCAGGAAGTCGGCCAGCTTGTGGTCGCCCTTGTAGGCCGTGCGCCTAATTTCACGCGCGACGATCGCGGTGTGCAAATTATCGCGATATGCGCCCCACGGTTCCTCGTACCAGTAGCGTCGCAGCAGGTCATAGTCCGATGCCCCCAGTTCCGCGACTTCCGATGGCAAAATTCCGACCGCCAGACTCACCCTGCACCTAAACAGTTCATCTGGCGTCAGACTTTTTTTCGCCGTCCTCCCCTGTGGTCAGGCCGCTGATTTTCAGGATCGCATTGAACAGCGGCGCCACCATTGCGCCAGGCATTTCGCCGACCGATTCGACCGTCTGTGCAGGCTTGACGCATCCGAACGAAACCAACAGCGCCGGCGCGGATTCCTGATCCTCCCTGGCCGCCTTTAACCATTGTGTTCGTTCGGAATGCGTCAACTCCCGGACCACGAACGATTCGCCCCGAACTTCCAGCGTCGCTTCTTGCAGCTTAAAACGTGTCATTTTCTTTTTCCTTCAGTTGTGGATGGATCGGATCAGGCCGTCGGCTTGGTCACCGCGCCGCTGATTTTCAGCGTGAAACTGACTTCGGATTTCGCGCCGACCGGAGTCGCCACACTCCAGCCCAGGACAGCCGCCTGGAATTCGAAGGTTTCTTCCGGTGACGTATCGTCCGCCAGCAGTCGGAACGTTTCGATGGTGTTGGCATCGTAGGCGGCATAAAGCGCCAGGATGGTCGGATCGCCCGAAATGTAATTGCACTTCAGGGTGATCTGCGCCCCGTCGGCCAGGCCGGCGCGATAGACGCGCGCATCGTCGCACAGCGACGTCACGTCAATCTGCGGCTTTGATTCGCCAATGTTCCCGGTATCGACCACTGCGCAGAAGTCTGCGAACGTCGGCGGCGAACCGGAACCTATCTGGAACGTAAATTCGTTCCCGATGCGAGTGAAAGAACTAGCTGGTTCGGTCATTTCAAATTACTCCGTAAGGTTGCTATGCCAAATGAACAACGTGGTCGACACCCGAAATAAACCAGGCTCAGGGTCCAGTAGCTGAATTTCCCCCTGCTGCCTGATCGAACCGACGTGGGCGCCACCCATCGGTCCACGAAAATCAATCAATGCGTCCCGCACCGCCGCCGCGACCTGCAGCGATAGCTGGTAGGTTTTCGCGTAGCTGTCGAACTGGAACAGTGATTCGACCATCGGGTCGTGCGCGCAGTATCCCCCGTCCGCGACGTCGGTGATCTTAGTGAATACCACGAACGGCGTGACGATATTCTGCGGCGCGATCAGCCCGTAGACGCGACCGGCGATTAACGCGTACAGGTCGGCATCATTCGTCAGCCGATCGGTCAGGCCCGCTTCGATCATAGTGCCGACCCCGACGGCTTAATGGTATTGAAGAACTGAACAAAGCTGCCGCCCAGGGCGCTTTCGATCCGTTCCAGGTTCTGGTAGAACGCGGGCCGCAGCCAGGGATGCGGCGGAATCCAGTCGTCACCCTCTTTTTTGCGCTTGCGATTGTCCCTGCGATTCCGCTGTCCGCCGGTCCCGCTCGCCGTGCCGGCGCGCGTGAAATGGCCAAACTCCACGTACTGCGCCACGTAGTAGGCGGCCTTCGTCGGGCCGACCGCGGCAAAGGCGCGTTGCTTGTCCTTCGTCATGCCGGTCGTCAGCACGATGTGCTGGCGCGCATAACCAGGATAGGCCAGTTCGCCGGTGTAAAGCCGATGCTTTGTAACGCCGGATGGCGCGCTCGCCTGGGCCTGCAGTAGAACCGACGTCATGGCTTCTTTGACGCCGGCGCGCAATACCTTGCCATCGTCCAGGGCGCCGATGCGCTTCAGATTGTCGACGGCTTCTTTAAGCCCAGTGAGTACAACTGGCACGGCTAGGACCTGAAGCCTTCGGCACCGCGTTTCGTGCAAATCAGCGACAGCGTTTCGCGACCGCTATCCGAATCCGGCAAAACACTGTTTATGTCGTACACATCGGCGCCGTGCAAGACACGCATTGTTTCGACTATCCCAGGCCGCCAGCGGATCGTGATCGAAGTATCCATCGTCGAAGCGATTTGCTTTGCAATGAAATACTCGCGACCGCTTGCCGGCTCGATGACGGCGGGCACACCTGTTAGATAATCGGTCCATGTGTCGACAATCCCCCCTGTGCTATCGCGACCCGTCGTCCGGCTTTGCAACGTCACGCGGTGACGGAACCGTCCCGCCTGAATCGCTATCCGCCCCGACGGTCGAAGTAGGACTGGCATCAGGCCGCCCCCGTGGCAGCTTGCGGTCCAGCGCTTCGAAACGCCGGCGCAGCAGCGGCGGCAGTTTCCGGCGCAGCTTCAGGCAGGTCTGGCAAGCCATTGAGCGCTTCCCTCAGTTCCATGAACGGAAAACATTTCAGCGCCGAACCAGGCGAACAGTTCACGACTTCCGCGCGCGCCAGGAATTCGCCCGCCGCGCCCTTGAAGGTATTTAAAAACAGGTCATAGCGCGATCGGTAGCCGCGGCGCCAGGCATGATCGCCGAACCAGTGTTCGCCCCGCTTGCCGTGCATATCGAAGCCGCACAGGCCCACGCGACGCACGCCGAAATGGATGGCCAGGTGGACCGCGGCAAAGCCTGAATTGTGGCCGGTTCGAAGGTGCGTGGGCCGCGGGTCGAAACCCTGGACGCCGCCGTGACTCATGACCGCGACCGATTCGTCGATCAGGTTCGGCACGCGATCGCCGGTCTGAGAAATGGTCACCTTGCGTCCCTTGAACGCCATGGCTTCCTTCGCATGGTTGTGCCACCAGCGCGCATCGGACGCGTAAAGGATGTCCGCCCAGGGCGCCATCGCAGGATGGCCACCGAAGGCGACGCCCTGGTTATTCACGGCGATCGACCGGCAGCCGCTGGCGCGCACCGTATCGGCGACCTGGCGCGTCATGGACGGCCCGCTGGCCAGCACGGCGCACACCTCGCCTTCCCATTCGCGTTCGACCTTCCAGGTCATGCTAGGGCCGGATCGCGGTGACGCCATAACAGGTCCATGGCGGATTGCGACAGTATCTGCGGGGATCGGAAGGCATCACCGTCCCGATTCGCGTAGAGCGCCCCCAGGACCAGCAGCGTCGCGGACACCACTTCCTGCGGGATGTTGTCGGCGATCGGCTCGCCAAATTCATCGACCCAGTCGAACGCCGTTTCGTAGATGTCGGTTTTCAGGTAGTCGATGACCGTCGATGATGCTTGCCGGCGCGCGCGGTTTATCAGCCCGTCGTCCTTATCATGATCGACGTTTAGGTGCGCCTTCGCTTCCGTCATGGTCACCAGGTTAATCGGTGTCGGCGGCGTCACTTTGCGTCCCTCCCGTCGCGCCCTTTCTTTACGGCCAGCATCCAGGTGCCATCCGTCCCAGGCTTCGACGTCGTCGTTTCCTTGGCGGTCCAGACGTTGCCGCCGAAAGTGACCATCAGGCCGACGGCATAGGGATGTTCGCTTTCCCGCCACACACCGACGTGTTTCGGATATGGGATAAACAGTTCGCGCACGACGACCTCGCCGCGCATGAACATCAGCATCCGGCGATCGTCGTCCAGGACGACCGCGTCCACGTCCAGGCCGTCGGCGCCGTCCTTCGGCATCGGCAGGCCGGCGATGTAATCGTCGACCCGCTTTCGGAATGCGCGTTCGACATCCAGAAGCCACTTCGCCAGGCCGGCGTCCAGGAAGTCGCGCACGTCGTCCATCGTCACCGACTTGCCAGCTTCGCCCTGCGGCCCTGCGGCGCCGGCGTCGCCGCGATCGCCCGCGTCGCCCTTCAGGCCGGGCATACCGCGATCGCCCGCGTCGCCCTTTTCCCCCTTGTCGCCCTTTTCCCCCTTTTCCGGGACCCTGGCTTCCAGCAACTTCACGCGCGCGGCCAGCGGCGCGACGATGTCGGTGACCTGGGCGGCCATGGCTTTCGCAAGCGCTTCCATGTTCATAGTCCGACCGCCTGTTTCAGCGGACCGATGGCGTCCGCAAAGTGTTTTCCGAAATCCGCCGCGGCCTGGTCGCCGTTCGGGTCCGATTGATTCGTGAGCGCACCGCCTGGCGCACCGCCGCCGGCAGGTGCGGGACTGTCGTCGCGTTTCGCCAGCGCGGCCAGCGAATAGTTCTGCACCTGCAGGTATGGCGAGTCACCGCCTTCGACGGGCGGCAGGTTTTCCTTCAGGCGCGCTTCGTTCGGCGACATCATGCCGGCGCTGATGCCGGTTTTCCAAGCGTTGAAACGCGACGCGGTATCCATGCGCAGCAGCACTTCCAGGTCCAGCTTGACCGCCATTTCCAGCGCGGTGCCGGCCTCGTAAAGTTCCAGGCCGTCGGTCAGCCCGCATTCGACGCCTTCCATATGCGTCTGCAGGCACTGGCTCCAATACTGCTGTGTTAGCGATTCGATGTTCGTATAGGTCGGCGGCGGTGTGACGCCGACCATGAACGCCGGCACGCCGAAGGCGCTGCACACCATTTCCGCCGACAGGCGCAACTGTTCGACCTGCTGGGCCGCCGCGGCGGTGATCGTGATCGGTTCGAACTTTAGCCCGTCGCCCAGGACCGCGACGCGCCCGACATTGTGCCCGCTGAACTTATCGTTCCATTCTTCCTTCAGCCGCGCAGCCGTGGGATCGGAAATCGCACCTGGCGCGGTCAGGATGCCGGACGGCTGCGCCATATTTTTGAAAAAGGCGGCGGACGCCTTTTGCATGGCGTGTCCCTGGATGCCTGGCAGCGAACAGGCGAAAATCGGCGATGTGCCGATCAGCGGGTGAAACAGGCCCGGCATCCGGTCATGGATGATTTCCGATGACGGGACGATCACCGTGGCGTCATACACTTCGGACAGCGGGTCCAGGCCCAGGCTGTAATAGATGCTGCCATCGGGCGTGACCAGGGGACGCACGCGCGTCGGGTCCAGGGGATACAGGCGCACGACGACGCCGCGATTATCGCGCTGTTTCAGGATGTAGGTATTGCCGGCCAGCAGCTTTGAAATCATCCACTGCTGCAGGAACTGTGACTGGGACTGGTAGCCGTTCGGCTTGCGGACCACGGGCGCGAAGGCGGAATTACGTTCGACTTCCTTCCAGATTTTATCGGGCGTCTTTTCCATCAGGCGGATCGGCATTTTGCCGATGTCCTGTGCGATGCGCGTCACGCACGCGAACACGGGCGTGAACGCCAGCAGCGTTTCGCGCCGCAGCGTGATGTTCTGCTGCCAGGCGCCAGCGAACCCTTCGCGAATGATTGGCCACCAGCCACCGCTCGATTCGGACCAGTGCGCGATGTCGTCGGCGGATTTGCGGCGGCTGAAGCTGATGCTAAACGGCCCGATGCGCACGGGCCTATTCTCCCGTCGCCGCGACGGCCCCGATGCGGCGCGCGCGCGTGGGCAGGCTGGTCGCCACTTTGCCCCGCATGGAAATGCCGCGCGGCGCCAGCGGCGGTTCGCGCGTCGCGGATGCCGTGGCCGGCGCCAGGGCGCCGACACCGATCGCAGCCATCATCTGCGCTTCGTTCGGCGGGCAATCGAAAATATCCCCGCGCTGGTAGATGGTGCGGCCCAGCGTCAGGCGGTTCTGCAGAATCTTTATCAGCATATTGCCCCCTACTCTTGAAGCTGGGACCGCGCCCGGTGTTTAGCCGAACGCGGTCCCGTCCCTGACTAACGCGAAACCTTAATGGGTCCCGTCGTAGTCGATGTCGTCGATGATCGAAACGGCGGCGGACCGACGCTTCTGCCAGTTGATGAACCGTTCGGCGCGCAGCGCGACGGAATTCGTCTGGAACATCGACACCAACTGCGCAGCGGTCGGCGTGCCCGAATTGCTGCTAGGTGTTGCCGTCATTTCCAGCGATGCCTCGCGACTTGCGTCGATGGTCACCGCGCCGTCATCCGCCAGCCAGATGTCCGAAGCGTTGACCAGGATCATCATCGCACCGCCCGATTCGTCCGGGACGTACTGCGACACGATGACCGGAATGCCCATCAGCGTTCCGCCGTTCATCGTCAGCCCTGGGAACTCAGGCTGCCCGAACGCGTTGAACAGCAGCGAAAGCTGCAGCGCGGTCGTCGCCTGCATGATCCACACCGCGCTGGTCGGCGCGATGTTGGCGGCGATGAAATCGCCCATCGCCGTCGCGATGTCGGCCCGAACGTCCGCGGCGGCACCGCCGGCGGAATGATGCGGGACGATGCCGTGGGTGATGGACGCCGGCGACACGTTCGCGACAGCGGCCAGCGTCGGATCGACGAAGTCCGTGTCCAGACGTTCGATCAGCGCCGCGGCGACCGCGTCGCGCACCAGCGCTTCGGCGGACGGATTGCTGAAGCGCAGCAGTTCTTCCGTCAGCACGGCGATGGTCGCCACCTTGTACCAGCCCAGATAGGTATCGTTGAAGTCCACTTTGGTCAGCGGCTTCGCCTTACCCTGGCCGACCCAGTAGCCGGTTCCACCCGACGTCTGTCCACGGATGTGAACATTGAACGGGATGTGACGCAGCGACGGGATACCGCCCTGGCCGAATTTGCCCAGGATCGTCATCGGGCGTAGGAACTCGATGAAATCGCCGGCGAACTGGTTATAAGCCACCAGCGGCGACGCCCAGGTCGCATCGGTCGTGGTGCCAGCCGCCACCGACTTCTGCATATCGGCGACCAGGCTGCCCTTTAAGCCAGCCTTGATGACCTGCGCGATTTGCGGCGTGTCGGGATAGTGCAGCCGCGCCAGCGTCAGCGCCTGATTCATATCGCCGATCGCCGCGCCCATGCACTTGACGTACCGGGCGAACATGATGCCCGGTTCCAGCTTCTTCGTGATGTGCGTGGTGCGCACACCCGATCCATCGCCGTTCGCCTGGCGGCGGACAGTGGTCGGCTCCGGCTCTGTGCCAGTCTCGCCTTCCCCGCCACCTTCGTCGTCATCGGGACCGCCGACGCGCCGGGCCTGGACGACCTGCAGCTTTTCGAGCCGACGCAGGTCCTTCAGTTCCTTGTCGATGGACTCGATGTCCGCCGACAGCGTGTCGAATTCTTCCTGTTCGGACGCGTCCTTATTGCGCGAATCCTTCAGGGCCTTTTCCTGGACAGCGTTCAATGCGGCGACCTTCTCCGCACGCGTGGCCACGAATAATTTGATCTGTTCCGACAGTTTCACTTTCGTATCCTTTCAACTTCAAACATTGACCGCGACGGCGGGAATGTGGACCTGCGCCGCACCGTTGCCGAACGTGGCTGGTGGACGCACGGTCAGGAAACCACAACGTAAAAACGCTTCGACCGCCGGCGCGTGGCCGACGGCGAACCTAAAGTCTGATCGTCACCGAACCGGATCAGCCCGCGATAGCGCACACCGCTGGTGCCGCCTTCCAGGTAGAACAGGACGGCGCGTTCCAGGCCGCCACTTTCGGCGGCGTATGCCTGCGCATCGGTGACGGACAGTTCCGGCGGCGACTCGCCATTGCCGGCGGCGTCGATTTCGACGCTGACATCCATCAGCGACGCGCCGTCGCCCAGGTAGGCGGACAGGTCCACGACGTAGTCGATCACGTCGGCGCTGTACTTGCCGGCCAGTTCCAGGATCGGTTCGGGCGTGCTGTTATCCATCAGCGATTAACCCCGCAATGTTCCAGGCAATTTCGCACAGCAGGACCAGCGCGCCGATCGACATAAGCCAGCCGATCCCCTGGACCCAGGCGGGATATTCGGGCGGCGGCAGCGGTCGGCGTTCGGGAAGGATCGCACCATTGCGGTTCATTCCTCGATTTCCCGCCGCACGGCGAAGTATTGCGAAATCGCATCGGGCGGCGCCTTCGGTTCGATCGGCGTGCGCTTCATGCCCAGCCGTATGATCCGGCGCGGCTTGGGCGCGATCACCCGATCGCAGCTTTTGATGACCGTAATGCTGGCATCGGCATTCGCCGGGATCGTCACCGCGGACAATTCCAGCCAGGCCCATTTCAGGAACCGATAGCCGCCGGTATCCTCCATGTAGCTGTACTCAATGGGCGCAAAGCCGATCGACAGGCCGCGCACCAGCTTGTATTTCAGCGACTGCCAGGCTTCATCCAGGCGGTCCTTTAGCCGACCCGGTTCGTCGATCTTGACCATCTGAATGCGCGCAGCGATCCCGTCGTCCGACGTTTTGGCCACGGTCACGTGCCCGACCGGCTGTTCCGAATCGTGCTGCCACAGGAACGGCAGCGGCAAATCGAACACCGCGCCTTTCGGCTCTACGATGTCGCCCATGCGATCCGCCGTCGGCGTGGTCGCGATGCCTTCCAGGGCGCGATCGGCTTCGTCCAGGGATTTAACTTCGAACTGCGACCAGGCGCGTTGACGCAGTGGCGTGCCGTCCGACTTTTTCAAAAAACGCATGGTGATCCCCCTTCAGATATTTTCGCGGATGCGAAGGATGGCCAGCGCGCCGATTTGATTGGCGACGCTGTCCAGCTTCACGTTCGTGGAGTCCAGGCGCGTGTTCGTTTCCTTGCGCACGGTTTCCACCCGTTCGCCCAGTTCGCTGCGGAAGCTGTGCAATTCGGTGCGCTGTTCCTCGCGTTTGCTGGCGGTTTCCGTTTTCATTTCGGTGAACATGGCCTTCGTTTCGACGCGGAAGTCGTGCAGTTCCTTGCGGATGTGTTCGCGCTGGCGTTCGGCGTCGGATGCGAAGGCGGCTTCCATGGTGGCGATACGCGTTTCGGTGGACTTTACGCGCGCCTCCTGGTTTTTATAGACGATCAGCAGCAGCGCCCCGCAGGCCGCGGCCAACAGGCCCAGGATCTGACTCACGTCCATTACCACGGCATCAGCGCGATCGACAGCACGGCCAGGCCCAGCGCCTGCAGGTCCAGCTTCGAATCGTGATTGCCATAGCCGAAGGCGCGCACCGCGAACAGGACCGCGGCCACGATGAACATCGACAAATGCAGCATTGCCTTCATCGGTCATGTTCCTCCTACGAACATCATCTGATATTTTTTCGACGACGATGGATTGCGGGACATCAGTTCGACCGCGTTGAACGTTGCCATCAGCGGGTCGATTTTCCCGGACCCGGACGCCTGTTTCGTGATGATGATGGCGTTCCCGCGCGGCTCCACGCGCGCGTTCTCCGCGCACCAGCGTGTCAGCGGCTGACAGGCGGTTTCCATCGACCCTTCGGCCAGCTTGCGTTCGCAGGTGCGGATCGCCGCGGTCAGGCGCCAGCCCTGCGGAATGCCGACAATCTGGCAATCCTTGTCCTCCGGTCCGCGCAGGCCGCGCCCGATCAGTTCGTCGATGATCCCGCCGATCGCCGCCTGGTCGATGCCGACTTTCCACAGCTTGCCGGACACCATGACCTGTTCGACCACGTCCCCGACCTGTTCGACGTCATCGCCGATCATTTTGACGATCACCAGGTCGCCGTCGGCTTCGAAATCCCGGTATATCGCGATGGCATCCTTGTTGCGTTCCAGGGCGATTTCGTGGAACCAGGCTTTCGACCAGGTCAGCCACTTGCTATCGCCCGTGCGCCCACACACCGTCAAAGCCAGCATATCGTCCAAGCCACCGCCGTCGATCCCGACGACCAACACGTCGGCTTGTTCGATCAACGTGGCCAGGTCATGCGTGCCGGCGCTCTTGCGCCAGTATTTCGCGCCGACCCAGTGATCGCTGTGCAGCGCCAGGCCGATTTCGATGTTTAGGTGCTGCGATGCCCAGCGCCTGACTTCTTCCTCACCCGATGAAACGGCGCTCGCGAAATCTTCTTCCAGGCGCGTGACCGTGATCGACCGCCCGCGGTTCGGATTGACCATGCCCCAGTTTTTCGGTTCGCGCCAGGCGCCCGATTTGACCATTGCCGGCGGAAATTCATACAGCAGCGGCAGCAGTTTCAAACGAGCCGCACCGTCGCGGACCTTGCGCGCCTTTAGAAGCTCTTGCCTAAAGACGCCGACCGGGACCCTTTCGGACTGTGTTGTGATGGTAATCATGAACGCTTCTGGCGAACTGATTAGACCGCCGCGCAATTGTCCCAGGACCCGGTCGGCATTCGCGTGTTCGGCAATGACGTGCAGTTCATCCAACAGCACGCCCGCCGGCTTCGTTCCAGTCAGGACCGACGGATCGAATGACTTGATTTTCAAGCTGGACCCGTTCGGTCGAAACGTAATCGTCTTTTTATAATCCTTGATGTGACACATCTTGCGCAGCGCATCGTCGCATTCGACCATGCCCAGCGCCTGGCTGAACGCCACTTCCGCGACCTGCTGCGTCGGCGCCACCAGGATGAATTCCGCGTTCGGGCGATCGCTGACGATCATCGCCGTGACCATGATGCCGGCGCTGTTCGTGGTCTTGGAATTTTTCTTCGGCACCAGGCAGAAAAATTCATTCACCGATCGGTGCGTGCCGTCCCAGCTCCCGAACACCGCGGCCACCAGGTCCTTGAACCAGTCGCCGCCGGCTTCCCCGAACGTCGGCTGACCGCTGACATCAGGCAGCCTTAGCAGGTCGAAAATGGACCGCGCACGCTGCGCGCGCGCCAGGTCCAGCCGCAGGCCCTTGGGCATCAGTGAGTCGCCGTTGCGGATGCGCTGTTCCCAGTCCACGCACGACAGGTCCGGCGTCGCGATGAAGCTGGCCGGCGCCTTCGCCTTCCTGGCCGCCTTCATGCCGTCACGTCCCGCGTCGCCGGCCCGATCGGCTTGACCAGGGCGGCCCATTTCCCGGTCCTGGCTTCGTGCAGTCCGTCAGCCTGGGCCTGGGCCTTTTTGCCGGGCGCATCGACCTTCGCCGGCTTCGTCGTGACGTCACGCGTGACGGTCTGACGCAGGCCCGCACCGCGATGTTCCACGTGGCGCAACAGTGCCAGCGCCATCTGATCCCGCCGCGGCGCCGGCGCCCGACCGCTGTTCATGACGCCCAGCATGTACGCGACGACCTGCGCTTCGGTGGATAGCTTGGACTTGCCGGCCATAACCTAGGCCGCCCAGCCCGCCAGGACGGAAAAAAAGACGCGAAAAGG
>Ga0105248_10003578_pt1 | contig 17225 bp, 9 predicted proteins | sample KBSS34metaG_FD_81524 | JGI IMG/M metagenome (GOLD analysis project Ga0105248, IMG submission 81524) | Switchgrass rhizosphere microbial communities from Kellogg Biological Station, Michigan, USA - KBS S3-4 metaG | ecosystem: Host-associated > Plants > Roots > Rhizosphere > Soil | place... | reverse complement strand
GGCACGAGCGGGTTCGTGTCCACGCTCGACGCGAGCGCCTGATCGTGGTTGAAGTCGTAGCGCACACCGATCTGCGCCGTCAGCCGGTTGTGCGTGTAGGTGTCCTGAACGAACGCCGAGAGGTTCAGGAGGTCGTAAGCGGTCTGGCCGTCGCGCGTCACCTGCGCCTGGCAGGCGGTGGCCGCCAGGGAGCAGTCGTTGCTGAAAGCGGTCGGGAAACGGGCCACGGCATATCCCGGAGTATGCGTGGAGTTGTAGCTGTTCGCGTCTTTCCAATAGCCGCCGAACTTGAATGCGTGATCGCCGCCCAGCGTGGCCGGCATGAAGTAGCTCATGTTCACGTTCACGGCGTTGACTGGGCGGATGTTGACCGACTGCGCGTTGTCCGGCGTCGAGCGGCCGTTGATGCCGGTCGAGACGATCAGGAACGGCTGCACCGTCGACAGCGACGGATCGTGGTAGTCGAGGATGAAGTTGTTGCCGACGTGGCTGTAGGTCACGTCCGTGAGGACCCGGTCGCTCAGCACCCACTGGTCGGCGAACTTGTAGGTCGGCGTCGGACCGGTTCTCCAGCCCCACTGGCCGTAGAGGCTGGTCACGGCGGCCTGCGTGACCGTCGATTCGATCGGCGTCGTGTCGCTGGCGTTGCGCGCGTTCCGCACTTTCTTCGAGAACAGGTTGTACAGGCTCAGTTTGTTGCCTGTGAAGAGCTGCACTTCAGCCTTCAGGTTCGTCGTCTGCAGCTCGGTGAGGTCGGTGTTGAGACAGTTGTTCACGTCGACAATCGGCGACGCCAGCGGATTGGCCTTGATCGCCTGGCAGGCGGCGTCGGGCGCGAAGAAGCCGACGACGCCGACGCCGATGGTCTGCTTGCCGATGGCGCCCCAGATCCACGCCCTGCCTTTCTTCAACGGACCGCCGGCTTCGACGCCGTAGTCCTTGATGTTCTGAATCGGGTTGCCCGAGCTCGCGCCCTGCAGGCGTTGGGCGTCTGTGATGTTCTGCGATTCGAGCCGCTTGTCCGTGGCGTAGAAGCGCGACGAGCCCTTGAAGTGATCGGTGCCGCTCTTGGTCACGAGGTTGACGCCGACGCCCCCCGTCTGCTGAGTGACGTCGACGCCGCCGGTGTTGACCGTCAGCTCCTCGAAGGCGTCGAAGTCGTAGTACGTCGGCGAGCTGCCGGTCGCCGCCATGTCGGTGATGTCGATGCCGTCGAGCGAGAACTTGTTGTTGAACGTCATGCCGCCGCGCGAGACATAGCTCGACTGCTGGCCCGACATGTTGCCGCCGACATTCTCGCGGTCCATGGCGATGCCGGCGGTCTGCTGCAGGATCACCCACGGGTCGCGGGCTGACGGAATGCTCTGCAGCAGCTCGTTCGTGAAGGTCTGCTTCGTGCCGGTGTTCCGCGTGTCGACGATCGGGCTGACGCCGGTGACGGTGATCGTCTCCTGCACCGCCGAGACCCCCATCTGCGCGTTGATCTGCGCGCTGAAGCCGACGGTGACGATGACGCCGTCGTTGACCACGCTCTTGAAGCCGGCCAACTCGAATGTCACCGAGTACGTACCGACGTCAAGACGCGGAAACTGATAGGTGCCGGTGGCACTCGTCACCGCCGTCAGCGGCTGGAGCAGCGAAGGCGCCGACAGCGTCACGGTGACGCCGGGCAGCAGGGCGCCGGACTGGTCGGTCGCCTTCCCGAAGATCTCGCCGGTCGGTTGCTGCGCGGCAGCAGCCGTTGCAATCAGCAGCACCGCGAGGAAGGCCAGAACGGTTCGCACTCTCATTTCTCTTGCTCCTGCGACGATCGCGTCGCGTCAGATGATCCTGATCGCGATTGTTGGTGTCTGAGATGAGGTGCGAAAGGTCCACTCGGGCGAGAAGTCATGTAACCACTTGCTGTCATCCGGACAAATGGATCAGAGTGGTATCATCACTTCACGCTGATGTCCAAAAACTTGAATAACCACCTGCAACGCTCGACCGCGGCCCTTCTGGTGCGGATCGACGGCCGTTCGCGCGTTGGACTACAACAGCAGATCTACGCGGCGGTCCGGCGCGGGATCTTGAGCAGCGTCATCAAATCCGGCACGCGCCTGCCGTCGTCCAGAGCATTGGCGGAGGATCTGTGCGTGTCGCGCACGACGACGTTGCTCGCATACGAGCAACTGACAGCAGAGGGCTACCTCACGACACGATCCGGATCCGGTACGTTCGTCGCGGATGAGATTCCCGACGATCTCGCACGGACGACCGCGTCACGGCCGTCGGCCTCGAAACATCCGCCGTTGTCGAGGCGCGGCACGGCGATGGCGGCGATGCCATCGGCGTGGCGACGGCTGCCGGGCTCATCGCGACCCTTTCGTGCAGGCGTACCCGGCCTGGATCTGTTCCCGCTGCGGTTGTGGTCACAGTTGGTGAACCGGCGCCTGCGATCGGTCACGATCGCTCAACTCGACTACAACGACGCCGCCGGTTTTCCCGACTTGCGGGCGGCGATCGCCGAACACGTGCAGGCCGCGCGCGGCACGCGCGTCGGCGCCGATCAAGTACTCATCGTCGCCGGCGCTCAGCGGGCGTTCGACCTCGCGTGCAGCATGCTGCTGGATTCCGGCGACAAGGCCTGGCTCGAGGAGCCTGGGTATCCGGGAGCCCGCAGCGCGCTCGTCGGAGCCGGGGCGCGAATCGTTCCCGTACGCGTGGACGAGCATGGTCTCGACGTTGATTCCGGAATCAGGCGCGCGCCTGACGCGCGCCTGGCCTACGTGACGCCTTCACATCAATTCCCGCTTGGTGTGCCGATGACCCTGACCCGCCGGCTGGCGTTGCTGAAATGGGCGAATGCCGCCGGAGCCTGGGTCGTCGAAGACGACTACGACAGTGAATTTCGCTACGGGACCCGGGCCATCCCCTGCCTGCACGGCCTCGATGTGGAGGGACGGGTCATCTATATCGGCAGCTTCAGCAAGACGCTGTTTCCGGCGCTGCGCCTCGGTTTCATGATCGTGCCCGGCGACCTGCGCGACCGCATGCTGTCGGCGCGACGCGCGACAGACGTCCATCCGCAGCTCCTGGATCAGGCGGTCCTCGCCGATTTCATTGCGGGAGGGCACTTCGAGCGGCACCTGCGACGGATGCGAACCGCGTACCGGGAGCGGCTGGACGCGTTGGTTGCCGCGACCACGCGCTATTGCGGCGGCGGACTTCAGATCCGGCCGGTGACCACTGGCCTCCATGCGGTCGCGGATCTCTCCGGCGCCGACGCCTTGGCGGTGAGTGAGGAGGCGTACGCACGAGGCGTCGAAGCGGCGCCGCTGGAGCGCTACTGCATCACGCCTTCGCGAGCCGCCAACGCACTCGTGCTGGGCTTCGCGGCCGTCCGTCCGGAAGGGTTCCGGAACGGCATGGAGCGGCTGGCGGCGGCGATCGACGCGGCGAGGCGCGGCCAGCGACGCGGGACCGAGCGCCGCGGCGCGCCGGCGAAGAGAGACAGCGCGACCAGGCGCGTGGCACACTCCGTCTAAGATAGAGGTCGCACGACACCGTGGTGATGAAGGTTCGGACCTCGATCGTCTTGCTCGCGCTGACGCTGTGCGCGGCCGTTCCGGCGCGCGCGCAGCAGAGCGACGACGGCGTCCGCCTGCTGCTCGAGCGTATCGAGCGGGTGGTGCGCGCCGGCGACACCGCTGCATATTTCGCGCTGCTCGCCGATGCCGCCGACCGCACGCGCGCACGCGACTTCGCCGGCAGCGAGTTGATGCCAGGCGTGAGCCGGAGCGTGTTGCAGGAGCGCGACCGCATCCCGCTGGCCGGCGCGCCGCCGGGCAACGGCTACCGGCTGATGGTCGACGTGATGGCCGAGTTCGGATCGCGGGCGCGCGTCGCCACGTGGCAGCTCGACGTGAAACGTACCGGCGTCGCCGGCACCGCCAGCGAGTGGACGATCGCCGACGCGGAGCGGATCTCGTCGGTGGAGAACATCTACCGCGTCTCGCTCAGCGCCGCGAAGCAGTACGCCGCGCGCGATCTGAAAATCTCGGCGGAAGACATCGACCTGACGCTGGCCGAGGGGTCGGTATTCGTCGCCGAGATCGACGGCGCCGCCACCGCCGTCGTGCTCCTCGGTAAAGGCACCGTCAGCTTCCACCCCTCGCCGGCGACCGAAAAAGGGCAGGTCAAGATCTTCTGCGGCAGTGAAACGCTGGAGACGGGCTTCGAGGCGGCGTACATCCGCGTCAACCCGGGCGACTTCGCATCGGTCGTCACCGCGTCGGCGCTGACGCCGGTGGCCATCGACGCGCGCAGCCTGAAACGGGCGCAGGAGGTGTTTCGCGAGGAGGCGCCAAAGTCCTTCGTGATCGACCTCGGCGATCTGAGCCGCGAACCGTGGACGCTGCTGCCGGGACAGGGGGACTTCCTGGCGGAGATGCGGACACGCCGCTTCGACACGCTGACGTACGCGAGGTCGGGCACCGAAGCCGAAGACATCACGCTCTTCGACCGCAAGCACCACCACAACATCGCCCTCTACTCGTCGAAGGAGAAGCTGGCGCAGCGCGGGCCGTTCTACAACGAGGACGACCTGGTCGATTACGACATCCTCGACTACGACATCGACGTGGCCGCGACACCCGAGCGGCAATGGATCGACGGGCGCGTGCAGGTGCACCTCAAGGTGCGATCCTTCGTGCTCGGCACGCTGACGTTCCGGCTCGCCGACTCGCTCGTCGTCCAGTCGATCGTCAGCTACCAGTACGGCCGGCTGTTCGGCATCCGGGTCAAGAATCAGAACACGCTGGTCGTGAATCTGCCGACGCCGCTCAGCCGCGACAACGAGCTGAACCTGACCATCACGTATGCCGGGCGGCTCGAGCCGCAGGCGCCGGATCGCGAAGCGCTCACGCTGCTCGAGCCGGGCCAGCAGGCACGCGGCGACGATCAGCCGCTCATGCTCACGGCCGAGCCGAACTATCTGTACAGCAGCCGCAGCTTCTGGTATCCGCAGGCCACGGTCAGCGACTACGCAACCGCCCGCATTCGCATTTCGGTGCCGCCGGGCGTCGACTGCGTCGCCAGCGGCGAGCTCGAAGCCGGTTTCCCGGGCATCCTTCCCGGCAAGGATGCGACGCTGAACCGGAAGATCTACCTCTTCACGGCCGCGCGGCCGCTGCGGTATCTCGCCTTCATCCTGAGCCGCTTCTCTCGCGCCGAGACCACCACCATCGGCTTCGAGTCGGGCGGCACGTTGAACCTGTCGGTGGAGGCCAACCCGCGGCAGGTCCAGCGCGGGCGCGAGCTCGCCGGACGCACCGCTGACATCGCCTTGTTCTACCAGTCGATCATGCACGACTCTCCCTATCCGAGCTTCACGGTCGCCGTCGTCGAGAGCGATCTGCCCGGCGGCCACAGCCCCGCGTACTTCGCCATGCTCAATCAGCCACTGCCTTCGTCGGGGCTGGTGTGGCGAAACGATCCGGCGGCGTTCAGCAACTACCCCGATTTTTTCATCGCCCACGAGCTCGCGCATCAGTGGTGGGGACAGGCGGTCGGCTGGCGCAACTATCATGAGCAATGGCTCAGCGAAGGGTTCGCCCAGTACTTTGCGACGCTCTACGCGCAGCATCAGAAGGGCGACGATGTGTTCGTGTCGATGCTGCGGCAGCTCCGGAAGTGGGGCATCGACGCGAGCGACCAGGGACCGATTTCGCTCGGATACCGGCTCGGCCACATCCGCGGCGAGAGCCGGATCTTTCGCGCGCTGGTCTACAACAAGGGCGCGGCGGTGCTGCACATGCTGCGCCGCCTCGTCGGCGACGACAGATTTTTCAGCGGGATCCGGCGCTTCTATCGCGACTCCCGGTTTCACAAAGTCGGCACCGAAGATCTTCGCATCGCCATGGAAGCGGAGACCGGCATGACGCTCGACCGGTTCTTCCAGCGGTGGATCTACGGATCGACGATTCCGCGCGTCAAGCTCGCCTATCGGATCGAGGGGACCGACGTCATCCTGCGGATCGAGCAGATCGGCGAGGTCTTCGACCTTCCAGTGACCGTGACCGTCCAGTACTCGGATCGGAAGTCGGTGGACGTGCTCATCCCGGTCACCGCGCAGGTCGTCGAGCGCCGCGTGCCGCTCGCCGGCGTCCTGCGCGGCGTCGAAATCAGCAAGGACGATGGGATGCTGGCGGAGATCGTCAAGGGTAGCTGAACGCACGCTGCGACAAAGATCACGAAGATCATCCGCGAATTACGCGGATTACGCAGATTGAGACACGCCAAGGTGCGACGCGCGGCGCACTGTCCGGAATTGCGACCGCCGTCCGGCATCGGCCGCGAAGCGGCCGGTTGTGAGCGAGAAATCGGCCGTGTGAACACGAGCCACACGCGCATAAGGCTTGTGTTCACACCGCCGGTTTCTCGCTCAGGCGCGGCTCCGCCGCGCCGCCGGACGGCTCGGTCTTAATCCGTGTAATCCTGTAATCCGCGGATAAAACCGGCACAGGCGCCGCTCACGGTCACCGGAGGTTGCATGCAAAGACTTCTGTCGAACGCACGTTCAGTCGGACGCGTCGCCGTCCTCGTCCTGCTGACCGCGGTCGCGGTCCACGCGGACGGGATTACCGTGATGAGCTCGGGCGCGATGTCCGCGGCCCTGCGCGAGCTGATGCCGGCGTTCGAGCGCGCGTCGGGATCGACGCTCACGGTCGTGTCAGGCGGATCGGTCGCAGGCGCGGCCGACTCGATTCCCGATCGACTGCAGCGCGGCGAGCGTGCGGACGTCGTGATCATGGCGGCCGCCGGCATCGACGATCTGGCCAAGGCGGGGCACCTCGTCGCCGGCAGCCGCGTCGATCTCGCGCGGTCCAGCATCGGCCTTGCCGTTCGGGCCGGCGCGCCGAAGCCGGACATCGGCTCCGTGGACGCGCTCAGGCGCGCGTTGCTGGCCGCGAAATCGGTCGCGTATTCGGCGAGCGTCAGCGGTTTGTACATCTCGACCGAACTGTTTCAACGCCTTGGTATCGCTGCAGAGATGCGCTCCAAAAGCCGCAAGGTGGACGGCGAGCCGGTTGGCGCGGTCGTCGCGCGTGGCGAGGCGGAGCTGGGATTCCAGCAGATCAGCGAGCTGCGCCCGGTTCCCGGTGTCGAGGTCGTCGGTCCGCTGCCCGCAGATGTGCAGCGCGTCACGGTGTTTTCCGCCGCCGCCGGCGCCCGGTCCGCCAACCCGGCCGGAGGCCGCGCGCTGATCACCTTTCTGTCGTCGCCAGCCGCCGCCGCCGCGATCGCGAAGAGCGGCATGGATCCCATCAACACGCGTTAGGTGCGGGGTGCGGCGTGCGGCGTGCGGGGTGCGAGATGCTAGCCCCCGGCCCCTAGCCCCTGTTATTGATATGATCGGTTTCTTATGGAGACCGTGACGCTGACGATAGACGGCCGGCAGGTGACCGTCGAGAAAGGCAAGACCGTCCTGCAAGCCGCCATCGCCAGCGGGATCTCGGTTCCCTACTACTGCTATCACCCTGGCATCAGCATCGACGGCTCCTGCCGCGTCTGCATCGTCAAGATCGAGAAGATGCCGAAGCTGCAGACGTCGTGCTCGACGACCTGCACCGACGGCATGGTCGTCTCGACGCGCACGCAGGAGGTCATCGACGCGCGCGCCGGTGTCTTCGAATTCCTGCTGGTCAACCATCCCCTCGACTGCCCCGTGTGCGACAAGGGCGGCGAATGCCCGCTGCAGGACTTCTCGTATCAGTTCGGACCCGATCAGAGCCGGATGGACTTTGCGCGCCGGGAGTTCGACGGCAACGGGGTGAGGGCCGACGTCGATTTCGGGCCGACGCTGATGCTGAACCGCAACCGCTGCATCCTCTGCACGCGGTGCGTGCGGTTCATGAAGGACATCGACACCGACGCCCAGATCAACATCATCGACCGCGGCCACGGCAGCCAGATCGCGACGTTCCAGGAAGAGGGCGTGCACTCGCTGCTGTCGGGCAACCTCATGGATGTCTGCCCGGTCGGCGCCATTACCACGCGCGACTACCGGTTCAAATCGCGGCCGTGGGACAACCCGTTTGCGGCCGACACGATCTGCACCCAGTGCGCGAAGGGCTGCAACGTCACCGCCTGGATCAAGGCGAAGCCGGAATGGGCCAAGGGTTCGCGGCTGATCCGCTTCACGCCCCGTTTCAATCCTGACGTCAACGATTACTGGATGTGCGACATCGGCCGCTTCGAGTACCACTGGATTGAAGGGGACGATCGGATCGTGAAGCCGCTGGCGAGGGTGGGAGAGCTGCTCCAGCCGGTGTCGTGGCACGACGCGCTGGCGAAGGCGTCTGACCGGCTCGGCGCGGCGGGTTCCGCAATGCGGAGTCAGACCGGGGAAGATGGTCTGACCCCGGTGCGCTTCCTGCTGTCGGCGCATGCGTCGCATGAGGAGCTGTTTCTGTTCAAGCGCCTCACCGAAGAGCTGATGGGCGAGGATGGCCCAAAGGCGATCAGCGTGATGTGGCGCTATCGCGAGAAGCCGCAGCCCGAGGACGCGAAGTTCAAGGTGCCGGCGGTCGACGCGCCCAACGTCAACGGCGCACGGATGCTCGGTCTGACGCCGGGCGCGCCCGGCGACGAGACGCGCGAGGCGGACACATCCGCGCTGCGCCAGGCGGTCGACGCCGGCCGGGTTGCCGCGCTGTACGTCTTCGACCCGGGCCCCGAGGATTCGCTCGGCGACACGACCTGGATCGTCAACGCGCGCAAGAGCGGCGCCATCGGGCTCTTGATCGTGCAGGGTGTCCTGATGACCGAGCTCTCCCGCGCCGCCGATTTTGTCTTGCCGGGCGCATCGTACGTGGAGAAGGAAGCGTCTTATACCAATCAGCAGGGACGGCTGCAGGGCACGTCTCGCGCGATTCCCCTGCCGGGCGAGGCGCTGGAGGACTGGCAGATTCTGGTGAGCCTCGGCGCGGCCCTGGGAGTGACGCTCGCGTATCAGAGCGCCGCCGACGTCCGCCGCGACATCGCGTCGCGCTTCTCCAGCGTCGAGGGCCTTCGAGGGTTGCCGGCGATGAGGTTCAACACGCCGGTGGAAGCGCGCAACTGGTTGCAGGCGTCGAATCCATCGGAGCGGTGGAAGTGGGATTTCATGTACCAGGATCTGCCGCCGGTCAAAGGCAACGTCGATCCGAGCTCGCTTCCGTTGCCGCCGGGCGCTATTCCGTTGAAGCAAGTGTGATCATCAAAACCGTACGGTTTAGTGTTTTCCTCTGTGCCCTTTGTGTCCTTTGTGTCGATTCAGCGCGAGCGATGGCCCAGAGCGCCCGACCGAAGGCGCAGGTCGTCGCGCTCACCGAGCACGCGAGCGCGCGCCCCGGCGAGACGGCGCGCGTCGCGCTCAAGGTGTCGCTGCCGGAAGGCCTTCACACCCAGTCGAACAAACCGCGCGATCCGCTGCTGATCCCCACGGAGCTGACGATCGACGCGCCCGCCGGTGTCACGGTGAAGGAGATCGTGTGGCCGCCGTCCACTGATCTGAAGCAGGCCGGCCAGGATCAGCCGCTGGCGGTGTTCGAGCAGACCTTCGCGATCGGCGTGCAGCTGGGGATCGCCGCGTCGGTGCCGGCCGGCACGCTCGTCGTGCCGCTGCACCTGCGCTATCAGGCGTGCGACGCCAATCTCTGTTACGCGCCGTCCACGGCCAACGCGGAATGGAAGCTCGACGTCGCCGGCGCGGGGACGACGGCCGGCGGCGCCGGCGATCCGATCTTCGCCACGATCGCCTTCGGCAAAGGCGAGGCGCCGGCAGCGGCGCCCGCCGGAAGCGCGCCCATCGCACGCCCACCTGGCGCGTCGGGACCCGGCGGACCATCCGGCGACGGCATCGCCCAGCTCGACGGCTTCGCCGTCCTCAGCACGCCGACCTGCGGCTACTGCACGGCGGACGAGTTCGTCACCTTCATCCACAACGCGGAAAACGGCGTGAAGCCGCGCGGCATGTTCGAGGGTCGCGGCCCCCTGATGATCCTGTTGATCGTGCTCATCGGCGGCCTCGCGCTCAACCTGACGCCGTGCGTGCTGCCGATGATCCCGATCAACCTGGCGATCATCGGCGCCGGCGCGCAGGCCGGCTCGCGCGCCCGCGGATTCATGCTGGGCTCCGCGTACGGCATCGCGATGGCGCTCGTCTACGGGGCGATCGGCCTGGTCGTCATCCTCACCGCCGGCACCTTCGGCACGATCAACTCATCGCCCTGGTTCAATCTCGGCATCGCGATCCTCTTCGTCGTTTTGGGCCTCGCGATGTTCGACGTGCTGCTGATCGACTTCTCGAAGTACGCCGGCAACCTCGGGACGTCGTCGAGCCGGGGCAGCTTCGCGCTCGCGTTCAGCATGGGCGCCGTCGCGGCGCTTCTGGCCGGCGCGTGCGTCGCGCCGGTCGTCATCCAGGTCGTGCTCTTCTCGAGCAACCTGTACGCGACGGGGACCAAGCTCGCGCTCGCGCTGCCCTTCTGCCTGGGCATCGGCATGGCGATTCCGTGGCCGATTGCCGGCGCCGGGCTCGCCGCGCTGCCGAAGCCGGGCATGTGGATGGTGCGCGTGAAGCAGGCGTTCGGCGTCTTCATCATGGGCACGGCGATCTATTACGGCTACGAGGCGTATTCGATTTTCGCGAACCGCTGGGTCGATCCCGCCGCCGTCGAATCGAGCGTGAAGGATCAGCTCAAGGCCGGGTGGCACGCGTCGCTGGCCGAAGGGCTCGACGTCGCCCAGCGCGAGCAGAAGCCGGTGCTGATCGACATGTGGGCCACCTGGTGCAAGAACTGCCTGATCATGGACAAGACGACGCTCGAGAACGCCGACGTGCAGAAGGCGTTGTCGGGCTACGTCAAGATCAAGGTGCAAGCGGAGGACCCGGATGTGCCCCCGGCAAAAACGCTGATGCAGCGGTTCAACGCCTCAGGCCTTCCGGCATACGTCGTTCTTCGGCCCAAGTCGTAGTTCGCGGATCCACCGTGTAGTCGCGGTGCCCGCCCGGTCGCCGCCCGGCCTCAGGGCGTCGTCGGCTTCAGCTGAATCTCGATGAGTTTGAGATACCGCACCGGCACACCCTGCTTCTGCGCCGGCAGGAATCTCCACTCGCGTGCGGCCTTGAGCAGCAACGAATCGTAGGCGGCACGCGTGGTTGCCGGCATGGTTGCCGACGCGACCGCGCCGGACTCGTCGATGAGCAGTCGCAGCGCGCCTTTGAACTCCTGCACCTTCTCCTGTGGCGACGGCCGCCACATCGGCATCTTCTGCGACTGCGCCACGGGCGGCGTGACGTCGGTGTCGGCCGCGGTGTAGATGATGTCGCGCACCGGCTCGTGCGGGAGCGCCGTCTGTGGAGCAGGCTTCGCATCGGCAGCGCTCACCACGGACGCCGTCACGGCCATGGCGAGGTCACGAAAGGCCGACGCAACCGCGCGCAGATCGTTCAGCATCGACGCCTGGTCCAAATCGCGATCGTCCAGCAGTGCGAGGACCTCGTCGAACTGCTGCGCGGCGCGCGGATCCTTGCGCTCGAACGACGCCTTCGCGGCGGCGTAGCGTTCCACCACGATCTTCGGCAGCGATTCCCGGCGCACGTCGCGAAAAATATTCTGGATCCGCGGCGAGGTCTGATCGGGCGACGGCACGTATCGCGGGTTGTTGCGAAGGATGCGGTCGATGTTCTTCCGCGCCTCCTCGCCACGATCCAGCGCGAGCAGGCAGAACACGCGGTATTCGGCGACCGACGTCGAGTCTTCAGCCGGCGCGTTCTGCAGTGCATCGAGCACGGCCAGCGCCTCGTCGTACGCGGCTGCGGCGTACAGACTCTTGGCGCGCACCAGCGTGTCGTCGCTCGACGACGCGAGGGCTACACCGCCGAACACGCCGGCGGCGAGCACGACGGCAGTGAGACAGGTTCTGGTGAAGTTCATGGTGCCTCCGGACTACGCAAGGCGACTCGTTGGCTGGAGTGGAGTCATCGTAGCGCGTTCGAATCGCGAGTACAAGACCCAATCCATCCGCGCGTTGCGCGGTGCGACGGCAGGGATAAAACGCTGACCGTCCGCAGTCGTTTTGTACTATCATCCGCCCGACAGAGGACTCGTGCTTCCGCAGACTGGTGGCCTGGAACAACGCCTGATCGATCTGGAGGCGCAAATCAGTCGCCTCACGGCCACCCTGCGCTCGCGCGAAACCGAGGATCGCGAACCGCTCGAACGGCGTCTGGCTGAGCTCACCGACCAGTGCACCGGTATCCTGAAACAGTGCACGGCGACCAGTGAGCGTTACGCACAAGCGGTTGGCGAGCTCGAAACGCGCCTCACCGGCTGGAACGACATCGAAAGCCGTCTGCAGCGCGACGCCGCCTGGCGTTTTCAGGCGCTCGAGCGCACGATCGGGCGCGAGTGGGCCTCCCTTCGCCTGGTGCACGAGGAACCGGCCCGGCAGCTGCGCGAACAGGCCGAAAGCCTGACCGAGATCTGCGTCAATACCGCCGGTTCCGCCCAGACCGGGATCGAGCGCGCGGAAGCGCGGCTCGCGACGCTCGAGCACGACCTGCATCGAAAGATCGACCATCTGTCCCGCGATCTCCACGCGGTTCTGACCGAGCTGCGGCAACACGGAGCTCCGGCCTCGCGCACGCCCGCGACCGCGTGGCCGCTCGACGAAGTGACGCGCCTGCATCAGGAGCTTCGCGAGGGGGCCGCCGCCGATACAAGCGGGCCGGACGTCCTCGACGGCCGGCTCGTCGAGCGTCGTGCCTCCCGGTCGCTGCCGCCCTCCGCGCCTCCGTTTCCGGAGTCGAGCAGCGAGCCGTCCGATGCCACGGCGGGTGAGCCGCCCGATCTCACTCGTGACGACATCGGCCAAGGGGCGGCAAGCGATCGATTTGGCTGGATGCGGCAGGCGGCTGTCGCCGCGCTGGCCGTGGCCATCATCGTCGTCGCCGGCGCCGGATGGTCGTTCTACCGCCGCGCCACCCTCGCGGTCGAGCGTGCCGCCGACGCTCAGCAGCGGGCCGAGCGAACCGCGATCGCCGCCAACGAACGGAGTGAGGCCGCACGCCAGGAGGCGGCCGCGCAGGTGACACGGGCGCGCGAAGCCGCGACGAAAGCGCAGGTGACGGGCGACGTGCTGGCAGCTTCGGATCTCGTTCGCTTCAACCTCGTCGGCAGCGACCCCGCAGTGCGGACGCTGGCGCAATTGCTGTGGAGCCGCTCGCGAGGGATGGTGTTCAGCGCCTCGCGGCTGCCGCAGCCGCCGCAGGGATCGTTGTATCAAATCTGGTTGCTGACCGCCGCGGCTCCGATCAGCCTGGGGACGGTGGCACCCGACGCCTCCGGTCGCGTCACGCTCGCGACCGACAGCCCTCCCGAGGCGCCGCGTCCCATCGTCGGAGTCCGCGTGACACTCGAACCGGCGGCCGGCGTCGCGGAGCCATCCGGTCCCACCGTGCTCGCGCGCGCGCAATGAGCATCGCCCTCGACGACCTGCTCCGGCTCGTCGGCCGCCTCGATGATGCACCCGGTTTCGATACTCCGCGGGAGCGTTTCCGCCGATTCCTGATGGAGCGCGTGACCGATGTTCCGACAGCAAGCGCGCTGATCGACGACTGCCAGCGATCGGTCGGTGAGCAGCGCCATCGCGCGCTTCAGGATCTCGTGGTCATGGTCGGCCGGCTGCTGCAGTTCGAGATCACGTTCGGCTCTTACGAGCGAGCGGCCGATGCCGTCAAGGTGGACGGGCAATGGCGATCGCCCGGCCGGCTCGACGTGGTGCTCGAGATCAGAACGGAGCAGACCACGTCCGCGACGCTCGACGGCTTCGCGCGTGCGACGGCGGAGGCGCCCGGGGCCGCGCTCGAGCCGCGGATTGGCCTGTGCGTGGTCGCGCGGCAGTACGCCGCGCGTGCCAGGCTCGGTCGCGCGCTCGACGTGACGCGACTGCCGGACATCCGTGTGATCACGGTCGGGTCGCTGCTGGCGCTCGCCGCGCAGGTAGAGGCCGACCGCGTGGTCCACACCGAAGTCGTCAAGCTTCTGCAGTCCGGCGTCGCACTCGATTTCGTCGTCGACCTGCTGGATCGGCCGGCGGCGAACAGCCAACCTGCTGAATCGTCGGCGGAACCCGAACAGCTTGCGCCGGCCGCGCAACACGAGCCGGCGTACTGGATCGCAACCATTGCCGGAAATGAAGCCGCCCCCGAGCAGCTGTTGGCCTCGGTCATCGCCGAGCGACGAGTACTCGCGATCTGTCCCTGGGGGAAACTGCGCGGAGAGGGCTCGCCTGGAGACTGGGTCGGGTTCTTCGTCGCTGGTCAAGGGCTCGTCGGGCACGCGCAACTTTCATCGCTCGTCGACGACAGCACGAAGGTGGTTCGTCACGGCCAGCGCTTCACCTGCGTCTATCGCCTGGAGCATGTCACGCTCTACCAACGACCGATCCATCAGGCACTGCGCGCCGATCGGCCGTTTGAAGTTCCGCCGGCCGATGTCCAGCTCATCGGCCCGTGCCTCGCCCCGATTACGCGGCAGGATTTTCTTGCGCTGACGACCGTCAGAGACGGAGCCGAGAACATCGAACGACCGAGATCAGCGACGGCGTAAACCTTGCCGTCAGCGCGCAAGTGAGGCGCTGACACGCGTCAGCGTGCCGGATTTCACGATCACCCGCTGCGTCTGCTCGCCCAGCTGCGGGTGGCGGAACGTGATGTCATGTTCGCCGACCGGCAGCGGCAGATTTCCGAGCGGCGTCTCGCCGACCGGTTTTCCATTGATCGAGATCTGCGCCCACGGCACTGCATTCACGCTGACGCGGCCGTCCGGTGGCGAGATCTTCAGCGGAACGATTTGACCGGCCTTGATGTCGACGACCTGGTGCGACCGGTAGCCGAACGCGCTGTTGACGAAATCGAGCTCGTGACGCCCGCCCGTAATCACCACCGGACCGTCGGCACTCGATCCGAGCACGCGTTCCCCTTCGAGCACCTGCAGTTCGATTGGCGAGGACAGGCGCAGTCCGCCGCGGCGCTCGCGTGAGGCCGCGAGGGTCAGCGCCGCGGCGGCGGCGGTGTCGGCATGGCGGGCGACAACCGGCGCCTCTTGCGCGAGAGCCGTCTGGTCCACCGTGGGACGCGTCTGCACGCGGATCGAGCGCATTCCGGACGTGACCGCCAGCGTCAGTGGGGTCACGCCGACCTCCCGGCCGTCCACGGTGACCGGGTCGCCCACCTGGAGAGAATCGACGACCACCTGCACCGGCGGCGCCGGAGATGCCGCCGCATGAGTAAGCTCGACCCGTCCGATCCACGCGCCTTCCGCGGCGGCGACCAGCGCCAGGACCGCCGCGACAATCCAGCCGGCCATGGGCGCTCTCGCCCGGCGTACATCAACGTCGCCGATCGGCGACCGCTTCTCCATCACCCTCTGATTGAGGTCATCGACGGCGAAATCTGTTGCCATCGGCATAGTCGGTGTCTCCGAATTCGAGGGTTCCCGGATCTCTTCGCGAGCCGCAAATTCCGGCGCTGGCTGAGAGGCGGTCGCGGGCATCGGCGGCAGCTGCGGCGGCGCTTCGAACGCGAGCTGGTCCACCGCGGTTCTGCTGGCCGGAAACGAGACGGTCCGCGAGCCGCCCTGCCCGCGCAGATCTCCGAGGCCGGCCTGCGCGTGAATCGCTGATTCGAACGCGTCCCCGCTCGAGTGAAGTGCGCGTTCGAGCCAGCCCCGCAGGGCCGACACCAGAACGGGGGAGCGATTGCGATTAGCGGCCACGAACTCGTCGAGCAGCATCTCGACATGCTGTGGATACGCGAGCGGCGTGATCCGCCTTCCCACCAGCAACGACAGCGCGATCCACGCCACCTGAATCACATCCGTCCGCTGATCGAGCCGGGCTCGTCCCTCAGTTTCGGCGGCGACCAGCCCCAGGTCCTGCCACAGGCGGCTGACCGGCAGCTGCAGCCGATCGAGGGCAGCGCCAAGGACATGCTCGACGATGACGAGGCGGCTGTCGGGGGTCAGGATCACCCGATCCGTCGTCAGCCCGGCGTGCGCAATGCCGCGGCCCTGTCGGTGCAGTTCCGCAACCGCCGCGGTCAGCTCTCGAATGAGCCACGCGGCGAAGGCCGGATGCACGCCCGCACGGGCATTCGGGCTCTGGAAGATCTCGGACACGCGCTTGCCAATGGTGAATGTCGAGACCAGCGCCAGGTCGCCGGAATCCAGACGCTGGATGGCGCGAACGCGCGAGAACGCAGGGTGGTCGAAGGCGTCGAGCGCGTCAACGCGCTCCCGAAGGGCATCCTCGAATCCGGCGGCCGTCGCGAGCAGCGGATGGAAACGGAGCAGTTCGAGGGATGGCGTTCCGCTGTTGTCGAACATCCACAGCCGATCGCCGACGCCGTCGCAGACACCCTCGGTATACCAGCTCGCCAGTGGCGTTGGCGCGTCAGGGCGGCTCCATCCGTTGACGACGGCGTTGTGGCGAGGTGTCATCGTTTTGCCAACGGGCGTCCCACGGCGAATTGATCCATCGCACGGAGAGAGCGTCGCCAACAGAGGGGTTGTGCACAGCATTGTGCACAAAAAGGCGCGATAGTACAAGGCTGAAAAATTTCGCTGATGTAGTCTATGACCGCGCCAATGTCCCCCCTCAAGCGGCCGAAGCCGACCGCCGTCGTCCTGGGCCTGCTGTGCGTGATGTATCTGATCACGTACGTCGATCGCGTCAACATCTCGACGGCGGCCGACTCGATCCGACGGGAACTCGCACTGTCACCGGTTCAGCTCGGGTTTCTACAGTCGGCGTTCGGCTACCCGTACCTGATCTTCCAGATCTTCGGCGGCTGGATCGGCGATCGCTTTGGTCCGCACCGGACGTTGTTTCTTTGCGGACTGGTGTGGGCGACGGCGACGATCCTCACCGGCTTCGCCGGCGGACTGACGTCGTTGTTCATGTGCCGGCTGCTCGTCGGGATCGGTGAAGGCGCGACGTTTCCGGTCGCGACGCGCGCGATGCAGAACTGGACGCCAGTCGGCCGGCGTGGTTTCGCGCAGGGGCTGACGCATGCCTTCGCCCGGCTGGGCAACGCCGTCACGCCGCCGATCGTCGCGTGGCTCATCGTCGCGTTCCAATGGCGAGGCTCGTTCATCACGCTCGGCGTCTGCAGCCTCGTGTGGGTGCTGATCTGG
>Ga0105248_10003577_pt1 | contig 17226 bp, 15 predicted proteins | sample KBSS34metaG_FD_81524 | JGI IMG/M metagenome (GOLD analysis project Ga0105248, IMG submission 81524) | Switchgrass rhizosphere microbial communities from Kellogg Biological Station, Michigan, USA - KBS S3-4 metaG | ecosystem: Host-associated > Plants > Roots > Rhizosphere > Soil | place... | reverse complement strand
GGCGAAGGACAACGCGACGCTCGGTTCGATCGTCCTCGGCACGGCATCATCGGCCGGCACGCTGTGCGCGCGGGTCTACGATGTCGGCAACCTGACCCAGCCCGCCTCGTACGAAATCACCGTCGTTCACAACTAAAAACACAAAGGGCGCGCCGTGACGGCGCGCCCCTCGTTTCGCGACAGGTCGTGGCGATCGGCTGCGCTACTTGGGCGCGTCCATCCGCTTGACGGCTTCCATCGTCAGGTCGATGCCGGGCTCGATCCAGATGACGCCGGCGTCGCCCGCGCTGAAGAGGACCTGAATGCCCTTCTCCTTCGAGATCGCCTCGAGGACCGGCAGCAGCTTCTTCTGGAAGTCCTGCTGCAGTTCCTGCTGCAGTTCGTTCAGCTCCGCTTGCGCGTCCTGCTCGAACCGTTGACCGTCGACCTGCATGCGCTCGATCTCTTTTTCGAGCTGGCCGCGGGCCGCGTCGCTCATGAGCGCGCCGCCGGTCTGCAGCTTCGTCTGGTTCGCCTGAAGCGCCTTGGCCTTGTCAGCCCCTTCGGTCTGCTTCTTGGTGGCCAGCGCATTTACCTTGGCCGCGGCGGCCTTGCCGTCGGCGGTGAGCTGCGCGATCGCCTGCAGGTTGACGAACCCGATTTTCGCGCCAGCAGGAAACGGGACCTGCGGCGGCGGGATGAATTGCGGCGGAGCCGCGGGCGGAGTGGCCGGACGGGCCGGCGTGGTCTGCGGCTGCGCGGGGCGGGCCGGCGCCTGCCCTGGCGCCTGTGCAAAAACCGGCGACGCACTCAACGCGAACGCCGCAGCAATAACGAAACCTCTCATTACAACTAGTCCTTTCGTGAGATTCGGATCCTATCAGAAGGTCGTGCCGACGGCGAAGCGGAACTGGAAGGCTTTCTGCGGCTGCAGAGAATTGTCCAGGACGCCGCCCCGCTGCGGGTTGTAGGCAAAAATCAGGCGGAACGGGACGTTGAGGACGGGCATGAAGAACCGAATTTCCGCGCCCGTCGAGGTCTTGAACGCGCTGCGCGTGCCGGTCACGACGGTCTCCGGCTGATAGCCGAACGGCGTGAGCGAAACAGTCGCGAGCGGGTCGTACAACAACGGGATGTTCGGCACGAGCTGGATGACGTCTTCTTTCATCGAGAACGGCTGGCCGGTGTTGCGCACCTGGCCGGCGTCGTAAAACAGAATCAGCCGGACCGGGCCGGCGATCGTGATGATCTGCTCGATGTTGAACAACAGGCTCTTGTTGCCGCCAAGGACCAGACCGGTGGTCAGGTCCCGCGGACCAATCGACCTCAGGTCGAAGCCGCGCACGCTGTACTCGCCGCCCAGGAACAACCGTTCGAAGATCGGCAGCGGCCGGAGCTCGTCGAAGTTGCGGATGTACTGGAACTGGCCGCGGACGCCGATCGACATCCGGCTGTTTTCCTTCTTGAACGCCACGGCCTCCACGGTCGGCTTGATGAACCGGGTGTTGCCGCCGAGGCCGGCGAAGTCGCTCGACAGTGTGAAGCGGCGGCCGGTCGTCGGAAAGATCGGCTGGTCCACCGAGTTGTAGACGAGGCTCGGCGCGATTTTGCTGATGATGCGCTCGCCCGCCGATCCGACCAGCAGCGAATCGTAAAGGAACGGATTCCGCGCCAGCAGCAGCGGATCGTTGTAGGCGTCACTGACCTCGGTGACGCGCACGCGCTCGTAACTGTAGTTGGTGAAGAACCGCGTGAACCCGTTGCCGACCGGCAGCCCCATCGTCAGCGTGGTGCCGGTGCTCTGCTGCGTGTACTGTCCGACGTAGCGGACGTCCTGGCGGAACAGGTTGGCGCCGCCGGTGATGTTGCGATCGAACAGGAACGGCTCGGTGAACGAGACCGTGTAGTTCTGGGCGCGCTGGCCGCCCTGCAGCGACACCGTGAAGCTCTCGCCGCGACCGAGGAAATTGGAGGTCTGGAACGACAGCTGACCGAAGAAGCCCTCGAACTGGGAGACGCCGGCGCCGAAGGTCAGCTGATTGCGATTCTGCTCTTCGAGCTTCATCTTCACGTCGACCTTGCTGTCGGACGTGGCGACCTTGTCGATGTTGATGTCCTTGCCCGGCCCCTGCAGCGGCTTGAAATATCCCAGCTGGTTGAGGCGCTTGATGCTGTACTCCAACGCCTGCGTGTTGAAGACGTTGTTCTCGTATAACCGCATCTCGCGGCGAATGACGTTGTCGCGCGTCGTCGTGTTGCCCGTGAAGATGATCCGGTTGATGAAGTACTGCTTGCCTTCCTCGATCCGGAGCGTGACGTCGACGGTCGGCGGAGCGGCCTTGGTGACTGGCGCAACCGCCAAGAGCGAGGCCGGCGTCGTCGGCTGCGACGGATCGGGATCGTCGCTGAACTTGTAGTCCGGATACCCGGTGAATTCCATGTAGCCGCCGGTCCCGTAGATCTCCTGGGCCTTCTTGAAGCCGGCGCGGATTTCCTTCTGGTTGTAGTACTCGCCCGACTTGATCTTGAAGAGCGGCTTGATCACGTCGGTCTTGACGACCGTGTTGCCGGCGACGTCGAAGGCGTTCACCTTGTAGCGGTGCCCTTCGGTGACCGGAATCGTCAATTCAATCCAGCGTGTCTTCTTGTCCTTCGAATCGCGCAGCGTCTTGATCTGCGGCTCGCCGACCTGCGCGCGAATGTAGCCGTTGTCGCGGTAGAACTCGGTCACCCGTTCGGCGTCTTCCGCGAACTTGGTCTCCTCGTAGGTGCCGCGCCCGGTGATGAACGAGAACGCCCAGTGCGCCCGGTTTTCCTTCATCTTGTGCGCCAGCTTGCCGTCGGGGATCGCCTGGTTGCCGGTGAACTCGACCTTCTCGATCTTGACCTTCGGGCCTTCGGTGAGATTGAAGACCAGGTTCACCTGCTTCGGTCCGCCGGAGATCGGCGTGATCTCGTGCGTCACCTCGGCGGCCTGGAAGCCCTTCTCCTTCAACATGTCGCGGACGATGCCCTCGACTTTGCGGATGAGGCCCGGATCGATGAACGTATCGAGGCGGATGATCGTGTTCTCTTCCTTCAGCTTGTCTTCGATCTTCGACCGCTCGACTTTCTTCGAGCCGACGTAGTCGACGTTCTTGACGCGCTGGCGCTCTTCCATGTTGTAGACGACCAGCTTGCCGACCACCCCGTTCGAGAACGTGTAGTCCTGCGTCTCGATCGACAGGTTGTCGAGGAAGTTGGTGCCCCAGAGCGCTTTGAAGTCCGCGCGAATCTGCTCTTCGGACTTCTCGTCGTACGGAACCCAGATGTTCTGCGAAGGCTGGCTCGATTTGAGGTGGATCCAATAGACGTAGGTGTTGAGGTCGACCAGCGCGATGTTTCCCTGTGCCTCGAAGCACGGGACGATCTGGTAGATGACCGGACCGGACCCCTCCGGCGGCAGCGCCCGCGGCTGGGGGATATCGGAACCGCAGATCTGGCTGGGATTCGCCGGCGCCACCTGTGCGGCGGGCTGCTGGGCAGACGCCACTCCGGCTCCGGCCAACGAGACGAGCATCAGCGGGAGAAACGCGCGTAACCGCTTGAACATGCTGGACGAGCGGGCATCAGCCCGCGCACAACTCCTTACTTTACCGGTTTTAGACGATCCGGCGCGACCGGCGGCCGTAGAACCCCTTCAGCGGGAAGGAGTAGGCCGCTTTGGGCGCCGTTCAGGCAAGCTTCCGCCCGGCTTCGACATCTCCGGCCGGACGATAGGCGAGGGCGCCGGCGTCGAGGTAGACCTCGACTTCGCCGCCTCGCAAATGGCCGCGGATCAATTCCTCCGACAGCGGGTCTTCGACGTAGCGCTGGATGGCGCGGCGGAGCGGCCGGGCGCCGTACGAGCGGTCCTTGCAGGTGATCTCGATGATCCAGTCCACGACCTCGGCGGTGAGCGAGATGCTCAGCTTCCGATCCACCAGGTTGTTGTTCAACTGACGCACCAGCAGCGCCATGATGAGCCGCAGGTCGTCGTCGTTCAACGCCTCGAACACGATGATCTCGTCGATGCGGTTGATGAACTCGGGGTTGAAGGTCCGCTTGACTTCCCCGAGCACCATGTCCGACACGCTCTTGTCGATCGTGCCGGTGTCGGACGACTGGAATCCCATCGAGCTCTTCTTCTGGATGAAGCGGGCGCCGATGTTCGACGTCATGATGATGATCGTGTTCTTGAAGTTCACACGATTCCCCAGGCCGTCGGTGAGGTGACCGTCTTCGAACACCTGCAGCAGGATGTTGAAGATGTCGGGATGCGCCTTCTCAATTTCGTCGAGCAGGACGACCGAGTACGGGTTCCGCTTGACCTTTTCAGTCAGTTGTCCGCCCTCTTCGTGCCCGACGTAGCCCGGGGGCGAGCCAATCAGCTTCGAGACCGAGTGCTTTTCCATGTACTCGGACATGTCGAAGCGGATCAGCGCGTGATCGCTGCCGAAGAGGAAATTCGCCAGCGCGCGCGCCAGCTCGGTCTTGCCGACGCCGGTCGGACCCAGGAACACGAAGCTCCCCACCGGCCGGTTCGGATTCTTCAGGCCGGCCCGTGAACGGCGGATCGCGCGGGAGATGGCCGAGATTGCCTTCTCCTGGCTGATGACACGGCGATGGAGCTCCAGCTCCATCCGCAGCAGCTTGTCCCCTTCGTCCTGGTTGATGGACGCCATCGGCACGCCGGTCCACTTGGACACGACCTCGTCGATCTCCGACTTGCCGACGATGACCTTGCGGGTGCTCGACTTGACGTCGAACTTCTCGCGAACGAACTGCAGATTTTCGCGCGCCGCCATCTCCTGCTCGCGGTAGAACTGCGCCTTTTCGAAATCCTTCTGTGAAGACGCGCTCTCCCACTGCTCGACGGCGACGCGGATGCTCTTGTTGATCTCGCCGAATTCCTCGCTGTAGCCCGCTTCGCGCAGCTTGGCGCGCGCGCCGGCCTCGTCGACGAGGTCAATGGCCTTGTCGGGCAGGAACCGGTCGGTGATATAGCGGTTCGACTGGTAGACCGCCGCCTCGAGGGCCTCGCGGGTGTACTCGACGTGGTGGAAACCTTCGTAGCGATCCTTGACCCCGAGCAGGATCTCGATCGTTTCGGCCTCTCCCGGCGGATCGACCTTGATCGCCTGGAACCGGCGCTCGAGCGAGCGGTCCTTCTCGATGTACTTGCGGTACTCGGCGGGCGTGGTCGCGCCGATGCAGCGGATCTCGCCGCGGCTCAGTGCGGGCTTGAGGATGTTGGCGGCGTCCAGCGAACCTTCTGCCGATCCGGCGCCCACCAGCGTGTGGAGCTCGTCGATGAACACGATGATGTTGGGGCTGTCGATCAGCTCCTTCATGATCGCCTTGAGGCGTTCCTCGAACTGGCCCCGGTACTTGGTGCCGGCGACGATCAGCGAGATGTCCAGCGCCAGGATCCGCTTGTCAGCGAGGAAGTGCGGCACGTCGCCGTAGACGATCTTCTGGGCGAGGCCTTCGACGATGGCCGTCTTGCCGACGCCCGGCTCACCGATGAGGACGGCGTTGTTCTTCGTGCGGCGGCAGAGGACCTGCTGCACGCGCTCGAGCTCGTGCTCCCGCCCGACCAGGGGGTCGAGCTGATTCTTCATCGCCGACTCGGTGAGATCGCGGCTGAACTCGGCGAGCAGCGGCGTTTCCTTCACGCGCGACAGCGTGGTCTTTTCGTTGAGCAGCTGGACGATGTCCTCGCGGACCGCGTTCAGCCGCATCCCTTTTTCCATCAGGATGGACGCGGCGACCGAGCGCTCCTCGCGGAGGATGCCGAGCAGCAGGTGCTCGGTCCCGATGTAGTTGTGCAGCAGCCGGTCGGCTTCCTCGGCGGCGAACTGCAGCACGCGCTTGGTTTCGGCGCTGAATGGAATCTCGACCGACGTCGAGACTTTTTCGCGAAAGACCGTGCGGCCTTCGATTTCCTTGCGGATGTTTTCGAGCGACAGATGAGAGCGGGCGAAAATCCGGCTGGTGAGGCCCTTGCCTTCGCGAATCAAGCCCAGGAGCAGGTGTTCCGTTTCGATGGAATTGCTGCCCAGTTGGCTCGCCTCGTAGCGAGCGAAGAAGAGGACGCGGCGGGCTCTCTCGGTGTACCGTTCGAACATTTCGTGCTTACCTAGGTAAAGGTCGATGAACTGGGTGACGAAAGAGCCATGTCGTCATTATAAGGCATCCTCTGCAAAACCGCCTCGCGCCAAAACGCGTTAAGTAGTCGCCAGCACGCGGTTTACGGCGCTACTCCTTATGACGCTGGTGATACACCGGACGTCGCGCTCCGGACTGTGCCACTTCGCGTCACGACCGGCACTCCTTGAATGAAACGACGCAGGGCCTGCCGGCAAACACAGACCAAGCAATTGCCACGCCGATGGACAGCCCCCGGACGCGGGCGTCATCTACTCTCCGGGCTTGCGACGCCGGCGGATTGTCGCCTGAAGGCTTCAGCTGATCGTTTCGGCGGAACGGCGAGGTAGCGTCAGGCTGGAACCAGCCGCCCGCCTTCGAGGCGGAGGATACGGTCGCAGGCCTGAGCCAGCCGCGGGTTGTGCGTGGCGATCACCGACGTCAGGCCGTAGGCGGCATGCGTCTCACGCAGCAGGGTATGCAGCGATTCAGCGGTGTGTTCGTCGAGGTCGCCGGTGGGCTCGTCCGCCAGGAGGACGCTCGGCCGCATGATCAGCGCCCGGGCGACGGCCACGCGCTGCTGTTCGCCGCCCGACAGCATCCCGGGGCGATGCGTAAGGCGATCGGTGAGCCCGACGCGGGCGAGCAGTTCGCGCGCCTGGGGGCGCGCCTCGCTCACCGGCACGCGGGCGATCCGCAGCGGCATCTCCACGTTCTCGATGGCGCTGAACTCGGGCAGCAGATGGTGAAACTGAAACACGAATCCGACGTGCCGGTTGCGAAAGGCCACGACCTCGGCCGGCGGCAGCGTCGTCAATTCCTTGTCGCCCACCCGGACCTGTCCTTCGTCGCACCCATCCAGCCCGCCGATGATGTGCAGGAGCGTGCTCTTGCCGACCCCGGAAGCGCCCATGATGGCGACCATCTGGCCGGCCTCGACCGACAGGTCCAGATCGCGCAATACGGTCAGCACTTCGCTGCCGACGGTGTACCGCTTGACGATGCCGCGCGCTTCGACAAACGCCATCGTCACTCGTAACGGAGCGCCTGCGCCGGGTCGAGACGCGCGGCCTGACGCGAGGGATAGATCGTCGCCAGAAAACAGATGACGACCGCAGCAAGGATCACCAGCCCGAGATCGAGCGGTTCGACCTTGAACGGCAGGTACGACACCTGGTAGACGTCCACCGGCAGATGTATGAGCCGGTAGTGATCGAAGACCGCAGACAAGGCGACGCCGGCCAGGGCGCCAATAGCGGTGCCGACGATCCCGATGATCAGCCCCTGCGTCATGAACACGATCGTGACGCTGCGCGCGCTCGCGCCCATGGTCTTGAGGATCGCGATATCGCGGTGTTTTTCCATGACCAGCAGAATCAACGACGCGACAATGTTGAGCGCGGCCACCATGACGATCAGGCAGATCGCCGCCGAAATGGCCATCTTCTCGAGCCAGAGCGCCGAGAAGAGCGACTGATTCATCTCGGTCCAGTCCTGGGCCGTGAAGTCGCCGCCGAACTTGTCGGCGATTTCCTTGGATACGTCGCGCGCGGCGTAGATGTTGTCGAGCCTGAGCTGCAGCGCGTCCACGTCCTCTTTGCCGAGCAGGCGTTTCGCCACGTCCAGCGAGACGAATCCGGTCTGCGAGTCGAATTCGAAGAATCCGAGGTTGAACGTGCCCGCCACGCGGAGCCGGCGCGGACGCGGCACCATCCCCATCGGGGACAGCGTGCCCTCGGTCGTGATCATGGTGATCGAGTCGCCCCGCTCCACGCCGAGCTGCTTCGCGAGATCCGATCCGAGGAAAATGCCGTCGTGCTCGTCCGGATTGGTTGGTCCGAGCTCGGCCAGCGATCCGGAACGGATGGAACTGCCAATCGCCGTCACGCTCGGTTCGAGATCCGGATCGATCCCCTTGATGCTGATGAAGGCCGATTCGCCGGCCGCCGTGATCAGCGCCTTGCCGAGAATGGCGGGCGCCGCACCGATCACGTGCGGAAGCTCACGCAGCTTCTGGCTGTCCGCCTTGTAGTCCGACTGCGTGGTATGCGCGCCGCGCTTCCAGACGAACATGTGCGGGTAGGAACCCAGAATCTTGTCGCGCAGTTCGTCCTGGAGCCCGGTCGTCAGCGCCAGCGCGATGACCAGCGCCATGACGCCGACGATCACCCCGAGCGTCGAGATGAACGAGATCACGGAAATGAACGCCTGCTTGCGCTTCGCCAGCAGATACCGCAGCGCGATGTGCAGCTCGAACGGGATATTCATTTTTTCACTGGCGGCGGGGCCCCACCCCCGCCGCGAACTGACGCCGATGCCGCTCTGGGGCCAGACTGAAATCTGGCCGCTCTTTTATTACTCACGTTTCCTCATGAGGGGAAACAGGATCACGTCCCGGATGGAGGGACTGTTGGTCAGGACCATGACCAGGCGATCGATGCCGACGCCCTCGCCCGCTGTCGGCGGCAGGCCGTATTCGAGCGCACGGATGTAGTCCTCGTCCATCTCGTGCGCCTCGAGATCGCCGTGAGCGCGGTCGGAGAGCTGCCCCTCGAATCGCCGCCGCTGCTCGACGGGATCGTTCAGCTCGCTGAAGGCGTTGGCAACCTCGAACCCGCCGATGTACAGCTCGAAGCGCTCGACCGTGTCCGGATCGTCGCGCTTCTGCTTCGAGAGCGGCGAGACCTCGGTCGGGAAGTCATAGACGAACGTCGGCTGCACCAGCCGATCTTCGCAGAGTGTCTCGAAGATCGAGGTCGCGATTTTTCCGGCACCGTGCCCGGCTTCGACCTCGACGCTCAGTTCGCGCGCGATCGCGGCGGCGCGATCGCGATCGCGCAGGTCGGCAACGCTGACCTCGCGGCCCAGCCGCTTGGCTGCGGCATCCGCCGCCCCCTCCCGCAGCGACACCCGTGCGAACGGGGCGGCGAGCGAGATCTGATGATCGCCGAACGGGACATCGGTCGTACCGACGACCTGCTGCGCCACCGTCCCGATGAGCTCCTCGGTCATCGTCATGAGATCGAGGTAGTCGGAGTACGACTGGTAGAACTCCAGCATCGTGAACTCGGGATTGTGCTGGGTGGAAATCCCCTCGTTCCTGAAGTTCCGGTTGATCTCGAACACGCGCTCCAGCCCGCCGACGATGAGCCGCTTCAGATACAGCTCCGGCGCAATGCGCAGGTAGAGGTCCATGTCGTTCGCATTGTGGTGCGTGATGAACGGACGCGCGAGCGCGCCGCCGGCCATCGGCTGCATCATCGGCGTCTCGACTTCGAGATACCCGCGCTTCGCCATGAACTCGCGAATCGAGGCGACCGCCCGGCTGCGCGTCTCGAAAACCCGGCGCGCGTCGGGGTTGACCGTCAGGTCGAGGTACCGCTGACGATAGCGAATCTCGACGTCGGTCAGACCGTGCCACTTCTCGGGCAGCGGCAGCAGGCACTTCGCCAGGAAGTGCAGGCGCGACGCCCAAATCGTCAGCTCGTTGGTTTTCGTGCGGAACAGCCGTCCTTCGACGCCGACCCAATCGCCGAAGTCGAGCAGCTTGAAGAGATCGAAATCGAGTGGCGGCAGCGAGTCCTGGCGAATATAGATCTGGATCCGCGAGCGCCCGTCCGACACCGCGAGGAAATTCGCCTTGCCAAACGACCGAATCGCGAGAATACGGCCGCTCGTCACCGTCTCGGGACGATCGGCCTCGAGATCGTCATGCGACTTGCTGCCGTGCGCCGCGACCAAATCCGAGACGGTGTGGCGCCGCTCGAACTTGTGCGGATACGTTTCGACGCCGAGGCGCGCCAATGCCTCCAGGTTCGCCTTGCGCTGCTGGATCTGCTCTTCCTGCGACGACATTACCTCTCCACTCGACTACGCATTTTCGTCGATCTTCTTCCGGACGCCGTCGAGCATCCCGTTGATGAATTTGACGGCGTCTTCGGTACTGAAGGTGCGCGCCAGCTCCAGCGCCTCGTTGATGATGACGGCCGGGGGCGTGCCCTGGCCGCGCAACAGCTCACAGACCGCCATGCGGATGATCAGGCGATCGATGACCGCCATCCGCTCCGGCCGCCACCGCTCGGCGGTTCCCGCAATGAGGGGATCGATGACCGGGAGACTCGCCACGGTCTCGCGAGCAAGCTCGGTGGCAAAGGTCCGCAGTTCCTCGGGCGCGTCCTCGCCGCCGGGCCACTGCGCCTCGAAGAAGGCGTGTGCGGCCTTCTGCGGATCGGTGCCGGCAATCTCCCAGTGATACAGCACCTGCAGCGCCGCCTCGCGGGCCCGGTGCCGGGGATCTTTCCGGACGGCGCTCATGGCGTGCGGGTCAGCTGCGCCAGGCGCGCCGCGACCTCGGCCATCTCGATGGCCGCGACCGCCGCCTCCCACCCCTTGTTGGCCGGTCCCTCGGTGGTGCGTTCGAGTGCCTCCTCGATGGAGTTGGTGGTCAGGACGCCGAACGTCATCGGCACGGCGGTTTCGGCCGACGCCGCCGTCAGCCCGTGCGCGACCGCCGCGGCGATGAAGTCGAAATGCGGCGTCGCGCCGCGCACCAGGCAGCCGAGGCACACGACGGCGTGAAATCGACGCGTGACTGCGGCGAGCCTGGCCGCCGCCGGCAGCTCGAACGCGCCGGGCACGCGCACGATGGTGATGTCCTCAGACGCGGCGCCGGCCGCCTCGAGCGCCGCGACGGCGCCGGACTGGAGACGATCGGTGACGAAGTCGTGATACCGCGAGACGACAACCGCGAAGCGGAACCCGGTCGCGCGCTGCGTGCCTTCGATGGTGGTGGCCATGGCGAGTGGATTCAGCGACCCTGGAACACGGGTTTCCGCTTCTCCAGGAATGCGCGCGTGCCTTCGCGCATGTCCTCGGTCGCGGCGGCGAGCCCGAAGAGCGCGGCCTCGTGCGCGCACCCTTCGGCGAACGGCATCTCGAGTCCCTGGTTGATGGCGTCGATGATGTAGCGCATCGCCACGGGCGCCTGCGTCGCGAGAGCGGCGGCCAGGCGTCGCGCCTCCGCCATCAGCTCCCCCGCCGGGACCACGCGATTCACCAGCCCGATGCGCTCCGCCTCGGCCGCGGCGATCGGCAGACCGGTGAGGATCATTTCCATCGCCTTCCCCTTGCCGACGAGGCGGGGCAGACGTTGCGTGCCGGCGTAGCCGGGCAGCAGCCCCAGGGCGATTTCCGGTTGTCCGAGCTTCGCGGTGTCAGCGGCCAGCCGCAGCGTGCACGCCATCGCGAGCTCGCAGCCGCCGCCGAGCGCGTAGCCGTTGACCGCCGCGATCACGGGTTTGCCGAGCGTTTCGATCAGGTTGAAGACGCGCTGTCCGGCCAGCGCGAGCGCGCGCATCGAGGTTGGCGACTGGACCGCCAGCTCGTTGATGTCCGCGCCGGCGACGAAGGCCTTCTCGCCGGCACCAGTGACGACCACGACGCCGACTGCCGGGTCGTGTCCGAGATCCTGGAAGGCGCGCGCCAGCTCGTCGAGCGTGGCCGCGTTCAGCGCGTTGAGGACCTTCGGCCTGTTGATCGTGAGGACCGCGACGCGGCCGTCGCGTTCGATCAAGAGGTTGTCAAAGGTCATGACGGCCTCGAATTATACCGGACCAGACATAGAGACCAACCGCGGCGATGGCGGCGCCGACCGTGTCGGCGGCGACATCCATGACATCCGACTGGCGAGGCGGCACGAAGTACTGGTGAATCTCGTCGCTGACACCGTACAACCCGGCGATCGCGATGGTCGCGAGCACGAGACCGATGGTCAGCCGCGTGCGCCACGCGCCGGTCAGCGCGCGAGCCACCACGAAGGCCAGGCCGGCATAGAGCAGCGCGTGGAGATCCTTGTCACCACCCTCGGGCAGCTGCGGCACCTGGGCGATGGACGACAGCGTGAAGATGAACGCCATGTAGACGAACACCGGCACCCAGAGAAATCGTGGTGGCGAAGACTGGCTCACGGACCCGCTGCGCCGGCGCGGCTAGAACGGAAACGGCAGCATCAGCCATCCGAGGATGATGGCTGCAGCCAGGAATCCGCCGAACATCATGCCGCCAAACCGCAACTGCTCGCGGGCATCGTCCTTGGTGAGCAGCGCGAAGACGAGCGACACGAAGAACGCGAAGGTGACCAGGAGCAGCAGGTGGCTCTGCATCATTTCCGGCCGACGGCGATGTCGTACGCGTCGATGACGACGAGCAGGTTGAGCAGTCCGGCCGTCATGAGAAAGGTGTTGCCGTATTCGTAGGTGACCGCGCGAACCTGCCCCGCCCCAAGCCCGAGGGCGTTCCCGATCAGGTATGGAAGCCCGCCGCCAAACTCGGCGCCGGCGATCATGCAGACGAACGGGTCGGAGAAGTCGAACGGGAACAGCCGGCCGTGGATCGCGAGACCGATGGCGAACATCAGCGGCAGCGCCACGAGGAAAATCAGCCCCTTGGTCCGGCGCTTCTGCCAGATGTGTCCGACGCCCGGGATGGCCCACGCCGCAAGGCAGAGCAGCACGAGGCTGCCGACTTCGGGCGGTGGGGGCGTCTGCGGCTTCGCGGGCACGGTCGGCTAGTGTACCCCGACTGCCGCTCGTGGCGTGACCGCCGCGACCACGAGCCAGCACGCGACGGCACCAGCCGGAAGGGCCGCGCCCATCCGGATCATGTTTGACGGCGTGATGCCGGTGGTCCATTCGTAGACAAGCGTGACGACGGTCGGAAGGATCGCGATCGCGAGGACTGTTCGAGCAGCGGACACCGCGCGAGATTCGATCGACGACGATGGCGCACACGCGGCCATGACTGCGCCGATCGCCGCGCCCGCATAAAGCCCCAGACACCGCGCGCATACCGGCCACTGCGCGCCCCACACGTGAAACGAACGTTCCGGCCGCTGATGGCAGAGGAGCGCGCCAACGACGTAAACGGCGCTCGCCGCCATGTAGGTCAGAGGCCCAACCGCCGCCGTCGCCGTGGCCATGGCCGCGGTGGTCTGCGCCACCAGCCAACCGACGGTGCCGAGCGCCGCGCCCGTCCTGATCGCCGTATACCTCATGTTTTCAGACAGTTACCGGCCATGAAACCTGCCGAACCTGGCCCACGTCTAACAACGTTAGGTCGCCGAACACTGTTCACTCTATTCAAAAATAACGAGATACAAGGTCAATGGGAATCAAGGAACGTCACGAACGCGACCGCGAAGCGGTCAGCCGGGCCATCCTGGACGCCGCGCGCGACTTGTTCGTCCTCGAGGGCTATCAGCACGTCTCCATCCGCAAGATCGCCGAGCGCATCGAATATAGCCCCGCCGCGATCTACGGGTACTTCCCTTCGAAGGACGACATCTTCTTCGCGCTGGCGGAAGAGGGCTTCCGCTTGTTGCACGGCGACCCGGCCGACTACGCATTCGATCAGGTCGCGCCGCTCGATCGGATCCGCGGGATCTTCTGGCGCCTCTATCAGTTCAGCCGCGAACAGCCCGAATACTTCGCGCTCATGTTCGTCGATCGATCCGTCCCGCGCATCGGCCGCGAGTACGAGCGCTTCGCGTTCGCGCGCGAGCACAAGGCGCGCGCCGTGGCGATGGTCCAGGAGTGCATCGACCACGGCGATCTGCCGGCGAATCTCGAGCCGCCGGTCGTCCTCCGGCTGCTGATGACCGGCGTCGTCGGCATCGCGTCCCTGCGGTTGTCGGAACGGCTGGGACCCGACGAAAACGCCGACGACCTCGCACGAGATCTGCTGGAGCTCACGATCGCCGGCCTGCAGACCGGCGCAACCTTACGTTCTCATCTGACATCCTGCTCGTTCGACGAGCCTGAAACCGCCACGACCGATCGCCCGCACTCATCACAGGAGTCCGTTTAATGAATCGCCGTTTTGCCCTTCCCGTCCTCATCCTCGTCCTATCAGGCGGCTTGATGATCACCTCTGCTTGCACCACGGCAGATGGCAAGTCTTCGGACCAGCCGCGGCCGGAAGTCGCGGCGATCGTCGCCACGCCTGTCGCCGCCGCCGTACAGCCGCTCACGCGTTTCATCCGCGCCACCGGCAGCTTGATGGCCGAGGATCAAGCCGCGGTCGCGGCGGAAATTGCCGGCCGCATCGTGGCCACCCCGGTCGAGCGCGGAACCAGCGTCGCTGAAGGCGGCGTGCTGGTGCGCGTGTCGCCCACCGAGGCCGACGCGCAGGCGCGCGAAGCCGAGGCCAACGCCGCACAGATCGAAGCGCGCCTGGGCCTGACCGCAGGCAACGCCTTCGACGTGAACGTCGTACCGGAAGTCCAGCACGCGAAGTCCTCCTACGAACTGGCGCAGCACGAATTCGAGCGCGTTCAATCGCTGCTCGATCAGCGCGTCGTGTCTCAATCGGAATTCGAGCAGCGGCGCACGGCCATGGAGACCGCGCAGCGCCAGTACGAGGTCGCGCGGAACGGCGCCGGGCAGCAGTACCAGGCGCTCCAGGCGGCGCGCGCCCGCGTCGCGATTGCCAATAAAGCGGTGGCGGACACGGTGGTGCGAGCGCCGTTCAACGGCCTCGTCGCCGAGCGCCTCGTCTCGGTCGGCGACTACGTCACAAAGGGCGCCAAGGTCGCCGTCGTCGTCCGCGTCAATCCGCTCCGCGTGCAGCTGACCGTTCCCGAACAGTTCGTCTCGGCCATCAGCGTCGGCGCGCCGGTGACGTTCGAAGTGGACGCGTACCCCGGTCGCTCGTTCACCGGCACGGTCCGCTATGTGTCGCCGTCGCTCGAAGCGGCGCAGCGCGCGCTGACCGTCGAAGCCACGGTGCCCAACCCGGCGCAGGAACTGAAGCCGGGGCTTTTTGCCACGGCTCGCATCGATCAGCGGAAACCGACGCCCGCGGTGGTCGTGCCGGCAAAGGCGGTTCACACCGTCGGCGGCACCAGCCGGGTGTTTGTCATCAGCAACGGACGCGCCGAGGAGCGCGTAGTCACGATCGGCCAGACATCTGGTGACGTCGTGGAGATCGCAACCGGCCTGAAGGCCGGCGAGCAGGTCGCCACGACCAACGTCGCCCAGCTGTCCGATGGCGCAAAGGTGTCCTAATCATGCAATGGCTTGCTGCACTCTCAGTTAAACGCCCCGTCTTCGCGACGGTGCTGATTCTTTCGCTCACGGTCGTCGGCGTGTTCTCCTTCTCGCTGCTCGGCGTCGACCGCTTCCCCAAGGTGGACATCCCCACCATTGTCGTCACGACGGTCCAGCCGGGCGCCGCGCCCGAACAGATCGAGACGGAAATCACCGACAAGATCGAAGAAGCGGTCAATACGATCAGCGGCATCGACGAGCTGCGCTCGACCTCGTCGGAAGGCGTATCCATTGTGGCGATCGGCTTCCTGCTCGACAAGGATGCCAACTTCTCCGCGCAGGAAGTGCGTGACAAGGTCAACAGCGCACTGCCTCTCCTTCCCAAAACCATCCAGCAGCCGCGCGTCGACCGGTTCGATCCCGACGCGTCGCCGGTCCTCAGCATCGCGCTGACCGCCAACCGGCCGGTCCGCGAAGTGACCGAGTACGCGGACAAGGTCCTGCGCCGTCAGATCGAAAGCGTCACCGGCGTCGGCCAGGTGGCCGTGCTCGGCGGGCGCCAGCGCCAGATCAACGTGTGGCTGGATGCCGACCGCCTGCGGGCCTACAACCTGACGGTTACCGACGTGTCGCGCGCGCTCCAGGCTCAGAATATCGAGGTCCCGGGCGGCCGCGTTGACCAGGGTCCGCAATCGGTGACGCTGCGCACGCGCGGCCGCGTGCAGACGGTGCCCGAATTCAACGACATCGTGATTCGCGAGAAAGACGGCCACCCCGTCCGGATCGCCGATGTGGCACGCGTCGAAGACGGCGAAGCCGACGCGGAAACGATCGCCAACATCGACGGCACGCCGACCGTGCTGCTCGACGTGCGCCGTCAGTCGGGTACGAACACGGTCGAAGTCGTGAAGGCGGTACGCGAACGCCTCATCGAAACCCGCGCGACGCTGCCGCCCGGCTACAACGTCCGCATCGTCCGCGACCTGTCCGAGTTCATCGAAGCCTCGATCCACAGCGTCGAAGAGCACCTGATCGTCGGCTCGTTCCTCGCCGCCCTGGTCGTGCTGTTCTTCCTCGGCAACCTGCGCTCGACGATCATCGCGGCGATCGCGATTCCGACGTCGATCATCGCGACCTTCGGGCTGGTGTGGTACATGGGCTTCACGCTCAACGCGCTGACCATGCTGGCGCTCACGCTCGCCGTCGGCATCGTCATCGACGATGCCATCGTGGTGCTCGAGAACATCTACCGGTTCATCGAAGAGAAGGGCGTCGACCCGTACACGGCTGCTGTCGAGGCGACGCGCGAGATCGGTCTCGCGGTGCTCGCCACCACGCTGTCGCTGGTCGCGATTTTCGTGCCGGTCGGTTTCATGGGCGGCATCGTCGGCCGCTTCATGAAGAGCTTCGGCCTGACGATGGCGTTCGCCATCATGGTGTCGCTGCTCGTCAGCTTCACGCTGACCCCGATGCTGTCGGCGCGGTGGCTCAAGGTCGACGGCAAGAACGGCAAGAAGCACTCGTCGAAGGATTCACGGCTGTTCAAGGTCATCGATGGTGTCTACGCGCGCATGCTCGAATGGTCCATGGCGCATCGGGCCATCGTCGCGATCGTGGCCGTGCTCGTGCTCTTCTCGAGCGTGCCGCTCTTCATGATCGCGAACAAGAACTTCATCCCGAATGACGATCAGTCGGAATTCGAGATCAACCTGCGCGCTCCGGAGGGCACGAGCCTCGAGTCGACCGAGGTGCTGACCAACCGTGTCGCCGCGGCGGTGCGCCGCCAGGTTCCCGAAGTCAGCTACACGCTGGTGACGATCGGCGGCGACCCATCGCATACCCGAAACCTCGCTTCGATCTACGTGCGCCTGACGCCGCTCGAACAGCGGCGGCGCGATCAGTTCGAGGTGATGAGCGCGGTCCGCAGCGACGTGCTGCCGCCGCTCACCGAGCACGTCCGGACGTCCGTGCAGCAGGTCGCCACCATCGGTGGCGGCGGATCGCAGAACGCCGACGTGCAGTTCCTTATCAGTGG
>Ga0105248_10003575_pt1 | contig 17230 bp, 12 predicted proteins | sample KBSS34metaG_FD_81524 | JGI IMG/M metagenome (GOLD analysis project Ga0105248, IMG submission 81524) | Switchgrass rhizosphere microbial communities from Kellogg Biological Station, Michigan, USA - KBS S3-4 metaG | ecosystem: Host-associated > Plants > Roots > Rhizosphere > Soil | place... | reverse complement strand
GGACAAGTCGATCGTGTCGGACAAATGGATCAAGATGGCGCGGACGCCGGGGTCGGACAACAAGACCTACGGCTACGCGAACTGGTATCTGAACACCGATCGCAAGCCGCTGCCGGCGGCACCCGAAACGGTGGTGCGCTTCGTCGGCAACGGGTCGAACATCATCTACATCGACTGGGACAACGACATCGTCGCGGTGTTCCGGTGGATTCGCGGCGACAAACAGCTCAATGATGTCGTCGCGAAGATGTACGCGTCGTTGAAACCGATGTCGACCGCGCCGGCGCAGGGGCAGGCGCAGCGCTAACGGCGTGTCCGGCTTCAGCCGGGCCGTGTGGACGGTTGGCGGGTCTCTTGCGGCCCGCCTTCTTTTTGATCCTATTTGACAAATAGATTGGTCCAATAGATAATCCCGCCCGTGCAGATCCTCACCGACGCCAGCCAGCTCGCGACCGCGCTGTCGCCGCTGCGCATGCGCGTCCTGCGCGAGATGCAGGCGCCGCAGTCGGCGACGACGCTGTCGCCGCGTCTAGGGCTGCCGCGGCAGACGCTGAACTACCACCTGCGCGAGCTGGAACGCGAAGGCTTTCTCGAGGTCGTCGAGGAGCGGCCGCGGCGCGGCTGCGTCGAACGCATGTTGAAGGTCACCTCGCGCGCCTTCGTCGTCAACCCGGCGCTGCTGGGGACGCTGTCCGACGACCCTGATCAGGCGCGCGATCGCTTTTCGAGCGCCTTCCTGCTCGCGACCGCGACGAGGCTGATCCGCGACGTGGCGGTCCTGGGTCAGCGCGCGCGCGCGGTGGAGCAGCGGCTGGCGACCTTCACGATGGACACCGAGGTCGGCTTCGAGTCCCCCGCCGCCTATCGTGCGTTCACTGAAGAATTGGCGGCGGCCGTCACCACCATCGCCGGCAAGTACGACACGTCAACCGGGAAGAGCCGCCGCTTCCGCGTCGTCATCGGATCGCACCCGGCGGTGACCAAGAGCGAAGCCGACGCGGCCGCCGAAACCGCGGCCTCCCGCCGCACCCGTCAGTCGAAACCACGACGCAACAACGCAAGGAGACCGTGATGCCGAGACAGCAGACGCACGAGATCGTGATCGACGCGCCCGTCGAAGCCGTGTGGAAGGCGATCTCCGATGGCGAAGAGCTGACGCGCTGGTTTGTCGAAGAAGCGTCGGTCGAGCCCGGGGTCGGCGGCACGATCACCATATCGTGGGACGGCGAGCAGAAAAGTACCGGCACGATCGAAGCATGGGAACCGAACCGGAAGCTGCGGAAGAAGCTGGCGCCGTTCGACATGGGTGCGGCGAAGCACGACCCGGCGGTGCCGATGATCGACGAGTACACGATCGAGCGGCGCGACGGCAAGACGGTGCTGCGCCTGGTGAGCTCCGGCATTCCCGACGCGAAGGAGTGGGACGGTTTCTACAACGGCACCAACTCCGGCTGGAAGTCGTTCTTCCGCACGCTCCAGCACTACCTCGAACATCACCCAGGGAAGCCGCGCACGACGATCAAGGTCATCGGCGCGAGTGCCGGGTCGCCTGAAGACGCCTGGGAGCGCCTGACGGCGGGCCTCGCCACGCGAGGCCGGATCGTCTTCGCGCACCGACCGACGGTGCTCGAGGCGGTGATTCCCGAGACCGGCGACGGCTATCTCGCGCACACGATGTCGAAGCAGTTCGTCTACACCATGCTCTCGGTGTACGGAAAATCACCGGCCGAGGTCGAAGCGATCCGCGCGGAATGGCAGCCGTGGCTCGAGCAGGTACTGGGCGTAGAATCGCCCCGCCAGGCGGGTCTCTGATGGCCTATCGACCATGAACCGACTACATGCCTGTTTGATCGCCGCCCTCGTCGCCGTGCTCGCCGCGGCGACGACCGCCACCGCCGCTCCGGAACACGCGCGCCTCGCCGCGATGGTCGGTGCCTGGGACGTCGAGATGACGTTCTGGACGCGACCAGGCGGTCCGGGCGTCACCACCAGGGGCACGTCGACGATCCAGTTGCTGCTCAACGGACTGTTCATCGAAGAGAAGATCGAAGGCGTTTTGAACGGCGCACCGTTCACGACCCTCGCATGGACCGGCTTCAACACGGCGACTCGCCGATACGAAGCCACCCGCATCGCGAGTACCAACACCATCCGGATCGCCGAGGCCGGCGTCTTCGACGAGAACGCCAACCAGTTCGAGTTGGAGGCCGACTATCCCCTGGCCGGCGACACGTGGCACCAGCGGACCGTCATCCAGCCGGCCTCTTCCGACTCCATGACGGCCACCAGTTACTTGCGCTTTGGTGCCGTACCGGAGTGGAAGGCCGTGGAGATCAAATACACGCGCCGGGCGAAGTAGCAGTGCCCGTCACCGACGGCTTCGTGGAGTTCGTCCTCGAGCAGCTCGACGCCCTCGGCCCGATCACGCCGAAACGGATGTTCGGCGGCGTCGGCCTTTACGCCGGCGAATTGTTCTTTGCGCTCATCGCCGGAGACGTGCTCTACCTGAAGGGGGATGATGCGACCCGCGGCGCGCGCGAGGCGGCCGGCGCGCGGCCGTTTCAGCCGTATCCTGATCGGCCCAAGGGCAAAGGGAAAATGCAGTACTACAGCGTGCCGGCCGCGATTCTCGAGGACGGCGACGCGCTGCTCGCGTGGGCGAAGCAAGCGGTCGCGATCGCCCGCGCGCAACGCGCCGGCCCGCCACGGCGCACAAGCAGACGATGAGCCGCCACTCAGCCGTCTCGCCGGCTTCTCCGATCCGTTTGATCCGGTGAATTGAACGGTTCGTCCAGAACCAGGCCGCGGATCGCGGCGTCTAATGGCTCGGCATGCACCGATCGTTCGTCATCGCCGTATCCCTCATGCTCGCGTCTCCGTCGGGCGTGTCGCCACAGGGCCGCGAACCAGCCATTGGCTGGCTGAAGCAGTCGGCGGCAGCGATGGGCGGCGAAGCGAAGCTGCGCGCGTTGACGGCGGTCGAGATCAGCGGCATCTCCGTGTTTCACCACCGTGAGCAGTCCGAGCGCCCCGAGGGCCCCTGGATTCCAACGTTCACCGAGTTCACCGACCTTCGGCATTTCGCCACCGGCGCGACGCTGCGGACCTCGCGCACACGCGGCTTCGTCGAGCAGGACAGTACGGCGTGGAGCCCCGATGCCTCGCTGCTCGTGGTGGACGATGTGGCGTTCGCCAGAAAGGCGGGAGTCCTCGAGCCGGGCCAGATACCGTGGGATCTGGCGACCGTTCCGCTCGCGTATGCGCCGGAGCGAATCGTTCTCTCGGCACTCGACGCGCGCGATGTTCACGCCGAGGCCGACGTCCCTCTTCATGGCTACGCGCATCATGTCGTCGCGTTCACCTCGGCCGGCGCGCAGGTTCGCCTCTTCCTGGCGCCGCCGGCGCTGCTGCCGAAAGCCGTCGAGATCAGACGGCCGAGGCCGTTCGACATGTTCTGGGCGCCGTGGGGCGATGTCACGTCGCGGCTCACCTTCGGCGTCTGGAACCTCGAGCCGGCCGGCGTACGCTACCCGCGCCTCTGGGAGTACTCGACCGCGGATCAGCCGGACGGCACCGTCGACGTCACGCACGTGCGATTCGATCCCGCGGTCGCCGCTGCCGACGTTGCCGTGCCGGACGACGTTCGCCGCCGCGCGATCGCGAATCGCCGGCGAATCGCCGACGTGCCGCTCGGCAGTGCCCAGCGTCCCGTCAAGCAGCTCGCGCCTGGCATCGTCAAGGTGCCGGCGAGTTTCGACATTCTCGAAGTCCGGCAAGAGAGCGGGTTTGTGATCGTCGAGGGCCCGTTCTCGTCGAGCTATTCCGAGCAGGTGATTGCCGACGCACAGAAGCGATTCGGCGATGCGCAGCTCTCCGCGGTGATCACGACGTCCGACGCGTGGCCCCACATCGGCGGCCTGCGCGAGTACGCCGCGCGCGGCGTGCCGATCTACGCGCCGGCCCTGAACCTGCCGATCCTGCAGCGTCTGTTTGCCGCGCCCTATGTCACCGAGCCTGACGCGCTGGCGAAAAAAGCGCGCGCCGCGGATGTTCACGCGGTGTCGGGAAGGACGACGATCGGCGCCGGCGCCAATCGCGTCGAGCTCTATCCGATCGGCGGCGCCACGACGGAGCGGCAGATGCTGGTCTACTTCCCCGGGCCGCAGCTGCTGTACACGAGCGACGCGTTCACCATCAGGGGAGACTTTGTATTTCTACCGCAGACAGTCTCGGAGGTGGTGGACGCCGTCGCGCGGGAGCATCTGACGGTCTCGACCGCGGTCGGCATGCACTACGACGCAGTGCCGTGGAGCACGGTCGTTGCTGCCGCGGCTCCGCCGCGGCCGTGACATGCGAAGGCTGTAGCGAGCGGTTTCCTGTTGCCTATGGTGGCGCAGCCCTTCAGGGCTGCGGGTCCCGCAGGGCTAAAGCCCTGCGCCACGGCTGTGAGAACCGCTGTCGCCGAGCGTCCCGTCCACGTATGGTTTCAGGACCGCATTGATGAACGTGTGTGTCGGCGTCGGGACGCCGACCTCGCGGCCGATGCGCGCAACGGCACCGCTGAGCCACGGCAGCTCGAGCCGTCGCCCACGCTCGAGATCCTCGAGCATCGATGCCTTCGCCTGCGGCGGCAGCGTCTGGTACGCGGTGGCGACGTCCTCGTCGATCGTGCCGGCCACCGCGATTCCCTTCGCGTGCGCGACCGCCAGCGTTTCGCGCACGGCGGTCTTCAGCATCTCCAGCAGCTCCGGATCGTTGACGATGACGCCTATCGGCGCTCGCGTGACCGCGGTCATGCCGCTGAAGACCGACAGACGGACGAACTTGGTCCAGATGTCGACGGTGATGTCCGCGCTGAGCGTCGCCTGGAAACCGGCAGGGCGGCAGGCCTCGAGCAGCGCTTCGAGCTGCGGCGATCGCGATCCATCGGGCTTGCCGAACATCAGATGATCCATCGCCGTATGGCGGATGACGCCCGGCTCCGCGATGACCGCCGAAACATACGACACGCCGCCCGCCGTGTGCGCCGCGCCGACCGCGCGCGTCAGCGTCCCGACGGTTTCGACGCCGTTCTGAAAGCCGATGACCTGGGTGCCGGCACCGATCAGGGGCTGCAACATCGGCAGCGCGCTGTCCGTGTCGTACAGCTTGACCGCAAAAAAGACGACGTCGACCGGTCCGATGACGGCGGGATGGCTTTCGGCGGTGACGCGCCGCAGATGGACGTCGCCCTTCGGGCTGACGATGCGAAGGCCGCGCGCGCGCAGCGCCTCGAGGTGCGCACCGCGCGCGAGAAACGCGACGTCAACGCCTGCCGCGGCGAGCCGGCCGCCGAAGTACCCGCCGACGCCGCCGGCTCCAACGATCGCGATCCGCATCGCGGGATCGTACTCTTGGAACGCCAAGCGCGCAAAGCACGCAGGAGCCGTGATCTGATGATCGTCGTGATCTATTCGTAGCGCAGGGCCAGCATCGGATCGACGCGGGTCGCTCGGCGGGCCGGGATGTAGCCGGCGGTGAGGGCGACGACAGCGAGCAGCGCTGCCGCAGCGGTCAGCGCGATCGGATCGTGCGCCGAGAGATCGAACAGCTGTGACTGGACCACGCGGCTCAGCGCGACGGCCAGCGGCAGCCCCACCGCGACGCCGATGCCGACCATCAGCGCAACCTCTTTCAGTACCAGCCACATCACCGAGCCGCGCTCGGCGCCGAGCGCCATGCGGATCCCGATCTCGCGCGTCCGCCGCGCCACCGTGTAGGACATCACGCCGTAGAGGCCGATCGCCGCGAGCAGCGTCGCCAGGCCGCCGAACGCGACCGACAGCGCCGCGACCATGCGCTCGAGGAACAGCGACTCCTCGACGACCGTGGCCATCGTCTTCATGTCGAAGATCGGCAGGCCCGGATCGACGCGCTGCGCGATCTGTCGCACCGACAGGCCGATGCTCGCCGCGTCGCCGCGCGCGCGGGCGTAGAACGTCATCTGCCCGATCTCGGGCTCCTGCATGTACGGCGTGTAGACGACGCGCCTCGGCTCCTGGCGCAGCGTCGACATCTTGGCGTTGCGGGCGACGCCCACGATCTCGATGTCCAGCGTCTTGTCGCGGCCCCAGCCGATGTGCCGGCCGATCGGGTTCTCGCTGCCGAAGAAATACGTCGCCAGCGTCTCGTTGACGATCGCGACGCGCGGCGCGCCAGCCCCGTCCTTCACCGTGAAGTCGCGACCCGCGAGCAGCCGCTGGCCGAGCGTGTCGAAGAATCCCGGCCCGACGGCGTTGACCAGCGGATTCATGTCCTCGCCCTCTTTCGGCTTGTACCCCTCGACCTTGATCGTGCTGCTCCAGTCGCTGTTGGTCATCAGCGGAATCACCGAGGCGGTCGCGGACCGCACGTCCGGCAACTGGCCGATTTGCTCCTGCAGCTGCTGGAACAACTGAATCGAGCGCTCGCGCGAGTAGCCGATCAGCGACGGATTGAGCGAGAAACCGAGCAGCTGGTCCGCCTGGAATCCGGGATTCAGCGTTTTCAGATTGTAGAGGCTGCGCGCGAACAGGCCGGCGCCGGCGAGCAGCAGCACGGACAGGCCGACCTGCGCGACGACCAGACCCTTGCGGAACCGCGCGTGGCCCGTGCCGCCGACCACGCTCCCCGATTCGTCCTTCAGCGTCGTTGTCAGCGCCGGGCGGGTCGACGACAGCGCCGGGGCGAGGCCGAACAGCACCGCGGTCACCAGCGCCGCGGCGATCGCGAACGCCGTGACCCGCGCGTCGGGCACCGCCGACAGTGTCTGGCCGCCGCCGTCGCTCGGCAACATCTTCAGCAGCAGCGTCCCCGTCCACCAGGCGAAGGCGAGGCCGATCAGCGCGCCGGCGCCCGACAGCACCATACTCTCGACCAGCCGCTGCCGGACGATCTTGCCGCGGCTGGCGCCCAGCGCGAGGCGGATCGCGACTTCTTTCTGTCGCGCGGCGCCACGCGCGAGCAGCAGGTTCGCCACGTTCGCGCAGGCGATCAGCAGCACGACGCCGACCATGCCCATCAGCACGAGAATCGGCGTCGTGAACTGTTGGCGCAGATCCGATCGCCCCTTCTCGCCGGGACGGAGAAACAGATGCTTGGCCAGGAACCGATCGCGGAACAGCTGCGACACGCCGGACAGCTGTTGGAGCTCCTGCTCGTTGATCTGGCGATAGACGACGTTCATCGCCGCCTCGGCCTGCACCGCCGAGACGTCCGGCTTCAGGCGAGCCATGACCGTCAGCCACCGGCTCGTCCGGCTTTGCAGATCGTCCCACGTCGGCGTCATCTGTGCCTTCATCATCACCGGCACCATCACGTCCGGCTCCTCACCGACAACGATGCCGAAGAAGCCGGCCGGCGCGACCCCGACGATGGTCATCGGCAGGCCGTTGAGCGAGACGGTGCGGTTCAGCACCGTCGGATCGCCGGCGAACCGGCGCATCCAGAAGTTGTGGCTGAGCACCGCCACCGGATGGCCGCCCGGCGTGCGGTCGTCATCCGGTGTGAGCGTCCGGCCGATGTGCGCGCGGACGCCGAGCACGTCGAAGTAGTTCCCGGTCACGAGCTCGCCGTTGACCCGCTCGGCCTGGCCATTGGCCAGCAGTGTCAGCGCCGCGGGGAACCTGGCAATCACACCGGCGAACACGGTGTTCCGATCGCGGATGTCGCGATACATCGGGTAGGACAGCGTGCCGTTGTTGAACGTGCGTCCGCGGAACGCGCCCGGACCGTCGAGGACGACGAGCTGCTCGGGCGCCTTGACCGGCAGCATCCGCAGCAGCACCTGATCGGTGAGCGAGAAGATGGCGGTGTTGGCGCCGATGCCCAGGGCCAGCGTCAGGACGACGACGATGGTGAAGGCCGGGGCTTTGAGCAGGGTGCGGAGGGCGTAGCGGAAATCGCTCATGATTGACAATACCACGAAGGTCTTCGTAGACAAGCGGCCGCGCGATACAATTCGATCGCAAGCAGCGGATGGCGGCCGCACGACCCTCTGTTCCATCCTCTGTTCATGACTACTTTGACGAAACGTTCAGTAGAGCGGTTGGCGACGGCAGACGAGGCGCGCTGGGCCGCGGTGCTCGGCCACGATCGCGCGGCAGACGGGCGGTTTGTCTACGCCGTCAGCTCGACCGGCATTTACTGCCGGCCGTCGTGCGCGAGCCGCCGCCCCCGCCGCGACCGCGTCGCGTTCTTCGACGTGCCGGCCGACGCGCGCGCGGCGGGCTACCGCGCGTGCAAGCGCTGCACGCCGGATGCGGCCGACGTCGCTCCGGATCCGTGGGTCGAGAAAATCCGGCGCGCCTGCGTGTATCTCTCGAACGTCGAGGGGGCGCCATCGCTGGCCACGCTCGCCGCGCGCCTGGGCGGCAGCCCCTACCATCTGCAGCGCAACTTCAAGCGGATCGTCGGCGTCACGCCGCGCGAATACGCCGACGCGATCCGGCTGCGGAAGGTCAAGGGGCGCCTGCGGCAGGCGGACGACATCACCGGCGCGATGCTCGACGCGGGCTACGGATCGAGCAGTCGCTTCTACGAGCGTGCCGTGCCGAAGCTCGGGATGGCGCCTTCGATCTATCGCCGAGGCGGCGCCGGCATGCAGATCGGCTACACGATCGTCGACACGGCGAACGCGTCGCTCGGACGATTGCTCGTTGCGGCGACGGCACGCGGTGTGTGCGCGGTGGCGATGGGATCCTCCGACAGCGAGCTCACACGAGCGCTCTCACGCGAGTACCCGGCCGCCGCGATCACGGCCGATGCTGGCGCGCTGGCGCAGTGGACGGCATCGATCCTTGCGCATCTGTCCGGGCGGGCGCCGCGGCTGGACCTTCCTATCGACGTCCAGGCGACCGCGTTCCAATGGCAGGTCTGGCAGGCGCTCGCGTCGATTCCGTACGGCGAGACGCGAACATACTCAGACGTGGCCGTCTCGATCGGCAAACCGCGCGCGGTTCGCGCCGTCGCCCGCGCCTGCGCGACCAATCCCGTCGCGCTGGCCATCCCGTGTCATCGCGTCGTGCCCGCAGCCGGCGGCCAGGGCGGGTACCGATGGGGCGTCGGGCGGAAGGAAGCCCTGTTAAGGCAGGAAGGGCGGGAAGGGCAGATGGCGCGGGTAGGCCAGGTAGGTCCGCGCGGTCGGAGGCGGCAATGACAGCCGTCGCGGAGACGATCGCTGATCGCGTCGAGGCGGTCGAGTGGGCTGGCGTCGATGCCTCTCTCGACGCGCAGGGGTTCGCGCAACTTCCGGCGATCCTCGAACCGTCGGAATGCGATCAGCTCGCGGGCCTGTACTCCCAGGACGGGCGATTTCGAAGCCGTATCGACATGGCGCGGTTCCGGTTCGGCGCCGGCGAGTACAAGTATTTCGCGGCGCCGCTGCCGGCGCTCGTCCAGTCGTTGCGCGAGACGCTCTACGCGCGCCTGGCACCGCTCGCGAATCGCTGGTCGGCGCGGCTCGGCCGCGAATCAGCAATTAACAATCAGCAATCAGCATTTCCTCCCGCGCTCGCTGATTTCCTGGTGCTCTGTCACGAGCGCGGCCAGAAGCGTCCGACGCCGCTGCTCCTGTCCTACACCGCCGGCGGCTACAACTGCCTGCACCAGGACATCTACGGCGATCTCGCGTTTCCGCTGCAAGCTGTGTTCGCATTGAATCGCTCCGGCGTGGACTATCAGGGCGGCGAGTTGCTTCTCGTCGAACAGCGTCCCCGGGCGCAATCGCGCGGTCATGCCCTCCGCATCGAACAAGGCGCCGGCATCGTCTTCGCCACCCGCGAGCGTCCGGTCGCGGGCACGCGCGGCGACTATCGGGTCACGATGCGTCACGGCGTCAGCACGATCACGCAGGGCAGCCGCATGACCCTCGGCATCATCTTTCACGACGCCCGGTAGGGCTGGTAGGGCGGGTAGGGCAAGTAAGGCAGCTGGGGCGGGTGGGGAACGTCGGTCCGGGGTCGGGGTCGGCCGGTAGGGTCGGATAGAATGCCGTGCGATGCTCGCGCGGCTGTCTCTCGTCGCTGTCCTTTCGCTGATCGTGGCGCCGGTCGCCGCCCAGCAGCCCCGCAAGATTTTCATTTCCGTCGACATGGAAGGGATCACCGGCGTCGTCCAGCCGGCGCAGCTCGGGCCCGAAGGGTTTGAGTACCAGCGCGCGCGCGAGTGGATGACGGGCGAAGTGAATGCCGCCATCGCCGGTATCCGCGACGCAGGCCCGGCCGACATCGTCGTCTGCGACTCGCACGGCAACGGGCAGAGCGTCCTCATCGATCTGCTGCCGGACGATGTACGGATCGTGCGCGGGTTTCCGCGGCCGATGGAGATGATGCAGGGGATCGACGAGTCGTTCGCCGCGGCCGTGTTCATCGGCTACCATGCGAGCGAGTGGACCGCGAATGCGGTTCGCGGCCACACGATCTCCAGCGCGCGACTCCTGGGCGTGAAGCTGAACGGCCAGGAAGTGTCCGAGGGCATCTACAACGCGGCGCTGGCCGGGCAGTTCGGCGTCCCGGTCGCGTTCGTCTCGGGCGATCGCCTCGCCGTCACGCAAGTGCAACAGGTGGCGCCATCGGCTGAAGGCGCGATCGTGAAGGAGCCGTACGGCTATCATTCCGCGGTCACCGTCACCCCCGCACGTGGCCGGGCGATGATCCGCGACGGCCTGAAGCGCGCCATGAACTCCATCGGATCGCTGCGGCCGTACCGGGTGAACGCGCCGATCGCGCTCGAGGTCGGGTTCAAGCTGACGATCGACGCGGAGCGCGCGGCGTTCGTGCCCGGGCTGACCCGCTCCGACGCACACAGCGTCAAGGGCACCTTCAAAGACATGACAGAGATCACCAGGCTGCTCCAGGTGCTCACCAGTCTGGAACTGCCTTGACCAACGACGAATGACCAACGACTAATCGACTAACGACCAATGACCACATACGGCCGTTCTCCCTGGATCCATCAGTTTCCTAAATCGCGCGTGCCGGCGTTGCCGCGATACCGCGGTAACGCCGACGCTGACGTCGTGATCATCGGCGGCGGGATGACCGGCTGCGCCGCGGCGTATGCCTTCGCGGCCGCCGGCGTCAAGGCGACGCTTCTCGACGCGGGGAAGATCGGTCAGGGCAGCAGCGGATCATCGTCCGGCTGGCTGAGCGAGGACCCCGGAGTCGGCTTCGCCGAGCTCGAACAGACAGTCGGCGCTCGCGGCGCGAAGCGTGCGTTTCAGAGCTGGCGGCGCGCCTCGCTCGACTTCGCCTCGCTCCTGCGCCGCCTCGACGTGAAGTGTTTCATCGAGCCGCATCCGGCTGTCACCGTGGCGCTGACGCCGGAGCAGGCCGCTCGATTGAAGCGCGAGCAGAAAGCGCGGCGCGCCGGCGGCGTCGACGCGCCGCTGCTGAACGCGCGCGCGATCGCGGGTGAAGTCGCCATCGGCGCGGCGGCTGCACTGCGAACGAAGGAGGGAGCGACACTCGATCCGTACCGCGCCTGTCTGGGCCTGGCGGCCGCCGCAGCCAGCCGCGGCGCGCAGCTGTTCGAGCGGACGGCGGTGACCAAGGTGACCTTCACGCGAAAGACGGCGGACGTCATCACCGCGGCAGGCCGCATCCGCACCAAGCGCATCATCGTGGCGACCGGAATTCCGACGCCGCTCTACAAGTCGCTGGCGCGTCATTTCTGGTTTCGTACGGCGTTCTTCGCACAGACCGAGGCGGTGCCGGCGAAAATCCGCCAGTTGCTCGGCCGCCGCGACGCCGTGCTGCGTGACAGCGCCGATCCGCCGCATGTGATCCGCTGGGTCGGGCCGGATCGGATCATCGTTTCCGGCGCCGACGCCGATGCCCCGCCTGCGCGCCTGCGCGACAAGATGATCGTCCAGCGGACCGGCCAGTTGATGTACGAGCTGTCGACGTTGTATCCGGATATCTCCGGCGTGCAGCCGGCGTTCGGCTGGGCGGCGGATTACGCCCGTACTACGGAGCGGCTGCCCTGCATCGGTCCGCACCGCAACTTCCCCCATCACCTGTTCGCTTTTGGAGATGCCAGCCAGGGCGTCACCGGCGCGTATCTCGCCAGCCGCGTGTTGCTCCGTCATCACTTCGGAGAAATGGATCCGGCCGACGAAGTCTTCGGATTCCATCGCTGACGCGCGGAAAGGGCCAAATTCCGCGTTGTATACTCGCGGAATGCTCAAATACATCTTTTCTGCGTTGCTCTCGCTGTCGCTGGCGGCACCGGCCCTGGCGCAGTCGCAGGGCGCCAACGGCGCCATCGAAGGCACCGTGTCCGACAGCTCGGGCGGCGTGCTGCCTGGCGTCACCGTCACGATTACCAACATCGACACCGGCACGGAACGCGCGGTGGTGACGAACGAAAAAGGCCTCTATCGCGCGCCGCTGCTGCCGCTCGGCAGGTACCGCGTCGTCGCGGAGCTGCAGGGGTTCAAGAAATTCAACGGGACCGACATCCAGCTGTCGGTCGGCCAGACCGCGGTCGTCAACGCCACGCTGTCGGTCGGCACGCTCAGCGAAACGATCACGGTCAGCAGCACGGACATCCCGGCGCTGGATCTCGCGCGCATCGACATCGGCCACACGATGAGCGAGCTCGAGGTGCACAACCTGCCGCTGGTCGCGCGCAACCCGTACAACTTCGCGCTGGTGCAGCCTGGCGTCACCGGCATCGAGAACGTCGAGTTCGGCGTGCCGCGTCTCGCCGCCAACGGCGCCGCGATGCGCATCAACTACATGATCGACGGCAACACGAACACCGAGAAGGATCGCGCCGGCCTGCGGCTCCTGCCGATGTCCGAAGTGATGATCCAGGAAGTGAAGGTCGTCACCACCGGCTTCGCGCCCGAGTTCGGGCAGACGATGGGCATGGTCTACAACGCCGTGACGCCGTCGGGCACGAACAAGTTCAAGGGCGAGGGCAGTTACCTGTTCCGCCGCAAGGCCTTCAGCGCGTTTCCATTTTTCTTCCAGTGCACCACCATTGCGGCGAATTGCCCGTCTGTCGACACCGTCGTGGCAAACTCCGGATTGTCCGCGGACGCGTTGAAGCCGGACACCCGCGTCGATACCGGCACGGCGGACGTCGGCGGCCCGATCGTGAGGAACAAGCTGTTCTTCTACGGTGGCTGGGAACAGACGCGTCGCGATCTTTCGTCAGGCAGCCTGATCAACCAGTCGGTCCGCGATCTCGCGCCGGTGTTCGGCTTGAAGGCGCAGCCCTCCGCGGTGCCGAACGTCCAGACCGCGAAGTTCAAGATCGCCAAGGCCGACTACGAGATGGGCCACGGCAATCGCCTGACGACGCGGTGGATTCAGTTCCATAACGATTCGCCGTACAACAGCGGCGGCGGCACGGCGACGCTCGAGCGGGCGACCGACTTCCTCGACGCGATGGACTCGATCGCCGGTCAGCTGGTCAGCTCGATGGGCTCCAGCAAGCTGAACGAGCTCCGCTTCCAGTACGCGCACCGCCATCAGAGCTCCTCGGCGAACTCCGACTCCGGCACCGGGCCGGCGATCACGATCAGCAATCCCTCCATCGCCTTCGGCGCGCCGCTCAGCGGCACGGGCCAGGGCAACGCCGGCTTCGATTTCAAGCAGGACATCACGCAGGTCATCGACAACTTCACCTACATCCGCGCGTCGCACAGCTACAAGTTCGGCTTCGACTGGCAGCACATCTACGACGAGCGCACCAACGCGCCGCAGTTCGCCTACACCTTCCCGACGACCGCGTCGTATCTGGCGGCAAAGGCCGGCACCGCGCCGTTCGGCTACACGACGATGTCACAGATCACCGGAAACCTGTCGTTCAACATGGCGACCAACGTGTTCAGCACGTTCGTGCAGGACGACTGGCAGATTTCATCCAAAGTGAAGGTGCTCTACGGTCTGCGCTACGACCTCTACAAGTACCCCACCGGCATCGCCGACGCGCCGCTGGTGCAGACGCACGAATTCAACACGGACCGGAACAACTTCGGGCCGCGCGTTGGCGTGGCCTGGTCGATCGATTCGAAGACCGTGCTGCGGGCCAGCACCGGCATCATGTACGACCAGCCGATTCTCGGCGGCTACGAACAGGCGCTGCAGTTGAGCGGATCGCCGCGCTCGCCGGTGTACACCTTCAGCGGTAATTCGGCTGGCGCGCCGGCGTTCCCGAACGGCGCCGCCACCGCCGGCTCGCTCGCCATCCAGTCGCCGTGGGCCGTCGCGTCCGACTTCGAGGTCGCGCACACCTGGCAGGCGAACGCACAGCTCGAGCGGGCGATCGGCCGCGACCTGACGGTCAATCTCTCGGTGATGTACGCGAAGGGCAGCCAGCTGCCGGTCGTCACCAACGTCAACCCGATCAACCCGATCGGAACACTGGCCGACGGCCGGCCGATCTACAACACCACGGCGAGCGCGGCGACGCGCCTCGACCCGCGGTTCAACCTGCTCCAGCAGGTGGGTTCAATCGGCGAATCCACGTTCAAGTCGATGACGATCGGCGCGACCAAGCGCCTGTCGCACGGGCTGTCCCTGAACGCGCAGTATTCGCTCGGCAAAGGTCTCGACAACACGCCGCTCCTGACGCAGCTGACGGTCCAGGCCGAGACCGGGCGCTCCGACCCGAGCAATATCGATCGCGATCTCGGACCGAACCCGCTCGACATCCGCCACAGCTTCAACGGCAACATTGTCTGGCTCTCGGAGAACCATTCGTCGAACGCCGTGATCCGGCAGCTGCTGAGCGGCAACCAGATCGGCGTGCTGCTGCAGATCAACAGCGGCCTGCCGGTGAACATCCTGGCAAGCCGCGACCTGAACGGTGATGGCGTCGGCAGCGACCGTCCGCTGTTCGTCGCGCGCAACCCGCTGTATCTGGCGCCGCGCAAGAACGTCGATCTGCGCTACACGCGCTTCGTGCCGATCAGCGGCTCGGTGCGCGCGGAGATCGTGGCGGAGCTCAAGAACGTGTTCAACACGGAGCAGCTCTCGAACATCACCACGAACACCGTGGTCGACGCGCTCGGTAATCCATCGGCGCCGATTCCGACGGACCCGTACCAGTTCACCAACCCGACGGGATACGAGCAGCGGAAATTCCAACTGGGCTTCAAGGTCCGCTTCTAAGATCCTTACGAACGTCAGGGCTGAGGGCTGAGGGCTCAGGGCTACGAGGTGAGGGGCGGAAGCCCTTAGCCCTTAGCTCTGAGCCCTTTCCGTTATGATGAATCCATGAAGCGCCTTCTCCTCTCCGCATTCATTCTCCTCGCCGCGCTTTCCACGATTCCTGCCGCCCAGATGCGCGTCGTTCCGCTCGACGACCTGCACGGACATGTCGCGCTCGGGCTCGCGCTGCGGCACCTTGCCAACACCGGCATCTTCATGCACACCACGGCGCACCCCGACGACGAGAACAACGGGCTGCTCGTGATGCTGAATCGAGGACAGGGCTACCGCACGGCATTGGCAACGGCGACGCGCGGCAACGGCGGACAGAACGAGATCGGCCCGGAGATCTTCGAGGCGCTCGGGGTCCTGCGCACCGGTGAGCTCGCGGCGCTTCACCGCTTCGACGGCGCGGAGCAGTACTTCACGCGCGCAGTCGACTTCGGCTACTCGTTCGGCATCGAGGAGACCTTCGAGAAGTGGGGGCGCGAGGAGATCACCGCCGACTACGTGCGCCTCATCCGCACAATTCGTCCGGATGTGATCATCACGCTGCCGCCGACCGGCAACGCTGGGGGCCAGCATCACATGGCGTCCGCGGTGATCACACGGGACGCGTACAAGCTCGCCGGCGATCCGACGAAGTTCCCGGAGCAGATCAAGGAAGGCCTGCGCCCGTGGCAGCCGAAGAAGCTGTATCACAGCGCCGGCTTCGGATTTCCGGGCGAACCGCAGCCGACTGGCAAGGTGACGCGCGTCAACTCGGGCGTCTACGACGCGCTGCTGGGCAAGACCTACAACGAGATCGGCACCGAAGCGCGCAGCATGCACAAGTGTCAGGGCATGGGACAGCTCCTCTCGCTGCCGGCGCCAACGTCCAACGCGACCTATCAGCTCGTGGAGACGACGATCCCCGGGCAGCAGCAGAAAGATGAGATCTCGCTGTTCGACGGCGTGGACAGCAGCCTGCTCAGTCTGGCGAAGTTCGCCGGCCCTTCGACAGGCTCAGGGCCGGCGCGGGTGCCGAGGGATCTTTCCGACGGCCTGAGCGCGATCGCCAATGCGACACAGGCGGCGCAGAAGGCGTTCGACACGGCGACCGACGAGGCCACGATCAAGCCGCTGGTGGACGGTCTGTTCGCCCTCCGCGTGCTCCGCCGCGAACTGCGGTCGATGCCGATCGACGACACGGGAAAGTACGAGATCGATTTCCGCCTGCGGCAGAAGGAGAGCGAGTTCCAGCAGGCGATCACGATCGCTCACGGCATCAGGATCGAGGCGCTGGCCGACGACGGCGTGGTCGTGCCCGGTCAGGCGGTGAAGGTCAACGTCATCGTCGCCAATCGCGGCACGGGAGATGTGGCGATCAAGAACGTCAAAATCGCCGGTTTCGACGGGGATGCGACCTGTGCGATGACGGCGTTCACCGGCGGCGGCTTCGGGTTCGTCGGGGGGCGCGGCGGGCGCGGCGGCCGTGGCGCGAATGCCCCACCGCCCCTGCCGATGCCCAGCTTGCGCAGAGATCAGGTCGCGCATTGCGAGCCCACGCTCGCCGTTCCCGCCGGTGCGCCCGTGAACGAACCGTACTGGCACCGTAAGGGTGAAGAGGGCCGGTACACGTTCGACGCCGTCGCGCCATTCGGCCTGCCGATGCGGCCGACTCCGTTTTACGTGCAGGTGACGCTGGCGCTGCCGGGCGGGGAAGAGGTTGTTCAGGGACTGCCCGTACTGCATCGCTACGAAGGCGACATCTTCAGCGGCGAGAAGCGGAGCGAGCTGCTGGTCGTGCCGGCGTTCTCGGTCCGCGTCACGCCGCAGGTAGCGATCGTGCCGGAGTCGGCGATTCGCTCGACAGCCCGCCCATCGACCACCTCAGGACGGGCGAGCGCGGCCGGACCGGGGCGAGCGGGCGCGGCACGGGGCGCTGGTGCGGCCAGAACGGGACGCGGGGCTGCGGCCGGGGGTGCGCCGACCTCCGAGCGTGAGGTCCGCGTCACCGTGCTGAACGACACGATCGGACCGGCTGAAACCTCGGTGAAGCTCGAGTT
>Ga0105248_10003574_pt1 | contig 17240 bp, 14 predicted proteins | sample KBSS34metaG_FD_81524 | JGI IMG/M metagenome (GOLD analysis project Ga0105248, IMG submission 81524) | Switchgrass rhizosphere microbial communities from Kellogg Biological Station, Michigan, USA - KBS S3-4 metaG | ecosystem: Host-associated > Plants > Roots > Rhizosphere > Soil | place... | reverse complement strand
TCGCGGCGGGATGTGCCATGCCAGCCAAACCGGCGATCCCTTTGCGCCTGTCGAGTGGCAATGCGCAGGCGGCTACCGTTTCGCGATGACGCCCAACCTCATGCTCAAGCGCGGCCATTGGTGCCCGACCTGCATGCTCGATTCTTCTACCTATGACGCTATTGCCAGTCGCAGTCCCTACTTCGCCCAAGTCTGGACGGAGGAAGGGAAGCATTAGGTTCCGCAGGTGCGGGACCCGCCAGCCGTGGATGCGGCGAGGGCCGGGATCTATCTGCGCATCAGTCCCCTTCAAAGGTGAGCCGGTCAACCCGGATGGGCGCCGACCCGGTATTGACGAGACATAGATCCTCGGTGGCATGGGTGCCGGCCAGTGCAACCCGCCCCTGTCCGCGCCCGAGCAGGCGCCCGTGCGTATTCCCGCGCCGGATCTCCAGCGGCATGTCCGCCAGGATCGTAGGCGTCGAGGTGATGCCGCGCACTTTCGGATAGCGCGCGAATCCGCCGGGAGAGAGGTCGAGCACGAACGTGTCGCCGCCGCGATGCGCCACCGCGCCACCGCGCGCGTCGAAGAAGTCCGCCGCCGCTATTCCGCGGCGCGCGTCATACTGGCCGACCCCGACCGTATCGAGCCGGACCGGTGCGATCGTACCATCGGCACGGTAATGGACGTAGGAGATCACGCTGTTGCGGTAATGCTCGCTCGCCCCCGGCGTCGCCTGGTCGTTGCAGGCGAAATACCATTGACCGTTCAATTCGAAGAAGCTGCCGTGCCGGTCGTAATTCAGCAGGTTGTAACGTGCGCCTGGGCGCACGAGGCGCAATTCGGGGTCGGTCGTCGCTTCGCTCAGTATCGATCCTTGCGTCTCGAACGGGCCATAGGGGCTGCGTCCGATTGCATAATAGCTTCCCCACGACAGATAGTAGAGGTCGCCGCGGCGGTGGAGGAACGGCTTGTCGTCGGTCAGCCCCTTGGCATAGGGGCCGACCGCCTTCTCGACCTTCAGTGGACGCGGCGGCTCGGCTAGCGAGACCATGTCCTCGCCAAGCCGCGCGACGAAATACTGAAACGTGCCAAAGACGAGATAGTTCGCGCCATCCGCGTCCTGAAGGATGCCGGGATCGCGCGCCTCGGTTTTCACCAGCCCTTCGGCGATCAGCGGCTTGCCGATCGGGTCGCGCCATGGCCCCGCCGGATGGTCGGCGACAACCACGCCGATCTCCTTCGGCCCACGCGAGAAGTACAGGTAGTAGCGCCCGTCCTTATGCGCCGCATCGGTCGCCCAGCACTGGTCGCTGGGCTTGCCCCAATAGGTCTGCTCAGGCCTCAGCGTACCAGCGTGGCGCCAGTCGACCAGGTCGCGCGAACGCCAGACCTGCCAGTCGCGCATCACGAAGCCCTTGGCGGCCGGGTCGGCGTCGTGCGTGGCGTAGAGCCACGCCTCGCCGTCCCACACACGAACCTGCGGATCGCAGACGCCGCGACCGGGGATGATCGGGTTGCCGCCCGCGCGGACTCGCTCGCCCTGCGCCAAAGCGGGCGCGAAAGCGGTAATGCCGAGGCCGGCAAGCCCGATACCAGTCAGGGCACGGCGACGTGTGAGGATCATGGGCGGGCATCCAAGGTCAGCACGGTTGTCGGGCGCGGGAGCGGATAGCTCTGTCCACGCCACACGAACTCCCCAAGTAGCGCCGCCGGACGCGTGATCCTCGCCGACAATCGACCGCCGGCGATAGGGTGCCGTACGGTCACTGGACCCGCGGGCGTCGCTGCGGTTGCATCGATCTGCTTCAAACCGCCCAGCGCCGGCTCGACACGCACCCGCCCGTAGGCTGGCGCTCCCGGCCCGATGCCGGCGACGATTCCGAGCAAATCGGCGGTCGGATGCACGCTCCAGGCATGGCTGTCGGAACGGGTCGACCTCTTGTCGGTATCGCGTTCCTCAGGCCAGGTGGTGTAGTTGAGTTTGAGCAAGTCGCGCCATGTCTGCAGGAGATCGATATAATTGTCGGCCCGGCCGGCATGGACATAGGCTTGCGCGAGATACCAGACGAAATAATCGCTGACCGGCGTGATCCCCTCAGGGGCGTCGATCCCCTTGCCCGGCGCCACGATCCGCGCGAGAATCGCAGCACCTTGGTCGCGCGGGACGACGTCGTAAAGCACGGCAAGCGCGTTCATGTGCCGACTGAACAGGTCTCCGTCAGGATTGTCGGCAAACAGCCCGCGTGGCGCCACCCAGCACCGCGCCCGGATCGCCTGCTTCAGCGCGTCCGCGCGCGCGCTATCCGCTGATGTGGCCGATGCGACCGCCGGCATGAGGGCGAACGCAAGGCCCAAGGCCCAGCTCACGAAAATTTTCATTTCCATTTTTCCCCGGACAAACCGCGCGCGAGCGCTCCTTCGATCGCAGCGTTGAACTGTCGCGACACGGAAGCCTGCGGCGCGAAAAGCTGGAAGCCGTGGAACGCGCCGGGCACGACCAGCAACTCCGTCGGCACCTGCGCGTCGATCAGGCGGCGCGCGAATTCGGTATCTTCCGAGGCGAAGAGATCGATCGAGCCAACCCCGATAAAGGTCGGCGGAAGCCCATGCAGATCAGCGACGCGCGCCGGAACGGCGCCACTCGGCATCCGCGAGCTGCCCGCCGGCCGGCCGAGCAGTACACTCCAGCCCTTTCTGTTTTCGGCGGAATGCCAGACCAACGTCCCGATCGTGGGTGGGACCGGTCGCACCGAACCGGTGCGGTCGTCGAGCATCGGATAGACCAGCACCTGCGCCGCGATCGGCACCTCGCGGCGATCGCGCGCGGCAATCGTCAACATGGCGGCGTGCCCGCCCCCCGCGCTTTCTCCCATCACCACCAGCCGCGCCGGATCGACACCGAGCTTGCCGGCATTGTCGTGCAGCCACTTCAACGCGGCATAATTGTCGTTCAGTGCTCCCGGAAAGGGTGTGCCGGGCGCCAAGCGGTATTGCACGCTGGCGATGGCGCATCCGAGCCGCCCCGCGAGGGCGGAAAGCGCGCGCAGATTATCCCGCGCATCGCCGGCCACGAACCCGCCGCCATGAATATAGAGGATCGCGCCGCGAAGCGTGGCGCCGGGAGTGGCGTTGACAAGAAAAATGTCGACCGGCGGTTGCCCCGGCAATCCGGGTACGGTCTGTTTTGTCACACCCGGCGGAACAGGCGTTGGGTTGGATTTCGCGGGCTGCGCTTTGACGACGGCCGCGTCAGCCCGAAGGAGAATCCGCGCGATCTGCCGCAACTCCGGATTGACATGGGCGACCGGGTCGACCTGAGCCGCCGCGGACGCGGGAAGAAGAGCGAGCGCCAATAGGGCTCGGCGAGCGATCATTGTGTGACCTCGATGCGGACCGGTCCAAACAGCCCTTCCGGCGTCGGCACGAGCGCCTTGAACCCGGGCGCTTTGGGATCGACCATCGCGTTTTGCGGTGTCGAGGCGACGGCTATCTCCAGCACATTGCTTCCCGCTTTCAAGGCACCGGTCAGATCGACGCGGAACGGCGTCGTGATCGCCGGGCGAAGTGCCCGACCATTGACGGTCACCGTCGCCATGTCGCGCACCTCACCCAGGTCGAGCACGGCATGGGTGCCCCCGGACAACCAAGTTGCCGGTATCTCGAAAGTACGGCGATAGGTGCCCACGCCGGCAAACGATGCGAAGCCATCGATGGCGCGCCAGTCGCCGAGCGCGACGGGGCCGAGATCGCGCTCCACCGCTGCGGTGCGCGGGGAGCGACCCCAGAGCGACAGGGTCCAACCGTTCGCCAGATCTAGGCGGCCGATCGTCCGCGCCGCAGGGACCAATTGCGGTTGCCGCGCGGGATCGAGGACCAGCAAGGCACTTCCGCCACCATCGAGGGTCAAGCTGACGGCCGTCCCGTCAGTCCGCGGCGTGGACGACACTTCCGCCATGGTCCCGTCCATCGCGTTCCATCGCGCGACGCCGCCCCGACCGGGCAGGATCATCGAGGCATCACGCGACGCCGTGCCGAGATTATGGACGAACGTCACCGTGCGCGTGCCGACCCGGCGCTGGACGAATATCAGGTCGCTCGTATCCGCACCGGTGAAGCGCAGATTGGCAGCCACGCGCGCTCGCCGAAGGGCATCGACCACGCCGGCCGCGGGTACCACCCTCGCCCCAGCGCGAAGCGCCGCATCGATCGCCAGCTTCACGCGTCGGTCTCGCTGGTGCGCGTCCGCCAGGCCCTCGTCACGTGTCGGCGCGGCACCGATGAACACGACCGGCACGCCTGCGCGCGCCAAACGCGCGACCGCTTCCGCCGTCTCGGCGCGCATATTGTCGATGACAGGGATGACCAGTGCGCCATATTGCGCGCCGCTCGCGGCGACAAGGCGGCGGCCCGCCGGCCTCGCCTTCGCGAGCGCATCCGGGTTGATACGATCATAATCGTATCCGCCCGAGATGAACGCCTTTTCCGCGGCCATTTTGCCGGCGCCCGAATCCTCGATGCCGGTGTAATAACCGGTGCGTCCGTAGAAATAGGCCACAGGTACGACCGGCTTGCCCGATTGCAGCACTGCCTGGGTGCGCGCGACGTAACGCGCGAGCGTCGGGACGCCCGCCCAGATCGGATTAGTGGGCGTGAGCATGGTGCTGAAGCCCATTGAAAATCCCGACGGCTGGAAGGCGTGCCAGCCTGGCCAGACCGGACCTCGGACATAGTCGAAACCATGGAACATGAGGCTGTTGACGCCGCCGGCGAAAAGCAGATCCGCGCGTTTGCGCAACTCGTCCGGCGTCACGTCATACGCCCGGTCTTTCCACACCAGGCTCTCGGCCGACACCAATGGCCGGCCGTAGAGATCGGCACCGGATCGTGCGAGGCGCATGAAATAGGGATTGCCGCCGTCGACGAGATCTTCCGTCTCGGGAATGTCGGCAATGCCATAGCCGCGGACGATGTCGATCGCGCCGCCATGCGCCTGGAATTTTTCCTTCAGGCCATGGGCGTGATTCCAGGCGACGAAGGGTTCGATGAAACCGGCGAAGATCAGGTCCGATACCGTCCGCCGATAATCTTCGCGAACACGCTCCGCCAGTCCGGGAATATCGGCTTCGAAATAGGGAGCGGACCAATGTTCGCCCCACGCCTGCATCCACCCCGGCTGCACGACGAACGGGAGATAAGGGGTCAGATCATAGCCCCGCAGTTGCTTGAACTTCGCCAGGAAGTCAGGCGACCAGGGCAGATCCTGCATCAGCTCCAGACTATCGACAAACGTCGACCGCAACCCACGCGGCGACATACCCAAGGGGTCTCCGACGCGCGCGGCATGTGCCGCGAAGGCGGCCTTGCTGAAATGATCGAGGGTCAATTGCGGGCCCTCGCCTGCCGCGCCGCCCACGCCCATGTTCGAGGCATATTGCTTGAACACGAAGACCTGCCATTCGCCCGGCGGCGGCGCCCAGTCGAGTGTTCCGTCGGCCTTCATCTTGTCCGTCAGGACGACCGTCGAGTGGTGGTCGAGCGCGCCCGAGCGAACGACATCCTGCCAGGGATAGAGCCTGAAGCCGCTCGTCGCCGCCGGCTTGAGATCGGGAGCACTGCCCTTGACCGCCACCACGGCCACGATCCGCTGGCGCGCGTCGAAGCGTTCGATCCAGCCCGCGGCACGCGGATCGCGGACACGCATATCGAGCGAGGAGAGCGCGCCGAAACGCTTGGTCCGCGGCGGGATCGTGAGTTTGATCGGTCCGGCACCGCCATCGACCGCGGTGACCGCCATGGTCAGTTCGACGAGCGCGTTTTCGGGCGTGATCGCGAAACCGCCGCCGGACGGCCAGGACGACCCGAAAGTATAATCCAGGCTCATCCCGCGCGCGGCCGCCGCATCGGCGGCGACCCGGACATGGGCGAAGAAGTCTGGCGTCGCATAGTGGTTCACGCGCGCGCGCTCATCGACGGTGAGATCGGGGATGCCGGGATTGAATGCCTGGATTTCCGCACCGCCGAAGCCGGCATCGGCGAACAGCGTGATCTCCCGCCTGAGTTCGGCGTCGTCGACCGCGCCGCCCGGCCACCACCAGCGGAAACGCGGCTTGGCCGCCTCGGGTGGCGATCGAAAATCCCGTTCGAGCGACGATTGCGCCATTGCCGGCTGCATCGCCTGGAACATTGTCAGCGCGGCCATCGCCGCCACCGTCGACCGAAGCTTCATCCGCATCCTCCCGACGTTCCGGCTCAAGGTTTGATCGTTCTGGCCCGCAACGCGATTTTGGTATTCAGGCTCGTCGCGATCGCCGAACTGCCGACCTCGATCGTATAGACTCCCGCAGGCACCACCCAGCGCCGGCTCTTCACGTCGAAGTCGCCGATGATGCGCGGGTCCGCCGTGACCGTCACTTCCCGCCGCTCGCCCGGTTTCAGGTCGGGCCGCGCCCACCCAATCAGCCGCTTCGGCTTACCGGGCCGGCTTATATAGAGCTGCGGCACATCAGCGCCGGTGCGACCGCCGGTATTGGTGACCGTGAACCGCACCACGGGGCTGGCGCCGCCGGTTGCCCTCAAATCGGAATATCGGAATGTCGTATAGCTCAAGCCGAAGCCAAAGGGGTAAAGCGGCGCCGTCTTGGTGCGATCATACCAGCGATAGCCGACGTCAGAACCCTCGGAAAACGTGACGTCGAAGGGCTTGGTGCCCGCCATGAGACCGTAAACGGCGCGAGCCTGGGCATCGGCGGGTTGTGCGTCGCTGCCGGGCAGAACCGGATTGGGCGATTGATCGAGCGCTACGGGAAAGGTCACCGGCAAGCGTCCTGATGGATTGACCGCACCCGTCAGCACGCGCGCAATAGCCTCGCCGCCGCGCTGGCCGGAGAACCAGGTAACGAGGATGCCCGCAACCTGTTCGCGCCAGGGCATGGCCACGGGATTGCCGAGCTCGAGCACGGCGACCGTATGCGGATTGGCCTTGGCGACGGCGGCGACGAGCGCGTCACCGTCATCGTCGAGTGACAAGTCCCTGCCATCGACGGCCTCAGTCGCCCACTTCTCGCCGAACACGATCGCGAGATCGGCGTTGCGGGCAGCGGCGGCAGCGGCGGCGGAATCTTTCCCGTCAAGGAAAGTAATCTCGGCATCAGGGCGGGCTGAACGCAGCGCAGCCAGCGGCGACGATGTGCCGTAACTCCGTTTGGCAAAGGCCGTCATTGCCGGGCCCTTCTGCCGTATTTCCAGTGCAAAGCCGCCGACCGGGCGCACCTGGCTCGACCCTCCTCCCGACAGCACGCCGATATCAGCGCGGCCGCCAATCACGACGATCTTCCTGGCGGTAGCGGCAAGCGGCAGGATGCCGCCTTCATTGCGCAGGAGCACCATGCCTTCCTCTGCCGCGCGTTGCGCGAGCAGTGCATGGGCATCGTAATCGATGGCACCGCCCGCCACGACCGGGTTGTCGACAAGACCATGGGCGTAGATCGAGCGCAGGATACGTAACGCCGCCGTATCGATTGCCGATTGCGGAACGCGGCCTTCCGCGACCGCTTGCGTCATCAACGTCGAGAACCAGCGCTTGCCATCGACCTGCTCGCCGGATTGCTGGTCGAGCCCTGCCACGATCGCTTCGCTCGAATGGACAGCCCCCCAGTCGGACATGACGAAGCCCTTGAACCCCCAGTCGCGGCGGAGGACGTCGTTCAGCAGAAAGGGATTCTGACAGGCGAAGGCGCTATTGACGCGATTATAGGCGCACATGACGGCGCCAGGATTTCCCTTTTCGATGCCGAGTTGGAACGCCAGCAGGTCGCTTTCGCGCAAAGGCGCCTCGGCCATGTTTACGGAATAAACGTTGCGCCCGGTTTCCAGCGGGTTGATCGCGAAATGCTTGATCGTCGAGATGATCCCGTTGGATTGGATACCCGATATCTGCGCGCCGACCAGGGTGCCGGCCAGCAGGGGATCCTCGCCAAGATATTCGAAATTCCGCCCGCCGCGCGGGTCTCGAACCAGATTGACGCCGCCCGCCAGCATCACATTAAAGCCCTTGGCCCGCGCCTCGCTGCCGATCATCGTTCCGCCAGCGCGCACCAGGTCGACATCCCAGCTAGCCGCCAGTGCAAGGCCGGAGGGCATTGCCGTCGCAACATCGCCCTTGCGCAGATCGTTGAGGTTCGAGACACCCAGGCCCGCATCGGTTTCGATCAGTGCCGGGATGCCGAGACGGGGGACGCCGGCGATATAGCCTCCCCCGATCGGCACGCCCGCCGGCTGCTTGCCCTTAGCCAGAAGCGACGGCATCGGCCCATGAATTAGGGCGAGCTTCTCTTCAGCTGCCATTTTCGCGAGCGTCGCAGCCGCCCGCTCATCCGGCGAGGCAGGGCGACCCTCACGAGCGGTCGCCGCGCCAGCGAGCGCGAGGCCGAATATGGCTAGGCCCGCAGCGCGCATCAAAAGTCCGTCCGCATCAACAGGCCGAACTCCGGCGCCGATATGACAATCGCACTGAGCGACGCTGACGCCAGGACAACGTGAAACTTCCCCACAAAACCTCTCCCATCATCAGTCGGCGCGGGGCCGAACGCCATCCCATATTATGGGACTGTATCTTAATTAGTGTCCGAAGAAGAGTCAATAATCGATCGGTACCGGTCGATTAGATCTCCGGACCAGGGCAGCGCACGGCCAAGTAGACACTGATCTCCGCTAAAGCGATGCGACTACAAGTACTTATGAAGGACGCGAACAGGAGATCGCGCGCTGTTTTAACGCTCCGAGGACAGCGCTGCGCTGGTCCTGTTCATGCTCGGCCGATTTGCCTCCACCGCCTTGCTGGCGAAGGTCGGGCCGCGTCCCCTGCTCACCGCTTTTGGATTGCGAGCCGCGCTCCTTCTGATTGAAGCGCTCGGAAACCTCGTTGACGAGGACATAGCCGGCGACATGGTCGAGCGCGTCCGCCTCGGCGACGTAGCGGCAGGTCTTGCCGATGATCATGCCCAGTTCGACTTCCCAATCGCCGTGCGTCGAAGCCTTCGGCAGCATGACGTCGTCGTAGGGCCCGCTGAGGCTAGTGACCGCCTTCATGAATACACGGGTTCCGTCGGAATCGGCAGGTTGGATTCGATGGCGTGATCGCGATAATTGAGGCCGATCGCGACGATCTTGCCGATGCCGGACACCGGCACGCCATACCGTTGCTCGCTCTCGACAAGCGGCAGGGTCGCATGGTCGAGCGACCGAATGCGATCGATCGCATCAACCGCGATGTCGGCGACGGCCGTCGACAGGTCGCGCAGGCGACCCTCTGCATCGATCAGGCCGGGCTTCTCGGCGCCAGCGGCGCCATAGCGGCAGAGCTTCATGGATTGTTCCTCAGTTCGGATAGGGGCGATGGAGCGCGATGTCGCGATTGAGCTGGACCCCGAAGCCGGGCTTATCGAGCGCGGACACCCGCATCCGGCCATCTTCGGGAATCGGCTCACCGAGCAATTGGGGCGCGAACATCGGCACCACTTCGGTCGGTCCGGGATGCATCATCAGGAATTCGGCGAATGGTGAATTGTGACGCGTAATGACGAAATGGTACGAACAGACTGACGATCCATGCGGCACGACCAGTTTGCCGTGGGCATCGGCCAGCGCCGAGATCTTGAGCAACTCGGTCACGCCGCCGCACCAGCCCACATCGGGCTGGATGATGTCGCAACAGCCCATTTCGATTAGCATGCCGAAGCCCCAGCGAGTCGCTTCATGCTCGCCGGTAGTGACCAGCGACCCTATGGGCGCATTCCGTTTTCAGCTCGGCATAGCCCCAATAATCGTCGGGGCTCAGCGCCTCCTCGATCCATTGGAGGCCGCACTCGTTCGATGCACGCCGAGCCAAGCCTGGTCGCATAATCGAGATCGAGCGATATCCAGCAATCGAGCATGAGCCAGAAATCGTCCCCGACGCGGGCGCGCATCTCGGCCAGTTCGGCAATGTTCTTGTGCAGGCCCTCCATTCCCTTTGCCGGGCCGTGATGAAGCGGCAGCTTGCCGCCGATGAACCCCAGTTCCTTGGCAATGTCCGGCCGAGCGCCGGTTGCGTAGAATTGCAGTTCGTCGCGTACCGCACCGCCCAGCATGTGATAGACCGGTTCGCCGCGCAGCTTGCCGAGCAAGTCCCACAGCGCGAGGTCGACGCCGGAAATGGCGTTCACCACCAGTCCCTTGCGCCCATAATTGAGTCGAGAAATACATCTGGTCCCAGATCTTCTCGTAATCGGCGGGGTCGCGGCCGATCAGGAAGCGGGACAGATGCTTTTCGACGATGAACACCGCGGGCTCCCCGCCGGTCGTGACCGCGAAGCCGACCGTGCCGTCTTCCGCCTCCAGCTCGACGACCAGCGTGCCCAGCACGTTGATGCCGAAGCTTTGCCGCGACTGGCGATATTCCGGATAGCGCGCCATCGGCGTCGAGATGTGATCGTCGATCCAATGACCATCGCCCTAGTCGTGATAATCGGCCCCAGCCCCCCGCGCTACAAAGGCGCGGACGTGCTTGATTTTCGGCAGCATCGTGCCTCTCCTGAATCCTCATCATGCCAAAATGAAACGAGTACGTTCAATATTTATTTTCATATTGTGGAACTCGGTGTAGAGAGTTGGGACGATGGAGAGCGAAGCGAAGAAGGCCACTAGCGTGGCAGGCAGCCAGACGCTGATGCGTGGACTGGACGTGATCGAGGCGGTCGCCGATGGGCGAACGAGCCTTCCCTTACTTGCGGATGCGCTGGGACTGACCCGATCGACAGCCCATCGCCTCGCCGCCGCCCTGGTCGAGCGCGGCTATCTGGGATTCACCCCGCGTGCCGGATATCGGCTTGGCGCGAAACTGCTCGAGCTAGGCCATCTCGCCCATGCGCAAGCCGATCTGATCCAAGTCGCCCGCCCTCATCTCGAAGCGCTTGCCGACGCCACCGAGGACACCGTTCACCTCGGCGTACTCGACAATGACGAGGCGCTCTATCTCGACAAGATGCCTGGACGGCGGCGAATCACGATCTCGAGCCGCATCGGCGACCGCCAGCCGCTATCGTCCACGGGGCTCGGCAAGGCACTCATGCTCGATCATCCGCGGTCATACTGGAACGCTCGGCTGGAAGCGGAACGCCGCGCCAGCGGCGCTGCGGTCGACCCCGAACTTTGGCATCGACGGATGGCGACATATGTCGCGGCCGGGCGCGCCTACGATCTGGAAGAGAATGAAGACCAGATTCGCTGCGTCGCCGCTCCGATACGGGACGCGGCCGGGGGGATTGTCGGCGCGATCAGCGTTTCGAGCGCCGCCCAATATATGAATGACGACCGAATGGAGAGTCTGTCGCGCGAGGTGGTTTCCGCCGCGCAGGCAATCAGTCGTGACCTTGGATGGACGAAAGAAAGAGAGAAATGATGCTGCTGGAAGGCGAGAAGGTATTGTGACGGGCGCCTCGGCCGGAATCGGTCGCGCGATCGCGATCGGTTGCGCGAAGCACGGTGCCGACGTCGCCATCAACTTCGCGCGTGATGACCAGGGCGCCAAAAGCGCGGTCTCCGAAATCGAGGCGCTGGGCCGCAAGGGAATCGCGATCCAGGGCGACGTCGCGGATCCAGTCACGGCAACGGGTTTCGTCGCTGCCGCCACGCAAGCGCTCGGCCGCGTCGACGTGTTCGTCAACAATGCCGGTATCTGCCCCTTCCACGGATTCCTCGACATGCCCGTCGAGACGTTCGAACGAACGATGCGGGTCAATCTTCATGGTGCCTATTTCATGGTGCAGGCGGCCGCGAACCAAATGGTCAAGCAGGGCGACGGCGGCGCGATCATCGCGATGTCGTCGATCTCGGCGCTGGTGGGCGGCGAATATCAGACGCACTATACCCCGACCAAGGCGGGCGTCCTGTCGCTGATGCAATCCACTGCGATCGCGCTCGGGAAGCACCGGATTCGCTGCAACGCCTTGCTGCCGGGCACCATCCTGACCGAGATCAATCGAGAAGATCTCGCCGACGACGCGAAGCGATCCTATATGCAAGGACGCATCCCGCTCGGTCGCCTCGGCCAGCCGGAAGACATGGTTGGTCCGACGGTGTTCCTGGCTTCCGATCTGGCCGGTTATGTGACAGGCGCCGCTTTGCTCGTCGATGGCGGCGCGTTCGTGAACCTACAGTGATCCGGCGCCTTGTCCTCGCCGCGGCCTTCGCGATCGCGTCCCCGGCCGCCGCGCAGAGCTGGAAGATTGAGCCGATCCCCGCACCGGCCGAGAATGGCGCGATCCCGCTCGATACGGGTGCGGTCGATGGAGCGACCGCGCCCGAGAGTTGGTTCGCACAAAACGGCGTGCGTACTGTCCGCAACGTCCAGCACGCAACATTGACTCCCGTTCTGCCCGATCCTGCGAAAGCCACCGGCGCTGCCGTGATCGTCGCGCCCGGCGGAGGCTTTCTGATGCTGTCGATGGACAATGAAGGCTGGTCGGTTGCCCGTTGGCTGGCCGATCGCGGCATCGCCGCCTTTGTCCTGAAATATCGCCTGACGCCGACGCCGGCCGACATTCCGGGGTTTCAGCGTCAGCTCGCCGCGCTCCTCGCAGGCGCGGGTAAAACGGGCGCCCTTCTCAATCCCGAGATAACCGAACGTCCGATCGCGGATGCGCGTGCTGCGCTCGCGCTGGTTCGCGCCCGCAGCACGCTTTGGCATGTCGACCCGAGGCGAGTCGGTCTGTTGGGCTTTTCGGCCGGGGCGATCACGGCGGTCGGCCTGACCCTGCAGGCGACGCCGGAGTCGCAGCCGGCCTTTGTCGCCCCGATTTACGGCGCGATGGATTCGGTCGTCGTGCCGCCTGGCGCTCCACCGATGTTTGCGGTCCTCGCCAGTAACGATCCGCTGTTCGGCAATCGCGGGTTCGGCTTGATCGAAGCTTGGCAGAAGGCGCGGCGCCCGGTCGAATTCCACCTCTACCAGAAGGGCGGACACGGCTTCGGTATGGGCGCGCCGGGGACGACCTCGGGCGCCTGGAAGGACGCATTCGTGCACTGGCTGGACATGGACGGCTTTCTCAAGGGCAAGCCATGAGATGCGCCGCATCCACGCTCGATTATCGTGAGCTCGCTCGACGGCGGCTCCCACCGTTTCTGTTCGAATATATCGATGGCGGCAGCTATGCCGAGGTCACCTTGCGCCGCAATGTCGCGGGCCTCGAAACGGTGGCGTTGCGCCAGCGGGTGCTCACCGACGTCTCGAACATCGACGTTTCCACCGAACTGTTGAGATGGCCCTGAAGATTCCGGGCATCGATGCGGAGACACGGCAAATCGGCGGTGCCACCTGTTATGTTGCTACGCCTGGAGGGATTAGCGAGGCCGATCGACGTAAAGTCCATCTGAGCATTCATGGTGGCGGGGTCGGCGCGCGCCGCGAACAGGACCAATCCCGCGCCGTTTGGGAATGTCGTCCCCGCGAGTACCAGGGTCCAGACTCCCATCTTGGGCGGCGGGACCTTCAACCCGCTAAAGAGGGCGACGAACGGATCGATCGACACGCTATCGTCGCCGTCGATGCGCAAGGCGTGATAAGCATGCCCCGCGAGCGTGATCGGCGCCACATCATACGCGCGCTCGCGCTTTCCTGCTCAATGTTTGGCATTGACGAACAGCTCTCGTTATAGAACGATATCGTTCTATTCTACGGCGCTGGGTCGAAGGGCATGGACTGTCGCTAGCACAAGCAGTGCTGCCAGGCCTGAATTGGAACGGCATCAGGTCCTCTAGGGGATGTCTGCAATTGCTGGCACGATACCAGGAGAAGGAGATGCAAGCTTGGCCGTGGGACAACAGGTTGATAGGCCCGAAAGCATCTTTCGAGACATGCGATGTCGGAACGACCGCAGGCTATCCCGCCTCTTGCGTCGGTCAAGCCAGCCGCGTCGATGGCCATCAGGGAGCGGTATTGCCTTTGCAATGACGCTGTTCCTCCAGCCAGGTCCGATTAAAGCCCAAGATATCCTGTACGCACAGGATCGGGGTAGAACGGTCGAGGCGACGACCATCATCCGCGGCCGATGGTCGAATAGACACCTCTCGCACGAGGCCCGCGCAGATGCAGCCCTGGCTGCGATGACGCATCAAGAGAAGATCGCTATCCTGAACGCCGATCCGATCGGCGTGCCCCGCCTCGGAATTCCGGGGATCAAGGAAACGGATGCGAGCCTGGGCGTCTCGAATATGGGGAGCATGCGAAAGGGGTTTGTGGCAACGGCTTTGCCGTCCTCCCTGCTTTTGGGCTCGTCATGGGACCCCTACCTGGCTTTCCGGGGCGGCGCGATGATCGGATCCGAAGCGCGCGCCAGCGGCTTCGGCATCCTCCTTGGACCCGGTGCAAACCTGATTCGCGATCCGCGCGCGGGGCGCAACTTCGAATATATAAGCGAAGATCCGCTACTGACGGCCGTGCTCGCTGGTCAATCGATCACGGGCATTCAGAGCAATAAGATCATTTCGACACTGAAGCATTTCGCTCTCAACAACCAGGAAACGGGCCGGGCGGTCTACTCCGTGAGCATGAGCAAACAGACCATGCGCGAAACCGAACTGCTCGCGTTTGAAATCGCGAACGAGATCGGAAAACCCGGTTCGGTCATGTGCTCCTATAATCGTGTTAACGGAATCTATGCCTGCGAAAACAAGTTCCTGCTTCTTGACGTTTTAAGACGCGATTGGGGGTATAAAGGCTTCGTCATGTCGGACTGGGGGGCGGTCCATTCGACCGAAGCACTGGTGAATGGCCTGGACCAGAAGTCGGGCGGTAATATCGATACCAAGTTGTTCTTCAGCAAGGAGCTGGAACCGAAACTGGCGGACGGCACGATCCCCTCTGCCGCGGTAGACACGGCAGTGCGCCGGATACTGCGTTCGCTCTTTGCCAGCGGGCTTGTGGATGCACCGCCGGCTCAAGCCGCCATCGACTATGATGCCCATGCGGATACGGCGCAGGCCGCCGCCGAAGGCGGCATGGTGCTCTTGCGGAACGAAGGAAATCTTCTGCCGCTCGCCGGCACCGCAAAGCGTATCGCCGTCATCGGTGGGCATGCCGACATCGGCGTTCTGGGCGGGGGTGGCTCGTCGCAGGTCACGCCAGTCGGAGGCTTTGCTCTACAAATCGTCCATAAAGGTCCGATCAAGCGCAGCTACGGTGGAACCGCGCCATTGGCGGCCTTGCGCAGCGCTTTTCCGGACGCGCAAGTGGACTATGCTGACGGCAAGGATGTCGCTGCCGCTGCCGAACTGGCGCGTGGGGCCGATGTAGCGATCCTGTTTGCTGAGAAATGGTCGAATGAATCGGATGACGATGCCGATATGTCGCTTGGCGAGGGCCAGGACGCGTTGATCGATGCAGTGGCTACCGCCAATCCCCGCAGCGTCGTCGTGCTCGAAACGGGTAATCCGGTTCTTATGCCATGGGCGCCGAAAGTGCCCGCCATTCTGGCGGCATGGTATCCCGGCCAACGGGGCGGGGCGGCAATCGCGGGAATACTCTCCGGCCGAGTCAACCCGTCCGGCCACCTTTCTGTGACCTGGCCCGCAGGGCTGGAGCAGCTACCTTTGCCTGTCCTGCCTGGTTCGAATGTACCACAGGCCAATGCGGAGGTTCGCCGGGCGTTCGGCTTTCAGGCAGATCGAATGCCGTTCGAGCTCCGATATCCAGAAGGCTCTGACATAGGCTATCGCTGGTTCGAGAAGACGGGCGCGAAGCCGCTTTATCCCTTTGGTTATGGGTTGAGCTATTCGGCATTCCGCTATGACAGATTGAAGGCGACAGGCGGACGCCAACTCAAAGTGACGTTTCGGGTGACAAATATAGGGGATCGTGATGGGGCCGACGTTCCGCAGGTCTATGTGTCGCCGCCGGGACGCACCAAGCGCCTGATCGGGTGGAGCAAGCCCCATCTGAAAGCCGGGGAATCGACGATGGTGACCGTCACGGCAGATCCCCGGTTGGTCGGCGAATTCGATCAGAAGTCGCAGAGATGGATCGTCCGTAAGGGACGATATGGGATAGAAGTTGCCCACGATACTGGAGACACAGCTCAGACCTCTCATGTCGCGATGAGCTATCGCGAAGTTCGTCCATAGCCGCTGTTGTCGATAGCTCTGGGACGGATCGAACTAGAAGCAGACGGGAGAGAGAAATAATGTGGACCCGACGAGACATCGTCAAAGCAGGCGCGGCATTGACGACAGCAACCGTCCTGAGTCGTCCGGCCTTCGGTCAAATGAACCGTGAGACGGTAACCGTCGATCTGCGACACGAAATCGGTCCGCTGGACCATATCTGGTCGCGCTGCGCCGGGTCTGACCGCGCCGCCATCACCTTGCGTGAGGATTGGCGCAAGGATCTCGACCGCTTCCACAAGGAGGCAGGGCTGGAACGCGTCCGCTTTCACGGCATCTTCGCCGATGAGCTTGGCGTGTGGAGCGCAGGCGCGAAGCCTAATTTCCAGAATGTCGACGCCGTCTATGACGGTATCCTCGCTCGCGGCGTCCAGCCTTTCGTGGAACTCAGCTTCATGCCGCGCAAGCTCGCCAGCGGGACGAAGAAGTTCGGCTTCTACGGCGCGAACATCACGCCGCCCACATCGCTTGCCGACTGGTCTGCCTTCATCACCACCTTCGTCCAGCATCTGGTGGACCGTTATGGTCGCGGCCAGGTGCGCCAATGGCATTTCGAGGTTTGGAACGAACCGGACCTGGTCTTCTTCTTCTCCGGAACGCAGGCCGATTATTTCCAGTTCTACAAAGCAACCGCTGCTGCCGTGAAGGCGGTCGATCCAGCCTTGAAGGTCGGCGGTCCATCGACGTCGGCTGCTCAATGGATCGAGCCTTTCCTTGCTTTTTGCGCGGAAAACGACTGTCCACTCGATTTTGTCAGCACGCATCTTTATGCGGGCGATGATCAAAAACATGTCTTTGGCCAGGATCGCGGGCTCAAGCAAAATCAGGTGATCCCGGCCGCAGTGCAGATGGTCCGCGGCCAGATAGACGCGACCTGCTACAAGGGCGCTGAGCGGTGGCTATCCGAGTGGTCGTCGGACAGCCCGGCGATGATTGCCCATATCGTCACCAACTGCCTGCCCTATTGTCATGCCATGTCGCAATGGACGATGAGCAATTGCTACGAGGAAGTCGCGGTACTCGACTTCATTCTGAAGGAAGGCGACAATGGCTGGGGCATGCT
>Ga0105248_10003573_pt1 | contig 17241 bp, 12 predicted proteins | sample KBSS34metaG_FD_81524 | JGI IMG/M metagenome (GOLD analysis project Ga0105248, IMG submission 81524) | Switchgrass rhizosphere microbial communities from Kellogg Biological Station, Michigan, USA - KBS S3-4 metaG | ecosystem: Host-associated > Plants > Roots > Rhizosphere > Soil | place... | reverse complement strand
GCGCTGAATAGCCATCAGTCCGATCAGTGAAGAAGATACGGCTATCGCCAGCCAGATACCATTGGCACCCATATGGCATGTGTCCGCCAGATAATAGGCCAATGGCAGACGCACGCAGGTGAGTCCGACAATGCCTATCCACATGGGCCACTTGGTATAGCCGGCTCCGGTAAGAGCGCCAAAGAGAATGATCCAGCAAGCCACCAGCGGTTCGGACATACCGACTATACGTAGATAGTCAGCCGTTTGAGCCAGTACCAGAGGATCGCTCGTCATCAGGGCGGCGATGGGCTGGGCAAAGATATACATAGCTGCTGCTGTTGGCACCTCAAGGGCCAGGCCGATAATGGCCGCCTGCCAGCCTGTGCGAACAGCCCGATCAGGTTTTTTAGCACCAAGATTTTGGCCCACAATCGTGCCTATCGAAGCACCAAGGGCGTGCAAAGGCAGAGTGCAGATCATTTCCTCCAGGCGGAAACCTATTGTCCATGCGGCCTGACAGGCCGTCGGATATTGTGTGATGGCGAAAATCTTGAACATAATGAAGTTGCCGATAACCCAGGCCAGGTCCTGTATGCAGGTCGGGATGCCGACTTTGAGTATGCGCCAGATCCATTCACGGCTGCGCTCGGAGAACATCTCTTTGATCGAATTACCGATCACCAGAGATTGTTTCAGGTCGGAGCCGCGCAAGAGATAGATATTGAGGCCCACGCCGACGCAGCCGGCTACCACCCAGGAGAGGGCGATACCTTCTATGCCCATATGGGTGGGGCCGAGACAGAGTCCGAAGTTAAGGCTGATTATTAGAGTGGCCATAGCCAGCCAGATAAGCATCGGTGCGCGCGAATTGCCTATTGCTCTAAACATGGAGTGGCAGGTCCAGACCATAGTGAAGGGCAATTGCGAAAGCATATCGACTTTGAGAAAGCGCCAGCCCAGCTCCTGCACGGAGGGCGAAGTCCCGGTCAGTGCAAGCAGGGGTTTGGCCATAAGCAGACCCAGAATGGTGGAGATTATGCCGAACATAAAAGCAAATATTAGTGACTGGCGGCCGGCTTCGTAGGCCGACTCATAGTCCCTGGCACCCCAGAAGCGGCTGATCAGAGCCATCGTACCCGAGGACAGGGCGATGGTCATAAGTACCATAAGAAACCAGACCTGGTTGCAGATGCCTATAGCGGCCTGCGTCTCGGAGCCTAATTTACCGGCTACATAAACATCCGAAAAACTCGCGGCGGAGATGATCAGCATTTGAACCAGCATGGGCCAGCTCATGTGGTAGATTGCAGCCAGCGTTGAACCGCCGACGATTAACTCGTCCAGCGATTTCGCCTTGAGCTCTCCTTGATCCAATGCCGACGCCACTTTCCTGCACCTTGCGAGTTTGTCCTTTTCTTTGCGTTCGATTTGAACTGAATAGGGGAACTTACTAGACTATATGTTCTGCGCGATTTGGCATAGGGTTAATTACGAAGTTTGACGTATCAAAATATAGCTTTCCGTCCGGCGGCCGCAGAAGAATTGCGGTTGGCCGCCCTCAGGCAGCTTACACTTGAGGAGCCGGTCAGTCGTCTGGCCCGCTTGAAAAAAACTGTTCAGCGTCAGCTGGCAAAAGTTGATCGCGACAAATTAAAAGCACTGTCTGTATACGAATTGGCTCATTTACATGGGCGGATTTTTTTTGCGAAACCATTCTTAGAAAAGCACTTGTTGGCCGGGCTGCTTTTTTCGCTGGCCCTGACCCTGGATGATTTTCGTCTTTATTCCTCTACTGCCTTTAGTGCCCTGGTTTCGCCCGACGATGAACTTACCGCCTGCGGAGGTAGCATTTTTGACGACGCCAGTATTGGCAGCGATAAGAGCCTGGCCAATTTACTGATGCAGATGGGCGAAAAGATAAGCTTGCATTTAGGCCTCGGTAGCGAGCGCAGAATCTGGCTGCAAATAAGCCTTCTGGCCACCATCGATTGGCTCGGTGCTGCCGTTATTGATGATGCCGAGCTTGTCGCCGCACTTGATAGTCAGACCTCGGCTCTGCAAGGTAAAAGCTCTGAACTCAGTGACCTGGAGGCTATGGAGCTAAATTCTATTTGCGGCGGCGATTGCAAAGAAATTTTGCTGGCCGGACAAAAAATTGCGCTCCTGGTCAAGGAGAAACTGAGGCCATCACTGGTGGTGCTGGTTGAAGGCCAATCTGAGCTGATTGTATTACCGCATTTTGCCAGACTGAGCGGCAAACCGCTGGAAAAAATGGGCGCCTTCGTCATCGCCAGTGGTGGCGCGCAGCAAGTTGTGCGCCGCTACTTGACCTTAAAAGACGTTTTAAATATCCCCATAGTATGTGTCTTCGACGGCGATGCCGAGGACACTTCAAGCATTTTGGAAGAGACCATGCGAGACTGTGACGGTCTGGTTCGTCTTGAAGCCAGGGAACTTGAAGACTGTTATTCTTATGAGCAGCTTCTGCAGATTCTCAATCGCCAGCTTTTGCTAAGTGGACAGACTCTCTCGTCAATGACGTTTGATATTCCCCGGCTGGGGCCGCGCAAGCAAGCTTTGCGAAAACTCTTTCGCGAGCGTGGTCTGGGGGATTTCGATAAAATCGCTTTTGCTAAAAGCACCGTCGATCTGGCCCGGACTGGTGAGGACGTGCCCCAGGAAATGATCAAAGTAATAGACTTTGTCGAGGCCACGCGAGCTCGCTATCATGGCTAAAAAGAAAACTATGATCGTCACCGTAACTTCAACCTTGCTCTGGGTCTTGAGCATAGTTCTGGCCTTTGTCATCAAGTCCGACAGCCCAATTTTCTTTGTCCCCGACGCTCTTTTGCTGCTGGGATTTTTTCCCTTGCTTCTTCTCTGGCGTCAGGGCTGGCTGACATTTCTTTTCGGCCTGTTCAATACATTGATAGGATTTTTCTTGCTTATACTAAAGTATCTTCCCGACGATAAATTTGTCGGATCGATGCAGACAATGCGCGATCATCTGCTGACGATGCACAGCTGTTGGACCTGGATTGCTCTGGGCCTGGTGGCCCTGGTCTGGGGCGCTATAAGCCTGGCTACCAGCCTTGTGCGCTGGCTAATAAGACTGAGAAAGCAGAGGCAATCCCAGGACGGATAACTCGAATGAGAGGCTTTAGAGCTCTTCGTTGTCTTTCTTTTTCTTGTGGGCGATAGGTTCTACATCCAGGCCGTTGCCCTGGGATGGGTGTCTGCCTATTGTCACCTTGACCGAACCATCTTCGGGAATAAGCACGCGTTCGAGATATTTTCTTTCCTTCTCAAAGCGCTTCGGCACAGTCCCCGTCAGCTTGTAGAGGTGGTTGTAGCCCTGCTGACCCTGATCGGCAAATTCAGCACTCTTGGCGATGAAAAGCCATTGTTTGGTGACGAAATTGAAGAGCTTTGGATCGCGATCTTTTTGCTTCATCAATTTTTTCTCAAGCGCTTCGCCGTAGAGAATGCGGCCATCCATATCGCGCGGCGAAAGCTCAACCGAGCGCTGTAATACCATGATGGCGCGGTCGATTTTGCCCATCTTCAAGGACTGCTCTCCTTCAATACGCAACGCGTTTGCAGAGGGCACGCCCAGTTCTAAAAATTGATCGGAGGTGACGACGCCATGAACGTCTCGGCCGATATTGCTGGTGTCGACTAAATAGTCGTCGTAGGCAATAGCTGGGGCGAAGGCAATCATCGCTAGAGTGATCGCAGCCGGGGCAATCTTGGCGATTGTTTTACTGGCTCTGGCGTAAGACATGTAAGTCGTTCTCCTGTTACTCTCAACCATTATTTGGCCACCTTGGAGGCTGTTTGCGCCTTCAAGTCGGACACTGCTTTATTGATATCGGGGGCGCCGTAGACACTGTTGCCTGCCACCACCACCGATGCTCCGCTCTGGGCCACAAGTTTGGCGGTAGCGGCGGTAATGCCGCCGTCGACTGAAATTTTGCATTGTGTATTGCCTGCGTCGTCGAGCATCTTGCGTAGACGCTCGATTTTGGGCAGCACTTCGGCGATGAATTTCTGGCCGCCGAAACCAGGGTTTACCGACATGACCAGAACCAGGTCCAGGTCATTGAGGACGTATCTCAAGGTATCTTCGGATGTGGCAGGATTGAGCGCCACGCCGGCTTTTTTACCCAGTGAGCGGATGTGAGCCAGCGTCCTTTGTAGATGCGTGCAGGCTTCTTGATGCACCGTAATGTAATCGGCGCCCGCTTCGGCAAAATCGTTCAGATACTTATCCGGATCGCTAATCATCAGATGCACATCCAGTGGCAGGTGGGTGCAGCCTCTGAGACTTTTGACTACCGGCGCGCCGATCGTCAAATTGGGCACGAAGTGACCGTCCATTACATCAACATGAATCCAATCGGCATGAGCGCCTTCGGCCCGGCGAACTTCTTCCCCGAGGCGTGAAAAATCAGCGGACAGTATGGACGGAGCGACTAAAAGGGACATGGCACATCATCTTGACAGTAGGTTAATGATGACAACGCCCGCGCTGATGGTCAAGTGCACTTGGGCAACAATTCGGCTCGATTGGCCCATCTTATGTGAAACTTCTTTCACGAGTGTACTGCAAAGCCTCATTGAAGCACTGCTTTGGACATATCGTTGATGTCAAGCGGCAACACTTCTTTCTTCCTAATAAGATGCTAATTAGCCGGCCTCGTCGAGCGGTCCGGGCCTGCGCGTAGTAAGCTCTAATCTACAAAATACCTGGGTAAAGCTGGCGCTAGTGCCGGTTCTCTTTGGAAATTCCCCGACCTCATAAAGATTTTTTGCTTAACAAAATGCTCAACCACAAACTGACCGGTGACCAGCTCGAGTACCAAAAACTAGCCCGCGATTTTGCCGAACGTGAACTCATTCCCGCTGCTCATAAATTTGATGCCAGCTGTGAGTTTCCCCAGGAAATTCTGGCTCAATTTTTTGAAAGCGGTTTACTCAATACGCAAGTTCCTGAGACTCTGGGCGGATTAGGGCTCAGCACTTTTGACGGGGCGATAATCGCCGAAGAATTGGCCGCCGCTGATTGCGGTATTGCAGGCAGTGCCGAGGCCTCGACTTTTGCGCAACAGTTTTTGATAGACCACGGCACTAAAGAGCAGCACGAGGAGTTTCTCGTGCCTTTGTTGGACCAGCCATCCCTGGCCGGATTCGCCGCTATTGGTGGAGTCAAGTCCAGTCGTGTCTTTTTTCGCAAAGAGGGCGATGAGTATATTTTGAGCGGTCGCCATGGCGCCATTATCAATGGTGGCGTCGCCAACTGGTATATCGTGCGCGCTCAAGAAGATCGCCGTGAAATGGAAGGCCGCGCCAAGGGCGGTGCTCCGGGAGCCAAAGAGAGTTTTAGTTATTTCATTATCAAGGCCGATGACGAAGGCTTGATCTTCGGTGATCGCGTCCACCTGCTGGGCCGCAAGTCCATGGTTATTGCCTCCGCTCGTTTCGAGGAAATCCTCTTGCCCCAGACCAGCCTTTTAGGTGAAATTGGTCAGGGAGCCGAAATTCATACGCGCGTATTGACCAAGACTTATCCTCTAGTCGCCGCGGGGATGGTAGGAGTGGCGAGAGCGGCACTGGAGCACGCCATCAAATATGCCAAGGAGCGCACGACATTTGGCGTCAATATTGGAAGCCATCAGGCTGTAGGATTTATGCTTGCCGACATGGCGAAAGATATCGAAGCTGCCCGGCTGCTGGTCTATCAGGCCTGTCAGCTGGCCGATCAGGGTCACTTCTCCACTACCGAAGCTATCTGTGCCAAAGCCTTCGCCCAGGATATGGTGCTCCGCACCACCTGTGATGCAGTGCAAATTTTTGGTGGATATGGATTTTCGCGTGAGTATCCTGTGGAAAAATTGATGCGCGACGCTAAGGTTTATCAACTATTTGAAAATACCAGCGAGAGTTTGAAAGTTGATCTGGGCCGCGAATTGGTGATGTCGGTCTAGTCTGTATCGGGATTTGATAATGCCGCAAAGTCTTAAAAAAGGCCAGATCCTGATGGTCAAAGTGCCGCCTTTTTTTGATCAGGAATATTTTTACGAAGTCGTCGGAGCCGGTGGCAAACTGATCCGTGTGGCGCTATACAAGTCTCCTAAAGTGAAAAAGCACTGGACCCTGGAAGAGTACGCCCTGTTATGCGAGCATGGCATGGTTCGTCCAGCCACCGCTGCCGATATGGAGCGTTTGCAGGCGCAGCATAAGTCTCTGGATGCGGCTGAAACCGATCTCGCATTTGCGGATGAGAATGAGGCAGAGGATATTTAGCTAAGGTCTAATTTTTAGCCGTGATCTAGTTTTTTGCCAGAGCGATTTTTGCCCTTACTACGTTTTTTGTTGCTGGAAGAATCGCCTTCCGAAACTTTCTTCTCGTTTTTGATTGACTTCTTTGGCGATCCGAAATCTTTGATGCCGATAGCTGAGAGAATCTGTTCAAGCGGCGCTATGATGCGATCTTTTCGTGAGATCAAGCCACCGTCGAGACTGAGCTTAATGGCACAGAAAAAGAGACAGATGCCGACCGTGATTGACATAGCATTGAGTGAAAACCAACGCATAGTCCTGTCGACATTGGTCGAGCGTTTGGAGCGACGGAAACGAGCCACGGTCATCAGGTCGTCAAGGCGCCTGGTGACGTCGGCCGGTCTTATGCCCGAGCGCATACCACTGCCGACCTTGCCGGTATCAGGACCGGCTATTGGTCGCCCACATACTACACAGAACTTGATTCCGTAGTTGAGTTTTGCACCGCAGTAGGGACAGGAACCTGACATTACTTTTGCGGGCTCACTTTATATTGTGGTGAGTGTTGAAAATCCATTTAATCAGCCCGGCCTGGGGGTACCAATCTCAATCCTGTCAAACCCTGATTTTATCAGGTCGACTGGCCACCACCCTCAGTGGCGCAATATCGATCTACCATCTCGGAGATGGAAGTTCTGTCGTGGGCAAGGGTCTCCTGTTTGCCCGTGAGTTCAACAATTCGGTTTTTCAACTCTTCGATTTGTTGTTGAATGATTTTTATTTCTTCAGTAATTTCCGACTCAGTCAAATTGAGTGCATCAGATAATGTACCGAACGCTCTTTCAAGCTCGCTAACCGCCATGCGAGATACCTTTCTCCAGCTAGGGAAGGAACACAGATTTATTCTACCCGCTTACCAAGTTGATTCTTCACGTCAAATTCCAGACCCTTGCAGAAAGACATCAACCGGGTCGGCTGCGTCATTTTTGCCTTTGAGAGTCGGATAATCTTGACCTGAAGCCCCAACATCGATGATTTGCTTGTCGTCGCGCAATTTTTGCCTGAGCCGCGTCAGCTCAGCCTCTACAGCCTCTACGTGCTCTTTCAGGCTTTTTATCGCCTGCAACTCCAGATCCGGTGCTTCCTCGACAGGGCAAGGCTTTTCGACTTTCTGGCCGTCCTGGTAGATAACCCGGCCCGGCACCCCTACAACTACGGAATTAGGTGGCACATCTTTTAAAACAATGGAGCCGGAGGCGACGCGGACATTTTCTCCAACGACAATGTTGCCCTGAATTTCGGCTCCGCTGCCCACAATGACGCCTTTGCCCAGGGTCGGGTGACGTTTCGTATCCCGAGACATGGCCCCCTGGCGGGCCGCGGCGCCGGCGCCCAGGGTCACTCCCTGGTAAATGACAACGTCGTCTCCGACAATTGCCGTTTCGCCAATCACCACTCCCATACCGTGGTCTATAAATACGCGCCGGCCGATAGTGGCTCCCGGGTGGATTTCTATGCCTGTGAAGACTCTGCCCAGGTGGGAAATAAAGCGCGCCGGAGTGCGGATATTGCGGCGCCAGAGGGCATTAGCAAATTTATGGAAAAAGAGCGCGTGGAAGCCCGGATAGCAAAGAATGACCTCCAGCTTGCTGCGAGCTGCAGGATCTTTCTCCAAAATGTTGCTCAAACTTTCGCGAAGATACATATTTTGTAGTTGGGATGCCACTTTTGACTGGCTAAGCATACCCTGAAGGCTGAGGGTGGAGGGGCGCTTAAGCCTCTTGACAACGGGCTTTGCGGTAATTACGAAGTTTGATCCTGGCTGCCGGCTGGGTATAGAAGGGATGGATTGAGCCGAAGAATTTCTTCTTAATACTTAGTCTAGTGGGAATTCCCCCACTAATTTTGCTCAAAATTCCCGTTTTTGCGGGGCTTACGCTTCTTAAAAGATGAGAATTTTGTCAAAATACTTGGCAACCCGTATAGACCCAGGAGCGTTGGAACAGACAGGATAGCCGTCCGGTAGAAAACAACAGGCAATGACAGACTCACCGCACCAACCAGCAGCTAAGGGATCGGAGGTAAAGCCTTCGGACGATAAGCTCGCGGCCATGTTGGCCGAAGCTAATCACCTCACTGCGCCTATAAGTGCCACTGGGGCCACCAAAGGCATTGGTACTTCCAAAGAAGTCGACCACAGAACCGCCGCCGAAGGTGCTCTAGACGGCGTCAAGGCCGTGGGCAATTCCACCCTCGTCGGTACAGTCAGTTTATTGGGCGGTCAGGCCAAGTCAAACCAAGCTATATTGAATGATGCTGCGCACAATGCCGGCACAAATCGTAGTTCAAACCTATTTAGTGCAGTTGCCGGGACTATCGGCAACATTGTTATGCATCCGCAGGAAACCGTCAGCGGCATAAGTACTGCTGTAAAAGGAATTGCGGACAATGCCCTCCATGGTACGGCCGGTGAAAAAGGTCAGGCCTGGGGTGAAGCCCTCACAACCGTAGCCTTGATCGCCGCGCCTAACGCCGGCCGTCTGGCAAAATTGGGCACCGAAGGCAAGGCCCTTGGTGTAGCTCAGACCGGTCTGGAAGAAGCCAATCTGGCAAGATTAAATGTCGCAGGATACCGTGAGGCTACCACCGTTGCCCGCACCGCCGCCCAGACTACGGTGGAGGATCTGGCCGCTGCTAGAGCTGCCAAAACTGTCAGTACCACCACCCGTACAGCTGAAGCCGTGGAAGCTACAGCCCCTGTCGCCACTACCGGCACATCGGCCATCGCTCCAAAATTCACTCTGCCCAAAATCGAACCGGCCATTAAACCAAATACCTTTCTCTCCAACCTCACCGGTGGGGTCAAAGAAACATATAGATATTTAGGTAGCGATGCCGTTGCCGGCGAATCGACCATCAACCGTTTCACTACATTAAAAGCAGAAACTCCAACTCTTAAGCTCTCCACCCGTGTTGACGGACTTGTTAGCGGCGAGGGTGCTCCCGGCATGTTCCATCCGGGAGAGCGTTACTCGCCTTCTATAAAGATGCCTCGGCCTGCAGGTACTGCTGAAGTAGTTGCCACCGACGCGACAGCAGGTAGGCAGATTGTTAAGCCTAACCTCAACGCCTCGGGCGTTGTCGAAGAGCAGACCGTCGGTCGCACTGTCGTAGAGTCAAAACCGGGACAACTCGCACCTGAGACGAACGTGCCTAAGGTTCATAGTGCGCCCGAAATCAACGTGCCTAAAGGTCAGGCTGTTCTGGAAACACCGGGCGGCAAAGTGCTGCGCGACCCGGCCGGCACGCCTGTCGAAAATATCACCGGTCGCGGACCGGATGGCGTCGTCAAAACTCCCGAGCGCATCGGTAATGCTCCCGAGCGTGTTCTTAATACTCCCGAGCGCATCGTCAATGCTCCCGAAAAAGCCATTGTCCCGACCACGGCCACAACTGAAGCTCCGGCGATTGTTGCCGGCAAGGCCGAAACTCATATAGAAGGATTGACTCGCATAGTCAGCGAGAAGGGCATTAATCTACCGCCGCAAGTAACGCAGAGTCTCGAAGAACTCTCAACCCAGCTTAAGACCGTCGCCAGAAGCGGCGAAACTGCTGTGCCCACTGCCACCAGAGAAGCGATCGCTAGAAACATGGCGACCATCGAAGAAGCCGTCGTTGCCTCGGGCACCGATTCCGGGCTGGCCGCCAAATTCCAGGAGCTCAAGACAACTGTCAGAGAACTGACCCCCGCTGTGGAAGCGACGGTCACTTCGACTCCCGCCACCGTTGCCCTCAAGGCCGAATCGCATATAGAAGGATTCACTCGTCTGACCGAAGAGCAGGGTGTGAACCTCACTCCCCAGGCTAAGCAAAGCTTGACTGACCTGACGGCCGACATGAAGACCATCGCCCAGAGTGGCGAAAGTGTTGTGCCGACAGCAACCAGAGAAGCGATCAGCAGAAATATTGCCACCATCGAAGAGTCTGTCGTAGCCTCCGGTGACGCTGGTGCAGCCGCCAAACTGAACGAGCTGAAAGCGACCGTTAGAGAATTTACTCCGCCGAGCGGAAGTGTCGCCACCACCGCAGTACCTGTGACTGAAGTTGCCGTAGCACCGGCTGTCTCCGCCGCCAAAGCCGGACAATCGGTGGACGCCATTGCTTCCCTGACCGGCGAAGGTCGCGTTGTCCTCAGTCAGGAAGCGGAACAAAGTCTGCAGGCACTGAATACGCAATTGAAAACTATCGCCACCAGCGGTTCTGAAGGTACAGTTTCGCTGGCCGTCAGAAATGAAATGGCCGAAAATGTTGCCACTCTTGAGCGCTCCCTGGCCAAAACCGGAGCTGATCCAATAGTCGCAAGACAGTTGACCGAGCTCAAAACCGCTATCAATGAAATGGCTCCATCTCGAGTTGCACCAATCACTCCGGTTACTGAAGCTCCAGTGGTGCTGGCTACCAGGGCCGCCGAAAATGTCGAAGCTCTAACACAGACAGTCAGCACCAAGGGGCTAAACCTCGGTACTGAGGCCGAACAGAGCCTGGCCAACATCAACACTCAACTTAAGGTCGTAGCTGAAGGCGGCGCACCGCTGACCGTTGAAGCTTCTACTCAACTGACCCAGGATATTGCCAATGTAGAACGAGCGGTTATCCGCTCCGGCGGTGCCGATGCTACAGTCACCACTGCCGTTAACGATCTCAAAACAACCGTCAATGATTTGACCAGGGCCACTGTTGAGCGCGAACAAATGGCCGCGGTGCGCAGCAATATGACCACGCTGGAAGCCAATGGCAGTCAGCTTTCTACCAATGTGCAAAAACTGGTCAAGGAAGTTGCCGAAGCTCCCGCTGCTACCGCCGCCGATCAGAGATTGACTTCAACTATTTCCAACAAACTGGAAGCAATCGAACAAAAACTTACGAATGGTGCTCTTACTGAGACGCCAATCACTACAACCAGCGAAATTCAGACGCTCGTCCGCGACCTGGAAAGACCTGAATACAGCCGCTTTTTCGCCGAGAATCCCAATGCCGCTCGGGCACTGGAAGAAGTCAAAGCATCTACTTCAGTAGTGGTTAACACCTCGACCAAGGTAGAAACCGCTCAGTTGGGCATTGCCAAAATTAGAGACGCCGAAGCCTTCCAGGCCGGTGTTGACGGTCTGGCCACAACCACTAGAGAATTGCGCACCGCATCTGGTACAACAGCCGGCGCCGCGACTGCCGCCGAAGTCTCCGAACCTGTTGCCACAGCTCTGAAAAATATCGAAAGCGATCTGGCCACCATCAAGACTGGTGCCAATCCTGAATCTGTAATGCGTAATGTACAGGCTAACATCGAGCAAATTGAAAGTGCCGGTGCCACCAACATTGCCAAAGAATTGAAACAGGGTCTGGGTGAACTGGAAAATACCAGCACTGTCATGGACCGCACCCGCCGTATCGAATCGGCTGTGAGCACCATTCAAACAGAAAGTGCAGTGCTCGAAACTCGTACAGGCAATCTCTCCAAAGCATTCGCTGATGAGGCCGTTACCGCTCCCTCGACTACCGCTGCCGTACCAGTTAATGCTCAGGTTTCTGAGCAATTGCAGTTCATCAGCCGTCAGTCGAAGTTGATTGATGCCGGTGAAGCCGGCACTACAGCCGTCACCAGAATCAAAGAAGCATTTACAAAGATAGAAGATCTGACCGCCGGAGAAACACTTACCGCTCAGCAGTCGGCTGCCCTGAGAGAAATCAAAGCTTCAATCAATACTATCGATCAAGCTTCTGTTGAAGCTACCGGACTGCGCCGCTTCGAAACCAACACCGCCAGAATAGGCGAGCAAGCCGGTCGCGTTGAAACAATAACCGGTCGCATCGCCCAGTCGGAAGTAATGACCAGTCAGGTTGCCGTTGATGCTCAGCTTGAACAAAAGCTGGCCAATATCAACAGTGCCGCCCGCGAAGTCACTACTGCTAAGACTCTCGACGAGCAGATAACCGCTCTCAACAAATTAACAACTGCTGTTTCCGAGCCGGAATTGCAGACGGTTCTGGGCCGCACCAAAACTGGCGCTCGGGCCTTTGAAGAATTGCAGGCCACATCGGCTGAATTGCATGAGTCGGTCAGTTACCGTGCTCTTGAACGTTATAAAATTGTCGCCGAAGCTGAGGCCGAAAATGCTGCCACCGCGGCTCGCGCCCTGGAATCGCGCATCAAAAACGATGTCGCCCTCTCCAGTTCGCCCAGTCTGCAAACAGCAGCCACTGATTATCGCACCGCCGCTGAAGCTTATGCCAAGGCACCGGATAAGACCGTTGCCGCAGCTCAAATGCAGCAAAAATTGGAAGTGCTGCAAACCGAACTTAAGGCCACCACCGTCTCGCCTGCCATCACTCAGGGCGACGAGATCGCCAACCTGACCAGAGCGCATAACAGTCTCACCGGATCTGTTGCCGACGGCGAACTGATGACCCGTCGCCTTATTGACCGCCGTCTACCGGTTGTCGAAAGTGGATTCGATCAAATTGGTGCGGTCGGAAGTTCTGTTGTACAGCGCGAAATCATGAAGGATCTGACTCATCAGCTTCAAAACATGCGTTATCTGGAAGCTCGCTCTGGAGCTGGTGCCGAAGCACTGGAAAATGCTCAGATGCAGTTGACCAAAGCTCAGAACGATCTGGAAGTTGCTACTTACCGCAGAAATCTCGTCAAGTTGGCTGCCTCCGGCGACCAGGCCGCGACCGACAGACTGCTCATTTCCGGTCTCACTTCAGACGGTTATCGAGCCAGCGCTATGGCTTCCGGCTCGGGTCCTGCAGCTCGTTTGATCGAAGACTTCGTCAAGAATCGCACCAGTCTCTACAGCCTATTCAATAAAGGTGAATATACTGTCGGCAAATTGGCCGCCTACGATCCTCTCTTCATCAACAACTCCGGCTTGCTGTCGGCGCGCGTGATCAGAAATACCAGCTACACAATCATGGGCGCTGGTGGTGTGGCAATTGGTGTCGGCGGTTATCTCAACGCTAGAGACAGAGCTGCTGCAGCTGCTGATAGCTCTTCAGTTGGCAGACCTTCAGTTGACAGAGCTGCTGCAGATAGTGCAACTACTCCTGTTAAGGCGGACGCTGCCGTAACTACTGCTTCCAGCGAATCTGGCCAAAACGCTGCTACTCTGCAAAATGCGTCTCTCCAAAATGTTTCAGGCGATGCCGCCGCCAATCGTGTGGTTGGACGCTCGGCCTCCGAGCCGCAAGGATTCACACCCAACGGTCAGACAGTTGCCAGAAGAGCTTATACTCAGGAAACCCAGGCGCTGCCTCGTAACGCTGCTGCTCTTAATGGCGCCAATTTCAGCGCCATGAGCGACGCCGCCAACGAAGCTTCACTGGGCATAATGGCACAACCTACCGTTTCTGTTGGGCAGTATGTACTGAGCACGGCAGATCCCAGCTTCTACAACAAAGCTTATGCAGTCAGCTATTCGGGCAATCCATTTGGGGCCAGAAAAGGTTCTGATCCGGCCCCCGAACCCGAAGCGAAAGCACCTTTCATGATGGCTCAGACATTCAAGATCAAGAGTGGTCCCAGCAAGATGGATCCGCTCGTTGACCTCAATCGTCCCGGTTCGACTCAGTTTCCCAAAGCTCCGTACGCCATGGCCAATCCGATGGCTCTGGGTCTGGGCACCAGGCGCGATGTCATAGGTGGTCGTGCCGCCGGCGGCAATTTTGTCGGTTCGGGTTCGACGACTACGGCCTCTAGAACCGGCGATGCCAGCATGCAATTGGCCAGCTTCAGTGAAGTTGACGCCGAAGAAGGTGGCACCGGGGCCGGTGTCAACCATCTCAAGAATGTTGAGCGCACCGAAGCTTCCGGTCTTGATTCCAACGCTGCCCACTCCGGCGGTGCCGCCGTCAATGCTAAGGCCAGCAACATAGTTAACCACGACGATGATGACGAAGGACCGGACCCTGCAGGTACTGGTACTAGTGTCACAGCTAAGGGACCTGTTGCAGGCGGTGGCGATCACGATCAATCGCCCGCGGCCGGCGGCGCGACTACTTCTAACACTGCACCCCTCAGCAGAAGCGGTGTCGGAGTGCCCCCGCGCAAACGCGCTGACAAAGGCGCTATCTCGGCCTGAAGATTCTAGCCTTTTCAGGCGACGTATTTTTTCATAATCAAAACTGTATTGTGGCCGCCGAAGCCCAGTGCTTCCGCCATGGCATAGTCGACTTTCATGTCGCGTGATTTATTCGGTACATAGTCGAGATCGCACTTTGGATCCGGCGAATTGTAGTTAATCGTCGGATGTACTTTTTGATCACGTATGCTGAGAACACAGGCCGCCGCTCCTATAGGACCGGCTCCGCCGAGCAAATGTCCGACCATTGATTTGGAACTGGAGACCGCTAACTTGTAAGCATGATCGCCAAACACAGTCTTAATAGCCATGGTCTCGCGCTCGTCATTGAGAGGCGTGGAGGTGCCATGAGCGTTTATATAGTCTATGTCGCTGGGCTCAATGGCGGCGTCCCTGAGGGCCTCTCTCATAGCTTGGGCCGCACCGGCCCCCGTCTCGTGCGGGGCGACGATATGGGTGGCGTCGCAGCTGGCGCCTGCTCCAGCTACTTCGGCATAAATTTTTGCACCGCGTTTTAAAGCGTGTTCAAGCTCTTCGAAGATCATCAGGACGCAGCCTTCTCCCAGGACAAAACCATCTCGGTCCACCGAGAATGGCCGACTGGCTCCCTTGGGGTCGTTATTGCGTTTGGACAGGGCCATCATATTGCCAAAAGATGCAAATGAAAATGGATTGACGGTGGCTTCTGTGCCGCCGGTAATCATTACATCGGCGCGATTGTCGCGGATGTACATGAAGGAGTCAAACAAGCTATCCAGGCCACTTGCGCAAGCTGTCGCATCGCTTTTGGCTCGACCCTTGGCACCATATTCGATGGCAACCTGACCGGAGGGAGCATTGGGCATGAGTTTGATTATTGATCTCAGACCTAGTTTGCGCGGCCCGCCCTCTACAAGTTTTATGTGATCAGCTGTGGTTGTGATCAACCCACCCACACCCGTGCCTATGAAGGTGCCGACACGTTCAGCGTTTTCGTCGGTGATTTTGAGATTAGAGTCTTCGATAGCCATCTTGGCCGCAGCCATGGCAAACAATGTGCATCTGTCCATTTCTTTGAGGAAGCCGCCGACTTTTCTTTTGTCCGAAAAGAAATTTTCGATATTGAAATTTTTCACTTCAGCGGCAATTTTTGTTTCCAGGCCGTATTGCGCCGGGTCAAATTGGGTGATGTAATCAACCCCGGATTCTCCTGCCAGAAGCGCTTTCCAGAACTCCTCGTGTCCAATGCCTACCGGGCTGACGACGCCGAGGCCGGTTATTACAACTCTTCTAACAGCCATTTGAATTCTCTTTTCACCTGAACCTATCGAGCAAAATTCATTTTAACGCTTTAGACAGAATGTCTTGGGTAATTGTGACCGTCGGTGTTAAGGAATTAGCATCTTGGCAGCTTTTTGACTCTAATAGTCTCTGCCGGATTGCTAATAGTCTCCACCGGAGATGGTTCCGTAGTACTGGTCGAAATCGCCCTCATCCTCGTAGACATAAAGGTCCTGGGCCTGATCGGAGGCACTGTTGGCGTCAAAGATGCAATTTGTTTGGCTCTCTTCGCCTGCAGCGGTGGTGAGTTCGACTTCAAAAAGTTCGCCGTCCTCGCCTTCGAAATGATTGCTGCCGCCTTCTATCGCATAATCGTTTTGCAGGTCCAAGTATGCTGCGTAGGTTTCTTCCGCCTGATGATCGCCGGATTTGAAAAACAATTCCTTAGGATCGCGGTGCAGGCCGAAGCGTTGGCTACCCGGTTCGACATAGCCGTGGTCAGGTGTCCAGATGATGGATGGTTTGCCTGTCTGATGCGGATTGTTGAATAATTGCAGCTGCTGGTCAGCATCGTTCTGTCTATACATGTCCGGCCTGGACTTGTCCTGCGGCTGAGCATATTGAGCGCGAGCTTTGCGCTGTAGTGAGCGCACTGTTTTTTCATGCAGTTGCACATTCTGTTTGAAGGCAGAGTCGAGCGAGAGGCCTATTTCTTTATACTCAGGCTCAAATTTTCCGACCAGCTGCCAAAAAAGTTTATTGTGCGAGGCCTCAAGCACGTGAGCCAGTTCATGCAGTACTAGATATCTTCTGCCTCTCTCCGGGACATTTTCGATGGCGAAACGGGAGAAGGTGATAATGCGTGTTTTGAGATTTATTTGGGCCAGACGAGAATATTTTGCGCTACCTATTCGTATGCCCGATATAGGTACGCGAAAGGATGCATCGTTTATGCGTGTGACGTATGATTGCATAAACGATTTGTATAATTTTGCCGTTTCTTTGCTAAGCGATCCGTCCTCTTCGATCATGTTGCCGGAGTAGGCGCCAGAATAGGCTCCCTGACTGGTTTTACCAGATCTGGAGCTATTGGTTTTGGCTTCGTTCGAGCGCTCGGTGGAAGACAATGTTTGCTTAGCTAAAGTATCAAAGGGCTGACAACATGCTAGCTTAAGGGGTTTACTTGTAGAAGGCAACAAGCCAAACTAATAAATAAAGGTTGACTCGGGTGTGACGTGGCAAATACGCTGAAAAAATTGACGCTCATCACCGGCGGTGCGCGTTCGGGTAAATCGCAGTTGGCCGAAAAGCTGGCCCGTGCAGCCCACTTGCCCGTTGTTTACTTGGCAACTATGGGGCGAATTGACGGCGACAGTGAGCTAGATTCGCGCATCACCTCGCATATTTCGCGCAGGCCCAAGGAGTGGACCACTATAGAAGAGCCGTTGATGGTTACTAGAGTGGTGGAAGAGCTTTCTCCCCCGGCGGTGGTCTCAATTAAGTCCAAATCTTTCGAGAGCAAATTTAAAGCCATTTGCCTGATCGATTGTCTCTCTCTCTTTGTGTCAAATTTACTGCT
>Ga0105248_10003572_pt1 | contig 17245 bp, 23 predicted proteins | sample KBSS34metaG_FD_81524 | JGI IMG/M metagenome (GOLD analysis project Ga0105248, IMG submission 81524) | Switchgrass rhizosphere microbial communities from Kellogg Biological Station, Michigan, USA - KBS S3-4 metaG | ecosystem: Host-associated > Plants > Roots > Rhizosphere > Soil | place... | reverse complement strand
GGAACACCACCAACTGGACGTACCATCACTTCATCGAGAGCAGGCGCTTGCTGATCAGCGGGAGGGTCCCGTATTTGTCGTTGACCATTTCTCTAAGGATTACGGAGGTGGCCGGGGTCATCGCGAGATCATGGGCACCCACGTCGAGCTGACAATTCCGTTCAGTGGCGACGCTCGTATGTTTCAAGTGCGTCCGACCACGTTTGACACTGGTCCACCTCGAGCGGCGCTCTCTAACGGTTGCCTGATCATTCGTGTTGTGGGGCGGGAAATGACGACCGAAGGTGTGCAGAAGGAGCTTGATGGCATGCTCGATAGGGTGGAGCTCTCTATGACCACAATTGGCGATGCGGGCTTCAGGGTATCACGCCAGTTTGGCTAGCTCTTTGTCGAGCTCGCGTGACTTAGAGCACCTATGTCACTACCGACGACGCCAGAAGCCAGCCCACGTTCTAGGCCGAGCTGCCAACACTCCGTCGAATGGGCAAGTATGCCAGCCATAACCTGGGTTTAAACAGCGAAAGTATCCTTTGCCCTTACGACCCCAAAAGGGTCCAGCATAGAAACCGACAGTCGCGTCCCACCCCCAACCGTGGCCGAAATCGCGCTCCGCCTTCCAGCCCCGCACAGGGTGCGAGCTCCGATCATGAACCTTCACGTTCGCCAGCGTTTGGGTCAAGGACCCGAAGGTGAGAACTGCCGCGATAATGGCGGCGAAACCAACGTGTGATCGTCTCAAATAGGTGACGAGACCCTGCTGCTCAGCCATGGGGTACCGCATTTAGCGTTCGACGTGCTGCTGTCTCAGATACGCCTCGACGTTTCTGGCCAGCCCCACCTGACGCTCGCACCGCCTCAATCAGTTCTTCGTCCGAGATGCCAAAGCGCTGCTTGCAATAGGCAACATGGTAAGACTGGTTCACATCGATGCAGGTGTTCCTCCTGTAATCTCGCTTTCTTGAAGGGTTGATGCTGCCCATGTCATATCTCCTGGGCGATCCCCTAGCCCGGTATGAAGGTCAACCAACATGCGGGCTTTTAGTTGCGGTCCGGGCCGCGCTGAAGTCGTTTGGGTCCAGCTCGGTCTCAGCGGAGAGAAAGTGCGGGACAAGTTGACACGCATGAAACGCGAGAAGAGAGCGGTAGTTTGCTACTAGCACATGTAAGGAGTTTCGCGTGACAAGCACCTTTCACATGGAGGGACGAAGGTGGGGGAGGCCCTTACGCATCTTTCGTGCACGATGGCGGCTTTTTATCGCTGCTCTGGTTGCGCTGCTCGTGTTTGCGTTGCTGCCTTCAGAGTGGAGGCTGATCAATCGCCTGCTAATTGGCTGGGATGTCGGAGTGGTGGTCTATCTCATGCTGGCGCTTGAGCTAGCCATGGGAACAGATACGAATGAAATTCGCAGGAGATGCCACCTGTACGATGAAGGGCGCGTGGCAATCCCGACACTCACGGCAACCGCAGCTCTGGCGACCGTCGGCGCGATCTTCGTCCAGCTAACTACGGCACCTGCTGGTCACCATGTCCTCAACCTCGTATTTGCGGCGGTGACTATCCTGCTGTCATGGAGCCTCATTCAGGTGATCTTCGCCTTTCATTATGCGCATGAGTACTATGCAGAGCATCGGGGGCACGCACGCGGGCTCGGCTTTCCCGGTGACGATGCTCCCAACTATTGGGACTTTCTGTATTTCGCGTTTGTGATCGGAATGACTTCACAAGTTTCCGACGTGACGGTGAACTCAAAGGTCCTCAGGAGAACGGTAACCGCGCATTCCCTGCTCTCTTTCATGTTCAACCTCACCCTGCTCGCGCTCGCAGTGAATTTAGCCGCAAGTTCAATTGGCAATCTGCCAGGCTCATAAAAAGCATATTAAGCGGCTTACCGCCTAAACTTTCGTCTATGCACTGGACCAGGGAAAGCGCGCTCTGCTTTCGTGACCAAATCTGCCTCGTGCCGGCGTATGAACCAGAGCAATCCTAGGAACATGACAGTTCCAATCAAGAGAAGCGCGAGACCAACGGGCCGTGTAAACGTTTCGATCCGTTTGCCAAAATAAAACGCCGCAAGACCGTAGCACGCTGCCCATAAGATCCCGCCGGCAGCGTTGAAAACGAGAAAGCGGGGCCAGCTCATTTGATTGAGCCCGGCCGTCAGGGCAGCGAGTGATCGAAGCAAAGCGATAAAGCGGCCAAAGAAGACGATCTTCCCACCATGGCGTTGAAAGAGATATTCGCCGAGTTTGATCCTGCCTTCCGTCAGTCCGATATAGCTGCCATAGCGCAGCAACACGCGAAAGCCGATCTCCCGACCAATCCAATAGCCGACGTTGTCACCCAGGATCGCCCCTGCCGAAGCGAATGCTATCAGCACCCAAATGTTTAACGCCTACGTTTTCCCCGCGTACAACGCTGCTGCAACAAGCGCCGTCTCACCAGGAACCGGAACACCCATGCTCTCTAGAGCAATGGCCAAAGTCACTCCCCAGTAGCCGTATGTCTCAAGAGTAATCATGAGTTCGTCGGTGGCCAAGTGCTCGTTGGGCAAAGATTGGTCTTGAGTGGCCGCCTCGCATCGCCCGCGAGCTTGCCAGTTTTCGTTGTCGTTAAATAGCCCACCTTCTGCCACTCACGAGCCGACTTATCGTCCTCATTCTCGGTAAGTTGGTGCACGGGTTCTCACCACTTATGGAGAAATCACGATGAAGGATCGCGTGGCGCTCACGGTCTTTCTGGCCTGCCTAACGACACCATCACATGCCGATCAAGTGGTGCGTGCGACGTGGTACGGAAATGAACTTCGAGGACACCACACCGCGTCGGGGCAAATGTTCAACCCGGGTGGAATGACTGCGGCACACAGGTCGTTGCCGTTTGGCACTTGCATCATGGTGGGTAATCCGAGCACTGGCCGAAAGGTTGCTGTGCGAGTGAATGATCGCGGACCATTCACACCCGGAGTTACGCTAGACATTTCATCGGGAGCAGCGCGAGCAATCGGGATGCGCACGACGCAAAGCGTGACCATGGGTCGTTGCTAAAGCTTAGAACTCGGGGGGTCTTGAGGGAGAAGCTATGAAAAGGATGATCCGACTTGCACTTCAGGCCCTAGCAACTTTGGTAACCCTGTGCAGCGTAATCAATCCGGGGGACACGCAGGAAGTCGTTTCCAGCTATGTGACCTTTTACGGATTTGACGATAATGACGATGGCAATCCCGCGCACGTTGGGACTGCTATCATTTCGCATGCCGCCATCCACGGATTTGCCGACGAAGATCTCGGCACCTATGAGAGGCCAGGAACGTTGGCTGCAGACATAAACTTTGTACCTCCTGGCACCAAAGTTTATGTGCCCGCATTGGAACGCTACTATGTGATGGAAGACACATGCGTCGAGTGCTCTGAGGATTGGTCGCACAGTAGGCCGCATGTCGATCTATATGTCTCCGGCACAGGGCCCGAACTTGCAGCATGCGAGGACCGGCTGACGATGGAGAGCACGGAGATCATTATTGATCCTTCGCCTGACCTTCCCGTAAGGCCCGGTTCAGCATGCGACAGTGGCGTCGGCGGCTAGCAGTAATCGGAATTTGCAACCGACTTTCTGTCGATAGGCAGTTTCAACGTCAGTTTCCTTATCGGGGAAGCAGAACTTCTTTAGCAGAGCGGCACGGATGTCAAAGCAGCAAGGCAGAGCCTTACTACTCTATGAGCGCATCGTTTCGTTCCGTGTCGTCTGCTGTGACACGCAAACGCGCCGGCAATTGCAACACGGTCGCGTGCTGGTTCTCGCTCAACTGCGTTAGCAGAACGATCTTCCCATCGGGGAATTCCAGAGCGTCATGATGAACGTGGCGTTTGCCTTTGCTGACCTGTTGGAACTTCGCCACCTTATGTCCAGGCCTCCAGGAGAAGATCACACCGTCGCATCGGATTTCCTCTTCAAAGGAAAGCTCCGTGCCGGGAAGCAGGCATACGGCCACGCTACGGTCGTCAGCCGAAGCGAAACCACGTGTAGGCGTGTTGGGAAAGCGGGTTGATACCAACTTGTCACCGGCCTTCGCAGGCCGAGACATGATCAGCTCTATAGGCGATCAAAGCGGCAATCTTTTGTCGGCAGCTAACTCCAGGCGTGTGGCCCATCGGCGCCGCAACGGATGTTGGTGCGGGGAACCGTTGCTAATTAGGGCGGTGAGTTTTCGGAGTATTTAAACATACCCTCAAGCTGGTCGAAGGGTTGATGGCCTACCCGGGTAATTCCCGCGAACGGCTGTCCCAATGCAACAACGGCAACCATCACCAGAGCAATCGTGAACGTGAGGCCCGAACTCATGATGATTTGCGCGGTGGCATTCGGTGTGCCGAATAAGAAACTGAACGCAATCGTGATGGCACCAGTGCCTAGCAAAGCGACCCACATCATGTGCGGCACACTTCCCATACGGCTGGTTAGCAACCGCATGCGGCGCTGATCGCCCATATCGTTTAATTTTGTCAGCGACTGCGAGTACCAAGTCTTTTCCTGATCAGTTCCAGGCGAAAATTGATAATACGTCCTCCACAGCTGAGTGTACGCGTCCCAAACTTCGGGACTTGATTTGCCGCCAGCCATGGCTGGCCACTCCTTCTCAATTACAAGCCGTACATAGTCGCGGATTTGACCTCGGAGCTGTGTACGGACGTTACTCGGGAAGGTTTGCGCATCACGGTACAGGTCTGCGAGGTCGTTTGCTTCCTGTTCAACTGACGCCTGAGCTCTGTCGTATCGTTCCCATACCGTAATCGCGGCGAAGCCCAGGAGCACGGCATACACGACACCTATGACGGCATAGATGAAGCCAGCCACCTCGTTATGGCGCTCCAGAACCTCTACGCTTGCTAGGCGTCGCACCAGTAAAGTGCCTGCGATGGAGAGGAGCACCGTCGCCCCGACAAGGAGTAAGCTCCAGAACCAACCTGACAACATGGCTGTTATTGCTGAGCGATCAGCACCTGAGCGATGCTCCGTCTGCGAGCGATCTGCGCATCAACGCTCCGCTTATTTCGCTTCAATGAGCTTCCTCTCGAAGGCTCATCGGTGTCGATCCCGTCGCAGACCCCAGGTTACTACTCTGTCATCTGCTCGCCTGATCCGCCGATCTCTGCAGGAAAATCCTTGAACTTCGGTAGACCGTCTCGCATGGGGAGAACTGTCTCTGCATAGTTGACATGGAGGGCAGGTCTGAAGCTAAGGGAGGGTAGCGTGCTTGCAAATACATCGATCAAGCCCAGCGGAGGGTGATTGGTCATCAAATGTCCTCCGCATTTGGTGCAGTACTGCCGCTGACTTGCTGCCGTCTTTTGGAACATGCCGATATGTGGGGCACCAGCCGTGACGTGCACGGCCTCAGGTCTCCAAAGTGTAAAAGCGTTGACTGGTCCACCTGACCACGAGCGACAGGATTGGCAATGGCAATAGCCCATGCTTTCGGGTTCGCCCGAGACCTCAATCTGAACTGCCCCACAGAAACATCCACCTTTGTGCATCTTCATTGTCCAAGATTTCTGCCCGCATAGGCTCTCAACCGCTTATTGGTTCACCGGGAAGAACAAGCCGAACTTCGCCGTCTGTCAAACCCCAGGTCGCAAGAGTGGTTGCGGGAATGTGTCCGACGATCTCAACAATTCGCTCTGATGCATTTGTCGCCTTCGTCACCGCGTCCTTTGCTCTGTCGTCATTGCCAACAGCCACTAGGAACCACTGCTCAAGCGCCTGATCCTCAGCACCGACATGCTTGGTCAGCAAGCGTACCACTCGTCCATCGGTCTTTTGTTGCATAACTGGCTTCGCAGTGAATTGGCTTTTAGCGCAAGTCTGGTGGCTCGTCGTATCCATGGCGGCTGCTGTAGAACATGAGGGCCATAAGTCCGCAGCCGATTACTAGCGAGAAAACGATGCCCAGTATCATGGCGATATACCCGTGAATGCTCATCTCCACGTCAACCGAGTTCCAGGCATAAAGCGCCCACCAGAGGGTTGCGGCGAGAAGCGCCAGAAGCACCAGCACTAGGAAAACGCTCTTCATCGAGAAAATCCAATTGTCCAGCAATAACGCGGACACTCGGGGCCAGTTTCACCGCGTCGCACCTCTTATGAACAGCTTTGGCCGTGCCTAGATATTCTCCTTGCACAGCCGCTAGCGTACCTTCCGGCTCATAGGTCATAGCAGAGGCCCGATGCGTCGCTTTCTGTCCTTCCTAATGGCAAGCGCCATACTGCTCGCCGGGCTCGCGCTGGCGGCGTTCGAGATAGTACGCGCTGAGGGCATACGACCCTTCCTGCTTGTTGGCGCGGGCTTGATGATTGGAGCGGCGGCCGTGTGGCTGGTTGATGAATTTGTCCGACCATGGCGACGCCGTTAAATCGCACCTGGGGCCGGTGCTAGTCCGGCTCGCTCCTGCTAGGTTGTCACTATCCGGGCTTAGCGGAATGCTATGGACGAAGATCTCGAAGCAAAGCGACGGTCAGACGAACTCCGCGCTATCACGCGCCAGTTAGAGCAAATGTCGGACTGGGAACGGGGTCTTGCAGCATCCACCGCCTTCGATCATGACCGACGGAACATAGCTGACCGCATCTTGAGGGCGAGATATGCCGGATCGGAGGCTGGTATCACGCTCTGGATACTAGTCATTAGCTATGGGCTGGTTTGTTAGCGCTGCTTGGATAGGGCGCCTTATTTTTGTGTGATATTTGGCCGGCTCGCGCATCCCTTTGCTTGCGCCGAGAAAAATAGATGCTCCTCAAGGGGTTCTGCCCTGGGCCGAGCTCTCGTTTCCGCCTTAAAAAGGCGGCGTCGCCATGAAGAGCCAAGGGGACGAGGCCTCTCATCGCCTATTTTTTTCAATCTTCGGCGAACTGGGTCACTTTTTGGTTTTTGGATTTTTTCTACAAAATATCCCTTAGGCGTGCCGGTTGGGGTGGGGGACCTACCTTCGAACCGGATTTCGACCGCGCCGGACCACGCCTGGGGTCGAGGAGCCCTTAAATCAACAGCACTCGGTTTTTAGCACTCGTCTCTTGAAAGTGCCAAAACCCTGATCTAAAAGGCGCGCCTGAAGCGTTCTCAGGAACGCTCCTCCCACAATTTGCCTGGAAGGAGGTAAAGCGATGAAGTTTCGTCCGTTGCATGATCGCGTCGTCCTACGTAGTATCGAAGAAGACGAAAGGACCAAGGGCGGCATCATCATTCCCGACACTGCCAAGGAAAAGCCACAGCAGGGCGAAGTTGTGGCCGTTGGACCCGGTGCTCGTGACGAGAAGGGCGTGGTTCAACCGCTCGACGTAAAGGCTGGAGACCGAGTGTTGTTCGGCAAATGGTCGGGTACCGAAGTCAAGATCGATGACGAAGAGCTCCTTATCATGAAGGAGAGCGACATCCTTGGCGTGTTGGAAGGCGTGGAGACCAAAAGGAAGGCCGCCTGAAAAAGACAACAACCTTAGCGATCTGGAGTAACAACAATGGCTGCGAAAGAAGTGAAGTTTTCCCAAGATGCTCGCGACCGCATGCTGCGGGGCATCGACATTCTTACCAATGCGGTCAAGGTGACGCTTGGGCCTAAGGGCCGCAATGTCGTGCTTGACAAGTCGTTCGGCGCTCCCCGCATCACCAAGGATGGCGTAACCGTCGCCAAGGAGATTGAGCTCGAGGACAAGTTCGAGAATATGGGCGCGCAGATGGTGCGCGAAGTAGCATCGAAGACTTCCGACACTGCTGGTGACGGCACTACGACCGCGACATTGCTCGCTCACGCCATTGTACGCGAGGGCGCAAAGTCTGTCGCCGCAGGTGGCAATCCAATGGACCTGAAACGCGGTGTCGATAATGCGGTCACTGCCGTTGTCAACGAGTTGAAGGCGAAGGCTAAGAAGGTCACCTCCAGTGAAGAGATCGCACAAGTCGGCACCATCTCCGCTAATGGCGATCCGGAGATTGGGCGCATGATTGCTGAAGCGATGCAGAAAGTCGGCAATGAGGGCGTGATCACAGTCGAGGAGGCGAAAAGCCTAGGGAGCGAGCTCGAAGTCGTTGAAGGCATGCAGTTCGATCGCGGGTACATCTCTCCCTACTTCATTACCAACGCCGAAAAGATGATTGCAGAGCTCGATGACCCTTACATTTTCATCTACGAGAAGAAGCTTTCCGCGCTGCCCGCTCTGCTGCCGCTGCTTGAGAAGGTGGTGCAATCTGGTCGTCCCCTGCTCATCATCGCCGAGGATGTCGAGGGCGAGGCTCTCGCAACGCTCGTGGTCAACAAGCTACGCGGTGGCTTGAAGGTCGCTGCTGTCAAGGCGCCAGGTTTCGGCGATCGCCGCAAGGCCATGCTGCAAGACATCGCCGTGCTCACCGCGGGTGAAATGATCTCGGAGGATCTCGGTATCAAGCTTGAAAACGTAACAATCGACATGCTCGGGCGTGCCAAGCGCGTGTCGATCACCAAGGATGACACCACTATCGTCGACGGCGCGGGCAACAAGAAAGACATTCAGGCACGCATCGCCCAGATCAAGCAGCAGATTGAGGACACGACCTCCGACTATGACAAAGAGAAGTTGCAAGAGCGGCTCGCCAAGCTCGCTGGCGGCGTTGCCGTCATCAAGGTCGGCGGCTCGACGGAAGTCGAGGTAAAAGAGAAGAAAGATCGCGTCGATGACGCCCTCAATGCTACCCGCGCAGCCGTCGAGGAAGGTATCGTTCCAGGTGGTGGTGTGGCATTACTTCGTGCGTTGAAAGTGCTGGACGGCCTTAAGCCGGGAAATGAGGATCAGCGCGTTGGCATAAATATCGTGCGACGTGCGTTACAGGCGCCTGCACGACAAATCGCCGAAAATTCAGGCGAAGATGGTGCCGTGGTCTCGGGCAAGATCCTCGACAGTAAGGATTATGCCTTCGGCTACAACGCGCAGACGGGCGAATATGGCGACCTCGTCAAGCAGGGCGTTATCGATCCCGCCAAGGTTGTTCGCACCGCGCTGCAGGATGCATCCTCAGTGGCGGGGCTTCTAATCACCACCGAGGCTATGGTGGCGGAGAAGCCGAAGCCAAAGGCTCCTGCCATGCCTCCAGGCGGTATGGGCGGCATGGGCGACATGGACTATTAGTCTTTACCCAAGCGACAGCTAGATTTGGAGGGCCACCTGCTTTGGGTGGCCTTTCTTTAAGCTCTGTTGAAAGACGCCAGCGGCGCGGCGTGCGCCTTCCGGGGCGTGCTTACAGGTAGGGCTCAAGGGGCCCTTAAGCGCCAGCTGCAACGAGAGCGCCGCCAACTGTAGTTAGAACGTGCCGAATAATCCCGGAGAGTATGTCGGGCATCGGCGCGGCTGGCGGAGTCTGATCAGCCATCGCGACATATACTATGGTGCGGTTGGTGCGGCGGCCGGAGTAGCTGCTGGTGCCGAAAACTCCATATGCAAATAACCAAAATGGATAAGCGCCCAAAACACTACAGCGAACAGGACCGTATCCACGAGCGCGTTCACGAACCTATTGTTAAACTCGATGAAACTGCCCGCTGCATTGAGCACAAAAACGATAATCGCAGCGATCAAGATTGGATGCATTTAACCCCCCTGCTAGTTCTGCTTTAGCGTCACGGATGCGTCTCATTTTTTGGGGCCCGTATCCCTACAGCAATTGCTTCCTGTTCACACATGTAGGCCCCCGCGACAGTGTTGCCGTAATTGTGAGTGCCGCGAAAGTGGTAGATGTTGGAACGTGTGTTTGCCCAGACCACGGTATCAGACGGGCAATGAGACCATGCCTGCCTCTCAGTGCTGTATTGGTTCTCACCCACCGAAGTCGTTCTTGTGGGCCGCTCAGCCGTTGTGGGCTTCGCTGGCCGGTTGCGCTCAGCCGTTGTGGGCTTTGCCGGCGCATTGGGCTCGTTGCCAGGGCAATGGTAGCCGTTTGATAGACTAGGTCGGCAAGGTCGCGCGGCGCGGGTAGTCCTCTGTCGAGCTTTGGATGTCCCTGGGCATGTCCAGAGATTGGAAACGCTCGGGCGGCAGGGACGCTCCGAATTGGATGTCCTCTCGGTAGTCTGTGGTCGGGGGTTTGTAGTCTGTGGTGCGGGCTTTGACGTGTCGGGGCAATGATACCAATTTGATAAACTAGGACGACAAGCGCGCTCCGCGCCGAAGGCAGGCGAATAGCCAAGCGCGATGATCGCAAGCACCGTGATGATAACTGATGTCTTCATGCCCTATTTTCCCGGCATAGAAGAAAGTGGAGTGCTGCTCGTGCGGAGCCGCCCATGCATTGAGATTACTCCGTTGTCCAGCTTTCAGGAAGGGCTGGGATTGCCAACGTATGTCGCGACTATGCTCGTCGCATGTGTTGCTACGAGAAGACCTCGCGCTCGTTCCACCTTGGGCGCGACATTGGCCGGCTGCTCCGAGCTTCTATCTCTCAAGGGCTCCGGTGAAAGTGAGTATCGACTGGTTGCGGAAGCCTGCCTATCCATTCGCCGCCTCGCGCCTCGTGCGGAGCTCCCCTTGCTGTAGAATGCCTCGGGGAGGGAGGTTATGCCCAGTAGCGACGGCGTTGCTGCTCGCGGGTTCCCTGTTGGCGCAGGCCCAGCTCGACGCGGATGTCTCTAACGCGGAACTCGTGCGGCGTTACTGCGCAGGCAGCTCCAGCAGCGCGTTCTTCCGGACGGCACCGAGGCTGACTGTATCAGCGACACCCACGCGATCGAGGTCTGTGAGGACGGAAATGCTTCCGTCCCGGCTTCCGCCTCCCCCGGGTCCTCCGGTCCTGTGCAGTGCCCTCTTTTAATCCCTTCTCTCCTCTCGCTCTCTTTAGAGAAAAGAGGGAAGCCGGGAGAGCCGAGACGGGTAAGCGCTTGCTACACGCCAAGTTGGACCGGCTTCACAGGGAAGCCCTCGGGGACACCGGGGACGAGCCGTCATAGCGATATGGTTATAACGGCTGCTACATGTTTGGCTCTAAGCGCCCGAACATGAGCGCGAACATTTCGAGACGATGCCGTTTTGCAATCCGTTTGCAATTCAATCAGCAGCGCGGCCTTCGCAACCTTCCTGCATGATACGGCGCAAGCCTAAGGTGCTGGACGATATTACAAATTGGCGGTGGAGGCAGTCCTCGGCGAACCTGTCTCTGGTGGGCGATTCCCTGTTAAGCGGGAAAATACAGGGAATTTCCGCAGATTGGGCCCAGAAACGGGTACGAGGGCCCCGTTTTCCTCACCATAAATCAGATCGTTAGGCGAAATTCCCTATCCAAGAGAACAGGGAATCTATTCGAGATAACAGGGAATTTCACAAGCGTATCAGGGATCGCGCAATCCGAGTCGAGGGCGCAGATTTCAAACGGTACGAGATCCCACGCACTGCGCGAGCCCGCTCAAAGACTCCGCTAGGCGCGGAACCGCGACGATCTCGCTTTCATCTGCCTCAGCACCCGATCGCCCGCAGAGCCCGCCCTGCCAGGCGCGGCGGGGGGCGCACGGTGAGGGCGGGGACCGCTCTGTTCTCAGCTCGGTTTGAGCCTGACCATCTCAGAGAAGACAGTGACCAGCAGCGGGGTTGAGGAGACCAAGCCGAGGCGATATTGTCTTTGGCAGGAGCACGAGGGCGTCTGTCCTCGAGGGAAGCTCCGCGAGAATCCCTGATAGTGGCTTAGCGTGGCGTAAGAGTTGTGTACCCGGTGCCGGTGAGTTTCAAGGCGCTGCGTCTCAGTTTGTGATGAGGAGGTACCACGATGTTCACGACGAAGCCCGAGTTGGGCGCGAGTGTGACGAAATTGGTTGAAGGCGTTGGCGATGCGAAGGCGCCCGTGCCAGCAACTTTCGCTTCCAAAAGTCCCCGCCCGAGTGCGGGCAAGATGGTCCCGTCGATCATCGGCGAGGACCTGACGATCACCGGCAACGTAACCTCCAAAGGCGAGATCCAAGTCGACGGCGAGATTCAGGGCGACATCCACTGCAACTCGCTTCTGCTCGGCGACAAGTCGCAGGTGAGGGGCGAGGTCGTGGCCGAGGAGATTGTTGTCCGCGGCCGCCTGGTCGGATCGATCAAAGGTTTGCGCATTACGCTCCAGGCTCCGTCTCATGTCGAAGGCGACATCTACCACCAGAGCCTTGCCATTGAGCCGGGCGCCTACTTCGAAGGAAAGTCGCGCCGCTCCGACAATCCGTTGGCAGAAATGAAGACTCCGGGCACAAATGGTTCGGCGAGCTCGGGGTCCCACTCCGCCGAGCGCTCCCCGAGCGTGAGTTCGCCGAGCCTATTGCCTCCGGTCGCGGCGGAATAGCGAAGGGCTGCCGAAGGAATTTCGGCGTCGAGTCTTGCTTTCGAAGCCGGTCCCATTCGGCCCGTGATAGCCGATCCTGCGTGGCTACCCTTGGCCGTTCGGACAGGAAAAATATCCCTACGACCCTCAGAGCACGGCTGGCACCGTGCTAAGGATTATTGTGCAATGCACAATAATCCTTGACTTCATTGTGCACTGCATATATCACCCCTGCCGCTGATGGGGAGTCCCTCCCTATCGCTGTTCCCCAAAGGAACCGGAAGAAGCCCCGTCTCCCCCCGTCGGGGCTTCTTTCCCGCGTAACAAGTAAGAGGCAGTACCCTGACCAAGCGCAAATCCGCCGCCGATAAGGCGCACACTACACATCGCAAGACCGCTCCTAAAGCTGCCACTAGCAAGCCGCGCGGCACGTATCTCAAGACTGCCGTCGCTCGCGATGCGCAAATCCCAGACTCAATGCGTACTCTCGCCGAGAAGAGCGTAGTTCGGACGCGCGAGCTTTGTGAGCGCTCTCTCGAAGCTGTACTAGAGAGTTGGGAGAGATTCGTCGATGCTGGTCAGGGCGCCGTCGCGCTCAACCGCAAGGCTATCGACATTGCTCGGCGCAATATCAATACCGGTTTCGGTCTTGCGGTGACCCTGGCCAGAGCGAAGAACCTTGCTGAGATTATTGAGTTGCAGGCAGCCTATTGGAACAAACATCTGGGTGAACTGGCGGCCCAAGCCGGAGAAATGCGCGCACTATCTTCTAAGGTGACTGCTGATGTGGCAGCGCCGATTAGGACGCGCGCGCTCTATTAGATATCGAGCACCACTGAGAAAGGCAAATCGGTTGTCTTTGGATCGCATTAGGCAGCATTAAAGCGCAGCTAAAACGCTGCCCTGTGACAACATCACGAAGGCCGCACCTGCTGCAGTTAAGACATCCCTCAAGAAGACGCTGCCACGCACCCGCTTAGCCTTCTGCTGGGGCTGACTTCCATTCATCTGCCATTATCACCTCCGTTGACAGCGGCATCCTAAAAGTCGTGATGCGGCTCATGGCGTAGCGCCCGAGACCGACGGTACGGTGGCCACTACTTCCCCCGTGGTTACCGCTGATGAGTATGACGTAGTCGTCCCCGACGAAGGCCACGACGCCGACGTGGTTCGGCATCACGGCAATCGCACCAACCCGAGCGGGGGTCGGCTGGCCGTAGGATGCGTATCCGCGCGCCAGATTGCCGCCGCTCGGATAACCAGCCTCCTGGAGGACCATATCGAGGTAACGGGCGCACCAGTTGTGGCTCCATCCGGTCGGGTTCTTTCCGTCGTAGCGCATGGCCAGAGCCACGAGCGCGTTGGCTGTATCGGGCGAGTCAAGTTCGGCCTCGGTGGTAGCGCGTACCGCGCCGCGGTTCAGCTCGGCCTGTATTACTAGACCATGCTCGTGTGCCTTGTTGACTATCCACTGGATGTTGGCGACGTGCTTAGGCTTTCGCTCGGCGTGTGGCTTAGTCGCCTTGCTCTTTGACTCAACCAGGCGCTGGGGCTTCTTGAGTACGCCCTGGGGCTTCTTCTCGCGCGCCTCTATGCGCTTGGCGTCCTTTGCCTTGACGTGCTTTGCCTTTACGTGGTCTTGCGCGGTGGCGCTTGCGGGTGAGGGTGACGCTGTTGCTGCCCAAATGACACTTGCCGCCAATGCAAGAACGATGCGCTGCATGTCGCTGTTCTCCATCAATTCATTCTCGAAGCCACAAAACAAAAGGTCGCCGAGACTTGCGTCTCAACGACCTTTGAGCGAACGCACGTTTGCAGGTGGATTATGACAGCCATATGGGCAAAACAGGCCCGAAAAGCGACGGCAAATGGAATCGCCGAAACCGAGAAGGCTATTCGTGCGATGAACGAGTGCTAGATCAAAATTGCGGTCGTCAGAGCGAACAACAGTGCCGCGATAACGTTAATAGAGTGGCGACGCCTCCCAGAGCATTCTAAGCTATAGCGCCAGGCACTTCGTGTAAGCCGTATCCTAGGAGCATGCAGAAGTGAGACTCGCCACCTCAAATCTTCTGATCATCGTCAGTCTCCTCGCATCTCAAGTACATGCCAAAGAAATCTCCACGCAACCTTTAACGCGGGCCGACTGCGATAGGGCCGGCACGGCCTGGAATGAAAACGCCAATGTCTGCGGAACAGCAGCTCAAGCTGCGGAGGCAATGCCCGAACCTCAGGTCGCGCAACCGACACCCGAGTCAGAGGTGGCGGATGACTTAAGCCAGCCTCTTACGAGGCTCGATTGCGATAGAGCCGGCATGACCTGGAATGACGGTGCCAATGTCTGTGTGGCGGATAGTTTAAGCCAACCTCTTACGAGACTTAGTTGCGATAGAGCTGGCATGACCTGGAATGACGATGCCAATGTCTGTGTGGCGGATAGCTTAAGCCAACCTTTCACGAGACTTGATTGCGATAGGGCCGGCATGACCTGGAATGACGATGCCAATGTCTGCAGAGCAACTCAAGCTGCGGAGGCGACGCCTGAGCCCCAGGTTGCACAGCCGATGCCCGAGTCAGAGGTGGCGGATAACTTAACGCGAGACGATTGCGATAGGGCCGGCATGACCTGGAATGAGGGTGCCAATGTGTGCAGAGCAACTCAAGCTGCGGAGGCGATGCCTGAGCCCCAAATTGCGCAGCCGATGCGCGAGTCAGGGGGGGCGGATAGCTTTAGCCAGGCTCTTACGAGACTTGATTGCGATAGAGCCGGCATGACCTGGAATGACGCTGCCAATGTCTGCAGAGCAACTCAAGCTGCGGAGGCGACGCCTGAGCCCCAGGTTGCACAGCCGATGCCCGAGTCAGAGGTGGCGGATAACTCAAGCCAGCCTCTTATGAGGAAGGATTGCGATGGGGCCGGCATGACCTGGAATGACGCTGCCAATGTCTGCGGAGCAGCAGCTCAGGCTGCGGAGGCAATGGCCGAGCCACAGGTCGCGCAGCCGATGCCGGAAAGACCCGATTGCGAAAGCGCAGGCATGAGCTGGAACGACACGACTAATGTCTGTGGCGAACAATCGGAGCGATCGGCAACTCAGCCAAAAGGAGCGAACCCGGTTGCGGCAACCATCCTCATCAACATCGACAAGACTAAGCAGCAGATGACAGTCTTTCTCGATGGGGTGGAAAGCTATAACTGGCCAGTCTCCACCGGTAAGGCAGGATACTCGACGCCATCAGGGACCTTTACTGCCACCTCGATGAACGAGATTTGGTACAGCAAGGAGTGGGACAATGCCCCCATGCCGCATGCCATCTTCTTCATGAAAGATGGCCATGCGATTCACGGAAGCTACGAGGTTAAGAATCTTGGCAAGCCCGCGTCGCATGGCTGCGTGCGCATCTCGCCGGAGAATGCAGCGACGCTCTATGCACTGGTGGAAAAAACCGGCTTGAACAACACCCAGGTCGTTTTAGCGGGCGGCACCGGGGGTGGCGAGGCTAAAGTTGTAACGAAGACCAGGGGCAAATCGGCTCATCGGCAAGCTTCCCGCTCGTCCAGGCAGCACAGAAATTACTACGCCGACACCTTTCCCCAGCGGCCAAGAGGAGGTGGTTTTTTCAGGCGTCTGTTTGGTGGCCTGTAAACTCGGCTACTGCTGTTTGCACGCTGAGTCTGACTTGCCTCACCCCAGAGGGTGAAGTCGGCGTAGGCTGCTTTTTGCCGCAAAACGTCCAGCTCCTCCCTGATCTTAACTTCCGCTCGACTGTTGGGTGGCATTTTGTAGATCCTCGGACTATGTCTTCGGTATTCCCGCGCAATCGCATTGTCTGCAAGTCGCGCCAGTGGGTGATCGTTTCTGCGGAGTATCGCCGCGGATGTCGGCGCTGCATCCCAGTGCATAAAGCCCTAGGACTGCGCTCGCCCTGTCCTGCTGCGCCATGATGAAACTGGCCCCCGCTTTCAATGAATGCCTGTCGCCTGGCAGAGCTAGTATGTTCACGATGGATTAAAATGATTGGGAGGCTGATCATGAAGCGTTTGCTTTCTGCGTTCGCTATGCTTGCAATCGCACTTGCATTCGGCAGTGAACCTCTAGGTGCCAAACCCCCTCTAGGTGCCAAATCCCAACCATACCCGCCGTGCGGTCTGCAACCGACCAAGGAAGGGATGAAGTGCCTTAACGACAAGCTTAAGGAGGCCCAAACGAAGATAGGCGAACTGCAGAAAGACGACGCGGACGTTCGTAAGGAGTTCGATGCGAAGCTGAAGCAGGCCATTGAAGACATGAGAGCCAAACTGGAACGAGAGATAGCGGATCGGAAACAGGCTGATCTCGACATTAATACCAACGTCGGGAACGAGATATCGGATCGGAAGCAGGCAGATACCGACCTCGGGAGGAAGATAAGCGAAGCCGCAGATCCGGAAACGCGTAAGGCATGTGTTATTGGTTTTGCCCGATATAAGAGTGGGACAGATATGGATAAGGAGGTTGGCGACTCATTGCCTGCAACGCTGGTTGCAGTTCCCTCCACTTGGAAGATTGAAGATTGCCGCAAGCTTGCGACTACGCTTGCCCATCAAACAGGAATGACGATAAGAGCCTTTAAACCTGCCTGTATCTTTCGCGAGGCCGGCGCTGATCCGAAGATTTCGTTAGGTGTTGGAATACCGGACGACATTGGCGGAGCGTGGTCGGTTAATTGGTGGCCGCTGTATCTTTCAGAGGCAAAACCCTTCAACAAGGGTTTCACGCCCGGTCCCAACTGCGGTTGGTAGTTAGAAGGTGGCGACTCAGGAAGTGCCAAAACAAAAACATGAGGTGGGCTATCTCAGGCGGTGGGCGGGGTCCACGCTCCATCCCAAAATCCTTAGCAGAGGCCGGTGAAACTGCGAGTCGCAGAGCCCGGATCATGGCACAGCCGGGGCCATCGATCCAAAG
>Ga0105248_10003570_pt1 | contig 17247 bp, 14 predicted proteins | sample KBSS34metaG_FD_81524 | JGI IMG/M metagenome (GOLD analysis project Ga0105248, IMG submission 81524) | Switchgrass rhizosphere microbial communities from Kellogg Biological Station, Michigan, USA - KBS S3-4 metaG | ecosystem: Host-associated > Plants > Roots > Rhizosphere > Soil | place... | reverse complement strand
CTCGCCGATTTCCTTTGTCACCAGGTCATCGATCAGTGTGCCGGTATAGCTCGATGAGCGAGCGAGGATGAAAGGATCACGACCGAGCGCATACAGCGCGGCATTTATACCAGCGATGATGCCCTGGGCAGCGGCTTCTTCATAACCCGATGTGCCCAAGATCTGACCACCGGCAAAAAATCCTGGCAGGTCTTTGGCCATGAGCGCATGGGTAAATTGAATAGCAGGCAGATAGTCATACTCGACAGCATAGGCCGCGCGTACAACTTGAGCGTTTTCCAGACCGGGGAGCGAATGCACGATGTCGTGCTGCACAGCCACCGGCAAACTTGTAGAACAACCCTGCAAGTAAACTTCGTAAGTAGAGCGGCCTTCCGGCTCAAGGAAAAGTGAATGGCTTTCCTTGTCGGCGAAGCGCACGATCTTGTCTTCAATAGACGGGCAATAGCGCGGTCCGACGCCGTGAATCATGCCCGAGTACATGGGTGACTGATGCAGATTGGCGCGGATTAAATCATGAGTCTTCTCGGTAGTGCGCGTCTGGTGGCAGGGAATCTGCTGCAAGACGGGACGCTTATCGAGGAAGGAAAAGAACTGTGGATTTTCATCACCGGGCACTACAGGGAGATTGGTGTAGTCGATTGTGCGTCCGTCAATACGCGGCGGCGTGCCAGTCTTGAGACGACCGGTAGTGAAGCCGAGGTCACGCAGAAACTGCGACAGACCGACAGCGGGAAACTCACCGGCGCGGCCGGCGGGCATTGTTTCTTTGCCGATCCAAATGGTTCCTTCAAGGAAAGTACCGGCGGCCAAAACGACTGATTTACAGGCGATTTGCTCGCCGAAGGCCAACTCGATACCGGCTACTGCACCATCGGGTGTAAGAATGAGATTTTTCACCATACCCTGACGCAGTGTCAGGTTTGGCAAAGACTCCATGTAGTTTTTCATCCAACCGGCGTACTCGCGCTTGTCGGATTGAGCGCGCAGAGCCTGAACGGCCGGGCCGCGGCTGGAGTTGAGCATGCGGATCTGAATGTATGTAGCGTCGGTAGCGATGCCCATAACACCGCCCAGAGCGTCGACTTCGCGGGCGAGGTGAGTCTTTCCGGGGCCGCCGACAGCAGGATTGCAGGGCATGGCACCGATAGTGTCGAGATTGACTGCAAGGAGCAGTGTGCTCAAGCCCAGACGCGCGCTGGCATTTGCGGCCTCGCAGCCGGCGTGCCCGCCACCAATTACTACAACGTCAAAGTGCATGAGCTTAGATCCAAAAATATATCTACCAGGAGCCTATATTAAAACATCTACTTGCAACTAGAGGTAAACCTGCCGAGGGATTTAGCCAGAAACATTACAAAACGCCCAAGCAACAGTGGACGAAATGTAGGGTGGTGGCGCTCCCGTGGCCGATTCTGAGTTCTAATGGAGGCAGTCATTAAACGAGGCTCACCTTATGGAGCACAACAAAAGCAGAGCCGCCCACTGGCAATTTCTCATCTGTCTGGCGGCGCTGATAATTTTTCAGCAGCACTACGCCCGTACTCATCATTACAGCTGCGAGCAACCAGTTACTCCGTTTTTGATGGCCGAATATTACTTTCGTCATCCCGAAAAATTGCTTGGCTTGCAATTTTCCCGTTAGAAACTGACCAAGTTTTTGGAATAATGGTGCTTAAGGATGTCGGGTTGACCTCCAGACTACTCGAGTAAGAACAAGCAAATGACTGAATCTGCTGACGATGAGCCAAAACCACAGCCTCACCTTGCCGATTCATTGGCGATGCCGGAAAAGCACGAAGGCAAACCCCACACAAAGCACCAAGTAAACCGAAATGAGGTCAAGGAAAAGTTTACTCCGCCTGACTTACTTGCCGCCTCCGACTATTCACAGCCAAAGTATGAATCAGAGCGCGAATGGATTGAGGCTCCAGCTGTAGGTCGTGAGTTGCTGTGAAAAGAGGGTTTTACGAATGACCATTTCCATTCGATTTTCGCAGGACGTCGAAGAACGCCTCGAAAGGCTGGCCAAGGAAACTGGTCGCACAAAAACCTTCTTCATCAGACAGATGGTAGAAGACAACATAGATACTGCTGAAGACTTCTATCTGGCAGAGTCCGTATTGGAACGCATTCGCGCTGGTAGGGAAAAAGTCCACACCAGTTCATTTGTGAGAGACCAGCTTGGTCTGGCAGATTAAGTGAGAATAGCCGTGACTGGCGAAGACTGAATTAGTTTTCTATACTCTGTTTAATACTTCCCCACTGGCGGCGGCCCGGCGACACACCTTACCCATGAAGAAAAACGCATTAGCGACCCCTCTCGTCCTTTTAACGCTGACTTTTTGCTCGGCCGCTCTGGCTGACCAGGCAATTCCAACAACACCAGCTGCACCCGCCCAAAATGCCGGTCCTGTCGGAAGTCCTTCATCAGCTTCTGCCGCCGGTAGTCAAGAAGCGCTCAAACCCGTCCTTGATCCGGGCAAATATTTCGGCAAAGCAAAAGCCGGTTATGCAGCGGCAAAAGAGTGTCCAGAAGTTTGCGCCAAATTGTTTTGCTATTGCGGCTGCGACCTCACCGATGAGCACAACAGTCTGCTTGATTGTTTCACCACCGACCACGGCGTCGACTGCTACATCTGTCAGGAAGAAGCACTGGTGGCTTTGAAAATGAAGAAGCAAGGTAAGGGTCTGGCCGAGATTCAAAAAACGGTCGACCTTGCTTATCGCAAAGAATATCCCTTCGACGAGAAGAGTCCGGCTTACAAAAAATACCTGGCTGACAAGCTCTGGAAAGACGACGGAAAGACAGCTGGAAAATCCGCCAGTTCTCAAGGTGGCGCAAGCTCCGCAAACAGCAAAAACAGCAACACAACTAGTGATTCCAAGAGCCCAAAATCAGACTCTTTACAAGGCAATGCCAAGCGCTCGACAAAGGGCTCCTGTTGTTCAGGAAAAGCCAAAGCAAAGTAAGCATTTGCCAAGAGATCTCAGCTAGCAGAAGCGGATCTTGAGCTTTCAAGGGGAGACTCTTTTTCATCTCCCGCGCACGCCTGCTTATAGAAACCACTTTGCAGTTATTAGTACTGTTTTTGTCTCCGTTACTTTAGCTCTTTAGAGATCTTCAAAAAAAACTCCCCGTCATCCAGCAATTCCATCAGAAGCCACTCTTCAATCACTCCGCCCGCGGAATGAATTTGAACTGCTCTGGTGTATTCGCTCGCGATAGCTCAACTAACGGTCTTCACCTTCTCATCTGTTGTCCTGAATCAAGCACTCATTGACTCAGGGTCCACCTAACTGTGAGGAACTAGAAATATGACACTTCACCAGATCGACTGGACTCGAAAGTACGGTCTAACTGACAACAAACGCGGCAAGGTTATCTCACTTCGCGTCACCTATCCGACGACGCCTGGTCAGTACCCTGTCGTCATCTTTTCGCACGGCGCAGGCAACTCCAAAGAAGGCTATCGCTTTCTGGTGAGACACTGGGCCCGGGCCGGATATATCTGCTTGCAGCCAACGCATGAAGACTTTGCCGACCTGATCAAAGCCAAGTTCAACCCGCCCGATCCCATGGCCTACGCTCTGCAATGCGCCGGTAACCCCGTCTACTGGCAGAGCCGCGTCGATGACATTGAACACATCATGGCCAACTTCGCGCAGATTGCGACGCAGTTGCCCACGGGTGTGACCATAGACGAGAAGAACGTGGCCATGACCGGTCACTCGTTCGGCGCGTTCACGGCGCAACTCTTCGCCGGTGCAACCCCCGACGTGCAGACCGGCATCATCCCGGGCAAGAGCGGCATCACCAGCTTCGCCAACCCGCTTCCGCGTGCGTATATCTTTCTCTCTCCGCAAGGTGTCAACACTCCCGGTTTGGGAATGCCAAACACCGCTGCCTGGGCCGCCATGACTGCGCCTTTCCTGGTGCAGACCGGCAGTCTGGACAACGGCTTACAGGGCCAAACCGCACGCTGGCGCACCGAGCCTTATCTGCACGCACCCGCGGGAGACAAGTATCTTGCCTTCATCGATGGAGCCGACCACATGACCTGCGCCGGCAAACCGGTTGCAGCCAATGCGGCGCCCGGCACCATCGACCACTTCAGCTACATTGCCCGAGTCACTCTCAGCTTCCTCGACGCGCACATCAAAGGCGACAAGACGGCCAAGCAGAGCCTCATCGATCACGACCTGGACAAAGAAAGCCAGGGCGTAGTCGAGCAAGACCACAAGTAAAAGCCGGGTTTGCCTGCGCAAAACCCGCCTGCTTTCTCTACGACTTTCTTCTACCCGCCATCAGTACTGGTTTCAGTACCGATGGTTCCGCTAGGTGTCCGCGAGGGCGCCTGAATTCTCATGTAGGAATTCGCAATGAAAAATAACCAAAACAAGCCTCCTGTACCCACGTACGACGAAAAGGCTGTTGCTCGTGAGCTGCGCGTCAACTGGATCAAAACCTTCGCCGGTATGGGTCTTCTGACTGCGCTCAGCCTGGGCACACTGATGTACGTCGGTGTTCAGTTCAGCATCCTTCTCGTTCTCCTCGGTCTCTTTGGCGTCGCTCTGCCCCTCTTCAGCTGGTACAACAGTGCCGCGCTGGTGAAGCGCCTGATGCGCTGCGAGAAGCCGAACAGCTTCAACTCGGACCACATGCGCCTCGTGCGTCTCGTGGACGAACTCTACCCCCTCACCGGCCTGAAGAAGAAGCCGGAAGTGCTGGTGTCGCCGATCCCGGTGCCCAACGCTTTCGCCACCGGTCGCAACCCGGACAACTCCTTCATCGCCGCTACCGAGGGCCTCTTCTCCTGCGACCTGACCGACGCCGAAATCAAGGCAGTCCTGGCGCATGAGCTGGCCCACGTGAAGAGTCACGACGTGGCCATTACGTCCTTCACTTCGGTGCTCGGTTCGCTCTTCGCCATCCTCCTGTCGACGGGCTTCCCGCGCTTCTTCCACTCGGCCTTCACGGGCAAGAACAACGACCTGCTGGACAAGCTGTCCAACAAGGTGAAGAAAGACAAGAAAGGCTTCGTCGCGCCGGCAGTCGGTGTGGTGGGCTTCTTCTTCACGCTGATCACCTTCTGGATCATCAGCTTCTTCGCCAAGTTCGTCACGCTCTTCGTCAGCCGCAGCCGCGAAAGCGCCGCCGACGTGCTGGCCGCTCAGTGGACCGGCGACCCCTGCTCGCTCTCCACGGCGCTGCAGAAAATCGTTGACTGGACGCAGCGTAATGCGCTGGCTCTGCGCCTGCGCGTACTGCTCGACGGCATGGGCCCGCTGCTCTTCGTCAGTCTCGACGAAGGCAAGCACGGCTCCAAGCCGACCAGCCTCGGCGCTCGCCTGGGTCACTGGTGGGCCGAAATCGGCGCTAACCACCCGCCCATGGACAAGCGTCTCGAGATGCTGAACGTCCTGGCCGGCCAGACCTGCCCTTCGCTTCATGACCTGAAGCGCGAGGAACGGGAACGGTTCGACGCCATGATCGAAAAGCGCTACGGCAAGTTCCGGCGCAATCCTGAGCAGAAGCAGGGCGAGTCTTCCCAGGAAGACCGCGGCACTTCTGAAGGCAGCGATGACGCTGCACCTGAGACCAAAAGCGACGGCAACGTCGACGATGGACAAGACAAAAAGTAAGCGCCCCGGGCGTCAAGATTGGGAGTCGTCTAACAACGGCTCTCAGTCTTGTTTTTGGACGGAGGGGGATCATGACGATCCTCCTTCGTTTTTTGTTTTATTCTACGCAGCTGTATAGTATTATAAAGACAAGGATCGCGCCCAGAGCCATTTCCGGGGCATCCTACTTGTGAAGACCTTTAAGACCTATTCGTGCCAATCAATAGCCCGGCGGCGGCGCCGGCTCCGTCTCACTGCTAGGGCCCCTATCCCGCCACCGCACGCTACTGATAAATCGTCTCATTTCTCCTTCGCTACGATCCAGCTGTTTGAGGCGTTCCTCCACGTCCTTTCCGTTCACGCCTCGCGAGTAGAGCATAAAATCAAATCTGGCATGATCCAACGTGTCAAAATTGTCCTTGACGTACTGCAGACCTTCTCTGTAATCCTCAGGCAAATCAGCCTTTGTCAGTTGTTCATTGATACTGGGAATTGTCAAAAATCCATTCTTTGGGGCATAGTTTCTATCTTCCAACAGCTGTTGGGCATAGCCAAGGAGATCCCCCTCCATCAACATGTCGGCAATTGGCCCGCGGCGCGACTCCTGCAGTGTTACATCAGTGCGCTCAATTGTTTTTCTACTACCTGATTGTTCGGCAATGTTTTCAAATAATGTATTAACATCACCCGAACCCAAGGATACAAAATCGTTGACCATGGCTTGATCTATGGGATCTTTAACTCCTTTTGCAAAAGCAACCATTTCACTTTGAGTAATTTCATTCTTGCCGTTACCGGCAATTTTGGAAAAATTAGCACGCATCCACTCCATCTGAATCTGGCCTGTTATCTGCTCATTCTTGAAGTCGCCATCTCCGACTACGCCAGCAAAAACTGTCTGATCGGTAAAATCATGGTTTGTTTTCTTGAAAGTATTTACTTCTTCGATCAATTTCAAATAAGCTGCGTGAGCGCCAACGGTGTCGAACACGACCTGCACCTCATGTCTTGCATGTGCCGTATCCAAAAGACCGTTCTTGTTGTCATTACCGGCCTGCGGACTGTCCATAGTAAACCTGCTTTGTGAGTAATTTGGGGCGTATTGAAGACATTAACGGCGGAATATGACACTGCAATAACAGCGCCGACAAATGGTGTAAACTAGAATCTTGCCGGGTCTTGCCCCTTACCAGCTCAATCATCGGTACCCAAGTTTGATGCTACGCAGTACCAGATTTTCGCAAAGCACAGCTCTATCGCTAATTTTGATGAGCCCGCTCGTCTGGACGTCTGTGTGGGCACAGAGCCCTAAGCCAGAGACGTCAACCGCTGCAAAGAAAGACCCGGCGCAGGCTATGGCCAAGCCGCTTCCCACCATTCCCAATCTTCCTGTGCCGGGCGCACCGGCTCCGCAGATAAAGATGCTCGATCCCACGACAGATCCTAAAGGGGTTCTCAAACAAGCACTGGATGCTTATAAAGGTGGTCAATTCGGCCAGGCGGCGGCCATTCTAGCGAAAGACCTGCAGGCCAATCCCGGTGACGGTACGGTGCACTACTACATGGGTCTGGCTTTGAAAAAACAAGGCTATGACATGAAGGCCCTGAATGAACTGGAAAAGGCAGCCAGACTTTGTCCGCCCGAGATGATCAAAAAATTTGCCGACGAACAAGTGGGCAATCTGGAAGAGCCGGAACCCCTTGCGGGCAAACCGGCAGCAGCAGCCAATACAGACTGGCTTAGCAACATCGGCAATAGTATCAGTGGTGGTATCGGTCAGATGTTCGGTGTCAAACCGGCGGCCGCACCCGCCGCTAGCACCGGTGGTAGTGGCGCAGCGCCAACGGCGGAACTGGCGCCACAGCCGGCCTGGCCTGACTTTATGTCCGGTATAAATGACGCGGTCACGCAGGGTAAGCGGATGCTGCGCAAGGCCCAGGGCAAAGACAAAGGAAAAGCCGAAGGAGCTTATGACGGCGGCTCCGATATGAGCCAGTACGGCGAGGCCATGATCATGCACATGGCTGACATCCAGGCCCTGGTGGGCAAAAGCCATACTATGAATATCCCCGAATGGGGCAGCAATCCCGGTGGCGTCGTCGCCTACTACGAAGCGCCCGAAAACACTCCGGAGTGGGACTACTGGATCGGCCGCTTCAAGCGCTGTTTCCAGCATCAGCTCATGCGGCATCTAAACGGCGAAGCCACCGGTCAAGTGCGCGGCGCCGCTTCGTGCATTTTTAGTGTCGACAGAGCCGGCAATCTGCGGGGGCAAGTCTACGCCAGCACAGCAGATCCGGTCCTGAACAAATGTCTGGTGGAGTCCATTCGCGATCTTAATCACTCGCGCATTCTCAAGTTTCCGGCTTTTTCGCACATCAATGGCTGGAACTTCAAAATGTCTTGGAACATGGCTATCTACCTGGCTATAGTCAAGTCATATCAACAACAAAAAGAGAGACAAGAAGCGGTCGAAGCTCTGGTCAAAATGGTGCAGCAAGACACTGCCATCAAACTATCGATCAAGAAAGCCAAAGAAGAGCGCGCCATAGCCAAGAAACTGGCAGCAGAAAAGGCCCTCAAAGCCAAATTGAAATTGAAAGCAAAACCAGTGCCGCCGCCCATTGACGCCAAAGTGGAAGTGTCAGGCCAGATTGTGGGAGCAGCCAGCGAACGCGAACTAAAGGCCGTGGCCCTCGAACTAAAAGACCTGACGCCGGTCTCCCCGAACGCGGCAAAAATCAACGAAGATCCATTCGCCTCAATCGACGATCAGACTATCAATAGCTGGCCCGATCTCAATAAGTAGCAAGTACCGCCGGAACGACATTATCAGCTGTTTGGAAACGATAAGTGCGTGAGTTTTTGCCGACATCCAGACCATTGTGCACGGCCCTCGTCACCAGGCGACCATCGGCAACCACCAACTCCCATTCGTTATACTTGTCGGTTTGATAATCGTGCGAAATACCGTCGTCCTCGAAGAAACGACCACTGGCCTCAGATCCGAAGGCCTGGAAAGTGACAGGCGTCTCTAAGAACTCATCAGTACTTTGCATAATATCGGCCAGGGGCAAAATAGTCCCTTCACGTACAAAAGCTGGCAAGCGCCCGAGAGGGCACTCGACGCGTATAGTACATCCGCGTTGGCCGCCTTCTAATTTGCGTCCACTCTGCCACTCGTACCAATTGCCCGCAGGAAAATAAACGTTGCGACTGCTTTGATTAGCCCGCAGGGCAGGTGCCACCATGATATCGGCGCCAAACATAAACTGATCATCGCAGCCCGCGGCCAGGCTGTCGCCCGGGTAGTGCCATTCCAGAGGTCGCATCAAAGGCGCACCAGTGCGACTGTGTTCCCAGAAGAGAGCTTGAATGTAAGGCAATAATTTATAGCGCTGTTCTATCAAGCCGCGCACCATATCCTCAACTGCCGGACTGAACGAAAACGGCTCCTGCGCTCGTCCCATCAGGGCGCAATGATTGCGGAAGAAGGGATAAAAAACACCCACTTCGTACCAGCGGACGAGTAGTTCCGGTGTCGTATGACCGCCAAATCCGCCTATATCTACGCCAGCAAAAGCGACTCCAGATAAGCCTACATTGAGCAGCATGGGCACGCTTTTTTGCAAGTGCTCATACCAGGAAGTATTGTCCCCCAGCCAGACTGCGGCGTGCCTCTGTATGCCGGCGCTACCGGCGCGGGTCAAAACAAATGGCCTCTCATTCGGCCGTTCTTTGAGAAGCGCCTCACGGGTGGCCAGTCCCATCAAAGTACCGTATAGATTGCGCACCTCAAAATGACCGATGGACCCATCATCGTCCGATGTTTGCAGAAACAACTGCTTATCGTCTTCAGGCATTTCAAAAAATGGGTCAGGCAGTGGTCTCTGGCTGTTGAACATGGCAGGCTCGTTCATGTCGTTCCAGATGCCCTTAATGCCGTTTTTCAAATAAAACTTGAGACTGTCGCGCCACCAGCTGCGAGTTTCCGCTTTCAAAAAATCTGGAAAGGCCGAAAGACCAGGCCAAACAGTCTCAATAAAAACCTCACCCTTAGCGGTTTTACAGAAGAGATCGTCCTTTATGCCCTGGCGATAGATATCAAACTTTTCGTCCTTTTTTACCCCGGGATCGACAATGGTAATGAGCTTAAAATGCTCTTCCGCCAGTTCTTTAGCCAGTGACGCAAAATTGGGAAAGCGCTCTTTTGAATGAGTAAAAACTCGATAGTCGTCCATGTAGTCGATGTCCATGACGAGCGTATCGCAAGGTATTTTGCGCTTCCGAAACTGGTCGGCTAAATGTCGAATAGTTTCCTCATCGGGATAACTCCAGCGACACTGCTGATGGCCGAGCGACCAGAGGGGCGGCAGCGGAGCGCGGCCGGTCATGGCAGTAAAAGCGGCCACCAGAGCCGGTAGGGTAGCAGCATCAAAGAGATAAAAATAGAAACCACGGCGGGTGAATAGTTCAATTTTCGCAGCCTCAACCATCTCCGTATCAAGATCCCAGCGTTGCGGAGAAGGACTGTCTATCCAGATCCCGGTATATTTTTCGCCGTCGGCGAGAATCAAAAATGGTATCGACTTATAGAGCATATCGGCATGCTCATTGTGATGCGGATTGTCGGTGGCAAACAGCGTATGCCTGTTGCCGCGCAGATTGAGATCGGAAAAGCGCTCACCCAACCCGAGACAGCGTACCACAGCCGGCATATCAAAATGAAAATCAAAACGCCCGGGAGTGGCTTGCAGCCAGGTAAAACTGTAAGGTAATTGCAAACTTTCAATCGACTGCTCTTGCCAATCTATTTTGAGAGATTCGCACAGAGCATAGGACTTATTAATTTTGGCCAGTTTATCCTTGACGCTCGGCCGCACGCAGAGCCGGTTGACACGCACGCCTTCGACGATAGCGCTTTCGCTGTGAGCATTGCCGCTAAAAATGTCGCTGGCTCGCGGCTCAGGCTGCCAGCCGCCAATTTTCTTGCGGGCTGTAGTCCAGTCGGTTGTAAAAATGTCAAACGTCATATCATGGCCTCGGGCAAAGAGCCATAGAGTATCACAGGGTCGGACCTGACTAGGCTAGACTAATCATCAGGGTGCTCCCAGGTCCAGTCCTCCAGCGTGGGCTGGTGCGCGCGAGCCACAAGCGAGATCTCACCCAAATGCTTTTGGCCGTTGCCTGTGGAAAATACAATTTGCTTGATTACCGCCGGATTCTTGAGCGCAGGATCATTAGCCGCTCTCAGATCCACAACCAACTGTGTAGCCAAATTGAGGCGCACAGGGGCGTAGTCATTTTCATCGATCATATTTTTGGGTATTTGACTCAGCTTAAATTTGCCTTCCACCGTCGCGATTCCATTCTTTATAGTCGTTTTGCTTTGCTGCGGCATAAACATTTTGCCGTCCACTCCCATCAATCTGAGCGAGTAGCGAACCTTTCCATCGGGATCTGCCGGCAAATTGCCCCTGGTGCTGGCGCAAATATACAAATCCTCGGCACTGCGCACGGCCTGAAGGTCTACGCTCAATCCAGCCGTCCGGGGCACAGCCCCGGCACCGCGCACGATATTAGCTCGCTTATTGAGATGAACTATCTGGCTGGGCCATTCTCCGATAGTTGCATCTCCATCTAGGACTGGCATAGTCTTAACTAGCGGCGCGCGCAGGGCATAGAAGTAGGACGCCGAAATCACCTTACCGTCGTTGTCGCTGACCACGCGAGAAACGGCGCCAGTATTGAGATCGCGCTCCTCGTCCGAAGAATGCGGAGTCGGCTCTCGCAGTGTGCAGTGATTGAGCGATACATTAGTCAATTCCATCTGACCATGCTGCCAGGAAAAGGTCAGTTCATGCGCCTGAATAAAGCTTGCTGAGTTGCCGTTTTTGATAATCAGTCGGCCTTTGACAAGGCTAATCTCCACTACTGTTTGTGCAAAATTGACCTGCGTCGCGCCCGACATAACTGGCCCGTAGCCAATGCCGGCCAGCTTGTATTTGCCGTTTGGCTGAGCCGTGGCCACAACCACCGCCCGCGGCATGTCCTTCGCTCCGTCACCGAAAGAGCCGGGTGTGTCGCCCTCCTTACAAATAATCATTGCCGCGTCAGATCTGCCGTCACGGTTGAAATCCCCTTCGGCACTGGCAAAAACAGTCCAGCCTTGTGGTGCAAATCCCAAGGCACTGTCAGACTCAGCAGGGATGGCCGCCGGTTTGGCACCGGGTATGATGGAAGCCAGCGTTTCTGCAGGACCGGCGCAGGCTGGAGCAAAAAGACATCCAGTTGCGGCAATCGGCAGAGCGATAGACAGGGCGAGCGAGAATGGCAAAAGCCTTCTCCACAAAAGTCGTGTCTTTTCTTTGCCGCAGGCAGATTGCATTTTTTGCTCCCTTAAATATGTCCGACTAAAACCTTACCAGGCGTGACGGAACATTAGGCCGGATCCAACATCTGGCAAGCCGGCTGCTAGTGGGCCGACGGGGGAGCAATGTCCTGTGTCTTCGGCTGCGACCGGGCGACTTTGAGATAGGCCACAAGCGAGTCTATCTGTTCTTCAGAAAGTGGTCCGCCGGCTGAGACGCTGAAGCCCGGCATCGATCGGTGAGTTTTGCTGCCCTGGCTGATTACTTCTCTCATGTGTTTTAGCAGGGCAGGATCTTTCAACTCAAGCTCTTCCAGCACCGGTCCAACACTGGGCTTGCCTTCATGTGATGTGCCCTTAGCGCCCGGTCTGTGGCACATGGCGCAGTCGCCCTCAAACAAATCCTTGCCAAACTGGCCGAAACCTTTATCGACGTGACAGCTGGTGCATTTTTCGCTGGTAAAAATCTTGGAAGGGCCGCGATCGGAGCCCATAGCAAGCATCTTGTGCGGGTCGTTAACTTCTAATTTGATTGTGAGAGTGACAAAGCCACGCTTAGGGTCATTGGAAATAACGTCCAAAGTTTTCTCCACTTTGTCCTGCTTCATCGCCGTGTCCACAGTCACCGGCAACTCCACAGTTTCACCCGGGCCGAGCTTGCGCCGCTTCCAGACCGGGAAGGTGCAACCGCAGCTGGATTTTATATCTTCGATATTGAGGGGCCCGCCCCCGGTGTTGGAGACTTTGAACTTACCGGTCAGCTCTATACCTTCGTCCACCTTGCCCAGATCCAGCACCAGGGTGTCAAAAGAAATAGCCGGTTTGGAAGCCTCTTCCGCTTTTATCCTTTCCTGCTCTTTGTATTCGACATAAATGAATGCCCCGGCGCCGACCAGCAGCAGCAGAAAGGCAATGAGAAGGGCTCTCTGCCTCAACTATTCACCCACCCAGTTGACCGGGTTGGGTTTGCCCTCACGTTTGCGATAGTCGGGATCCCAGAGTTGGGCGTAGACCGAAACATCGGCCTGCGAAATACCCAGGTGGTCCTCGTCTATCCCGCAGGCGCTGTCAGTGTAGGCCTTGCAAATGGCTTCGTAGCGCATGATCAGCTCATTTAAAAGGCGGGCGTCTTCGTCTTTGCCCGCAGCTTCTGCGCGCCCGCAGGCGGCAATCAGTTCTTCTTTTGAGAGGCGACCGTCGCCCTCGTCAGCATCAGCTCGCTCGACCAGATCGAGTTTGTCCCAATTCTCCTTGAGAAAAGGCATGAGCTCTTCGGTCAAAAATTTGAATTCGTCCAGTATCACGGCAGCTCCAGATTTATCTGACGTCATTTTACCGCTTCGTGAGAATTGTCGGAACTTCAAAGGAACCTTAAAGACATGGGGCCGTCTTCCCAGAAGGTCCCCTGGATAAATCAAGGAGGGCAGAAGAACCGCTTGACAAGGCGCTTTCCGAAAAGAAAAAATCTAATCAAAAATTTGCCGATTGGCACCAGATTGGGTGTAGATCAATTCTGAACTTCTGCTAAACTTATGTCACTTCAAAAAACTTACTTCACAGGCGGGCGTGCAATGGACACATTGGCATCACATTGCTCGGAATCCCTATCATTAACGATCGTATGCGACGAGCGCTGTCGCGTTGTCCGTAGATTGGCCAGCCTTTTGCACGTCTGGGATAAACAGAGCGCCTTTGTTTTTGTCGACCGCGCTTCACAGCATCCGCGCGCCAAACAATTGATGCAAGACCTCGACGCATCGCGCTGGAGCCTTTTCCTCATCGACGACAACCAGCAGCGCTGGTACGGTCCTGAAGCCATTCCCATGATTTTGAAAAATCTGCCCTTCGGTAAATTGGCGGCGGTGTTCTACATTTTGCCGGGCACCATGTGGCTGACGCGCCAGCTCTATCAGCTCATTTCCAATACCAGACAAATATTTTCGCGCAGCGCCACAGCCTGATTTAGCTTTGCTTCAGAGCTGGAGCTACTTCAGATCTAGCTTTGCTTCAGACCCATCTGCCGACTGAGAGTCTCCGCGGACAGATTGTCGCTGCATTCGATTGCCAACGCGGACGCCAGCTCGCTATCGCTCGTCGCCACCATATACTGTTGCGGCAGTCCCGGCTTATTCAGCGCCAATAAGTCCTCTGCCAGCTTGCGTTTGAGTGCGGATTCACCGTCGGCACCAAGGCTGAGCCGGGCGAAATCGAAGGCCTCCTCAGGCAAGAGAAGCAAGTTGGGCAGAAGTTGACTGACCAGCCAGGGCGCTCGTGTCAGAGGTTGGGGCGCAAATTCGGCCAACAAAAAATCTTCTTCTTCACTGAGATTGAGAAACTGCGCCAAAATTGTGGATACCCTGGTCCTCCAATCGAGGAAGCTCTCAGAGCGATGTTCCAGACCGCGCAGCTCGGCAAAATGTGCTCCCAGCTCCAATGTTGCTTTGGACCAACCACTGCCTCCGGAGGAAGCGACCAGACAGAGTTTCTTCAGCGTCCTGCGACGCCAATTACGGGCCAGTATGCCAAGCGCTTCCTCGGTGTCGTCCACAGCCAGAAGGGGAAATGACGTTGAGGCAATAGGATAATTCGGTCGGTCCACGACAATGCAGCCCAGCGCCCCGGCGCTGAAGGCGTCACCGAGAAAATCATGGCCGTCATACGTGTCGCCGCTCAAAGCGACATACCACGCGCCTTCAATTGGTTCGCGCGTATCGACGGCGATGGGACCGGCCTCATCAGGCATCATACCTGTAGCCATACGAGCGCCGGTAAGGTCGATTATTTCTTCACCGGTGAATAGCGCGGTCACGGGATCCCCTAAAAACTGTGTCAATTCTCTATCAGCGCTCACTATTATGACCGGTATGACAACTCTTTCACCACGGGATGCAACAACAGACCGTCTATCAATTGACAGGGTCAGCCAAGGCTTCCATAATTTGACCATGTCTATAAAGCTAAACGAGCCTGTTTCCAAGTTGTTGGAGACCTTGCCACAAACTGCCGAAGCAAAAAGCTGGCGCCAGAGACGTCATCTGCTTGAGACGCGTTCACTCAGTCTGGACGAGATCAGTGTGATCCTGGCTCTGACCAAACAATTCAAAGATGATCGCTGCCACAAAGGCGCACCACTGACGGTGCTAAGCGATAAAACAATCGCCAGTGTTTTTTGGGAAAATTCCACCCGCACAAAAAGCAGCTTTGAGCTGGCCGCCCGCAAACTGGGCGCAACCTTCCTCAATCTCGACGTCAAAACATCGTCAGTGGCCAAAGGCGAGACACTTGAGGATACAGCCCTCAATCTCCATGCCATGGGTGTGGACAGCATTGTGATGCGCCATTCGCAATCCGGTGCACCGGGCGATCTGGCCAAGTTATGCGGCGACAAAATCAATATTGTAAACGCCGGAGACGGCTGGCATTCTCACCCATCCCAGGGACTGCTCGACCTTTATACAATGCTCGAATCCTTAGATGCCCTGCCGCAACTTGCCACGGCTGGCAAGCTTTCTAAAAAAGTCAGCGCAGCAACACTGCAGGGCAAAAAAATTGCCATCGTCGGCGATGTGGCCCACAGCCGCGTCGCTCGCTCTAATCTGGCCCTACTGAAAAAACTGGGCGCGGAAGTGCATATGGCCGGGCCACCATCTCTGGTGCCGATTAACTTCAGCCACGCCGATCTTGGCGCCGTAGTACATCACCGCCTGGAGCCGGCCATCAAAGACGCCGACTTCATCATCAGCCTGCGCCTGCAACTGGAAAGACAGGAACAGGGCTTAATTGCCAGCATGGATGAGTACAGACATTTCTTCCGCATTGATCACAATCGCATCAGACTGGCCTCGGCCGATGTCAAAATTTTGCACCCCGGCCCGATTAATCGCGGGGTCGAAATTACCGGCGCCCTGGCCGACGATCCTAAACTTTCGCTCGTCCTCAAACAAGTGGAAAACGGTGTCCTCACCCGCATGTCCATATTTGCTTTGCTACTTTCATAGCGGTACCAATATGCTTATTCAAAATTGTCTCCTGGTAGATCCCAGTCAAAAAGACTCAAGCCAAAAGGAAGCGGCTAATCAATCGAAGCGCGACGTGCGCGTCGATAACGGCATGATTGTCGAGATCGGCAGCGCCCTTCCAGTGCTGGACAACGAAACTGTTTTTGACGGCGATGGCCTGATACTGATGCCGGGCCTTATCGATGTGCATACGCATCTGCGCGACTTCGGTCAGGGCGCCAAGGAAGACATTGCCACAGGCACACAAGCCGCCGCCGCCGGTGGATACACCACCGTTGTCGCTATGGCAAATACTGTTCCACCCATCGACAATGTCATGGTCTATCAAAATCTCCAACAGATGATTGCCAGCAAAGCAGTAGTGCGGGTGCTCTCTGTAGCCAATGTCACCAAAGGCATGGCCGGCAAAGAACTGACCGAGATGGCCCTATTGAGCGAACTCGGAGCTGTCGCCTTCAGTGACGACGGACTGCCCATCAGCAATCTCGCCGTTTTAAGGCGCGCTCTGGAACAAGCACGAGCGATCGGCACAGTTGTGATCAGCCACCCCGAGGACCGCGACCTGTCCGGCGCGGGAGTGATGAATGAATCTGCCACCAGCACCGCACTGGGCCTATGCGGCGTCACCACTGCCTCCGAGGCCGCCTGCGTCGCCAGAGAAATAGAGATAGCGCGCGTAACGGGAGCCCATCTGCATTTTGCCCATATCTCCACACTGGCCTCCATCCGCCTGATCGAACGCGCAAAGGCCGACGGCCTCAGCGTCACGGCCGACACCACTCCGCATCATCTGACTCTGACCGACAGCGATGTCGGCGAATTCGACCCCAGCTTCAAAATGAATCCGCCTCTGCGCTCGCAGTCGGATCAAGACGCTCTGGTCCAGGCCTTAAAAGACGGCATCCTCGACGCTATCGCTACCGACCACGCACCGCATACTCACGGTGAAAAAAGCCGCGGTTTCAACGAAGCCCCCTGTGGCGTCACCGGCCTGGAAACAGCCTTTGCCCTCTGTTCAGAACGCTTGATGAGGGCAAATAGCGGCGCCAAATCACAGCAATTTGCACTGGTGGACGTCCTGCGCAAATTTACCTCCGGCCCGGCCAGAATATTAGGCCTGCCCGAACCTTCGCTGGTGCAGGGCCGCAGCGCCGATCTCTTCCTCTTCGATCCGACGGCAAAATGGACTTACGATCCCAAAGCTGGTCACAGCAGAAGCCATAACTCGCCCT
>Ga0105248_10003569_pt1 | contig 17247 bp, 6 predicted proteins | sample KBSS34metaG_FD_81524 | JGI IMG/M metagenome (GOLD analysis project Ga0105248, IMG submission 81524) | Switchgrass rhizosphere microbial communities from Kellogg Biological Station, Michigan, USA - KBS S3-4 metaG | ecosystem: Host-associated > Plants > Roots > Rhizosphere > Soil | place... | reverse complement strand
CGAAATCGATCTTTGCGTCCGCCATGACGGAATTCTTGTCCCAGCCGTGTGCATCGCGCCAGGACGCGAGATCGCGATATTTTATATGGCGCCAGGCGTCCGGATCATAAGTCGGCGTCGGCGTGCCTTCGAACAGGCCCTGGAAATCCTTCGGCATGTCGACATAAACGTTTCCATCGGCCTTGTTGTCCGAATTGAGGAAGACGATGGCGGACTTGCCGCATTTGACGAAGATGTTATTCGCGACATTGTTGCCCGTCGCCGTGCCGCTATTGGCTCGGTCGGGGCGAACGATGGCAAAGATGCCAGAATTGTCGCAGCGGCCGATCAGGTTCTGAGCGATGATAAGCTTGTCGGTGGCGTTGTCGAAGATTCCCGATCCCGCGCACCCTCTCTGACCGGGCGTTCCCGGCTCGGCATTGCGGACATCCCAGATGATATTGTTGTCAATCTGGTTCTGATCCGGGGTCATCTCCATGTGGATGGCGGCGCCGACCGTCAGGACATCGGCGAATATATTTTTGGTGATGCGGCAGTTGGTGTTGCCGACATCCCACCAAACTGCATTCGCATGGCGCATGTGCCGTACCACGTTGCGGCGGAACAGCATGTTTTTCGCGCGGTGGAACTTGGCGCCGGCGGCTTCCCAGCCGCGTTCGGCGTCCGCCCAGCCACACCATTCGATCAGATTGTCTTCCACCAGCGTGTTGGTGGTTCCCATACCGCCAATACCCTCGACGCCGCAATAGCGAAAGGTATTGCGGCGGATGACTTGCGATGCACCCGCTTGTCGCGCGTTGCCGCTATATCCGTCCGCACCAACAACCAGGCCCGCGCCATTGGCCCATTCGAGAGTGTTGTCTTCGAGGATCCAGTGATCGCCGCCGGCCAGCGAAACCATACCGTATTGCGGAAATGGGTAGGCGTTGCCGGCATGCTGGAAGGTGAGTCCTTTCACCCGGATAAAGCCCATGCCGCTGTGTGCGGGGACGAAGGTGTGCTGCCGGGTTGTGATCTCGATCACGTGATCGGCGGGCGTGCCCGAAGTTAAACGGACATAAATCGCCGTTCCGGAGGTTTCGGCCCAGAACCGGGCATCAGGCGAACCGCCAACCTCCTGCATGATCGGTCCGCCGCGCCGGCGCGGAGGCATCCCGAGCTGCGGCGCGGGTGGAACCGTGAAATCCGGGACGGGTGGCAGCTTGGGCATCGCCAGTTCGCGAAGCTGTTCCATCGGCTCGAGCGGCTTGCCGTCGACAAACACCAACCCGCGCCGGCGAAGATACGGGCCCATGTCCACGACCTTTGTGTCCAGCCATCCCCAACTGCCCATGATGCTGGGCAGCGCGAAGGGATTGTAGGCGTCGGGAAACAGTGCGCTCGTCAAGTCATGCCGCCAAACGGTGATTCCGGTTCCGGGCGCGGCACGAAAACTTTCCGAAACCGTCTCCTGCTGCCAGCCGTCCTTCAGCACGTCGGAGCCTTTGACATAGACTTTCGCCCCTGGCGCCGCCTCGTAGCTGATCATCTGCGTCGGACCCGCGCCCCCGCGCGCCGGGCGGACGCATTCGCGATAGGTGCCGGCGGCAATGACGACGCGTTCGCCCGGCTGGAGTAGCTGGGCGGCTTTGTTGATGGTGCGGAAGGGCCTGGCCTTGTCACCGGGCCCATTGTCATCAGCCGCAGACGAGGTGTTGTCCACGTAATAAGTCTTCGAGAAGGTCAGCGGTTGCTCCCAGCTGGCAAACTCGGTCCCGTCAGGCAGACGAGAATCCGCTGAGGCCTTGCCGTTGGCCTGGGCAGCGACCGCTCGCCCCCAGACGCTTGCGTCCAGGGTCAACATTGCCCCAACCGCTGCAGCACTCTCCATAAAGCGCCGGCGATCGACTGACCGGCGGGCAGCGCCCTTCTCGGAAGGATGCGCAGACGCGGCACATTTGTCGTGCTCTGATTTCATAATCCGGCCTATCATTGATCTGATGCAATTGAAGGTCGTGTTGTGGGAGGCGCAAGGCGCGTCCGCTAACAGACAGTCAGAACCGATCGGAATATAGCATTCCATCCAGCATTTTTCATAGCGTCCACCCCTCCTCTCTCAACGCTTCATAAAATCGCGCTTGTCGCACAGTCGGATGCAGGTGTGCATTTGTGCGGATCACATCCGCAGCTTCATACCCAATGTGAAGTGCCGGCCGGCGTAGAGGCTGGTTGGTGCTGTGGGTGGGGTTCACATGGTGCCGCAGGTTGAACAGGTTCTGCACCCAAACATAGGCGTCGAGGATCTTGTCGTGGTGGGACTTTTGGCGTTCCGTTCGTCTTCGCGGTAGTACTGGGCCGATAGCCGGGGGTTTTCATGTTTCGATGGTTGTTGGCCGTTTTTGTCCTGTCGGCCCCGACGAGCTCGGTGGCCATTGCGCAGGTGCAGCAAAATGGGGCCACCGCCGGTACGGTCAAGGTCGAACGACCGACCCTTCGCGCCCTGGGGTTTGAGTGGCAGATCCGCGGAGATGCCAATCGCAATGCCTCCGCACAGGTCACCTACCGGGCCAAGGGTGAAAGGGTCTGGCGCGACGCGCTGCCGCTGATGCGCTTGAACGGCGAGAAGGTCACCGGACCAAAGCCGCATTTCGGCGACCGCTCTTATTATACCTTCACCGCTCCCAATATGTTTTCCGGCAGCATTCTCAACCTTCAGCCAGGCGCGCTTTACGAATGCCGCTTTCAGCTATCGGATCCTGACGGCGTGCAAGGCAAGCCTGTGCAGATCGTTACGGCGCGGACCCGATCGATCCCTTCGCCCACGGGCGGCGGCAAGGTCTATCATGTCTATCCCTTTGGCTACAAAGGAGCCATGCAGCAGCCGGGCTTCATTGGATTGATGACCGCGTATTATCTCGGCTCCGACGAGTCGGACCATTCCAATGTCATGCCGGCCCGGGTGCGTCCCGGCGACACGATTCTACTCCACGCTGGCGTTTATAAAGACGAGCGCTTCGTATACGGCGGCTTTGATCCGGCCATCCCCGCCTACGGGACACCATTTGACGGCACCTATTATCTAACCCAAAGCGGGACGCCTGATAGGCCGATCGTGATAAAGGCCGCCGGTGACGGCGAAGTCGTCTTCGACGGCGATGGGGCGCACAATCTCTTCAACCTGATGGGAGCGAATTACAACTATTTCGAGGGTATTTCGGTTCGCAACACCAATGTTGCTTTCCTGCTGGGAATTAAAGATATCGCCGGATCAAGCGGCTTTACATTAATCCGATCCCGTTTCGAAAATGTTGGACGGGTGGTTCAGCAGGATTGGGCAAGGACGAGAGACATTTATATTGCCGACAATGTGATGATCGGCCGCCACGATCCCCTGCACATCACGAGCTGGAACCATCCCGAGGCCTTTGCGCGTTACCCCGGGTTTCCCGCGCCCACCACTTCGGAATATGCGGTAAAGGTCTACGGTCAAGGAATTGTGGTCGCGAACAACTATATCGCTAATTTCCATGATGCCATCGATGTGGCGACCTATGGGGACCCCGGCCCGCGAATGGATGAACAAGCGTCCTCAATCGATTTTTACGGCAACGACATGTATAACATGTCGGATAACTGCATCGAGCTCGACGGCGGTGTGCATAACGTTCGTGCGTTTGAGAATCGTTGCGTGAATGCGACCGGTGGGGCCTTCAGCACGCAGCCTATTTTCGGCGGACCCGCTTATATCTTTCGAAACCTTGCCTACAACACCACGACGGGTGGATCGCTGAAGCTGCTGGACACACCGACCGGCGTGCTTGTCTACCAGAATACATTTATCGGGCAGGGCCAAATGCTGGGTCCGGTCGCCAACGTGCATTTCCGCAACAATCTGTTTGTCGGCGATAGCTGGAAGGTCCCAGTCTTCGATCTCAGGACGCCCACCAACTATTCGACCTCGGATTATAATGGATTCGGTCCCAACAGCAGCGCAGCCTACAATTTTGGTTGGACATCGCCGGCTTTCGAGAAATCAGCGGACTTCGTAGATCGCTCGGAGAAACGTCAATTCAAGACCCTCGCGGATTACCAGGCAGCGACTGGCCAAGACCGGCACAGTTTTCTGGTTGGGCTGGACACATTTGTTCGAGTTTCGCCGCTCGACCAATCGCAACCGCGTGACTTGCGCAACCCGGAGGATTTTGACTTCGGTCTTCGCGCGGATTCTGTTGCCATCGATCGAGGCGCGGTTCTTCCCACAATCACCGATGGCTTCAATGGAAATGCTCCGGATTTGGGCGCTTATGAGTATGGCCGGACACTGCCACACTATGGGCCCAAGCAATGGCCGGCTGGTGCGCAGGTCGAAGGTCCACGCTCCGTTACCGGACCGGCCGATAAGTAGAAACTGTCGCTAAATTCGTTCCCCTCGCGGGATCGGGCGCCGCGTTGCATAACCCGGAAATTGAAAAAATTTCGGGCGCGCATACGACAAGTTCAGATCGGCTTGAGGTCCGCGTCCAGTCGCAGCGACATGCCCGGGCGCAAGTGAAATTCGGCGCTGTTGCGGCCGCTTTTCACGATGACGGCGCGGCCGGTATCTGCGATGAGCGCGGCACGCGTCAGTGCGCCACCGCGCCATTCCATGTCCACTGCCAAGCCGCCGCGGGCGCGCAATCCGCGCACACGGCCCTGCGGCCACACGGAAGGCAGCGCCGGCAGCAGCGAAATCACGCGATCGTCGCTTTGCAACAGCATCTCGGCGATTCCCGCCGCCGCGCCAAAATTGCCGTCAATCTGGAACGGGGGATGGGTGTCGAACATATTGGGCAGCGTGCTTTCCGCCAACTGGCCGCGCAGCATCAGATGGGCATGGTCACCCTCTCTTAACCGCGCCCACAATGCGATCTTCCAGGCCTTTGCCCAGCCCGTGCCGCCGTCGCCACGCAATTCCAGAGTACGCCGCGCGGCCGCGGCCAGCCGCGGCGCCGCATCGGGAGTGATGGCGTGCCCGGGATAGAGCGCCCAGAGGTGCGAAACGTGGCGATGTTCCGGTTCGACTTCCGGATAATCTTCGATCCATTCCTGCAACTGGCCGCGCGCGCCGATCTGTAGCGGCGGCAGGCGGTCCTTCGCGGCGATTACTGCCGCGCGCATTTCCGCATCCCGGCCCAGCAATTGTGACGCGGCCGCTACCGCGTCGAATAGTTCGCCGATCAGCTCCAGGTCCATGGTGGCGGCATAGGTCAACTGTCCCTTTTGGCCATCCAACAAATAGGTGTTTTCCGGTGAGAAGGAGGGGTTGGTCACCAGCTTCCCCGCAAAGCGCGTACCGGGCGGCGCTTCCACCAGCGTGTCCAAAACAAACCGCGCCGCACCGCGCATTGCGGGCCAGGCGCGCTCTTCCAGGAAACGGCGGTCCAGGCTGAAACGGTAATGGTCCCACATCTGGCTGGCGAGCCACACGGCACCCATCGGCCACTGGCCCCAGGCGCCGTCCACCGGCGCCGCCGCGCGCCACAGGTCGCTGTTGTGATGCAATACCCAACCGCCGGCGCCGTAATGCGCCCGCGCTGTATCGCTGCCGGTGTGCTGCAGGTCTCCGATCAGATCCCACAGTGGCGCCTGCGTTTCCCACAGCGCCCCGCTTTCAGCCAGCCAGTAGTTCATCTGCAGGTTGATGTTGGCGGTCCATTTGCTGCCCCAAGGCGGCCGCAACTGATCATTCCACAATCCCTGCAGGTTGGCGGGTTGGCCGCCGGGGCGCGAAGATGAAATCAGCAGGTAACGACCAAACTGGAAATACAGCGCCGCCAGCGCAGGATCGTCCATTGTCTTCGCGTCTGCGATGCGCTGGTCGGTGGGATGGTCCGCGCCCGGCCCCAGATCCAGCGCGACGCGCCGGAACAAGGCCTGGTGGTCGGCAACATGGGCTGCGCGCAACGCATCAAAAGGCGTGGGCCATGCCGCATCCAGAAAGCGGCGCGCCTGTGCCTGGGCATCCCCAAGTATGTCCTTATAATTGCGGAAGCTTGTTGCACCACTGAACAGAATAGTCACCGCATCCGCCCCCTCCACGTGCAGGCGGCCATTTTGTGCGCGCACCGTGCCGCCTTCGAGGCGGACCCGCGCCAGCGCGGCGTAGCGCAGACCGGGTTTGTCCCACGACCCGGTCCAGGATCTCGCCGGATTCTCCCGCGGCTGGATCTGACCGGTCAGCCGCAGCATATCCGCGTCCGCCTCGACCATCGCGCCGGGCTGCGGGCTGTCCAGCGCGATGGAGAAACTGCACTGGCCCGGTCGGTCGGCGGTCAGCCGGACCGCCAGGATCTGGGCGGGATGAGAGACAATCACTTCGCGGCGGAAGCGCGTGCCGCCCGCGCGATAGGTGACCGCGGCAGACGCTTCATCCAGCGACAAGGCGCGGCGGTAATCACTAGCTTGCGCACTTGCAAATGCCAGACGCAGGTCGCAGAAGGGCTGATACGGCATCAGCAGTGTGGGATTTCCCATCATCCGTGCGCTCAAAGCCTCGGCCTCGGCGATTTTCCCGGCGAAGATCAGCTCCCGTAATTGCGTTAAATGGGCATGGGCGTCCGGGTTGACATAGTCATGCGGGGTGCCACCCCATAGCGTTGCTTCATTGATCTGGATGCGATCTTCCGCAATGCCACCGAATACCATCGCGCCCAGGCGCCCATTGCCCAAAGGCATCGCCTCGGTCCACTGGGCAGCGGGCTGGCGATACCATAAGGTCAGTGCTTCTGATGTTTGCGCTGCGGCATCGAAAGCCGGCAGCGTCAGTATCGCCGCCCCGCCCCGCAAAACGTCCCGGCGCGTCGTCGCCATGCTCGCTCGTCTCCCTGGCCCGCACCACGTCTGGATACAGGAGCTTTATTGTCGGGCATTCTCATGCGGGCCACCGCATGCGTCAACAACATGCCGTAAAAGCGCGATCCGAGTCGCCTCCCATCGTGCTTGGTATACAGCAGAAGCCTTTTGCGCTCCCTTCCGCGACGGTCTTGACCACTTGGCACATCTGCTCAATGGTGCTTTTCTATTTGTCTGACAAGAACTTTCGATGAGCCAGAACCGGCCGGCGCATGTACGCGCCATTTGGGAGAGTGAATATGTCTTATCGCCACCGGGCTACCCTTTATGCCCTGCTGCTTTGCACTCCCATAAGCGCCTTCGCCCAGCCTGGCACGTTGCCGGCCGTGCCGCTGAGTCCACCGCCGAACGCGCCTTGGTTCAATACCAGCCTGCCCGTGGAGCAGCGCGTCGAAGCCCTGGTCTCCCAGATGACGCTGGAGGAGAAAGGCAAACAGATGGTCAACCGCGCAAGCGCCATTCCGCGCCTGGGCGTGCCGGCCTACAATTGGTGGAGCGAAGCGCTGCACGGCGCCGTGGTCCCGGGAGCCACCACCGTTTTTCCGGAGCCGATAGGGCTGGCCGGCACTTTCGACCCCGACCTGGTGCATGAAATGGCGGTGGCGATCTCCACCGAAGCGCGCGTCAAGTACAACCAGGAACGGCGTGAGGACCGCTATGCCGGCCTGGATTTCTGGTCGCCCAACATCAACATCTTCCGCGACCCGCGCTGGGGCCGCGGTCAGGAAACCTATGGCGAGGATCCCTTCCTGACCGCGCGGTACGGCGCCGCATTCATAACCGGCATGCAGGGAGACGACCCCCTCCATCCCAAAACCATTGCCACGCCCAAGCACTACGCGGTCCATTCCGGACCCGAACCGAGCCGCCATTCCATGGACGTGCCGATCAGCAAGCACGACGTGATCGACACCTATACGCCTGCCTTCCGCGCCGCCATCGTGGACGCGGGCGCGGGCTCCATCATGTGCGCCTACAACCGGGTCAACGGCCAGCCCGCCTGCGCCAATGACTTCCTGCTCACGGACCTGCTGCGCGACGCCTGGGGCTTCAAGGGCTATGTGACGTCGGATTGCGCCGCGATCCAAGACATTCACGCCGGCCATCATTTTACCGAAAACCAAGTGCAGGCGGCAGCGGTGTCGTTGAAGCACGGGGTTGACACCGACTGTGCCGATTTCGGTGAGGGTCCTGCCGCCGCTGCCAAGGCCTATTCCGACGCCGTCGCGCAAGGCCTGGTGCCGCAGGCGGTGATGGACGCATCGCTCAAGCGGCTTTTCACCGCCCGCATCAAACTGGGCATGTTCGATCCGCCAGATGCTTCGCCTTATGCGAAGATTCCGGACAGCGAGATGGATTCGCCCGCTCACCGTGCCTTGGCGCTCAGGGCGGCGCGCGAAAGCATGGTACTGCTGAAGAATAACGGGCTGTTACCGCTGAAGAAGACGGTGAAGCGCATTGCGGTGGTCGGGCCGCTGGCCGACCAGGTGCCGGTGTTGCTGGGAAACTATAATGGTGAGCCCAGCCACGCCGTGACGGCACTGGACGGTATCAAGGCCGCTTTCCCGGGAGCAGTGGTGACCTATATTCCGGGCACCAATTTTCTGCGTCTGTTGGACGCGGTGCCAACCACGGCACTCAGCACCCCGGACGGGCAGCCGGGTGTGAGGGCAGAGTATTTCTCCTCGGAAGACCTTTCCGGCGCTCCGATAGCCACCAGGGTGGATGCGAAGATCGATCTCCCATTCCGCGGCCCGGGCGCGACGCGCGCCGTGGTGGCGCCCGGCGCCCGCTCTGCCCGGTTCACCGGTACGCTGACTCCAGATGAAAACGGCAACTATGAGATCGGCGTCGCCACCGGCAATACCAAGCTGTGGCTGGACGGCATGCTGATCGTGGACAACACAGTCAACCAGGACACGCAGCGAGGCCCCAAGACGGTGCAAATGGCACTGCAGAAAGGACGCTCCTACGCGTTGCGCCTGGAGCAAACCTCCAGCCGGGGTACCGCAACACGCCTTATATGGCGGCATATCACAGATAACCCGCAGGCCGACGCTGTGGCGGCGGCGAAGACAGCAGACGTGGTGATCGCTGTGGTCGGCATCACCTCCCAGCTCGAAGGCGAGGAGATGAACGTCAACCTGCCCGGCTTCAAGGGCGGCGACCGCACCAGCCTGGACCTGCCCAAGGACGAGGAAGATCTGCTGAAAGCCGTGAAAGCGACCGGCCGCAAGCTGGCGGTGGTGCTGATGAACGGCTCGGCCCTCTCCGTGAACTGGGCTGCCGCCAATGCCGACGCCATCCTGGAGGCCTGGTATCCGGGCGAGGAAGGCGGCACCGCCATCGCCCAGACCTTGAACGGCGACAACAATCCCGCCGGGCGGCTGGCCGTCACCTTCTACAAGGGCGTCGATGATCTGCCGCCGTTTGAAGACTACACGATGGCCAACCGCACTTACCGCTACTTCAAGGGTGCCCCGCTTTATCCCTTTGGTTACGGGTTGTCCTATACAAGATTCGCCTATAGCGGTCTGAAGCTGTCTTCGGATTCGCTGCAGGCGGGCGGTCAACTGGGCGTCGATGTCACGGTGAAGAACACCGGCAAGCGTGCGGGCGACGAGGTGGCGCAGCTGTATCTCAGCTTTCCCAAGACGCCCGGCATGCCGGTGCATGCCTTGCGCGGCCTCAAGCGGGTGTCGCTGGCGGCGGGCGAAAGCCGCACGGTGCATTTTGACCTGTCGCCACGTGACCTTTCCAGCGTGACCGAAGCGGGCGAGCGCATCGTTGCAGCAGGGACCTACCGTGTCGCGGTAGGCGGCGGCCAACCGGGTTCTGGCGCACCTGTCGCGAGTAGAGCGCTGCTGGTTGCCGGCCAAGTTGCCTTGCCACAATGAGCGAGTGGCTTAACCCGATCAGGGTGCTCTTTGGCGGTTTGAGCGGATAGCCGTCCGTGCGGCCGTCCAGGCCCGCTTTAATTGTTGAATCGCACGCCGATACGGAACATCCGGCCGACGACATCGTAGATCGAGTTGGCGGCGGTTGAGGCCCCGACATCCGGCGGCATGGTGTTCGCGACATTGTCGACCTTGCCATAGAGCTGCGTCTTGTCGGTAATGTTCCAGTTGAGGCCGATGTCGAGATAAAAAACGGCATCGACCTTGTCGAAGTTTGCGGTGGGCGACTGGACGGTATCGGCCGGACACGTTCCGGGGGCACAGATGATGGTGTTCTTGTTGAAGAAGGCGCCGTCGGCATACCAGCGTTCGGTGAAATCGATGCCCCAGACATCGCTCTGATAGCCCTGGGTGGCTGCGAGCTTCCAGGTCATCACTGTACCTCCGGTCTGGGAGTAGGTCTGGCCCTGGTTTGCGTTGGTCAGGAAACCGGCCAATTCCACATTCCTCTGGGTGCCGATGATGCCGGTGTCGAAGATATATTTGCTGACATGAGAGGCGAGCGCGCGCAGCGTGAATTCGCCGGGCACGCTCTGGTCTTCTAGGTCGAAGCGATAACTACCCTCGACGTCGAAGCCGTCGGTCACAACACTGGCGGCATTGAACGGCTTGACGTGAATGTTGGTGACTTGGTTGGGGACGGTACCGATAAAGCCGGGCGCCGGCGGGCCGCCGGGGTCTGTCCGGCTTTGGTTCACGCCATTTGCGGTGGTGATTGCATCCTGGTTGCAATAACGCGGGTCGCCCTGGAGGATGCACTGATCTTCCACCTGCTGCACCGACAAGGCATTGACGAATCCCTTGACCGCAATGCGCCAATAGTCGAGCGACATCTGGAAACCCGAGATGAAGTCCGGCTGCCACACAAGGCCGATTTCGGTGGTCTGGGACTTCTCCGGCTTCAGCGATCTGTTGCCTTCATTGATCTGCAATTCATTCTGGCCAATCTGGCCGGTGACCCGGTTGGTGAAGCCGGCATTGAGACCCGTGACGGGAGCGAACAGCTCCGACAGATTGGGGGCGCGGATGTCGCGTGATTGCAAGGTCCGCAGCCGGATGCCCGGGATGGGCGTGTCCCAGCTCAGCCCGACCTTCCAGGTATTGGCGTCGCCGGCCGTGGAGTAGCGGGCATGGCGGCCAGCCAACTCCAGGTCCATTTTGCCCCAGAAGGCGCCGTTCAATAGCGGCACGCCCAAATCCAGGAACAGTTCGTTCACGTGATAGGTGCCCCGCCCATTGTGATAATTGCCGGCGCTATAGGCACCAAGGCTGCCGAGCGGAGACAGGCCGCAATCGACAAAGGGATCGGTACAAGGTTCATTGGCGGTCGCCGGTGTCGAAGCGCTGATTCCAGCGGCATAAGGATCGGCGCGCTGGCTGTAATGCTCCTCGCGATATTCATAACCAGCTGCCACCGCGACGGGCCCGGCCCAATCATCGATGGGAGAACCGTTGACACTGAAGCTGAAGGCCTCCTGGCGCACCGTCTCTACCGCACTGGGTCCGATGGTGGTGCCGCCCGGGCCGTTCTGGTTCATGATATAGGCTTGGGCGCCGGCGCTGATGGGGCCGGCACCGAAGGGATTGTAGGGAACACAACCATGGGCTTGGGCGATGGTGTTGCGGCAGACGATCTGGCCGGCGGTGTTGAACACCGCGTCCGACGCCAGGTTGAAGCGCGAAAGATTGGGATCCCGGCCAGCCCCCGACGACGCCTGATCGACGGGCGCATTCGACAGGATCATGTTCTCGATATGCAGTCCGCTGCCGGACTCCCCATGCTGGAAGTACGAGCTCCAGCTCCAGTTCTTGCCAAACAGGTCGAATTTGCCATCGCCGCCCGCCGTATAGCGGCGGGTGACGCGCATGAAGAACACCTGCTGGTTGACGGGTACGTTTTCCCAGTTGCTGCCGAACGAGAAGCTGCCGGTGGGGTTGGCGGTGTTGCAGCCTGCCACACTGGCATACAGGCCGGTCTGCTGCAGGTAGGCGTTGTCGCATTGCAGCGTGATCGACTTGGCGTTGCCGCCCCCCGCCGGGGTGTTCTGGGTTCGCGCCGCCCCATATAGAAGTGTCGCATAGACCTGTGTGTCCGGCGTTATGTCGTACGACAGCCGCCCATAAATATCGCCGCGCGTGATGGGCAAACGCACGCCGGAATTAAAGGCGCTGGTCTGGTCCCCTGGATATGAGGAGGTCCCCAGGCAGGCGCCGCCATTGCCGGAGGGTATGGAGTTTTGCAGCATGCCGGCGGCATTGACGAAACAGTTTCCGGCGAGCGCAAATTTTTGCGGCCTGCCATTTGCATCAAAACCGGTATAGGCCTGAGGCCCGCTGACGATCAGCCCATAATTGGCGCCCGCCGTTGCCTGAACCAGTGGCGCATATATAAACCGTGGCTGACCCGGCGGCGCCTTGCCCACCCCCCAATCGACGACGCCAGACAGGCGTGACAGCGGCCTGCCGCCGAGATTTTGCGGAAAAGCGCCGAAGCTGCTCTGCACCGGCAGCCGCGGCAACAATCCGTCATTGTAGGAATATTCGCTGGCGATCTCGAAATGGCCCCGCCCATCCGCAAAGCTGGTGCCGGCTGCGGCCTGGAAGGTCACCGTACCCATGTCGCCATAGCCGGAAAGCCCCGCCAGAGCGTTCATCTTGAAGCCCTCGAATGTCTTCTCGGTGACGAAGTTGACCACGCCCGCCACCGCATCCGACCCCCAGGAGGCAGAAGCTCCGCCCGTCACAATATCCACGCGCTGGAGCAGAAGCTGCGGCATCTGACTGATGTCCACCACACCGCTGAAGTGACTGCCGACCACTCGCTGGCCATCGAGCAAGACCAAGGTGCGTAAAGGGCTCAGCCCGCGCAGGCCCAGCGCCGAAAGTCCGATCAGGCCATTGCTGGTCGCGTTGGTATTGTAGACCACGCCCGACGATCCCTGCAGTTGCGGCAGGTCCGTCAGGGTCTCAAACACATTGGGTCTGGCTTGGGCCGCAATAAACGCGGCACTCACCATCGTGGTGGGCGTTGGGGCGCTGAACCCGTCACTGAGGATCCGGGTCGGGGAGACGACAATCCTCTCGACCCGCATGACCGGATCGGGCGGGCTCGCGATGCCCGGATTTCTGGGCTCGGCCGCGCGCGGAAGGGCCTCCCGCCGATCAGCGGGTTGCGCGATCTTCTGAATCAGAAAACCCGCCCCATCGGGAACCGCCAACAAGCCGGTGCCGCGTAGTAGTTCGTTCAAGGCCTGCTGAGCGGTCATCCGCCCGCTCAGGGCATGGCCTCGCAAGCCCTGAACCGATGATGGCGTAAAAAGTATGCTGAGGCCGGTCTGTTGCCCGACCAGTCTCAGCGCCTGCGCGAGCGGCCGCTCCGGGATGGAGATCGCGCGTATTTGTGCTGTGGCAGCGCTTGCATAGACGCACGTAAAGGCGACAGAGAACCAACGAGTTGTTTTTAACTTCGCTCCACCCACATAATCTCCCCCTGGACATCATAGCGGCCTCATCCGCTCTTTTTGGCGGCTATGAGGTTTGTTTTACGCCAGATATCAGTCCTTATCCTCGCGTCTGGCGCCCTTTGTCGAGAACGATCGCGATTCGCCCTTCTCCCTGTACAAGCTTGACCGGCAGCAATCTGGCAACCGAGTTCGCAAAGGCGATGTTGTCGCCAACGGCATAGATCCCGCTGACCCTGAGTTCGCCCGTTTCGGCATCGGGGATCACAAGTTTCACGTTGCTATAGCGGTTCATCTCTGCCGCCGCGTCAGACAGGCGCCCATCCTCGAAAATAGCCTGCCCGGTTTGCCAGGCCAATAAGGGAGCCAATGTGGGCCTGTCACGGTGGCCGAAGCCCTGCGCATCAATGACAATGCGTTCTCCGGTCAGCAGTTTCTCCGGCTGGGCGGAAGAGCGCACAACATCAACCGCTCCCTTGACAAGAACGACCGACAGTCGCGGGCCATCCAGCCGGACATCCATGTTTGAGGGAAGCGCAATCACCTTGGCATCGGCGGCGTTCACCACAAATGGCCGGATTGGGTCGGATGCGATCCGGAAATTGACTCGGCCATATTGCAAGTGTGTCGTACGCTGGGCCTCATTGAAACGGACCACCAGTCGCGTATCGGTATCCAGGAATATGCGCGTGCCGTCGTCCAGCGAAACATGCTTTTGCTCGCCCACGTCGGTTTGGAACGTTCGGGCCTCCGCGCCGCGCCAGAAGGCGAACGCCCCGGCGCCGCCAAGCAGAGTGGCGGAGCCCGCCAGTACCTTGCGCCGGTTGCTGACGGCTGGGGCGTTCACCGGCCCACGCAAGTCGCGCGGCAGCCCGCTGCTGATATCCCAGGTGGAGTCGACAGCCTCAAAGGCCGTGGCGTGGGCCTGATCGGCCAAAAGCCATTGCCGGAAAGCGGCAACTTGCGCTTCCGTCCGTGTCTCGCTTTGCAGCCGCACCAGCCAAAGAGCGGCCTCCGCCTGGACATCGTCCGGAGGTATGGGCATCCCCGACATCACCAGCCCTCCGACCACTTGGTCAGAAAATACATCGCCTTGGCGATGTGCTTTTCAACCGAACTTTCGCTGAGACCGGTTTTCAGCGCGATGTCACGGCACTTCATGTCCTGCAGCCGATACATCAGGAATATTTCTCTGGTGCGCGGCTGCAGCTGTTCCAGACCCTTCTTTACTCTCTCCAGCCGCTCGCGGGCCGCAAACACTTCATCTTGCAGCGGCGATTCGTCCAGATCGCGCTCGCGTTGCTGCGCATCGGAAAGGTAGCGGGCGGTGATCTGGGCGTGCCGATATTCATCAACCACCAGGTTTTTGGCCGTGCGGACAAGGAACCCGACCGGATCCTTGACCGCGCGGTTTTCCTGATACCGCTCAAGACGGAGATAGGCGGTGTTGAGTATTTCCTCGGGATCAGCCCGGCCGTTCGTGTGCCGTGCAACCATCTTCAGCACCCGGTTCCAGAATGTCCGGTCTGAAGGATAGCCCGACATCGTCTTTTTCTTCGCCCCCGCCTGAGTATAGGACTCGATCACGCCGAAGGGACGAAATATTTTTGAGGGGTCGGTATGAGGATTTCCCGTGCTGCACCGTCTCACACCCCCTGTATACCGCATCTGCCCGTCTAAACGGTATTTCAATGGGTTAGGCCTCGATCACAGGAAAAGGGCCCTGCGGCGTTGGTTCCACAGGGCCCAGCCCCGCGCACGTCCAGGGAAAGAAATGCGCGTAGGAGACGAATCTCCATTCGTTGTTCAAGAAGCGGATCGGTCTGCCTAGTTACTGAACCTCACGCCTATGCGGTACATGCGACCGACCACGTCATAGATCGAATTGGCGGCGGTCTGGGAGCCCCAGTCCGGCGGCATCAAATTGGTGACGTTGTCGATCTTGGTATAGAGCTGGACCTTGTCACTGACATTCCAATTCACGCCAACGTCGAGATACAGAACCGCATCGACCTTGTCGAAATTGATGGTCGGTGACTGGACGGTGTCTACCGGGCACGTGCCGGGCGAACAGACGATGGTGTTCTTGTTCTGGGCGGTGCCATCGGCATACCAGCGTTCCGTCAGCGTAACGCCCCAGATGTCGTTCTGATAGCTCTGGGTCTCCTCCAGCTTCCAGGTCATCACCGTGCCACCGGTCTGCGAATAGGTCTGCCCCTGCGAGTTGTTCGACAAATAGCCGGCTAGCTCCACATTTCTTTGCGTGCCCGCAATGCCCGTGTCGAAAATATACTTGCTGACATGGGCCGCCAGAGACCGCAGCGTGAAATTGCCCGGAATGTCATAGTCCTGCAGGTCGAACTGATAGCTGGCCTCGATGTCCATGCCATCGGTCACCACGCTGGCCGCATTGAATGGCTTGGCGTGGATCTGCGTGACTTGATTGGGAACCTGGCCGACAAAGCCTGGCGCCGGCGGACCGCCGGGGTTGGCAAGACTCTGGTTCACGCCATTGGCGGTGGTGATCGAATCCTGGCCGCAATAGTTCAGGTCGCCCTGAACAATGCACTGATCCTCCACCTGCTGCACTGACAGAGCGTTGACAAAACCCTTGATGGCGACGCGCCAATAGTCGATCGACATCTGGAATCCCGGGATGAAGTCCGGCTGCCAGACGATGCCCGCTTCTGTCGTCAGTGACTTTTCGGGTTTGAGGAGCTTGTTGCCCTCATTGACCTGCAAATTGTTTTGCCCGGTCTGGCCGGTGACCCGGTTGGTGAAACCGGCATTCAGGCCCGTGATCGGCGCAAACAGTTCCGACAAGTTGGGGGCACGAATGTCGCGGGACTGCAGGGCGCGAAGGCGGATACCCGGAATGGGCGTATCCCATGTCACGCCCACCTTCCAGGTATTGGCGTCGCCGGCGGTGCTGTAGCGCGCGTGGCGGCCGCCAAGATCAAGGTCGACCTTGCCCCAGAAAGAGTCATTGAGCAGTGGAATGCCCAACTCCAGGAACACTTCGTTCACATGATAGGTGCCGCGCCCGTTGTGATAGTTGCCCGCGCTGTAGGCGCCAAGGCTTCCCACGGCGGAGAGACCGCAGTCCACAAACGGATCGGTGCAAGGTTCGTTTACCGTCGCCGGCGTCGAGGCGGAGATGCCCGCGGCATAAGGGTCGCCGCGCTGGCTGTAATGCTCTTCGCGATATTCGTAACCCGCGGCGAGCGCCACCGGGCCCGCCCAATCATCAATCGGCGAACCGTTGACGCTGAAACTGAACGCTTCCTGGCGCACCGTCTCCACCGCGGTGGGGCCGATGCTTGTTCCGCCGGGCCCGTTCTGGTTGGCGATATAGGCGAATTGGCCGGCAGACACCGTGCCGCCGAAAGGATTGATGGGCACGCAGCCAAAGGCCTGGGCAACCGTGTTGCGGCAGACAACCTGGCCAGCGCTGTTCGTAACCGCATCCATCGCCTGGTTGAAGCGGGATAAATTGTTGTTGGTGACGACCTTGGTCGCTGTCGATGCGGCAAAGTCAGGCGGGGCATTCGACAGGATCATGTTCTGGATATGAAGGCCGCTGCCCGATTCGCCGTGCTGGAAATAGGAACTCCAATCAAAGCTCCTGCCGAACAGATCGAATTTGCCGTCGCCGCCCACCACATAACGGCGGGTGGTGCGCATGAAAAAGACCTGCTGGTCCCACGGGATATTCTCCCAGTTGCTGCCAAAGGAAACGCTGCCGCTCGAATTGGCCGTGGCGCAGGCCGCAGTGTTCGCATACAGGCCGGTCTGCAGCAGAAAGGCGTTGTCGCATTTGATATTGATTGATTTGTTGTTACCGCCGCCTGCGGGCGTGTTCTGGGTACGCGCCGCGCCATAGTTTAGCGTGGCGTAGATTTCCGTATCCGGACCCAGGTCATAGGACAGGCGGGCATAAAGATCGCCGCGTGTCAGTG
>Ga0105248_10003568_pt1 | contig 17250 bp, 17 predicted proteins | sample KBSS34metaG_FD_81524 | JGI IMG/M metagenome (GOLD analysis project Ga0105248, IMG submission 81524) | Switchgrass rhizosphere microbial communities from Kellogg Biological Station, Michigan, USA - KBS S3-4 metaG | ecosystem: Host-associated > Plants > Roots > Rhizosphere > Soil | place... | reverse complement strand
GGTTGTAAAAGTCGAGGCCGGCGGATTTCAGCATCTGCGCCTGCCCGTCCTTCAGCATGCCGAGCGTGCAGCACGTCTCGAGTCCGAGCGCGCTCACGGCGCGAACCATCTCGACGACGGGCGCCAGGTCACGGTCGCGTGGACCGCGCCACGCCGCGCCCATGCAGAAGCGCGTTGCGCCGGCATCGCGCGCGCCTCGCGCCGCGGCGAGAACTTCGTCGACGCCAAGGAGCGCCGTGCTTTCCACGCCGGTGTGATAACGCGCGGCCTGAGGGCAGTAGCCGCAATCCTCCGGGCACCCGCCGGTCTTGATGGACAGGAGCGTCGACAGCTGCACGGCGTTCGGTGTGTGATGCGCGCGGTGCACCTGTTGTGCGCGCAACAGCAGGTCGGTGAAAGGCAGCTCGAACAGCGCCTCGATGGAGGCGACGTCGACTCCGGCGGGTTCGGACGGCCGGCTGGCCGCCGTTTCCGGCGCCGACCCACTCATGAGCTCATGCATGCGGACGATGCCGGACGGAAGCGCGTGCGAACAGAATCATGGTCACTGCAATGCCAATGGCATGAGGAGACTATCGCATGTTGTCAAATGCCCGCGCGCCGAAATTTGACATCGGAAGGCGCGCAGCGGCACGGCGGTTCCTGATGCATCGCCTCGCTGCGGGCCTCCGCGCAGCGCTGCCTCAGGCCTGCGTGCTGTGCAAGGCGGCGAGCGGTCAGGCGCTGCTCTGCGCCGCGTGCATCGAAGCGATGCCGCGAATTGCGAGCCCCTGTCCGTTGTGCGCGCTCGCGTCGCCCGCGGGCCAGGTGTGCGGGGCCTGTCTTGCAAGGCCTCCACCCCAAGCCGCCACGATCGCGGCCTGGTCCTATGCGTTTCCGGTGGACCGCCTCCTGCACGCATTCAAGTATGGCGGCCGGCTTGCGCTCGCCGAGCCCTTCGCCGACGCGCTCGTCGACGCCGTGACTCGTCGCGCAGGCAGCGTACCCGACGGCGTGCTCGCACTGCCGCTTGCAATCGCGCGCCAACGCGCACGCGGATTCAACCAGGCGCAGGAAATCGCCCGCGCCGTCGCGCTTAGGCTCGCCGTGCCGCAAATGAAAGGTCTGCGCCGCATCCGCGATTCTCGGCCGCAAGCCGGTCTCGCGCTCGACGCCCGAGCCCGCAATGTGCGGGGCGCCTTCGAAACGGTGTCGCCTTTCGACGGCGTCAGCGTCGCAATCGTCGATGACGTGATGACCACCGGGGCGACGCTCGCCGAAGCGGCGGCGGCCGTTCTGCGGGCGGGCGCGCGACGCGTCGAAGCCTGGGTGGTTGCGCGCACACCGCCGCCCGGAAGAGCATCGCCGCAAAATCCGCAGCTCCCAGCGTAGAACCGGAAAGAGCCCGATGTTCGCCGTCGTCCTGGTCCACCCCCAGATCCCGCCCAACACCGGCAACGTGATCCGGCTCACGGCGAACACGGCCACGGAATTGCACCTCGTGGAGCCGCTGGGGTTCCGCATGGACGATCGGGATCTGCGTCGCGCGGGCCTCGACTACCACGAGTACGCGCGCGTGATCGTCCATCACGACTTCGATGCCTGTCGCTTGGCGCTCGAACGAGCGCGCACGCGGCGGTGGTTTGCGTTCACGACACAGGCGGCGCGCTCGGCGTACGACGTTGCCTATCAGCCAGGCGACGTGCTGACGTTCGGATGCGAAACGACGGGCCTCCCCGCCGATGTGCTCGCGCATTTCGCCGAGCCTGCGCGGGTGCGCATTCCGATGCGCGCGGGGGTTCGCAGCCTCAACCTGTCGAATGCCGTGGCCGTCGCCGTCTACGAAGCATGGAGGCAACACGACTTCCGTTGAGCGGAACCGAACGTCACTTGAGCGCGTTCATCAGGAAGCGCAGCTCGTAGTCGCGGTCGATCACCCGCTGCTGCTGCGTCTTGCCGGTGCCGTGGCCGCTGTCGAAATCCATGTAGAGCAAGAACGGCGCGACCTGTCCGGCATGGCTCTGCACCTCGGCGACGAACTTCTTCGCATGCATCGGATCGACGCGCGAATCGAATTCCCCGGCGACGACGAGCGTCTGCGGGAGGTTCACGCCGCTTCGCACGTTATGGTAGGGCGAATAGCGTAGAAGCCAGCGGAAATCCGGGTCGCCATCGGGATCGCCGTATTCGGGAATCCAGTACCGCGCGATCAGGAACTTGTGGAAGCGCACCATGTCGAGCAGCGGCACCTGGCAGATCGCCGCGCGGAAGAGATCGGGCCGCTGAGTGATCACCGCGCCCACCGTCAGTCCGCCGTTGCTCCCGCCTTCGACGGCGAGCCTCGCGGGCTTCGTGTACTGCTCTCGGATCAGCCATTCGGCGACGGCGATCGTGTCGTCGAACGTGTTCTGCTTCTGCGCGAGCATCGCCTGCTCGTGCCATTTCTCTCCGTATTCGTCTCCGCCGCGCACGCCCGCCTCCACGAATACGCCGCCGCGATTGATGAACGCCGAATAGCTGCCGAGGTAGAACGGCTCGACGGCGACATTGAAGCCGCCGTAGACGCGCAGCAGCGTCGGGTTCGTTCCGTTCCGTTGCACGTCCTTGCGGTGCGCGACGAACACGGGGATGCGCGCCCCGTCCCGCGCGGTCACGTAGACGCGCGTTGCCACGATCTGCGACAAGTCGAGCGGCGGGTCGTCCTGCCACACGAGGCTCCAGTCGAGCGCCTTGCCGCCGAAGCCGTAGACCTTGGAGGGCGCGGTGAACGAGGCGAGCGTCGCGTAGCCGCGATCGGCATCGACGTCGAACGCGATGCCCGATACGTTGCCGAACTCGGGCAGCGGAAGCTCGCGCACGGTCTTTCCATTCATGTCGTGGACGACGAGCTTCGACAGGACGTCCTCGCGCATCGTGGCGACGATCCACGCGCTCGTGACGTTGACGTCGGCGAGCACGGTCGGCTGTTCGGCGACGAGTGTGGTCCAGTCGCTGAATTCCGGCCGCGCGTAGGACGCCTCCATCAGCTTCCAGTTCGCCGCGCGATCGTTCGTGCGAAAGTACACGCGATCCCGGCGGAATATCGCTTCCGCACGGTACTTGTCGCTTGCGTAGATCGTCTTCGACTCGGCGTCCGAATCAAGCGGTCGGATGCGAATCGTGTTCGACCAGAAGTCGCCCGTCTCGAACACCGTGACGTCCGCCTCCTCCGGCTCGTAGACGCTGCAGTAGTTCTTCGCGTCCTTGACCGCCAGGAGCAAACGGTCCTTGGCGCGGTCGGTGCCGAACTCGTGCTTCAGGCAGCGCATCGGCTCCTGATTCGCGTCGGTCTCCGCGGTCCGCGGCGTGATGTACGCGTAGCGCTCGTCGCGCGCCCATGCGAACGCATCGAGACCCGTGATGACGGGACCGATCTGCGCGCCCGTCGTACTGTCGATGATGCGGAAGTCCTTGCGCTCCGTCCCTTGCGCGTAAACGCCGACGGCGAGCCGCGTCGCCGCGCGATTCGGTATCACGGCGCCTATCTTGGTCTTGCCGGAAGCGTCGAGCGCGAGGGGGTCGAACAACAGGACCTCCCGTTCATCAATGCGCGTGTAAAGCTTCGCCTGCGCCTCGCCCCGCTTCGTCCGCTGGAAGAACTGGCGCCCATGCTTGAACAGCGGAGGGTCCGTGCGGTCACGGTCGAAATAGCGCGACAGCTCCTCCTTCATGCCAGGTACGGCCGGCGCATTGGCGTCGAGGAACTGCACGGTTGCCGCATGCTGCGCGCGGGTCCACGCCGCCACTTCCGGATCCTTGGCGTTCTCGAGCCAGCGAAAGCGATCGGTGAGGAGCACGCCGTGCAGGTCGTCGACGACGGGGCGCGCCGGGGTTTCGGGTGGAAAGAACGCGGGTGCGGCCATCGTTTCGTCGGTTGCGAGTGCGGCCGCCATCACGAATGCGCAGACGATCTGCATAACCAGTAGCTCCTTCCCCGGCATGCGAAGACGCGTGCCCGGCGAATCGCGGGTACATGGCGCATCCTCACTCGGCACGCGGCTCCCGCGCGAGGAGCGCGAGCACGGCGTCGCGCGGCGCAACATTCTCGTACAGCACGCGAAAGACGGCGTCCACGATCGGCATGTCGATCCCGAAATGCCGGGCCAGGTCCCGCACCGCGCGCGTCGCTTGCACGCCCTCGGCAACGTGGCCGAGCTCCGACATGATCGCCGCCAATGGCTGACCTTGCGAGAGCGCAAGCCCGACGCGCCGATTGCGAGACAGGTTACCCGTGCATGTCAGCACCAGGTCGCCGAGCCCGGCAAGCCCCATCAGCGTCTCGCGCTTGCCGCCGAGCGCCGCCGACAGCCGTACGGACTCCGCGAGGCCGCGCGTCACCAGTGCGGCGCGCGCGTTGTCTCCGAAGGCCAGGCCGTCGCTCGCTCCCGCGGCGATCGCAAACACGTTCTTGACCGCGCCGCCCACTTCGACGCCGACCTGGTCGTCGCTTGGATAGGCGCGAAGCGCGTCGCTACGGAGCAGCGCGGCTACCTGCTCGCTCAATCCGCGATCGGTTCCGGCTACGACGAGCGCCGTCGGCAGCGCCTGCGCCACTTCGACGGCAAACGTCGGGCCGGTCGCCGTTGCGACGCCATGGCGCCACTGCTCGCGAAGGACCTGATGCGGCAACGACCACGGGATGCTGCCGTTCGGCGTCTCGATGAATCCTTTGGCCAGCGATACGAGCGGCGCGGCGATCTGCGCCTCGATCAAGCGGTCGACGACGTCCGTCAGCTCGGCCACGGGCGTTGCGAGGAACAGCACGTCGGCGCTTGCGACGTCCGCGATCTGCGAGGTGATCGTCAGCTCGGCCGGCAGCTCGATGCGCGGCAGATAGCGGCCGTTCTCGCGCGTCGCGAGAATGTCTCGCGCCTTCGATGCCGAGCGAACGTAAAGCGTTACGCGAGGACGCACGTTGCTGCGTGACGTCAGGTGGACGGCCAGCGCCGTTCCCCATGCGCCACCCCCGAGGACGGCTGCGTGACCGAAGGGCTGCATGGCGCTCGCCGCTCGTCGACGCGGCTCGTTCGTCAGAAGCCGAAGACCTGCGCAAGCCGGATGAATCCGCCCTGGCCGTCGCGATGACGAACCTTCACCCAGCCGGGCATCGTCGTCGCACTGGGCGATTCCGCCGTTTCGGCGACTTCGAGCAGGACGTCGCGCTCGACGCGAAACACGACCGGCGCGCTGTCGTCCCCCGCGGCACGCACGTCGGCGAAAGGCGTGCGCACGATGACCATGCGCTTGTCGGACAGCGACTTCGCCTGCATCCAGCCGATCGTCCCCGACGCGTCGCGTATCTTGGTCCAGCCCTCGACGCTCACGAGCGTCTCGACGGGCACATCTCGACCATAGACGAACATCGGCTTCGCACGGGCGGACGGCGCGTCGTACAGCACGGTCGCGGCCTCGCTCGTCGCCCGGAAATCGGCGGCGCCCGCAACGGTGGTCCACGCCGCGAGCGTTACGACGAACGCGCGTAACGGCGTGCGGCGACGCGCCTCAATTGCCGGGTCGACGTCAGTTCGTGACGGCGGGTGCTTCTGCGGAGGCTTGCGCAAGCTGCTGCTGGTAGAGCGCTTCGAAGTTGATCGGCGCGAGATGCACCGGCGGGAAGCCCGCGCGCGTCGTCGCGTCCGCGATCGTTTCGCGCGCGTACGGGAACAGCACGGTGGGACAGTGGATGGCCAGCACGGCCTGCAGGTGATTCGGCGGCACGTTGCGGATGGAGAAGACGCCAGCCTGGGAGGCCTCGATCAGGAAGACCGTCTTGTCGCTCGCGCGCGCAGTCACCGTGAGCGTCAGCACGCACTCGTAGACATCGGGCGCGATCTGTTCACCGCGCGTGCGAAGCCCGATTTCGATCTGCGGCGCGTCGCTCATCTGGAACGACTGCGGAGCCCCCGGGTTCTCGAGCGACAGATCCTTCACGTAGATCTTCTCGATCGCGAGCTGCGCGCTCGTGGCTGCTTGCGGGGCTGCAGTTTGCGTGTCCGCCTGATTGGCGGGCGACGAATCGGCCATGCTGGAATGCTCCGGTGAACGAGGGCGAAGCGTTCGATTCTACCGCAGCGGGACGGCGCGACGCCTGGTGCGACGGTCGGGCGATGGGGATTGCGTGAAGGCGCGCGTCGCGGAGCTACGCGACGCTGCCTTCGAGCATCGCCGACAGGCGTCCCGCGCGGTCGAGCGCGGCGAGATCATCATAACCGCCCACATGATGCTCGCCGATGTAGATCTGCGGCACAGTGCGCCGCCCGGTGCGGCGCATCATCACGACCCGCTCGGCCGGATTCTCGTCGACGCGCACCTTCACGATCTCGTCGACGCCGCGGGCGGCGAGCAGCCGCTCCGCCCGGACGCAGTAGCCGCAGTAGGACGTCGTGTACATGGTCACGCGGGGCGCGTTTCGTGTCGGAGCGACCGTGTTGTCCATCATATCTTCTGCACCGGCAGCCCGGCGTCGCGCCATGCGCGCAGTCCGCCGCGCAGGCTTTGAACTCGTGTGAAACCGAGCTTGCCGAGCGCCGACGCCGCCGCCCCGCCGCGCAAGCCGCGGTCGCAGTAGACGATCACCGGACGCGCAACGTACTTCGCGAGCTCGCCTCCGCGGTCCTTCAGCTGAGACAGTGGAACGTGCATCGCGTTCGGAAGCTGCGCGCCCGTGTATTCCTTCGGTTCCCGAACGTCCAGAACGATCGGGTTTTCGGTGTTGATCATCCGCGTCGCGTCGTACGTGCCGATTTCGCGCACCGGCGAGAGCCGGCGCGTGACCCACGGCCACAGCAACATGACTCCTGACAGCACGAACACCAGCACGAGAGGCCAGTTTTTCTCGATGAAAGGCAGCATGCGGGCGTCGCCTGGGCAAAGACTAAAATGATAGCGTACGGTGCGTTCGTTTCTTTCGGACGAGCCGCCTGGAATGGAAACCCTCGTCCCCCCGTCACCGTCCGCAGCCCTCGCTTCAGCCGCGGTTCGGCCGGCCGTGCGCCCGCTCGTCCTGCTCATTCTCGACGGCTTCGGATGCAGGGAGGACGCGCCCGACAACGCGATCACGCGCGCGGATGCCCCGAACTGGCGGCGCCTTCTCGCCACCTGCCCGCATACGACGATCGACGCTTCCGAGCTTCGCGTTGGATTGCCCGAAGGACAGATGGGAAATTCGGAAGTCGGCCACCTGAACATCGGGGCCGGCCGCGTCGTGTATCAGGATTACACGCGGATCGACGTTGCGATTCGCGACGGCGAATTCCTCCTCAATTCCGCGCTGGTCGACGCCATCGAGATCGCGCGGCGGGCGAATGCGACGATCCACGTGCTCGGCCTGCTTTCGCCTGGGGGCGTCCACAGCCACGAGCGCCAGATCCAGGCGATGGTCGAAATGGCGGCGAACGGGCGCGTCGCGCAGGTTGCCGTGCATGCTTTCCTCGACGGCCGCGATACGCCGCCGCGCAGCGCCAAGGCGTCGCTCGACCGGATGCAATCGACGTGCGAGCGCCATCCGAACGCGCGCATCGCATCGATCTGCGGCCGTTACTATGCGATGGACCGCGATCAGCGCTGGGAACGTGTCGCGCCCGCGTATGAACTGATCGTCGACGGCGGCGCCCCGTTTCGCGCGGATTCGGCGCAGGCGGCGCTCGCGGCCGCGTATGCGCGCGGCGAGTCGGACGAGTTCGTGCAGGCCACGGCCATCGTCGATCGGCGCGGCGAGGCGATGCGCATGCGTGACGGCGATGTCGTCGTGTTCATGAATTTCCGTGCCGACCGCGCACGCGAGATGACTCGCGCGCTGACCGATCCGGACTTCAACGGCTTCGCACGCAAACGCGTGCCGCGGCTCGCCCGCTTCGTATCGCTGACACGCTACGGCGACGAGTTCCGGCACCTGGCCGTCGCCTTCGAGCCGCAGGTGGTGAACAACGGCTTCGGCGAGTATCTCGCGCGCCTCCACCTTTCCCAGCTGCGGATCGCCGAGACCGAGAAGTATGCGCACGTCACCTACTTCTTCAATGGCGGCAGCGAGGCCGTTTATCCCGGCGAGGACCGGATCCTCGTGCCATCGCCGAAGGTCGCCACATACGACCAGAAGCCGGCAATGAGCGCCTTCGAGGTCACCGACCGGCTCGTCGATGCGATTGCAAGCGCGCGCTACGACGCGATCATCTGCAACTATGCGAATGGCGACATGGTCGGTCACACCGGCAACTTCGACGCCGCGAAGAAGGCGATCGAGGCGCTCGATGCGTGCATCGGCCGGGTCGTGGATGCCGCGCGCGCAGTCGGCGGGGAAGTCGTCATAACATCCGATCATGGCAACGCCGAGCAGCTGCACGACGACGCCACCGGCCAGGCGCACACGGCGCACACGTTGAATCTCGTGCCGTGCGTGTACGTCGGCCGTCCGGCAACGATGCGCGACGGCGGCGCGCTGCAGGATATCGCCCCGACGCTGCTGGCGTTGATGGGTTTGCCGAAGCCGCCGGAGATGACGGGACACTCGCTGGTTCGCCTCGACACGAGGCCAAGGGAACTCCCCGGTGCGGCCGCGGACCAACGCGAGCCGCGCCCGTGACCCATGTAATGGCTGCGAGGTTCGAGTAACGCAGTCAGCTCTCGGTCGACCTCTCGCGCCGGCGCTTTTCCTGAGATCGTCAAAAGCTGTCCACGACAGAGAGCGGCCGGCGGTGCGCCGATCGGCGGAAATCGCGGGGAAAGCATTGAGTTCGGCCGCACCGGCAGGCGTATACTTGATTCGAAGAGGTTCCGCTGCGGCGCGACGTGCGCCGTGCGGTCGACGAGGACGAAATCGGGGTTTTCGATGCGCGACGGAATGAAGAAGGCGACTTGGATTGGAATGGGTGCGGTGCTCGGCCTGCTGCTGAGCCTCAACCTCTCGGTGTTCGCGCAACGCGAAACGCGGTTGCCCATCCCCTACGAGGATCTGCAGCTCCTGTCGGCCGTGTTCGGCAAGATCAAGAGCGACTACGTCGAGCAGGTGCCGGACGACAAGCTGATCAAGGAAGCGATCAATGGGATGGTGCACGGTCTCGACCCGCACTCGGACTTCCTCGACGCCGAGGCATTCCACGAGTTGCAGGTCGACACCCAGGGTCGCTTCGGCGGTCTCGGCATCGAAGTCGGCATCGAAGATGGCGTGATCCGCGTCGTCTCTCCGATCGAGGACACGCCAGCGTTCAAGGCCGGCATCAAGTCCGGTGACCTCATCGTCAAGATCGACGACACGGCGACGCGTGGCATGCCGCTGTCGAAGGCCGTTGAGAAGATGCGCGGCAAGCCCGGAACGTCGGTCCTGCTGACCGTCGTGCGGAAGGACGCCGACACCCCGCTCACGTTCACGCTGCTGCGTCAGGAAATCAACGTCAAGAGCATTCGTGCAAAGGCGCTGGAGCCGGGCTACGGCTACATCCGCGTGCGCAAGTTCCAGGAAGACACCGGCGGCGATCTCGCGAAGGCGATTCGCGACCTCTATGCCAACGGGCCGCTCAAGGGTCTCGTTCTCGATCTGCGCAGCGATCCGGGCGGTCTTTTGAACCAGGCGGTGGCCGTTTCGTCGGCGTTCCTGCCGAAGGACGCGCTCGTCGTCTACACGGACGGGCGCACGCCGGATGCGCGGATGCGGCTCACCGCGAGTCGCGAGAACTACGTGCGCCGAGGCGAGGATTATCTGCGCGACCTCCCGGCGGGCATCAAGACGGTACCGATGGTCGTTCTCGTCGATGCCGGAACCGCCTCCGCGTCGGAAATCGTCGCGGGCGCATTGCAGGACCACAAGCGCGCCACCGTGCTCGGCGCGAAGACGTTTGGCAAGGGTTCGGTGCAGACCATCCTGCCGCTCGGCAACAACACCGGGCTCAAGCTCACGACCGCGCGCTACTACACGCCGGCCGGCCGTTCGATCCAGGCCAAGGGCATCGAGCCCGACATCGCCGTCGACGACGGTCGGGATTCGCCGAACCGCATTCGCGAAGCAAACCTCGAGCACCACCTCGACGTTCCGGCCACCGGAAGCGCCGATGCGTCGAAGGGCACGACCGCCTCGGGCAAGGGCACGGCTGCGACGGCTCCCGATGTAAAAACGGCACCGCAGGTCGGAGGCCAGCCGGATGCGCTGCCCCCGCGACTGGACTTTGGCTCGGACGAAGATTTCCAGCTCAAGCAGGCGATGAATCACCTGAAGGGGATACCGGTGATCGAGTCGGTCAAGTCCGCGATGTCCGCACAGGTGAAGACGCAGTAGGCTCGGGTATCAGTTATCGCGGTCAGGTATCGGATTTATCGACAAAGCCCGGCGTCCCCCGGGCTTTGTCGCTTCTGAAACCCCCTGAATGGGATCGGCCATCATTGCCTGTTGGCTGAACCTGTTGGCTGAACCTGATGCCGAACCCGACTGCTCAACCTGGTACGTGACCGATCGCCGAACCTGATACCTGACACCTGGAATGGACGACTCGCAGCTTCTCCGCTACAGCCGGCACCTCCTGCTCGACGAGCTCGGACCTGACGCACAGGCGAAATTCGGTGCCGCCCACGCGCTCGTCATCGGTGTCGGCGGCTTGGGCGCTCCGGTTGCGCAATTCCTTGCGGCAGCAGGCGTGGGCACGCTCACCCTCTGCGATGCGGACACCGTCGATCTCACCAACCTGCAGCGCCAGATCCTCTACGCCACGACCGATATCGGCCATCCCAAAGTGGAGGCGGCCGCCGCGCGGCTGGCAGCGATCAACCCCGGCGTCACGCTGCGTCTCGTCGCATCCCGCGTCGGTGCAAGCGAAATTGCCCGGTTGACGCTGGCCGCGGACGTGGTCGTCGACTGCAGCGATAATTTCGAAACGCGACACGCAGTGAATCGAGCGTGCGTCGCCGCGCGGAAGCCGCTGGTGTCGGGTGCCGCCGTACGCTTCGACGGACAGCTCGCCGTCTTCGACCCCCGCGTCGCTGCGAGCCCCTGCTATCACTGCCTGTTCGGAGAAGGCGATGCGATCGAGGAAACGCGGTGCGCGACCATGGGCGTGTTCGCGCCGCTCGTCGGTATCGTCGGTGCAACGCAAGCGGCCGAAGCGCTCAAGCTCCTCGCCGGCATCGGCGAGTCGCTGGCCGGCCGGCTGCTGCTGCTCGATGCGCTGACGATGCAATGGCGCGAATTACGGGTGCCCCGGGACCCGGACTGTCCGGTGTGCCGAGTGCGTGAACCCGCGCGCGAGTCTTCATGACGATCCACGGCGGACGCTCGACGCGAATGATGGCCGCATCGCCGCGCGCGGCGCAGGCAGCAACGCGTCGGCGCCTTGTCCGGCAAGTGCTCGCCATCGGCACGGTCGCCCTCATCGGCGCGGTTTGCCCCGCGTTCGGCGCGGAGAAATCGACTGCGCCGAAACCAGCGCCATCGCTGCACGCGCCTCACGCCGTCCTTGCCGAAGCGGAGTGGGGGGCGATCCGGACAACGATCACCGATCAGCTTGCGGCGCTCCGCGGCGGCGATGCGTCACGCGCGTTCTCGTTCGCGTCCGACGGCATACAACAGCAGTTCGGCGATGCCGACCTCTTCCTCGGCATGGTTCGCGGAAGTTACGCGGCGCTCCTCGACGCGCGCTACACCGAATTCCTCGAAGGTGCCGTCATCGACGGCCACACGATCCAGCCCCTGCGTCTCGTGCTCCGCGACGAGACGGTCCTCGTTGCCCTGTACGAAATGCAGCGAGACGAGCGTAACGGGTGGCGCATCGCGGGGTGCGTCATCACGCCGTCGACGGTGCGCTCGATCTGAGCGGCTTTTTCTCGACGAAGCGGTTTGCGCCGCAGGTTTTCGTTCGGTCGGCTCGTCCGTTGCGTTTTGCGAGCCGTTCTCCGTTTCGCCTGGAGCCGGCCGAAGCGGTTCGACCGGTCGGGGTTGGCTTTCGCGCCGCGCGCTATTTGGTGCGGGACCCGCTTGCAGGCGCTGATGCAAGCAGACGTTGACATGCGTCGACTTCGCCCTGCTCGGCCTGCGCATTTGCCCAGGAGGCGAACTGCTCGATGGCGGCGGTGCGATCGGCGGCCCGCGGCGATTCCAACGCGGCGATGAAATCCGGCGTCGCGATGGCGCAACGTCCAGTCAGCGCCAGGACGCGTGCGTGCGTCGTTCGCGCCGCCGTGCGTGCAGCGTCGTTCGCTGCATTCTGCTCTGCGACACGCGCGCCGGCGAGGCGAAGCGCGAAAGTTGCCCCACGCGCGCTCAACGCCTGGCCTACGCTCGCGCACGCGTTGCGCAGTCGCTCAACGCGCTGCCCTTCCGCGCAAAGGGCGCGCAGCGGGGGCGCCCACGCAAGATCGCGGGTTGACGCATAGTTCGCGGCAGCCTTCGCCTTCGCGGCCGGATCGATTCCGGTATCGAGGCCGCGCAGGTACGCCCACCAACGCGCCGCACCCTGCGACCAGTAATCGTCGAAGCGCGGTGCGAGCGCAGCCTGCTCGACGAAGCTCGCCGCAAGATCCGCTTCGCCGCGCTGTCGCGCACGACCGGCGAGCAGGAGCATCGGCACCCCGTTGTCGCCGTCGCGGCGAGCCCAGTCGGCGAGCCGGTCGACGGCATCGCACGGCGCAAGCGACGGACGCACCGGTTGCAGGCACGCGATACCGAGCGATGCAAGATACAGCCGTTCGCCGGGAGCCGATGTCCGCGCGGCCGCGTAGTGACGCACCTGCGATTCGATGTCGATCGTCTCGATGTCGCCTGCGAGCCACTCGATGCGCGGTTCGTTCGCGGTGAGCAGCCGGAGGCGAAGGTCCGCGTCAAGTCGGTCGAGCTCGGGTTGCCAGCGCGACGGAGTTGCGTCCCCGCCGCGCGCCTCGGCGCCGGTCGGCGTACGAATCTCCACGGACGGATTCGTCGCGGGACCCGCAGGCGTGGATGGGCCGGGCTGCGCGCCGCTCCGTTGCTGGCCAGCGCCGCCGGTATTCGGCGCACTGGCCTCGGGCAGCGGCGGCGGGGGCGCGAGCGGTGGCGGCGCCTGCGCGATTGCGGCCGACACGGCCGTCGCGATCGCGAGAGCCAGCACAAGCGAAAGGCATTTCACGAGAGGACTCCGAACACTCAGCACAGTACAGCAATCGATACGATCGCGAAACGCGAAACGCAAACTCGAGGACCGCCGCATCACGATTGCACGACGGGACGGCCGAGCGTGTCATGCCAACCGCGGCGCCGCGCCGAGGCGAGCGGCGACGTCAGCCGAACAGGAATTTCCGCTGCAGCGGCCAGCCTTCCTGTGGCGACCGCTTGAACCCGCTCTTCGCGAACAGTTGCCAGCGTCCGACGACATACGCGATGAGCACGGCGGCGTCCGCGTTCGCATCGCCATGCCAGGCGTTCGCGGCCTGCGCGATCCGCAGCGATTGGCGGAGCGCGGCCTCGAGCTTTTCGACGAACTGGTTGATCCGCGCCTGCAGGCGCTCGTCCTCGTTCACGAGCGCATCGCCAATCAGCACGCGCGTCATCCCCTGGTTCTTTTCGGCAAAGCGCAGCAGCATCACCACCGTCTGCTCGGCCTGGGCCGCGCCGTCTTCCGACTCGGTCTGGATCTTGTTCACGAGCGAGAACACCGTTGATTCGATGAACTCGATCAGACCCTCGAACATCTGCGCCTTGCTCGCGAAATGCCGGTAGAGCGCAGCCTCCGACACGTCGAGCTTTGCCGCGAGCGCGGCAGTGGTGACCTTCTCGCCGCGCGGGGCCTCGAGCATCGTCGCAAGCGTCTGCAGGATCTGCAGCTTGCGTTCGCCGGGCTTGCTCGCCATCGTCGCGGCTCGCGTCGCCGTCAGCTCGCCCGCTGCGGCGGCATGCTGTCGGCGCGGATCATCGTGCCGACGCCTTCGTTCGTAAGGACTTCGAGCAGCAACGCGTGGTCGACGCGACCATCGATGATGTGCGAGCTCTTGACGCCGTTCTTTACCGCGTCGAGCGCCGAGCCCATCTTCGGCAGCATGCCGCCGCTGATCGTGCCGTCGGCGAAGAGGGCGTCGATCTCGCTCGCCGTCAGCCCCGTCAACAGCTTGCCGCGCTTGTCCAGCACGCCGACGGTGTTCGTCATCAGCACGAGCTTTTCCGCGCGAAGCGTTTCGGCGAGCTTGCCCGCGACGAGGTCGGCGTTGATGTTGTAGGCCTCGCCTTCGCTGCCGACGCCGATCGGCGCAATCACCGGAATGAAGTCGCGGGAATCGAGCAGGCTGATGAGCTCGGCATCGATGTGCTCGATCTCGCCGACGAGACCGATGTCGATAAGCTCGCCCGGCGTGGTGTCGCTCTTCAGCAGCATCTTGCGGGCACGGATGAACGCCCCATCCTGGCCCGTCAATCCGACCGCCTTGCCCCCCTGCTGGTTGATCAGACCCACGATCTCCTGGTTGAGCTCGCCCAGCACCATCTCGACGACGTTCATCACGCGCTCGTCGGTGACCCGCATGCCCTGCCGGAATTCACTTTCGATGCCCATCTTCGACAGCAAGTCGCCGATCTGCGGACCTCCGCCGTGAACGACGACGGGATTCATGCCGACGAGCTTCAGCATGACGACATCGCGCGCGAAACCGGCCTTCAGATGCGACTCGGTCATCGCGTTGCCGCCGTATTTCACGACGATCGTGCGATCGTGGAACCGGCGAATATAGGGAAGCGCCTCCGCCAGGATCTGCGCCTTGACGGCGGCGTTGACGGCATCGATCGGCATGACGGAAGGTCGTGAGCTCACGCGGAGGTCGGCGGATTGTACCCGAGGCGCGACACCGCCGTGCGCGTGCTCGTCCGCACGAGTGAGCGCTGACAAAACTTGCGCTGTTGGAAACGGGGTTTGCTATTGTTCCCCGCCATGCCGAGCTACCTGCCGGACGCCGTTCCGCTGCCCGACCTGCGCCGTGCGCTCGTCACGAAGCTGCGGCACCACGGCGACGTGCTGCTCGCGTCTCCGGTCTTTTCGACGCTGAAGCGCGCGGCGGCGCAGATCGACATCGATGCGCTCGTCTATGCAGAGACCGCGCCGATGCTCGAGAATCATCCGGCCATCGCGCAGATCCACACCATCGACCGCGGATGGAAGCGGCAAGGCGTGCGCACGCAACTCGCCGAGGAGCTCGCGCTGCTGCGGCGACTGCGGGAGCGAAGCTACGATCTCATCGTCCACCTGACGGATCATCCCCGCGGCGCGACGCTCGTCCGCCTCCTGCGTCCACGCTTCGCCGTGACGCAGGAACGACCGCGCAACCCATGGCTCTGGCGGGCGTTCACTCACTTCTACCGTTTGCCTCGTCGAACGCCGCGTCATGCGGTCGAGGCGAATCTCGATGCGCTGCGGCGGCTCGGCGTGTATCCCGACGTCGAGGACAAGCGACTGGTCCTAGTACCCGGCGATGCAGCACGAGCGCGCATCGAGGCGTTGTTGCAGGAACGCGGCCTCGGCGCACGCACGTTCGTGCATGCGCATCCCGGTTCGCGCTGGATGTTCAAATGCTGGCGCACGGACAGCACTGCAGCGTTGTACGACCGGATCGTCGACGCCGGTCATCCGCTCGTCCTGACAGGCGCGCCCGATCCGCGCGAGCAAGAGCATCTCGCCGCCATCCTCGAGCAGGTACGACCGGCGACGCGCGACCGCATCGCCGACATTTCCGGTGCGCTCACGTTGCAGGAGCTCGCCGCGCTGGCGGCAAAGGCGCGCGCGTTCGTAGGCGTCGATTCCGCGCCGATGCACATCGCCGCGGCCATGGGCACGCCGACGCTCGCATTGTTCGGGCCATCCGGCGAGCACGAGTGGGGACCGTGGATGGTTCGCTCGCGCGTCGTCGTCTCCAATGCGCATCCGTGCCGCCCCTGTGGCATCGACGGCTGCGGCGGCGGCAAGGTTTCCGAATGCCTGACGACGCTCCCCATCGCGATGGTCTTCTCGCAGTTCGAGGCGCTGCTCGCGGAGACCGGCGCACGAAGCGAGTAACGGGCCCTCGCCTGTGAACGCCATGGACACCCCCTGATGCGGCTCGCCGTCGTACGGCAGCGCTACACGCCGTTCGGCGGCGCCGAGCGTTTCCTCGACAACGCCCTCGATGTGCTGACCGAACACGGCGTTGCCGTGACGCTGTACACGCGCGCGTGGCACGCGAGCGGTGCAGCGCGCATCGAGCGGCGCATCGTCGATCCTTTCCACGTGGGCTCGCTCTGGCGCGACGCGAGCTTCGCGCGCGCGGTGTGCCGGGCGCTCGAGCAGGATGCGGCGACGCTCGTCCAGTCGCACGAGCGTCTTGCATGCTGCGACATCTTCCGCGCCGGCGACGGCGTGCACGCGGCATGGCTCGACGAACGACTGCGGCACGCTTCGGCGCTGAAGGCGCTCGGCATCCGGACGAATCCGCATCATCGCTATCGGCTGGCGATGGAGCGCAAAATGTTCGAGAGCACGCGCCTCCGCGCGGTCATCTGCAATTCGAACATGGTCCGCGAGGAGATTCGTGCGCGATTCGGCGTGCCCGACGCGCGCCTTCACGTGATTTACAACGCGGTGGACACGTCGGCGTACTCCCCGGATGTTCGCACGTATCGCCCCGAGATCCGGGCCCGTCACGGCATCGCACAGCACGCGCTCGTCTGGCTGCACGTCGGCTCAGGATTCGAGCGCAAGGGTGTTGCGACATCGATCGACGCGCTGTCCGCGCTACCTGCGCCCGCACATCTCGTCGTCGTCGGCGCCGACAAGCATCGCGCGCGCTTCGTCGAGCACGCGCGAAGGCGCGGAATCGGCGACCGCGTGACGTTCGCGGGCGCGCAATCCGATGTGCGCCCGTACTACGGGAGCGCGGATGCATTCGTGCTGTCCACGCTCTACGATCCATGTCCCAATGCCGCATTGGAGGCGATGGCGTGCGGCCTCCCGATCGTGACGACGACGCGCTGCGGTGCCGCGGAGCTCGCAGTTGCGCACGACGCCGGGCTCGTCTTCGATCCGGCGGACGTGAACGCGCTCGCCGCGCATCTGCGGACTTTGAGCGACGCCGAAGTGCGCTCGCGGATGGGGGACAACGCCCGCAAAGCGATGCTGCCGCTGACACCCGCCGCGATGACCTCTCGACTGCTCGCGCTCTACGAGGCGCTCCTCGCCGGGCGGGAGTCACCATGACGGCTGCTATACTGGCCTGACCTTCCACGAGCGCCCGCACGCTTCCCGCGGGGAGTTTGCTGCCGGGCGC
>Ga0105248_10003567_pt1 | contig 17251 bp, 9 predicted proteins | sample KBSS34metaG_FD_81524 | JGI IMG/M metagenome (GOLD analysis project Ga0105248, IMG submission 81524) | Switchgrass rhizosphere microbial communities from Kellogg Biological Station, Michigan, USA - KBS S3-4 metaG | ecosystem: Host-associated > Plants > Roots > Rhizosphere > Soil | place... | reverse complement strand
TGAAGTCGCGACGATTGCGGTAGGGGCCAAGATGACGCCCAACATCACCAGCAGGCGCGGGCCTGCCCAGGCTGCGAGCGCCGGCGGGGCGAAGGGAATCTCGGCTATCAACACGATCCTCTCTGTGATCGGCGTCGATCTCGATACGTTGCGTCCGATGCCGACAGTTGAAGGTTACTGTGTTCCGGGTGGTTACTCCGCGCAGGCTGTCAGGCCGATTGCTTTGCGAATGGTTAGTCAACTGGCGCTCGCGATTCCGGATGATGTGTCAATTAGTGGTATTGGCGGTATTGAGAACTCTCACGACGCGCTCGAATTCATGTTGCTGGGCGCCTCGACCGTTCAGATCTGCACTGGCGTGATGTTGCAGGGCGTGAAGATGGTCGACGAGTTGAAGGAAGGCGTCGAGAAGTTCATGACTGACAAAGGCTTCGACTCCGTCCAGGAGATCGTCGGCAAGAGTCTTCCCTACTTCTCAACCCACATGGACCTGGTCCAAAAGATGAAAGCCGCCAAGCGCTCGAAAGCCGGCGAAGCGAGCCGTGATAACGAGTGGGCACAAAAAGACATCACCGAAAAAACCGCTGAACTCACTTCAAACTAAGACAATATTTCACGCAAAGGCGCAAAGCCGAGCCGCAAAGACGCAAAGACAGAATTCATGCTTTCTTCTTAGCGTCTTTGCGGCTCGGCTTTGCGCCTTTGCGTGAAACCAATCACTCGAATTCGGCAATCACGGGGGCGTGATCGGAAGGTTTTTCCCAGGTGCGTGGCTCCATGTCGATCCAACTGCGGACGCTGCGCGACAGCAACGATTCGGTAATCCAGATGTGATCGATGCGCAGCCCGAGATTACGACGAAACGCCCCCGCGCGATAATCCCACCACGTGAAATGTCCGCCCGCCTCTTCATGCAAACGAAACGCATCCGTGAAACCAAAATCCTTTATGTGCTGTAACGCGGCGTGCTCCGGTTCACTGAACATGATGCGCCCTTGCCACAATCGCACGTCGTGTACGTCACGATCTTCGGGCGCAACGTTGAAGTCACCGCAAAGCAACACCGGCGTCTTCGGATCGTAGTTCGCATCAAAGAACTCTCGCAGCCGCTGCATCCACGCGAGTTTAAACTCAAACTTCTCCGAACCTACCGCCTGTCCATTTGGAATGTAGACGTTGATGATGTTGATGCCGTTGACGGTGGACGTGATTAAACGCGACTGCGCGCTTTCATCATCGCCTGGATAACCGCGGTGCTTCGTGTCGCACGTCTCACGCGTGAGAATCGCGACGCCGTTGTACGTTTGCTGTCCGAAGAGTTGGCATTGATAACCACGCTCCTGAAAAAGCAGTGTGGGGAACTTGTCGTCAGTACACTTTGTTTCCTGCATGCAAAGAACGTCGGGTTTCACTGCGTCGAGCCAGCGGATGACGTTCGGCATTCGTACGAGGATTGAGTTTACGTTCCAGGTTGCGATTAACATGCTGCCATCAATAGTCCGCCAATGATTGCGCCGCGTCGTGCGATGTCGTCGGCCTCGATGTGTTCGTGAGCAGCGTGTGCGCCATCGCCGCTGATGCCGAGTCCATCGAGCACCGGTATTCCCATCGCGGCGATAAAGTTTCCGTCGGACGCGCCGCCGACTTGCGCTTCACCCAGTTGGAAATCGATTTCAGCCGCTATCGCGCGCGCCTTTTCGAACAGTTCGATAACAGCGGCGGTGCGCTCCATCGGCGGTCGATTGATGCCGCCGGAAACGAACACTTTCGTGCGCTCGTCGATCGGTTTGAGGTTCGAAAGGATGCGCTCGATCTCCTGCAACTCGGCGGCGGTTGAAAAACGAACGTCAATTTCACCCTCGGCTTCAGCCGCGACTACATTCGATCTCGTCCCACCATGGAACACGCCGACGTTCAGAGTGATTCCCGACCCGGACAGGTTGAGCGCGTGAAGTTGTGCCGTCTGTCGCGCTAATTCGAGAATCGCGCTCGCGCCTTTCTCCGGTTCGAGACCAGCGTGCGCAGCCTTTCCTTCAACTTTGATCGCGAAAATTCCGGTGCCTTTGCGGCCTGTCTTTACGCGTCCGCCTGATGCAGGCGGTTCCATCACTAACGCACAACGCGTTTCCTGCGATCGTGCTAAACGTTCGAGTAACGACCAGCCGCTCAAACTCCCAACTTCTTCGTCACAAGTCAACACCAATGTCACGCCCAATGCCGGCGCCACATTCAATTCGGATAAAGCACGCAGCACTTCTATCGCGAGCGCGCAGTTTGCCTTCATATCGAAAATGCCTGGTCCATAAATCCTGCCCGCCTCGCGACGCCACGGACGTTCAGCTATCGAACCACGCTCGTGAACGGTGTCCGTATGGCCCACCAGAAGGATCTGTCCCGCGTTGTTCTGTTTATGAAAGGCTTTGATTACGAGATTCTGACCGAAGTCCGGCGCGTCTACACGCTCGATCTCATCGACGCAGTTGAGCTGGTTCGCATTCTGGACCAACACATCCGCTACAGCCCGGCTTCCCTGCTCGTCACCGGACGGCGACTCGGTCTCAACGAGGGACTGAATAAGTGCCTCGATCTCCGGCTGCCTCGCCTGCAAAGCGGTAAAGATCTGACGTGCGACTGAACTCATTTGATGATCTCTTTGCGTGCGGTCAACGCTTCTATCCGTGGCAAGTTGACTGCGAATCCTATCCCCGGCGAATCAGGCGGCGTGATCGTGCCGCGCGGATTTACCGTGACTGGCGGATCGATGATGTCTTCTTCCCAGTAACGCGCGCTGGCCGAGACGTCACCCGGCAAAGTGAAATTAGCAAGCGTCGACATCGCGATGTTGTGTGCCCGTCCGATTCCCGACTCGAGCATGCCGCCGCACCAGATCGGAATCTCATTGTCGCACGTGACAGCCTCGACTCGTTTCGCTTCTGAGTGACCACCGACGCGCCCGAGCTTGACGTTGATTATCTTGCACGATCCAAGCGAGATCGCATGTGCGGCGTCTTCAGCCGACTGAATCGACTCGTCCAAACAAACCGGAGTTTGAATCTGTCGTTGCAGTGTCGCGTGATCGAAGATGTCGTCGTGAGCCAGCGGCTGCTCCAGCATCATGAGATTAAACTGGTCCAGTTGCTTAAACAACGGCACGTCAGCGAGTTTGTAAGCTGAGTTCGCATCGCCCATCAAGCGGATGTCGGGAAACTCTTTACGCACACGTTCGATGATCTTCAGATCCCAGCCGGGTTTGATTTTGATCTTGATGCGCTGGTAACCCGCGTCAACCTCTTTGCGAATCTTCTCGAGCAGGATTTCGGGAGTGTCCTGTATGCCGATCGACACGCCGCAAGCGAGCTCGCTACGCACGCCACCGAGATGTTTCCACAATGGCACGCCGGCACGTTTTGCTTCGAGATCCCAGCACGCAGTTTCGATCGTGGCTTTGGCCATGCGATGACCGCGCAGACGCTTCATCAAAGCAAATGCATGCGCCGCGCTCTCAACCTTATTGCCGATGACCATCGGCGCGAGAAATTCGGTGAGCGTTGACCAGGCTGTTTCGGTCCACTCGTAGCTATAAAACGGTCCCTCACCCGCCGTGCATTCTCCCCAACCCTCGGCCCCTTCGGAATCGATGACGCGCGCGAGGACAATGCGTCGCTCAGTGGTGCGACCGAAACTTGTTTCGAAAAAGTGAACGAGAGGCAGGCGGATTTCGCGCAGTTCAATCGACTCGATAAGCAAAGTAAGAAGGTGTTCCTCCGTGAGACGCATTATGCATGTCTGTACGCGGAGTTAACAACTCGTATCCACAGATTACACAGATTGATTATAGAATCTGTGTAATCTGTGGATAACCAGTTCGACCAGGCGTCGCTGTAACTTGACCCGACCATACGAACCTGATAAAAGGCAACCACATTTAACCTGCCGGCCTCATATATCCTCCGGTATTCCTCTCAAACTGTGTGCAGAGTTGGTAAATTTCTAAGTATTTCTAAGTAAAGGAAGATTGTATGCGTCTGATTAGCCCCTTTCACCCGACACGGTCAAATCGTGTGTTCGCAGCGTTTGCATTAGTCATACTCGCCGTTTTCAGCTTCATGATCTTTTTGAGTTTTTCGTCTCGCGTGCAGGCGATTTCCACGAACGTCGTTATCAGTGAGTTTCGCGTTCGCGGGCCGAATGGAGGAAACGACGAATTCGTTGAACTGTACAATCTTTCCGGAGCTCCAGTTGCGATTGGCGGTTGGAACGTCAGGGGTTCGAATAATGCTGCGGGAGTATCAATCAGGGCGACGATAACCGCCGGTACTACCCTTCAACCTGGATGCCACTACTTACTGACCAACGCCGCCGCAGGCGGTTACAGCGGCGCCGTTGCGGGGAATCAAACATATACAGTTGGCATTACAGATGATGGCGGCATTGCCCTGACTCTGCCTGACGGCACCATCGTGGACGCGGTCGGCATGAGCACCGGCTCGGCCTACAAAGAAGGTACGGTACTGCCCAGTCTGGGTGCGACTACTGCGAGCAATTTGAATCGAGGTTACGAGCGCAAACCGGGCGGCGCCGCAGGAAGCGGCACTGACACTGATAACAACCTGAACGATTTCCAACTCATCACACCGAGCGATCCGCAGAACTCAAGCGGTTGCGTGGCACCGAGTCCGACGCCAACCCCGACTCCGACACCAACCCCAACTGCAACGCCTACACCCACACCGACGCCAACGCCGAGTCCGACACCAATTCCGGGATCGGTCGTGATCAGCCAGGTGTACGGTGGTGGCGGCAACGCCGGCGCGACGCTGAAGAACGACTTTGTTGAGATAATCAATCACTCCGCGGCGCCAATTGATCTAACCGGTTGGTCCGTGCAAATCGCTTCGGCAGGCCAGGCAAATTGGCAAAGGACGAACCTTACCAATTTTGTTCTTCAACCAGGACAGTATTACCTCGTACAGCAGTCGCAAGGCGCGGGAGGCACCGACAATCTGCCAACGCCCGACGCAATAGGCGGCGGCCTGGTTAGCTCAACATCCGGGAAGATTGCGCTCGTCAGTAACCAAACTACGTTGACCGCCAACTGTCCCGTCGGCGGCGGAATTATCGACTTCGTGGGTTATGGCACGGAAACCTGCTCTGAAGGCTCACCGGCCTCCGTACTAACAAACACGACCGCTAACCTGCGGAAGAATAACGGCTGCTTCGATTCTGACAACAATTCGATCGACTTCGCGACCGGAGCACCGAACCCGCGCAACAGCTCATCGCCAACAAACAGTTGCACAGGCCTCTTCGCAATTGGCTCCGCTCAACCGAGTACCGTGCAAACGGGAAACAGTACCACTCTGACTGTGACTGTTTCTCCGGCTCAAAATCCAACGAGTACAGGAATAAATGTCTCGGCTGACCTGTCTTCAATTGGCGGATCGCCGGCACAGGCTTTCACGGGTGTGGGAAACACGTTTACGTTCGTCGCGACTGTTCCCGTCAATAACACGCCAGGGCCAAAGAGTCTGCCGGTGACAGTTACAGATGCTCAGGCTCGCAGCGCGAACGCTACGATCTTTCTCACCGTGCAAGAGCCACACGTCACCATCAGTCAACTTTACGGTGGCGGCGGCAATGCTAACGCAACCTTCACGAATGATTTCGTCGAACTCTTCAACCCGACTGGCCACACTGTCGATTTAACCGGTTGGTCATTGCAGTATACGTCCGCAGCGGGCGACAGTTGGGATTTCACCTCGCAGCCCATCGGCGGCTTCATCGAGCCTGGTCAATACTACTTAATCGCACTTGCGGGTGGCGCGACGGGAGCGCCGCTGCCGGCCGCAAACATCAATGGCGACATCAATATGAGCGCCACGACCGGTAAGGTGGCGCTGGTAAATAACTTTGATCCACTCGAGGGCACATGCCCACTTGGTGACGTCAACATCGTAGATTTTGTCGGCTACGGCACAGGCGCCACTTGTGCGGAGACGGCAAATGCACCGGCGCCCAGCAACACTTCCGCGATCTTCAGAAAGACCGGCGGCGCCACCGATAACGACAACAATCTGGACGACTTCGTTACGGCCACTCCAAATCCACGGCGCACAGCACCGATCGTAGAGATTGGTCCAGCCGTATTTCGTACCGATCCTCGCAAAAACGGCATCAACGCGCCGCGCGATGCGAGTATCACTATCAACTTTACCGAACCAGTCAACGTAGATAGCTCATTCTTCAATATCAACTGCGCCGTTACGGGGCTTCACAATGACGCTACCGTTGCCGGCGCTGATAAGGTTTACGTCATCACGCCCAACGTGAACTTCCAGGCGGGCGAGCAGTGTACCTTCACGATCTTCAAAGATCAGATTCACGATCAGGACACAGATGACAGTGGTCCAAACGATGACACTCTCATCGCAGACTACGTAGCGACGTTCACAGTCGCGACCGGCACTGCGCCGCCATATCCGCCGAGCGTTCACCTGACATTTGGTAATCCAAACGGCGCGACTGCAGACATCAATCAACCCAACAACTACCTGATGGAGAAACCGGAGTTTACAGTCTCCTATAACAGAGATAAGGGTGGTCCAAACTGGGTTAGCTGGCATCTCTCCGATGAATGGATCGGTACGTTAGCGCGTGTCGATACCTTCAGACCCGATCCGGCTGTGTTGCCTACGTGGTATCGCGTGCAGGCAACCGATTTCTCCAACAGCGGTTTCGATCGCGGTCACATGACACCGAACGCCGATCGCGACAAGGAGACTTCGATCCCGATCAACCAGGCGACGTTCCTGATGTCGAACATGGTGGCCCAGTCGCCCGACAACAATCAGGGACCGTGGGCGGCTCTGGAAAACTTCCTGCGCACACTCACACCGGCAAACGAGCTCTACATAGTTGCTGGTCCAAACGGAGTGGGCGGCACCGGCAGCAATGGTGGTGTGTCGACTACAATCGCTAACGGTCACGTAACCGTGCCGTCGTCCACCTGGAAAGTCGTGCTCGTGATTCCGAAAGGTGATAACGACATCTCGCGCGTCACCGCGGCCACCAGGACCATCGCAGTGAACATGCCAAACATTCAGGGCATCAGAAACGATGATTGGCACAACTACCTGACGACGGTCGATGCGGTCGAAGCGCTCACGGGCTATGACTTCTTCGCCAACGTGCCCGACGCGGTCGAGAACGCGATCGAGGCGGGTATCGATGGAAACAATCCTCCGGGGACGGAAGGCCAGGCGGTAACAACTTCGGAAGACACGTCGAAGTCGATCACGCTCACCGCAGTCAGTCCGATTCCGAGTGCTTCGTTCACTTTCACGATTATCACTCCGCCTGCTCATGGTCAGTTGACGGGCTCCGGAGCGAATCGAACGTATCAACCCGATCCTGACTTCAACGGTAGCGATACCTTCACGTTCAAGGCCAACGACGGATCGCGAGACTCGAATACGTCGACCGTAACCATCACGACCACTGAAGCGAATGATGCGCCGGTCGCTACTGATGACACAGCGAACACCAATGAGGATGAGAACGTCGAGATTACGGCGTCGACCCTGACAAGCAATGACAGTGCTGGGCCGGCGAATGAGAATGTTCAGGTGCTGATAGTTACGAGCGTGTCTGCAACTGCCGCTACACACGGAACAGTCTCGCTCTCGAGCGGAACCATCACTTACTCGCCGGATCAGAACTACAACGGCTCGGCAAGCTTTACGTATGAGGTCTGCGATAACGGGACCACTGACGGTGCGGCTGATTCCAGGTGTACGACCGGAACGGTGAACGTCACGGTCAGTCCTGTTAACGATGCGCCAACGCTGAACGCGATTGCGAATCAGACGGTCAACGTCGGCAACACGTTGAGCTTTACTGCGGTTGGATCCGACATCGATCTGCCGCCTCAAACACTGACGTATAGTTTGGCTGGAAGTGTTCCGCTCGGAGCTGCTATCAATCCTTCGACCGGTGCTTTCAGTTGGACTCCGACAGCGGCACAGGGCGGTCACATCTACACTCTGACCGTGCGAGTCACGGACAACGGCAGTCCCAACCTGTACGCGGAACAGCAGTTCACTGTTGGTGTGGCCTACACGTGGTCCAACCTGCTGGCCCCAGTACAAGCCGGTGGAACCTATAAGGCCGGACGCACATTGCCGATCAAGTTCCAGTTGACAGGCGCGAGCGCCGGTGTAACTGATGCAGAGATCCACCTGCTGGTCTATCAGGTGAACAACAACGTCATCGGAGATCCGGTTGATGTTGACTCGCCAGGTGCGGCGTTCACAGGCAATCTCTTCCGTTATGAGAACGGATACTACGTGTTCAATCTAAGCACGCAAGGGATGTCAGCCGGTACTTACCAGTTGCAGATCGATATGGGCGACGGTGTAGTTCGAGCCGTCAACATCTCGCTAAAGTAGAAGAAATATTTTCTCGCGCAAAGGCGCAAAGACGCAAAGAAAGCTGCTTAGAAACGCGGCAGCGCTTTGCGTCTTTGCGTCTTTGCGCCTTTGCGCGAGAGTTTTTTTCCGCAAAAAGACCGATCCCACCCTGCCTATGTGACCGATCAAAGTCACGTTGACCAGAATCCTGTCATTTGCGGAAAAACGCCGTTTTTCCTTGTTGACCCACCGTGAAAAGCTCTGGTACTAATCACCAATCAGGCCCTTGCCGGCCATGTTTGCCCTGCCGGTAACACCTCTCGAAAGTGCGTTTCTCCGTCACGAGTGTTTTGGGAGGTTACCCATATGTTCGACCGTACAGCCCGACTACCGCTACGAACTCGCCAGCATAAAACCCATAGACCAACTCGCGTAAGAACGTGGCGCATCGTCGCGACCGTAACCGTGGTTGCGTTCGCGTCAGTCTATGTGGCGTTCGCCGCGATCTCTCTTTCAACTTCCGTTCCTTCCACTCAAAACTTCAACAGCATGGGTATTCCGACGGCCAGCCTGGCGATCTCAAATCTGCCGGCCGACTTTCGGCAGGAAACGATCGTCCCTCCCAGAACACTCGGCAGTTTGTCGGGCGGCAGTTCCTCAACTTCACGCGCGGCAGGCGCCAACATGCTCAGCAACGCTTCTCCGGGTAGCTACAACTTTGGCGCCGGCACAGCCACTCTCGGTAACTCCGATCGCGCAGTCGGGTTTATCTCAAACGCAACCACCGCGGGCAGCGGTAATCTGTACGGACAATTTCAGAACAACACGGGTACTGCTCTTTCGGGCCTGCTGATCTCTTACGACGTCGAGAAGTATCGCAACGGATCGAACCCCGCAGGTTTTCGTTACCAACTCTTCTATTCTTTCGACAGCCTTGCGTGGACCAACGCCGGACCAAACTTCTTCACCGGCTTTGCTGCTGATGCAGACAACAACGGCTTCGCGACCGCTCCCGGCGCAACCGTGTCGGTCTCGAACAAAATTTTGACTGTCTCCGTCCCCAACGGCGCGAGCATCTTCCTGGCCTGGAACTACTCCGTGACATCCGGATTCGACACCTCGAATGCTCAGGCACTCGCGATCGATAACATTTCGGTTTTGGCTTTGAACGGAGGTCCGACAAACCCAAGCGGTGTCGGCGCAGCAAATCCGAGTTCGGTGGCGGCTACGAGCTCAACGCTTTTGACTGTGACCGTGACGCCCGGCACAAACCCGCCGAGCACTGCGCATACAGTTACGGCTAACCTGTCTGCAATCGGCGGCAGCGCCTCGCAACAGTTTTTCGACGATGGCACTCACGGCGACGTTACTGCCGGCGACAGAGTCTTCTCGTTCAATGCCACGGTCACTCTCGGCACCAACGGTGGTATCAAGTCGCTGCCATTCACCATCACTGAAACGAGTCCGTTCTCTCGTACGGGCACAGGCGCCATTTTGCTTAATGTGCCGGCCGCGACTAATCCTTCCGGAGTCGGCGCCGCTAGTCCGAATTCAGTGCTGCCGGGTGAAGTGTCGACATTGAGTGTAACAGTCACACCCGGAACAAACCCGACGAGCACTGGAGTGGTTGTGACTGCGGATCTATCATCGATTGGCGGTTCCGCCAATCAGCAGTTCCTCGACTCAGGCAACAATGTTTTCACGTACGTTGCGACCGTGTCGCCGCTCACCACGCCTGGTCCAAAATCGCTTCCCTTCTCGATTACTGATGGTCAATCGCGTTCCGGCGGTGATTCGATCAGCTTGACCGTTCAACAGCCGCCCTTCGAAGGTCCCACCGTCACCGGAACTGAGCCTGCCTCAGATAGTTTAAATGTGCCGCACGACGCGACTATCACTATCGATTTCAGTGAACCGGTAAATGTTGACCAAGGCTGGTTCGATATCACGTGTGCAAACTCCGGCCAGCACAACAGCGCCACGGTTGCGTCCTACAACGGCTCAAAGGGATTCCACATCACGCCCAACACAAGCTTCCAGTTTGGCGAACAGTGTACGGCGACGATCTTCCACAGCAACGTACACGACCAGGACGCCAATGACAGTCCACCAAATACCGACACGCTCTTCGCCGATCATTCATGGATGTTTACGGTCGTCGACGCCGGTGCGCCTGCGCCGCATCCGCCGAGTGTGCATCTCGCAATGGGTAATCCGTCGAATGCGATTGCGGATCTACAGCAGGGTGACAACTACCTGATGGAGAAGCCTTCGTTCGCGCTCTCTTACAACAAAGACAATGGCACGCCGAATTGGGTGAGCTGGCATCTCGAGGACACATGGACCGGAAACCTGCCGCGCACGGATACGTTCCGCGCCGACCCGGCAGTGTCGCCGGATTTGTATCGCGTGCAAGCGACCGATTACTCTGAGTCGGGCTTCGATCGCGGTCAAATGACTCCAAACGACGATCGCAATAACCCGGCCTCGATCCCGCTCAACCAGGAAACGTTCCTGATGTCAAACATCGTACCCATGACTCCCGCCAACAGCGGAGGTCCCTGGGCCGGGTTCGAAAACTATCTGCGCACGCTCCTGCCTGCTAATGAGATTTACATCGTCTCTGGTCCAACAGGCGTGGCGAACACAATCGCGAACGGTCACGTTACGGTTCCCACTCATACGTGGAAAGTCGCCCTCGTGTTACCGGCCGGCGAGAACGACCTCTCGCGCGTGACCGCAGCCACCAGGACCATTGCCGTGATTATCCCGAACGTGAACGGCGTCGATCCGGATTGGCGCAGTCACCTAACCACGGTTGACGCGGTTGAAGCTCTCACTGGCTACGACTTCTTTGCAAACGTTCCGGACAACATCGAGAATTTGATCGAAGCCGGAATTGACGGAGCGAATCCGCCGGGAACTGAAGACCAGTCGATCACAACCGCAGAAGATGTTCCGGTGGAGGTCGTGTTGAACGCTCTGAGCCCGCTCGAGAACCCGACGCTGACTTTCACGATCGTGAACCAACCTGCGCACGGAGTGCTCTTAGGCAGTGGGCCAAACTTTACGTACACGCCGGCGTCGAACTTCCACGGTTCGGACAGCTTTACGTTCAGAGTTAATGACGGCCGCCAGGACTCGAACACTTCGACAGTGAACATCACGGTCACGGAAGTAAACGACACGCCTTCGGCCAACAGCCAGTCAGTAACTACGAACAGCAACACGCCGGTTGCAATTACTCTGAGCGGAGATGATGTTGAAACTGAGAATCTCTTGTTCGAAGTGATAGTGAATCCCGAGCACGGCAGCCTGTCCGGCAGCGGCACGAATTTTACGTACACGCCGAATACGAACTACAGCGGTCCGGACAGTTTTGAGTTCACCGTGCGCGATACGGGAGACGGTGCGTCACCAGCATCGACCAGCACGGCGGCAACAGTCTCCATCGTGGTCAACGACACGATCGCGCCATCGATCAGTGCTCCAGCAAACGTGACTGTGAACACTGGTGCGAATGCGACAACGTGTGGAACTGTGGTAACTGACGCGCAACTCGGAACCGCGAACGCGACCGACAATTCCGGCAGCGTCAGTGTTAAGCGCAGTGGCGTTCCGAACGGCAATGTATTCCCGGTTGGCACGACCACCATTACTTACATCGCGACTGACGGCGCCGGCAATTCGACTGCGGCGACGCAGACAGTCACGGTGATTGATAACACGGCCCCGACGCTGACTGCCCCAACGCCAACGAGCGTGAACGCAGACAGTACTGGTCACGCAACAATTCCCGACGTTGTTGCGTTGACCACCGCCGGTGACAACTGTGGACCAGTGACGGTGACGCAGAGCCCGCTGGCCGGCACTGTCGTCGGCACGGGCACGCATACGATCACGATCACGGCGACCGATGCGGCCGGCAATGCACGCACGGCAACCACGACGTTCACAGTTAATGCCGTTAACGTTGATAGCGGTTTGAGGTTCTCACTCAGCGTCTCACCAACGACGATCGAACGAAACAGGACGGTGAAGATCGATATTGCTTACGCCAACAGGAGCGCTGAGCGATTGACGGTCACGTTTGTCGTTCGCTACGCCAACGCGCGCGGAAGCTTCCTTCTCGATACCCTGGGACCGAGTTCTATAAATGCCGGCGCGGAAAAGAACGCCAACCTTTCTTTCCACGTGCCGAAGGATGCGTGTACTGGTCAATACACGTTTACGGCAGAAGCGTATATTGGAGGAGTGTTGGTTGGTACAAATACGGCTGGCCTTACGGTGACCGCCGCAATCGCGAACAGCCAAGCGAGCCGAGCCCACTAAGTCAGGACCGGGAGGCGGGGGCAGGTTCAACCATTCGGCTCGATTGGACCTGTGGCCATCTCGGTCCTGACTTGCCCCCACAGATATTTCGCCGCAGATGAACGCGAATGAACACGGATCGATCCGTGTTCATTCGCGTTCATCTGCGGCGAATATTATTCAGTTGAGACTTGGTCTTGTTGGTTGAGTGCGGCGTGGAGGGTGTGCCATGGCAGTGTGGCGCATTTGACGCGGACAGGAAATTCCCGGACACCGGCGAAAATCTTTAAGTTACCAAGACTGTTTTCTTCTGTCTCCTCGTTGAGTTCGCCCGTTACCATCGAGTGAAACTCGTTGAAGAGGCTTTCAACCTGTTCCTTGCTCTTGCCTTTAACAGCCTGCGTCATCATGCTCGCCGCGGCTTTTGAGATCGCACAGCCCGAGCCTTCGAATCCAACGTCCTTGACCAACCCGCCTTCGAGATCGAGGTAGACAGTGAGTTGATCGCCGCAGAGTGGGTTGTAGCCATCGGCGGTGTGATTCGCTGCTTCGAGCTTGCGAAAGTTTCGCGGCTTCTTGTTATGGTCCAGGATTACCTGCTGGTAGAGTTCGCTTAATTCAGACATTTGGCTAACTAAAAATCTCAATCACACGTTCGATCGTGCGCGCGAGCACGTCGACCTCTTCTCGCGTGTTGTAGAAGGCAAACGACGCGCGGGCCGTGGCCGGCACATTGAATCGTTGCATCACTGGTTGCGCGCAGTGATGACCGGCGCGAACCGCGATGCCTTCCTGGTCCAGGATCGTACCGATGTCGTGTGGATGGATGTCGTCGATCACAAACGAAAGCACGCTCGCTTTGTTCTTCGCGGTGCCGATGATATGCACACCTTCGATCGCTGAGACGCGTTCGGTCGCGTAGCGCAGCAACTCAGCTTCATAAGCAGCCGCGCGTTCTCGTCCGATGCTGTTCAGATAATCGATCGCGGCGCCGAGGCCGATCTGCGATGCGATCGCGGGCGTGCCGGCTTCAAATCGGGTCGGTGGATCGGCGTAAGTTGATTTCTCGAAGGTGACGGTCTTGATCATATCGCCGCCACCCTGGAATGGATTCATCTTTTCGAGCAACTCGAGCTTGCCGTAGAGGATGCCGCTGCCGGTCGGCGCGTACATCTTGTGTCCTGAGAAGGTGTAGAAGTCGCAATCGAGATCCTGCACATCAACCGGCATGTGCGGCGCAGCTTGCGCACCGTCGATCAGCACGGGCACACCATACTTGTGTGCCTGCGCGATCATCTCCTTGATCGGGTTGATCGTGCCGAGTGCGTTAGAGACGTGCAGCACGGCGACCAGCTTCGTGCGCTCGTTCAATAAACCATCGTACTCATCGATCAGCAACTCGCCCGCATCGTTCATCGGAATCATGCGCAGGCGCGCACCCTTCTCTTCGCAAAGCATCTGCCAGGGCACGATGTTAGAGTGATGCTCCATGGCGGAGATGATGATCTCGTCGCCGGCGCCGATGAACTTGCGGCCGTAGCCGTGCATCACGATGTTGATGCCTTCAGTGGCGCCCCGCACGAAGATACATTCGCGCACGTCGCGCGCGTTGATGAAGCGCTTCACTTTTTCGCGCGCGCCCTCGTAGGCGGTGGTCGCTTTCTGGCTGAGGTAATGAACGCCGCGATGAATGTTTGAGTGCTCTTGTTCGATATAGATGCTGCCGCGATCGATGACTACCTGCGGCACTTGCGAAGAGGCCGAGTTGTCGAGATATACGAGCGGCTTGCCGTTGACAGTTTGCTGCAACACAGGGAAATCAGCGCGAATGCGTTCGATGTCCCAGGCCGTTGAAACGAGAGGTGCCAGTGTTGATAACGTTCCAGTACTCACGGTGCTAACTCCCACTATTTTCGCGCCGGTCCTTCAAGAAGTCGCAGAATATCGTCGTAACGATTTCCCACACAAAACAAAGAAGATCACTGATACTCGGATCCATGACTAACTTAAGTCTCGAGGGAGGCGTGCAACTGTTTCAATACGGTCTGGTCGAGCTCTGTTCTGATCGACTCGAGCTTAATCTTCGCAATCACTTCTTCCGCAAAACCGTATGTCAACAGGCTGCGACCGAGTTCGGGACCAATGCCGCGTGCCTCGAGGTAAAACAGCTCTTCCGGATCGATCTGGCCCACCGCCGCGCCGTGTGCGCACTTCACGTCGTCAGCGTAAATCTCGAGCTGCGGCTTCGTATCGACACGCGCTTTATCCGACAGCAGCAGGTTCTTGTTCGTTTGCATGGCGTCGGTTTTTTGCGCGCCTTCGCGAACGAAGATCTTACCGTTGAAAACCGCACGTCCGTTGCCGTCGAGAATGCCTTTGTATAACTGGTGACTGTTGCAATGCGGCTGCTTGTGATCGATGACTGAATGGGTGTCAGTGTGTTGATCCGAGTCAACCATGTAGAGGCCGTCGACGGAGGTCTCCGCGCCTTCATGGTCCATTACCACTGAGATGTCGTGACGCGATAGTTGCGCGCCGAGGTTGATTGACGTCGTATCGTAACGGCTGGCGCGACCGAGCTCGGCTGAGGTTGTCGAGACGTGAAATGCCTTTTTACTTTCGCGTTGTAGACGGTAGTGCTCAAGGTGTGCGCCGTCTTTGAGAACGATCTCTGCAATCGCGTTGGTGAAATAGAGCTTTTCGTCATTCGATACAAAATTTTCTATTAGAGTCGCGGAACTGTTTTCCTCTGCGACGACGAGCACACGGGGGAAACTAGCGCTGTTCGCAGTTCCGCCGATAAATGTGATCTGCAACGGTTTCTTCAGCTTCACGTTCTTCGGAACGTAAACAAAAACTCCCGACTGGATAAAAGCCGTATTCAGCGCCGTTAGTCCATTATTGTGATAACCCGCGTTACGCGCGAGATACTTGCGAATGACCTTGTTGTAACGCGCATCGGCAACTGCGCTAAACAGATCGGTCGCGACAACGTCTCCGAGCCCGTTCGTTACTGATAAATCTTCACGTAGGAAACCATTCACGACCACGAGCTGAGCGCCGTCGGTCTCGGGATATGCGAAACGACTGACGTCGTCGACATGGTCTGCACTTGTTACAGGTTCGAAACTCTCCTTCGCGAGCGTCGCAAGGTTCGTGTACTTCCACTCTTCATCACGAACCGAAGGAAAACCCAACTGCTCGAAGCGATCCATCGCACTGCCGCGCACGAGCTCGAGCCACGGCGCTGCCGGCGAAAGTTCAAGCACGCTGCGAAATGCCGCCTGATAACTGTTTTCTGACTTGACGAGTTCGGTAACCATTACTGCGCCGGGGCGACCACTCCTTTTCCGTTGTCTGCTGTCTTGATCCAGTCGTAGCCCCTCGATTCGAGCTCCAGCGCCAGCTCTTTGCCGCCTTCGCGAACGATAAGTCCGCTGGAGAGCACGTGTACAAAATCCGGCACGATGTAGTTCAGAAGTCGCTGGTAGTGTGTGACTACGATGATCGCGTTGTCCGGTGTCAGCAGTTGATTGACGCCATTCGCAACCACGCGCAAGGCGTCGATATCGAGTCCTGAATCAGTTTCGTCGAGCACGGCGAGCTTTGGCTCGAGCACTGCCATTTGCAGAATCTCGTTGCGTTTCTTCTCGCCGCCCGAGAAGCCTTCGTTGACGGAACGAGTCATGAAGCTCGCTTCCATCTCGACAACCTTCGCGCGCTCTTTCAGAAGATCCTTGAACTCGAGCGGGTCGAGCTCTTCTTCACCGAGATGCTTGCGGTTTTCGTTGTACGCGAGACGCAGAAACTGCGCCTTCGAAACACCCGGCACTTCGATCGGATATTGAAACGCCATGAACACGCCTTCGCGTGCGCGTTCGTCAGGCGGCATCTCCAGGAGATTGCGGCCCTCGTAAAGGACCTCGCCCGCAGTCACTTCATACTGCGGATGTCCGGCCAACACTTTCGCGAGCGTCGATTTTCCGGAACCGTTTGGTCCCATGATGGCGTGAATCTCGCCTTTGTTAACCGTGAGGTTAATGCCCTTCAGAATGTCCTTGCCATCAATCCCCGCGTGTAAATTTCGAATCTCTAACATCCAATCTCCTGAAACCAAATTCTTAACCGCAGATTTTCACGGATAAACGCGGATTAAGTAATACAATTATCCGCGTCTATTCGCGGAAATCTGCGGCTGGTTACCCCACGCTGCCCTCGAGCTTCAGACCCAAAAGCCGCTGGGCCTCGACTGCAAATTCCATCGGCAACTGCAGAAACACATCCTTGCAGAAGCCGTTAATAATCAACGACACGGCGTCTTCCTGCGAGATACCGCGTTGCTGCAAATAAAAAAGTTGTTCTTCACTGATCTTCGAAGTCGACGCTTCATGCTCGACGCTCGACGTGTTGTTCATCACTTCGATATACGGGAACGTGTTCGCGCCGCAGGTTGAACCAATCAACATCGAGTCGCACTGCGTGTAGTTGCGCGCGCCCTCGGCCTTCGGCATCACTTTCACCAGGCCGCGATA
>Ga0105248_10003566_pt1 | contig 17253 bp, 18 predicted proteins | sample KBSS34metaG_FD_81524 | JGI IMG/M metagenome (GOLD analysis project Ga0105248, IMG submission 81524) | Switchgrass rhizosphere microbial communities from Kellogg Biological Station, Michigan, USA - KBS S3-4 metaG | ecosystem: Host-associated > Plants > Roots > Rhizosphere > Soil | place... | reverse complement strand
GTGATCCACTTATGCAGGTCCGTGAAGCGGATGAACGACGGGTCTTGATCCGGGTATTTGTCACGCAGCGCCAAGGCGATGTCTTCGATGTCAGTCCAACTCAGCTTAGGCATTAGATTTTCGTTCCCTTCAAGGCGCCGCGCACGGCGGTGTTCATCATGTTTTCGGCAAGCGTGTGCGTCGACGCATTCAATTGGTCGATCTTTTCACGGATCAGCAAGTGATCGTTCTGGTTATAAACCGTCAGCAATTCCTCAACATCGCGGTCGATCGTCGCGCGCTCATCCGCGGAAAGTTCGCTGAAAGCTTCGTCGTTACGCGCTTTTTTGACTGCGGCTAGAATTGAGTCGGCCTCGACCCGCGCCTCGCGCACCTGCCGCTCCTTGAAGTCGTCCTGCGCCTTTTCGAACGATTCCAGAATCATCGCTTCCACCTGCTGGTCCGACAATCCGTAGGACGGCTTGACGTCCATGCTCTGTTCTTTGCCGGTGCGGACGTCGCGCGCCGTCACGTTGAGAATGCCATTAGCGTCGATCAGGAAGCGGACATCGATCCGCGCCAGCCCGGCCGGCATCGGCGGCAGATCCTTCAAATCGAACCGCGCCAGGCTGCGGCAGTCTTTGACTAGTTCGCGCTCGCCTTGCACCACGTGGATCAAGACGTTCTTTTGCCCGTCAACAGCCGTCGTGAATTGTTCCGTAGCCGATGCCGGAATGGTCGAGTTGCGATGAATCAGCTTCGACACCAGCCCACCCATGGTTTCGATTCCCAGTGACAAGGGCGTCACATCCAGCAGCAACTGGTCCTGTACATCGCCCGAGAGAATGCCGGCTTGCACCGCCGCCCCCAGCGCGACCACTTCATCCGGATTCAACTCCGTATGCGGCCGCGCGCGGAACAACTTCTCTACCTCGGCCCGCACCAGCGGAATACGCGTCGACCCGCCTACCATTACGACTTCATTAATGTCCTCAACTCTCACTCCGGCATCAGCGACGCACGCCCGGCACGGCGCCAGAGTGCGCTCGACGATGGGCTGGATCAGCCGGTTGAAAACATCGACGCCAATATCTCTTATGTATTTCTTGCCGCCATATTCGAATTCGATCACTGTCGCGGGAACGAACGACAGCTTTTCTTTCGTCTGAATCACCGCCCGCCGCAAAAGCTGTACCGCATCGCTCTTAGTGGAGACGTCCGCGCCCCACTCCGTCTGAATGTCTTCGAAGGCGATGCGCAGTAGGAGATTGTCGATATCATCGCCGCCCAGATGCGTGTCGCCATTGGTCGCCAGCACTTCGAAGATCCCTTCGTGCAGGCGCAGGATGGAAACGTCAAAGGTGCCGCCGCCGAAATCGTAAACGGCGACGATTCCCTCTTTGCGCTTGTCCAGGCCGTAGGCTAGAGCTGCCGCCGTCGGTTCATTCACCAGGCGCAGCACGTCCAGTCCCGCGATGCGTCCGGCATCTTTGGTCGCCTGCCGCTGTGCGTCATTGAAATAGGCAGGCACCGTGATGACGGCCTGCGTGACCGTCGTGCCCAATTCTTCTTCCGCGTCCAGTTTTAGCTTGCGCAGAATATGCGCCGAGACTTCGGGCGGCGTCATGACCTTGTCGCCCAGCTGCAGCTTCAGCACGGAGCCGCTGGCATCCGCCAAACGGAATGGGAACAGCTTCAATTCGTCCTGAATGTCCTCCGCGCCGCGCCCCATCAGGCGCTTTACCGAATACACCGACCGCTCCGGATGAGTGATCAGCATCTCACGCGCCTCAGCGCCCACGATCACGTCGCCCACCGGCGTCACCGACACGACGCTGGGCACAATACCGCTTAAGATGCGAGGGCCAGTCGGCTCCATCACGGCTATCAGGCTGTTGGTGGTGCCGAGATCGATGCCGACGATCGGGGACTGCTCCTTGCCAAAATCAATTTGAAACGTGGACATTCAATTCCTTTTCGACGTCGCGGATCAAGTTGGCGATGTATTGGCGGCGGTCGAGCACACTACGGATCGCCAGCAAGTGTGATTCATCGTGGCCTTCGTCATAGCGCCCGAACAGCACCGCCAGACCGTGGTCGATCTCGTCGCGCATGTGATGGAAGCGCTCGCCAGCTTCCATCAATTGGGGACGCGCCGATTCGTCGCCCGCGCGCAGCTCTTCTAAGGCGATATTCATTTCGAAAACTTCTTCGAGCAACTCCGGGGGCACGTGCTTCGACGGCACGATGGCTTTCTGCTCCAGAAAATGTTCGGCGCGCGCGATAGGATCGCGCAGAGTGCGAAAGGCGTCATTGAGTACGGAAGTCATTTCCAGAGACTTCTGCTGTTCTTCCGCGCTGGCCCGGCTAAAGCGGTCAGGATGCCACTGGCGGCTGCGCTCGTAAAAGTGCTTCTTAAGTTCTTCCGAATCGAGCGCGAGCTTAGGCGCGAGCCCCAGCGCATCGTAGAATTGCATCGGGCTGCACTCAGGCGGAGAAAGACGTCCCGCAGCCGCAGCTCTTCTTGGCATGAGGATTCTCAAACACGAATCCCGACTGCATCAGCGAGTCTTTCCAATCGAGCGTCATTCCGTCCAGAAACACCAGGCTCTTGGGATCGATGAAGACCTTCACGTCGTCGAAATTCAGAACCTGATCCGTCGGCCGCGGCTTGACGTCGAACTTGAACTGATAGCTCAACCCGGAGCAGCCGCCGCCCAGGACACCCAGACGCAGGCCTCCGTTCACTCCCTCGCGCTGGAATGCCTCGCGAATTTTACCCACTGCTTTTGGAGTAACGGTGACCATGCGAACTTAGACCCGCGCCGCCTCGGCCGGAACCGGCTTGGCCTTGGCCTTGTAATCGGTGATCGCAGCCTTGATCGCATCTTCCGCCAGCACCGAGCAGTGAATCTTCACCGGCGGCAAGCTCAGCTCGGTGACAATGTCGGTGTTCTTGATCGCCAGCGCTTCGTCGACAGTCTTGCCGCGCAGCCATTCCGTCGCGAGCGATGAGCTCGCGATCGCGCTGCCGCAGCCGAAGGTCTTGAACTTGGCGTCTTCGATGACCCCGGTGTCCGGGTTCACCTTCACTTGCAGCTTCATCACGTCGCCGCACTCGGGCGCGCCCACCATGCCGGTGCCAACGTTGGGATCGCTCTTGTCGAGCGAACCGACGTTGCGGGGATGGTTGTAATGGTCGATGACTTTGTCTGAATATGCCATGATATTTTCCTTTAACCTAATTAGTGAGCTGTCCACTGCACTTTGGTCAAATCGATTCCTTCTTTAAACATCTCATAGAGCGGCGAAAGCTCGCGCAGTTTCTTCACCACTTCAATCACTTTACCCGCCACGTAATCCACTTCCTCTTCGGTGTTGAAACGGCCGAGCCCGAAGCGAATGGAGGAATGCGCCAGATCGTCGCCCGCGCCCAGGGCTTTCAGAACATAACTGGGTTCGAGCGTCGCCGAGGTGCAAGCCGATCCGCTCGACACCGCGATTTCGTTGATCCCCATCAGCAGGCTTTCGCCTTCGACGTACGCGAAACTGATGTTGAGATTATTGGGCAGCCGGTGCTCCAGCGTGCCATTGATGTAAACTTCGTCGAGCGAGTTCAGCAGCCGCTCTTTCAACTTGTCGCGCAAGAACGCCAGCCGCTTCGATTCCGCCGGCATTTCCGCCTGCGCCAGTGCACACGCTTCGCCCAAGCCCACAATACCCGGAACATTCAATGTGCCCGACCGCATGCCGCGCTCATGCCCACCGCCGTCCATTTGTGCCGTCAACTGCACGCGCGGATTGCGGCGCCGGACGTAGAGAGCGCCCACGCCCTTCGGCCCGTACATTTTGTGCGCGCTGATCGACATCAAATCGATGTTGTCGTCGAGCACGTTCACCGGAACCTTGCCCACCGCCTGCGTGCCGTCGGTATGCAGAAGCACGCCGCGCTCGCGCGCGATCCGGCCGATCTCGCGAATCGGTTGCAGCACGCCGATTTCGTTGTTGGCGTGCATGATGCTGATCAGCACCGTTTTTTCGGTGATGGCGGCTTTTAATTGGTCCAGATCCACTAGGCCGTTCTGCTGCACCGGCAGATACGTGACGCGCGTGCCATGTTTTTCCAGGCGCTTGCAGGTGTCGAGAATCGCCTTGTGCTCGGTGGCGGCCGTGATGATGTGATTGCCCTTTTCGGCATACATCTCGGTCACGCCCTTCAGCGCCAGATTGTCCGATTCCGTCGCGCCGCTGGTAAAGACAATTTCCTTCGACGTCGCGCCGATCAGGCTCGCCACTTGTTTGCGCGCCTTCTCCGTCGCCTCTTCCGCTTCCCAGCCGAAGCTGTGATTGCGGCTGGCCGAGTTGCCGAAGACGTTCGTCAAGTACGGCCGCATCGCCTCAAACACGCGCGGATCGACCGGCGTGGTGGCGTGATTGTCCATGTAGATGGGTAGTTTCATGCTGTTGTCGTTAACCCCATAAGGCTAGGTAGTCCCAGAAAGCCTCGTTAGTTGGATGTTTTGCAGCGGCGGGCGGACGCTAGGAATCTGCATCTCTTCGCTCGCCAAATCCGCCAGTGAAATATTTGCCAGCAAACTCAGGATGCCCTCGTGCACTTTTCGCAGCGGCTCGCGCACAGGGCAGAGCGCCGTCTGATCGCAGCCGGCGTGCTCGGTGAAGCACTTGGTCAAGATGATGGGTCCGTCAATGACGCGAATCGCTTCGAGCGCCGAAATGTTTTGCGCGGCGCGCGCCAGCCGGTAACCGCCATTGGTTCCCTGCTCGGAAATCAACAGTCCGCCGCGCGCTAATTTTTGCAGAACTTTCGACAGTAGCGGCAGCGGAATTCCATAGGAATCAGCGATGTCTTTAGCCGACGCACTCGCGCGCGACCGCGCCACGGCCAGATGCCGCAGAGCGATCAACCCGTAGTCCGCCTTTTTGGTCAGCTTCAACATCCGACCTAAGTATATCAGACCAAAATGGTCTTGTCAGATCACATTGGTCTAATATCGTGCTAACTGGCTCTACGGTAAGGGCTTATTTTTTGACCACGTGGACCTTGTATAACTTAAAGTCACCGTCGTAAACAGTAGCTTCGATGTTGTCGCCCACTTTGGCGGTTTTGAAAACGTCGGCATTGTCCACTTCGTACTTCATGGTCATTGCGCCCATCCAGCCTTCGACTTTCTCGCCGTTCACCGTCATGCTCTTCGATGCGGCGTCGAGCGACTCGATCTTCCCGTGAAAGGTATAGCTTTTCTTGGCGCCCTGTGCGTGCAACAAGATCGCGAACGCCGGCAATGCGGCGGCGGTGGAGAAAGCTCGTCTGGTCATATTTGTTTATACCGCGGTACCGGGCGGGTTCGTGCGGTGGGCGCGCGCCAACTCCAGAATGCGGTCGGCGGCGGCGTGCGGATTGTCGATCGAACGCATGACGATGCGGCTGGATTCTCCCGCTGTCTCGAGCGACAGATCGCCGATATCGAGCATGCGCTGGCCCAGCGATTGATCCACGCGTACATCCTGTATTTTGGTCAGCTCCATGGTGCGCGTGCTCTTCGATAGCAATCCGGTTTCGTAGCGCAGGCGGTCCTCGAGAATGGTCAGCTTAATGAGCCGCCGCCGCATGTGCCGGACCGCCAGAATGATCAAGCCCAGCGCGGGAATTGCCAGCAACGCCCACAGGCGCTCATCCTGATTGTGGATGGCGAGCAGATAGGCGGCGATCCCGATCGCCAGCAGCACACATAAGAGGTAGCCGAGCTTGATGATCTTGACCGAAGGACGCAATTCCACGCGAGCATCATAGCACGCGAGCGAGGTTTTACGGCAGTTGGCACGGCGCGTGCAAGCTATTGCGTGGGTGCTCCGGGCCGCTCCTCGGCAATACGGAGATCAAGAGGGAAAAAGCTATGCGGCACATGAAGATGGGTATGGTACTGCTGGTGGCCTCGGCCGCGTTCCTGGCTGCGCAGGATCCCCCAAGCCGGGTGGGCCGCCTCAATTACCGGGAGGGCCCGGTCTCCTACCAGCCCCCCGGCATCAATGATTGGGTGGACGCCGACATCAACCGGCCGCTCACCATCGGCGACAACATCTGGGTGGGAGAGCGCGGGCGAGCCGAATTCCACATCGGATCGGCGGCTTTGCGCCTCAGCGCGCACTCGGCCTTCCAGTTTCTGAATTTGGACGATCAGATCGTGCAGATCCGTCTGTCGGAAGGATCGCTCACGGTGCGCCTGCGCAATCTCGCGCGGAACCAGATCTTCGAGATCGATACGCCCAATCTGGCTTTTACGATCGTTCGTCCCGGCCAATACCGCATCGACGTCAATCCTGATTCGCAAACCACCGTCGTCACAGTGCGTGACGGCGAAGGTGAAGTGACCGGCGGCGGGGAGGCGTTCCCGGTTTACGCGCGCCAACGGGTAGCGGTGACCGGCGATCAGCAAATCAACTATAACCTTGCATCGGCCGGCGGGTCCGACGACTTCGATCAATGGGGCTCGACGCGTGACCGCCGCGAAGACCAATCGCTTTCCGCGCGTTATGTTTCGCGCGAAATCCCTGGTTACGACGACCTCGATCAATACGGCCGCTGGGGCGATCAGCCGGGCTACGGGCAGGTGTGGATGCCAACCACAGTCGCGGCGGGCTGGGCGCCTTATCATGACGGCCATTGGGCCTGGATCGCTCCCTGGGGCTGGACTTGGGTGGACGACGCGCCGTGGGGCTTCGCTCCCTATCACTATGGCCGCTGGGCTTCCTTTGGCGGGCGCTGGGGCTGGATACCCGGACCCTATGGCGTGACTCCGTTGTATGCTCCGGCTCTGGTGGGCTGGATTGGCGGAGGAAGCGGCGGGTTGAGTTTCAGCCTGAGTTTCGGCATCGGCACGGCGGCGGCAGTAGGCTGGTTTCCGCTGGGGCCGCGCGAGCCGTATTTCCCGTCTTATCAGGTGAGTCAGGGTTACTTTACGCGGGTGAACAACACCAACACGGTGATCAACAACACCACCATCAACAACTATTACAACAGCCGGAATGCCAATACTCCGGGGATAGACTATGCGAATCGAAGGGTCCAGAATGCAGTGACGGCAGTGCCAGAAAATAGCTTCGCCAGTGGCCGCCGCGTGACCCAAGATGCGCGCTTCGTACCAGCCGCTCAATTGGCTGCGGTACAGGTGGTGGCCGCTCCACCCATCGCGCCTCAACGGGACAGTGTTCTCGGCGCCCGGGCGAATACGGCGCCGCGCGCCGCGCGCCCGCCAGCCGCGGTGCTGAGCCGTCCGGTGGTGGCGCGAACCCCTCCTCCTGCGGCTGCCGTTCCCTTCGAGCGCCAGCAGCCGGCGCTGGCCAGAAATCCTGGTCGCCCGCTTCCCCCAACTGAGGTCCAGCAGATACGTCAGAGTGCGCCGCCGCCCAGTGCTCCGGTTCGCGTCGTGGATATGGGCCGCGTAAGACGAGTTCAACCGACGGTTGGCGGGCGAGCACAAGGCGCACCAGCGGAGCAGCAACAACCGCAGGACGTCCTACGACAGCAGCAAAATAAACAACAGCAGGACGCTCAGCAGCCGCAGCAGGGGCAACAGCAGGATGTGAATCGCCAACAGCAGCAACAAGAGGACGTCCGACGTCAACAGCAGAACAAACAGCGGCAGGACGCCCAACAGCAACAGCAGAGGCAGCAGCAGGATGCGCAGCGCCAACAGCAACAACAACAGGACGTCGAGCGTCAGCGGCAACAGCAAAAACAACAGCAGGACGCCCAACAGCAACAGCAGAGGCAGCAGCAGGATGCGCAGCGCCAACAGCAGCAACAACAGGACGTCGAGCGTCAGCGGCAACAGCAAAAACAACAGCAAGACGCCCAACAGCAACAGCAGAGGCAGCAGCAGGATGCGCAGCGCCAGCAGCAACAACAACAGGACGTCGAGCGTCAGCGGCAACAGCAAAAACAACAGCAGGACGCCCAACAGCAACAGCAGAGGCAGCAGCAGGATGCGCAGCGCCAGCAGCAACAACAACAGGACGCCCTACGACAGCAGCAACAGAACAAACAGCAACAGGACTCTCAACAGCAGCAGCAAAAACAACAGCAGGATGTCCAACGTCGGCAGCAACAACTGAAGCAGCAGCAGGATGCTCAACAGCAGCAGGTTCAACAAGAGCAGCAGAAGAAACAGCAGAATGCGCCTCCGCCGCCACCTGCAGCACAGGCTCAACCACCCGCAGCCGCACAGCCTCAGTCCCCGCCAGCCGAACGACCCCAACGACCCGATCGCGGGAAACAGCAGAGGCCTTCAAACGCAGACGACAAGAAGTCGAACAATTGAAACCGCGCGGCGCGGCGGGTTCCAATGGGGCGCACGGTTGAACTGAAAATGGTTCCCTTTACTTCCTCCGCCTGATGGGTGGCGGCCGGCTCAGTAAACAACCGTGCGTAAAATCGCGTGAAACGTAGGCAATCCGCCATTCATTACCAAACGACTATTTCGATGGTCCCGCCGCCCTGGCGTAACCACGGCTGGTCACGTGACCACATATCGTTACTCACCCGCGCGCCGCCGAGCCCACAGTAAGGATGATTCCAATGCACTTCTTCATTCGGCCCTCCTCATGCACTTTAGGAGAAATTATGAAAATGCTTACACCCTACTTAGTGGCGTTGGCGCTGGTAACTCTGGCAGGATGTGCCGCCACTTCCACCAAAACTGCGGACGTTTCCGGCAGCATCCGTACCTCGCTCGATCAAGCCGGCTTTAAAGATGTCTCCAGCAGTCAGGACCGCGACAAGGGCGTGGTGACGTTGGGTGGACATGTGGCCGGTGAAGGCGACAAAGCGCAGGCCGAATCCATTGCGCGCTCGTTCGCCGGGAACCAGGTAGTGGCGAACCAGATCGCGGTGATTCCGCCGGGCGTGGAGAGCGACGCGAAGAAGATGAATTCATCGCTCGATAAAGGGATTGAAGGCAATCTGGACGCCGCGCTGATTCAAGATCAACTCCACGACAGCGTGAAGTACGCGGTCAAGAATAGCGTGGTCACGCTCAGCGGCAACGTCGATTCGCAAGCCAAGCGCACGCATGCGCAGGAACTGGCATCGACGGTACCGAACGTGCAGCAAGTGGTAAATGAACTGCAAGTGAAAGGGCAGAAGGCGACTTCTTCGAACTAACATGACCAAGAATGAGCTGAACACTTTCTGGCGCGTGTTAAACCACCGGCAACTGGAGTTGGGTAACAGCACCGGCGCCCGCGAGGCCTTGGCCATCGCAAGCAGTTCGGATGAGCTGGACCGCACGCAGGACGCGAGCGACCGCGACTACGCCATGAGCAGCCTGGAGCGCAGCTCAGACCGGCTGCGCGAAGTGCGCTCGGCGCTGCGCCGCATCGAGTCGGGGACGTTTGGAATTTGCAGTGGCTGCGAAGAGGATATCAATCCCAAGAGGCTGGCCGCGATCCCCTGGGCGCCGTTTTGTATTGTGTGCCAGGAGGCCGCCGATCGCGAGCAGGCCCAGCCAGCATTGGTATTGGCGGCTTAAAAGGAGAACCATATGCTTTGGACATTAGTTGCAGTTTTCTTGATTCTTTGGCTGCTCGGATTTAGTATGAGCGTAGGCGGAGGCTTGATCCACATCCTCTTGGTGGTGGCGCTGGTGTTGATCGTCGTCAACCTGGTCAGCGGCCGGCGCGTAGTTTAGACCTCCCGGAAGGCCAACTCTGAATCGCGACCGGAAGCGCGCGCGTTCCCCACAGTTTCGGAGGTTCTTCAGCCGGTTGGGACCGGGTTTAATCACCGGCGCCGCCGACGATGATCCTTCTGGAATCTCCACTTATTCGGTAACCGGCGCTACCTTCGGATATGCGCCGCTGTGGACGGCGCTGTTCTCCTTCCCGCTGATGACCGCCGTGCAAATGATGTGCGCGCGGCTGGGCGTGGTGACGGGTGAGGGGTTGGCCAGCGTGATCCGGCGCCAATATCCGCGCTGGGTCCTATGGAGCGCTTGCGCGCTGCTGGTGATCGCGAACACGGTCAATATTGGAGCCGATCTCGGGGGCATGGGCAAGGTCACTGAAATGGTGACCGGCATCAGCAGTTATTATTGGACTCCCTTCTACGCCGTGCTGATCGGTTCTTTCCTCATTTGGTCCTCGTATTACACCATCGCGCGGATTTTCAAATGGCTCACGCTGGTCCTGTTTTCTTATGTCGTGGCCGCGCTGTTCGCTAAGCCCGACTGGGGCGCGGTGCTGCGCGCGACCTTCATCCCACACATCGAATGGTCGTCGGCGTATTGGGCCACCTTAGTGGGACTCTTCGGCACTACTATTTCTCCCTACCTGTTTTTCTGGCAGGCCTCGCAAGAGGTTGAGGAGGAGCGAAAGCAGGGAGAATTGACGGTCCAAGCGCGTCGCGGCTCGACTGACGCGGAGTTGCGAAAATCCCGCACCGACACCATTACCGGGATGTTTTTTTCGAACCTGATTATGTACTTCATCATCCTGACCACGGCGGCGACGCTGCATGCCCATGGCAAGACCACCATTGCGACGGCGCAGGACGCGGCCGAGGCGCTGCGGCCGCTGGCGGGAGCCGGCGCTTACTGGCTGTTCAGTCTGGGCTTGATCGGCGCGGGCATGATCGGCGTGCCGGTGCTCGCGGGATCGAGCGCCTACGCAGTGGCGGAGGCAGCAGTGTGGGAGGGGTCGCTGGCGGATCGCCGCGATCGCGCTCGCGAATTCTATGGCGTGATCGCCGTGGGTTTGGCGCTGGGACTAGCTCTGAATTACGCCGGTTTCAATGCGGTTTCCATGCTGTTCTGGGCGGCAGTTCTGAACGGGGTGCTGGCGCCGCCGCTGATCGTCATTGTGCTGCTGCTGACCAGTAATCGGGCGATCATGGGAGCGCGCGCGAACCCGCGCTGGCTGGCGGTGCTGGGATGGATCACGGTAGGCGTGATGACGCTGGCGAGCGCTGCGATGTTTGCTAGCTGGAAGTAAGAGGGACAGTATCCTCAATCCCCAAAAACGCGTTGGGGATTGAGAATACTGTCCCTCAGGCGCTGCGCCCAGGCGGCTTGACCCTGCGAATCGGCCACGACATCCTGGCGGAATTCGATTTGCAGATACGGTAAGTTGTGGCGCAGGGCATGGAACGGGACGCTGTAGTCGACGGCGGGATCGAGATCATACGGCTGGTTGTCGCCGACGGTGATGTCTCCGCGGCGTCGCAGAGTGGCGAGAACTGGTTCGACGCTGCTGCGGTCGGTGTGGCTCGATAGAGAAATTTGCCAGGGCCGCGGCACTCCAGCGAGAACCGGCGTCATGGAGTGGATGGAAAGGATAAGAGGCGAGCGGTTCGCAAACAACGCTTCTATTTCGTCATGGTAGGGCGTGAACCAGCGGTCGAGGCGCGATTGCTTGGCCTCGGCCGTTAGGTTTCGATTGCCTGGGATCAACGTGCCATCACTGATCTGCGGAATGAGATCGGCGGCGCCGGGATGGCGGTTGCAGTCAATTACCAGTCGCGAGGTGCCGCAGAGGATTGCGGGGGCGTCGAGCAGGTTCGATAGTTCACGGGCGACGCCGGCTGCTCCGATGTCCCACGCGATGTGGCGCGCGAGATCGGCGGTGTCGAGGCCCAGGCCGTTGAGTTCCGCTGGGATGTAATTGCTCGCGTGATCGCACAGAATCAGAAACGCGCCCATGGCGTCGCGCCGCAAGACTTCAAACGCAGGCTGGTTCATCTTCGGTTACGCTGACGGTAACGTCCATGCCGGTGAAGGACGAGGCCTCGCCGATAAAGGTGCCCCACAGCGGCAGGACTTGCTGCGGGTCCCAGGCGACGGCTACGCGGATGAGGTTACGATTGCCGACGATGCTGTTGGTGGGGTCGAAATCGATCCAGCCGGTGCCCGGCAAATAGGCTTGCATCCAGGCGTGAGTGGCGCCGCCGCCTAACGTGGATCCAGGAACGAATACGTAGCCGCTGACGAAGCGCGCGGCCAGGCCTAGCGAGCGCACGGCTTCCATCATCAGCACGGCGTAGTCCCGGCAACTCCCGCGGCGGCTGGCCAGCGTTTCACTAGGACTTTGCACGCCTTTCTCGCTGCGGCGCGTGTAGACAAAATCTTTGCGAATGCCGAGCGTGATGGAGCGCAGCAGGTCCATGGTGCCGGTGATCCCGGAGGGATCTAGAAACTGTTCTACCCAATGCTTCACGTCGTCGCTGGGATAGTGGTGCTCCAGTGCCCGGCCGAGATTTTCCAGTTCGTCGTCCGAATATCGGAACGGATAGGTTTGCGCGTACTCTTCGAGCGGATAATCGGGCACGCTGGTTTCGACATGCTCCAGCGTGAGGGTGCTATCGAAGCGCAACTCTTCCGTCGAGCCTTCGAAAGTGGCGACGGCCACCGAGTTATCAAAAGCGTCGTGGAGCCAACGAAGGCTGGCGGGGCGCGGCGTGATTTCAAGTTTCGAAGTGAGCAGCCGCAGATCATGGCTTTCGCGGGGACGGAACATCATGCGATGCTCGCCCAGGCCCACAGGGCGCGAGTAGCGATAAACCGTGATGTGGCGGACGGTGAGAAGAGACATCAGGCGCTGACGACGTTTTCCACGACTTCATCGGTCCAGACTCGGAAGCTTTCAAGCGTATTCGGCCCAAAGGTCGTGGCAATGGCGACGTCGGCGGCGTCACGGCCCCGCGCCATAAGCACGCGTCCGATGCGCGGCACGTTGTTGCGTGCGTCGAAAGTGTGCCAGGCGCCGCCGAGGTAGACTTCGAACCACGCGGCAAAATCCATAACGCCGTAGGGCGGCGCGGTTCCCATGTCGCCCAGGTAACCGGCACAATAGCGGGCTGGAATATTCATGCAGCGGCAGAAGGCGACGGCCAAATGCGCGTAGTCGCGGCAGACGCCGCGGCGCTCCTCGAAGGCTTGCCAGGCGGTTCTGGTGGGGCGGGCGTTTTCATAGCCAAAGACAATGTGGTTGTGGACAAAATCGCAAATCGCTTGCACGCGCTGCCATCCCGGGACGGTCTGGCCGAATAGCTGCCAGGCGGCGTTCGAGAGGAGATCCGTTTCGCAGTAGCGGCTTCCCATTAAGAATACTAGTGTATCTTCGGGGAGATCTTTCAGATCATGCTGGCGGGCAGTGGGCGTCAAGACGTCTGTTTCGCCGGTATCATTTACCAATCCGCTGGCGCTTAATTGCAGTCGTCCGGCGGGCGCGACGATGCGGGTGCACCAGTTGCCGAAGAGATCGCGGTAAGAGGTGAAGGGAATAACGGGATTGGTTTTCAAATGATCCGGAATGACGATATCGTCGGCGCGCGAGTAATGAATGTGCACCATGAGAATCATGGGGGTCTCGCGGGGACACTGGTAGACGATTTCGTAGCCGACGCGGATTTGCATACTTTCCTTCTAGTGCACGTTATTGGCCATGAAACGGGTCTGCGCCAATGGTGCCGCGAAGTTCTTCTAAGTACGACGGGCTGCTGACGCGCGCTAACTGGCAGTCGACCAGTGCTTGGCGTTGGCTTAACTCGAGGCCACCGGCCGGGCTCGCACGAAAGGCGACGAGCGCGGCGGCGTGGCGATTCCACAGAGCGATGTCGCGTTTCTGTTTCACGCTCAAGCGCTCGCGGTACCAGTCGCTGGAAAGCAGGGTTTCGCGTTCGAAAAGGGCACGGAATTCGGAGTGATCGATTCCCTTCCCTTGGTAGTTTCCTCCCGCCATGATGTGGAGCAGCGCTTTTAAGGGCGGGCACGCAGCGGCGACGCTGCCGTCTTCGAAATAGTTGAGGGCCACGCGCTGCTGGGTTTCGACGATGGCGTCGACACCAGCGGCGTAGAGGTCGAGACCTTGCAGTTCGGGGCGCAGCAGTTCGGCGGGAAAGACAGAGCCGGGGGTTTCGAAGATACGGCCCAGGAACCGGTCAACGAAAAGCGCCGTGATGCGGTAGCCCAGGCGGCTCGCAAGAACCTTGCGGCCATTGAGTTCGACGTCTTCCACCCTTTCGAGAAACCCTTGGTTGATCAAAAACTGCGGATCGCGTTCGGAGACGCGCATGCGGCACCAGATTTCGGGGACCAGCAGGCTGACGTCGTGATCGACGCGATAGTTGGGGCCGACGTAGCCGGCGCTGGTGGTGAAGCCGGCGTAACCGGTGAGGATCGCGGAGACCAGCGCGTTGTTGAGATCGACGACGGGCCAGAGCGCGTTGAAGGGTCCTTTGGTGAGCGCGCCTTCGCTGCCGAAGCCGATCGTGGACGGCGATTTGCCGGTGAGGCTGGAGGTGAATTCCATGAACAGCTCGGGAAGCTCTTGATAGTGAATGGGACCGTAGACGGCTAGCGGGGGCAGGCCGAGTTTAAGGTCGGGCGGATTGTTGCGGCGTCCGGCGAGCACGGCGTTCACGGGGAAATGCACTGGGCGCGCAGCGGGGACGCCGCGTTCCAGGCGCGCGGCGATTTCGGTTAGGTATGATTCGCGCGGGGCGACTAGATCGGGGCGCTTTTGCAGGTAGCGCGGGTTTCCGGAAGGCTTGCCGTTGACGATGCGCGGGTCGGCGGAGGAAACCACGTAACCGCTGTTGTGATCGGGAGGATCGGGAGGGACAGTATCCTCTGTCCCCTGAAGTTCGGGGACAGAGGATACTGTCCCTCCCGTGGCCACGAAGCTTTCGAACAGGCGCTTCATGGGTTCGGTGTAGCGGTCGAATTCGACTACGTGATCGACCATGCTTTGGGCTGTCGCTGTCGAGATCGGTTCGTAGTTGGAGAGAAACGAATCGGGGCTCGCGATATCGGCTTCGGCCTGGCGGTCAGCGCCGCGGTGGATGGCGTCGTCAGGGCGCTGGAACAGGAGCGTTTCGCAATTCGCGACTAGCTTGACGCTGGGATTGGCGTATTCGGGATCGAGGTCGTTCAGGCTCTCGCGCGGCAGGACGACGGAGGCGGTGATGTCGTCTTCGAATTGAACTTTGTCGGCGGGATAGAAATCGGGGCGAAGTTTGGAGATGCGCCAGGAGCCGTCGGGATCGTAACCCACGCGCAGGTAGTTGCTGACCAACTTCTGGTTGTCGAACTTGAGTTCGTGGGCAAGATAGCCGTTGATGCGGTCGACGGTGAAGTGTTCGCGCCAGTTGTCGCCCCACTCGGGGCGGTAGTAGCGCTTCACCGTGAACACCAATTGGCGCGTGGTCTGCGGGAGTTGACGGAGCCAATCGTTGTACTCGGCGGTGTAGGCGGGCGAGGGCGTCAGGAGTTGGATGACGGAGCCTAGGGAACGTTCGGGGCTCAGAATGGGACGGCGTTTGCGCGGGTCGGCGGATTGATCTTTGAAAATCGTTGCACAATCCATCTTTAGAATTTCGGCGACTTGTTCCATGTCGCGGTGGTAATCGCGTACGAAGACAGGGCCGTGCAAGAGCGCGTTGGCGATGGATTTGGAGATTTCGGATTTGCCTCCGCCAGAAACGGTGCAGGGTTTGTGGCATAGCGTTCCGCGGGGGCGCGTACCGACTAAGCGCCAGGAGGTTCCGGCGAAATGTTTTTCCAGGCGCACGCGGAAACCGGAGGGGAGGATGTAGGTTGCGTCTTTGCGCAGAGTCAATTCGTGACCGTCTCCTTGATTCGACCAGCGGACACGGCCTTCGCGGAGTTGGAAGACGGCGTTTTCGGGCACGTAAATGATGTCAGGATAGCGGCGGTCGATGGCGTGGCGTCCGGGAAGGACTTCGACCATTTCTCCCAAGATGCTCATGGCTTCGTCGAAAGACGTTTTCTTGAGACTGACCGTGCGGCCGGCGTCGAAGTCGTGTCCTAAGACATACGCGGCGGAGGCCATGGCGCCGCCGGCGTGTTCTTCTTCGGCGAGTCCGAATAGATTGGCGGCGTAGCTGATTTGGGTCTTTACCTCTTTTTTGCAGTAGCCGTAGTAGTTGTCGGCGATGATGGTGACCATCACTCCGCGGCGATCGCGGGCGCAGATTTTGAAGGCGTTGCCGCAGTTGTAGATTTCGTCGGGATCGCTCCAGCACATCCCGTCGCGTTTTTGGCGTTCACTGGCTTTGGATTCGTGGGGCAAGCCGAGGACGCCCTTCTTCAGGCCGACGATGTGAGGGGCGATGATGACGCAGCCGGTGTGGCCAGTCCAGTGGGCGGGGTCGAGGGCGGCATCGTTCTCGGGGAGATGCGGGTCGCCGGCGTTACCGAAGATGGACTCGACGAAATCGAGATTGCTTACGAGGCTGGCGGGGGCGAAGAAGCGGATCTCCATGGTCTTCTCCGGTTCGGTTCCGGTGGCGGGGCAAACCCGGGGGCGCAATAAGAGTGAAACGAACAGGCGGGCTTGCTCGGGTTGGCCGGCGGTGTAAGGTAGCGTCATCACTTCGGGCGGGGGGTCGAAGGCGGCTTTCAGGATAGCGGCGAAGGCTTGGACAGGGACGGCTTGTTTGTCGGCGGGAACGGGGAAGCCGCCTTCGGCGATGTGGAAAACTCCTTGGGTGGTGCGGCGGTCGCTGGCGGGGTTGTGGAGGACGCCTTGTTTTACACGATACGAGCGCAGATACGGGGACGAAAACGTGTGCTCGTTGGGCGGAAGCGACATGAGGCGGGCGAGGCCGGGGCGATCGAGAATGAAAGTGTCGGCGGGTAACGGCGGCGCGGCTCCGTGCAGGTAGGCATCGAGAAGCGTTTGAATGCGCAGATCGGCAGGGCACAAGTATTGGCCCAGGAGCTGATCTTTTTGGCGATGGCTGCGCAGCAACGGGCCAACAGTTTCCAACAGCGGAGAGCCGGCGCCCGCGGTGGGTTGGCCGAGCGCGGCCAGTTTGAGGGACAAATACTGAGTAAGATCCGGCATACGTGTTAGACGGAAATACTGACTGACGGAGTCGGGCGGGAGACGTGCGCGCGGAAAACCTTAGCTTAGCATTTCGAAAGACACTTCGGCTGTGGGCGGTGGAATTTTCAGATCGTCTCGCGGTGGGCGGCGTTCGAACGCAACCCACCGGAGCAGTGAAGTAAACGGGCGGCTACTGGTCTTTGGAAAAGTGTAACGAATGAACCTGCAATGCCATCTCCCTTTCACCTTCGCGGTAACCTTGCGCCGCTCTCACGACGCTTGTATATACCAGAGAATCGATTCTCTTCCTGTCCCGCTCTTCTCCCAATGTCTTCGGAGCGGCTAGCCCCTCTTTTGAAGGGCACGGATTCACCAAATCACGACGATCAGCCTGCGCAGGCTTGTACTGCG
>Ga0105248_10003563_pt1 | contig 17256 bp, 17 predicted proteins | sample KBSS34metaG_FD_81524 | JGI IMG/M metagenome (GOLD analysis project Ga0105248, IMG submission 81524) | Switchgrass rhizosphere microbial communities from Kellogg Biological Station, Michigan, USA - KBS S3-4 metaG | ecosystem: Host-associated > Plants > Roots > Rhizosphere > Soil | place... | reverse complement strand
CTCGACGCCACGATCCGGCTGATCCGCGACGGCCAGACGATCGACGAGCTGAGCTCATACACCGCACTGCGCTCCGTCTCGATCCTGCGCGACCGCTTCATGCTGAACGGCCGCCCGTACATGCTTCGCATGGTGCTCGACCAGGGCTACTGGCCGGACACGCTGATGGCGGCGCCGAGCGACGCCGCGCTGCGCCGCGACGTCGAGCTCGCCAAGGCGATGGGCTTCAACGGCGTCCGCAAGCACCAGAAGATCGAGGACCCGCGCTATCTCTACTGGGCCGACCGGCTCGGCCTCATGGTGTGGGAGGAGATGCCGTCGGCCTACCGGTTCACGCGCACCGCGATCAAGCGGACCGTGCGCGAATGGGGCGAGGCGATCGAGCGTGACTACAGCCACCCGTGCATCGTCGCGTGGATCCCCTTCAACGAATCGTGGGGCGTCCCCGAGCTGACCAACATGCAGGCGCAGCGGCACGCGGTCGAGGCGCTCTACCACCTCACCAAGACCCTCGATGCGACCCGTCCCGTGATCGGCAACGACGGCTGGGAAAGCAGCGCCACCGACATCATCGGCATCCACGACTACGACGCCAACACCGAGCACCTTCGCCAGCGCTACGGCCCCGAGATCAAGACCGAGCAGCTGTTCGACAGGCGCCGCCCGGGCGGCCGCGTCCTCACGCTCGACGGCTATCCGCATCGCGGCCAGCCGATCATGCTGACCGAGTTCGGCGGCATCGCCCTCGCCCGTGGCGCTGCCGGCAGCGACGCCGCGAGCCCGCCGGGGACTTGGGGCTACAGCTCGGCACGCGACACCGACGAACTGGCGCAGATGTTCGAGCGGCTGCTCGAGACCGTCGTCCACACCGCGCTCTTCAGCGGCTTCTGCTACACCCAGTTCGCCGACACGTTCCAGGAAGCGAACGGACTGCTTCGCGCCGACCGCACGCCGAAGATTCCGCTCGCGACCGTCGCTCGCTGCACGACGGCGTCGCGAACGCACATCCTCGGAGGCGTCTAGGCACGGTTCGATTTGGAAAGCCGAATGCACTCGCTCGCGCTGACCAAGCCCGACGGCCGCAAGCTGACGCTCTACGCGCGCGCGCCGCTGGCCGAGGTCGCCGGAGTGCCGAGCCCCTTCCTCGAGCCGCTCGCGAGCAAGGCGCACCTGCGCTGGCATCCGCTGCGCGGCGAATGGGTCACGTATGCCGCGCATCGCCAGGACCGGACCTTCCAGCCGCCGCCGCAGTACGACCCGCTGGCCGCGACCGAGGACCCGGCGCGGCCGACCGAGCTTCCCGCCGGCGACTGGGACGTCGCGGTCTTCGACAACCGCTTCCCCGCGCTCGGCGGCGACGGGCATGCCGAGGTGCCGACGCTGCACGTCGCGACCGCTTCCGCCGACGGCCACTGCGAGGTTGTCGTCTACACGCCCGACCGGCAGACTTCGCTCGGTGCGCTCGCGCTCGATCACATCGAGCTTCTCCTCTCGGTCTGGGCCGACCGCACGCGCCGCCTCGGCGCGCGCAGCGACGTCAGCTATGTCTTCCCGTTCGAGAACCGCGGCGTCGAGGTCGGCGCGACGCTGCACCATCCGCACGGCCAGATCTACGCCTACCCGGTCGTCCCTCCCGTTCCCGCGCGGATGGCCGAGCAGGCGCGCAAGCACCTCGCCACGCACGGGCGGGGCCTGCTCGAGACGATGATCGAGGCCGAGCGGCGCGACGGCATCCGCATGGTCTACGACGGCGAGCACGCGGTCGCGTTCGTGCCGGTCTGCGCGCGCTATCCGTACGAGTGCTGGGTCGCGCCGGTCCGGCCGGTGGCGCAGTTCGGCGATCTCGACGACGAGCAGCGCGCCGACCTCGCGCGCGCCCTGAAGACGGTCCTGCTCAAGTACGACGGCCTGTGGCAACGGCCGATGCCGTACCTGATGGCGTGGTACCAGGCGCCCTGCGACGGCAGCCCGCACGCCGAGGCGCACCTCCACGCCCAGCTCTTTCCGCCGTATCGCACGGCCGATCGGCTCAAGTACCTCGCCGGCACCGAGCTCGGCGCGGGCTTCTACGCGATGGACGCGCTGCCCGAGGACAAGGCGCGCGAGCTGCAGGCGGTCGCGGTGATCCTGTCGTGAGCAGCGGTTTCGAGGCCACGTTCGGCCGGCCGCCCGACGCCGTCGCCAGCGCGCCCGGCCGCGTCAACCTGCTCGGCGAGCACACCGACTACAACGACGGCTGCGTCCTGCCGATCGCGCTCGCGCAACGAACGACCGTCTCGGTCGGTCGTGCCGAGGGCGCCGAGTTCACGCTGCTGTCCGAGGGCTTCGCCAAGCCGCTCCGGTTCCTGCCCGGCCAGCTTCCCGACGAGCCGTTCGGCCGCTACGTGTTCGGCTGCATCCGCGAGGTCGAGCGCCGCGGCCACGCCGTCGCGCCGCTCGACATCCACGTCTCGTCCGACCTGCCGATGGGAGTCGGGCTGTCGTCGAGCGCGGCGCTCGAGGTCGCTACGCTGCGCGCCCTGCGAACGCTCGGCCACCTCGCGCTCGACGACGTCGAGATCGCGCAGATGGCGCAACGCGCCGAGATCGACTACGCCGGCGTGCGCTGCGGCATCATGGACCAGATGGCGTCGAGCCTCGCCGACACCGAGCACGCGCTCTTCCTCGACGCGCGCAGCCTGGCGACGAGGCTCTGGTCGCTGCCCAAGGGCACGGCCGTGCTGGTCATCGATTCCGGCGTGCCGCGCTCGCTCGTGTCGAGCGCGTTCAACGAGCGCCGGCGCGAGTGCGAGGAGGCGTGCGAGCGCCTCGGCGTCGCCAGCCTGCGCGACGTCAGGCGCGTCGCCGCGGTCGAGTCGCTTGCCGAGCCCTGGCGGCGCCGCGCCCGCCACGTCGTCAGCGAGAACGCTCGCGTCCTGCGCGCCGTCAGCGGCCACGACGGCGAGCTGCTCGGCCGGCTGATGAACGAATCGCACGCGAGCCTGCGCGACGACTTCGAGGTCTCGACCTCGGAGCTCGACCGCCTCGTCTCGCTCCTGCAGGAGCAGCCCGCCGTCCTCGGCGCCAAGCTCACCGGCGCCGGGTTCGGCGGCGCGTGCGTCGCGCTGTGCGAGGCGGACCGCATCGGCGAGGTCGCGAGCGAAGTCCTCGGCGACTACCGCCGCCTCGGCGGTCGCGGCCGCCTCCTCGCTCCGCCCGACCTGCTCGCCTGAGTGGCCAGCGCGGCTCAGGCGAACGGCCTCGGTTGAGCGGGAGCCCGGCTCAGGCGGCGACGTCGAGCCGACGCGGCGTTCGCTCGACCAGGCGACGCTGCAGGCGCTTGAACGCCGTCAGCGCCTGGCCGACGACCTGGTCCATGTTGTAGTACTTGTAGGTCGCGAGGCGGCCGACGAAGGTGACGTTGGTGAGCTGCTCGGCGTCGGCTTCGTAGAGCTTGTAGAGCGCCGCATTCTCGGGCCTCGGCACCGGGTAGTACGGGTCGCCCTCGGCCTGCGGGTACTCGTAGACGATCGACGTGCTCGCGCTTTTCTGCCCGGTGATGTGCTTGAACTCGCTGATCCGCGTGTAGGCGTAGTCGTTCGGGTAATTGACGGTGCCGACCGGCTGGAACTGCTCCTGCGGCAGGTTGACGTGGCGGAACTCGAGGCTGCGGTACGGCAGCTTGCCGTGCCTATGGTTGAAGAACGCGTCGATCGGGCCGGTGTAGACCATGTGCTTCCACGGCATCAGGTCGACAATTTCCCGGTAGTCGGTATTGAGCATGATCTTGATGTTCGGATGGGCGAGCATCTTCTCGAACATGCGCGTGTAGCCGTGCTTCGGCATCGCCTGGTAGGTGTCGGCGAAGTAGCGGTCGTCGCGATTGGTCCGGGTCGGAACGCGCGCGGTGACGCTGGCGTCGAGCTCGGACGGATCGAGGCCCCACTGCTTGCGCGTGTAGCCGCGGAAGAACTTGTTGTAGAGGTCGCGGCCGACCTTGGCGATGACGGCGTCCTCCGACGTCTCGATCCGGTCGAGCCTCTCGGCCATCGAGTCGAGCCAGCCCTGCATCTCGAACGAGGTGAGGTTCAATCCGTACAGCCGATTGACAGTGTCGAGGTTGATCGGCATCGGCAGCTGCTGGCCGTCCACGCTCGCCAGCACCCGGTGCTGGTACGGCCGCCACTCGGTGAACTGAGACAGGTACTCGAAGATGTCGGCCGAGTTGGTGTGAAAAATGTGCGGGCCGTACGGATGGATGAGGATGCCGGCGTCGTCGTGGCGGTCGTAGGCGTTGCCGCCGATGTGCGGCCGCTTGTCGCAGATCAGGACCCGCTGCCCGCAGACGCTGGCGAGTCGCTCGGCCAGGACACTGCCGGCGAAGCCCGCTCCGACAACGAGGGTGTCGAAGCCGGAGCGGCCGGGGATGGCGTTGCGCAGTGCGTTGTCGATCGTGGTGCTGTTCTTTTCCAAAAAAGGCGCTCCAAAGTGCTCACAGACCCGGACCGCCAGCCTGCACCCCTGTTCGGCAAACGCTATGCCATGCCCCGGCTCAGGCGAAAGCGGCTCTTGCGGCGCATTCCGCCGAGCAGCATGAAGGCGAGCGCCAGCGCGCCAGCGCCCATGAGGACGTTGCTCGCCGGCAGCGCGCGCGCCTGGTTCCAGGCCAGCTCGACAGCGCGCGGTGCGACCAGCTCGAGGCGCCGTTTGGTCATCGCGCTGCCGAGTTCCTCGAGGCGGTCGCCGAGGACGCGCTCGGCGTCGGGCAGGAGGATCGTCTCCTCGTCGGCGACGTGGTGAAGGACGTCGCGCATCAGCTCCATGACGGTCGCGTCGTAGCCGGCGTCCTCGGGCTCCATCTCGCGCAGCCGGGCGATCAGCCGGCGCATTTCGTCGTGCTCGGGAACGCTCTTGCCGACGACGCCGGCATCGCCCGCGACGGCGCGCATCGCCGGATAGAAGATCTCCTCCTCGAGCTGGGCATGGATCTCGAGGCCGGCGCAGATCGTGTTGACGAGCGCCCGCTTGGTGCCGGGCGAGGTGTCGATCTCGTATTGATGAAACGTCGCCAACACATGGGTGTGGTCGACGCGGATCATGTTGGTGACGGTCGGAACGAAGGGCTTGATGGCTCTCAGCATGGCATCTCCTCGTGGATCGGCTTGAACGGCAACGGGCATGCCCGTTGCCTCGCTCGAGCCCACGAATCGGTGTTGCCCATGAACGATGAAGAACTGGATTCCCGCCCTCTCGCCGAGGCGATGGGGCTGAGGCTCGAGGCGACGAGTCGCCTTCGAACGATCGACGTGGCGATCGTCGTCGCGCTCGTCCTCTCGGGGCTGGCGTGGCTCTGGATGTCGCTTGCCGGCGTCCCGCCGGGCCTCGTCGACCTGCTCGCCTCGCGGCCGGGGCGGCTGCTTGCGGCGGCCGTCGGGCTGGCGTGCGTCGGGGCGGTCTTTCGCGCCTATCTCGTGTCGCGCTGGCCGGCCTCGGAGAACGACCGCAGCCTGGTGTGACTCAGCACCGCTCGGGCTCGCTGCCGATGGCGTCGTCGCGATCGAGAACGAAGTCGAACTCGATCAGCAAGCTGCCGTCGGCGCGATGCTTCCATTCGGCGATCAGCGATCGGCGCACGCCGAACACCGCATCGGAGTCGAGATGAGGGTCGCCGGCGCGAAAGACGTGGGTGACGAGCGTGACGTAGTCGGCTGCCTTGATCATGAAGTGCAGGTGCGCGGGCCGCCACGGATGGCGTCCCGTTGCCCGCAAGATCGCGCCGACCGGCCCGTCGTCGGGGATCGGGTACGGCGCGGCGACGACGGTGCGAAAGCGGTAGCCGCCGTCGGTGCCCGACTCGAGCACGGCGCGAGCGCGGTGCGCGAGCTCCGGCCGCTGGATGTCGTACTGCCTTCGGCGTCGGCCTGCCAGACCTCGCGCGACGGAGGCGCCGACCGGTCGCTAGCGGCGCTGCATGCGGATCGAGCGATCCGCGGGCGGACGCACTTCGGGCGCTGCGCCCGTTTTTCCTTCGATCTCCCGGGTCATGTCGGAAGGCGTGGTGTGGTCGGAGTCGTGCCTTTCGAGCTCCTGCACCCCCCACGCGAAGATGCCTTCGAGCGTTCTCGTGTTGACTGGCTTGACGAGGATGGACAGGTTCGGGCAATCGGGCGCGACGTTGGTTCCCCAGACGGTGAATGCGAGTTCCGACTGAGTGCTCTTTTGAACGGTCAGCGGCACCTTCTTGCCATGGCATGCCCCTTTCGAGAGGCTGCCGCCGGCGAGCTCTTCCCACGTTCCCGCGTGTTCGCTGAGAACGAGGCGAGCCGAGCACAACGCGCGCTGCTGGCACGGCACGCGCACCGACCACGTGCCGTCGTAGTAGCTGTCATCGACCTCCTGCGCGCCCGCGGCCGGACCCGCGGCAGACGCGCTCGCGAGACAGAGCAGCGCGAACCACGCACGCGACATCGGGATCTTTCGACGGTCAGTTGTCGGAAGTGGTCGGCTCGGGACCCGGCGCAGCGGCGGCGCCAAATGCCGGCGCGCCGGCGCCGGGGTCCGAAGTGGGATGAATCATCGCCGGCGCGTAGGCCGCGCCCTGGGCCAGGGAGGGGCCGGGCCGCGAGGCGGGCGAACCGTTGCCGTCGGGGCGAGTAAGCGAGACGAACCGCACGTCGCAGGCATTCGCCGCGCACGTGATCGCGAAGCTCGCGACTTCGCTGAACACCGCCTGCCACGCTTCCTGCGGCGTTGCAGCCACGGCCGAGCGAGTCAGCCGCAACGCGCTGCCGGAAAAGATGTCGCCGCCGGTGACCCTCGCCCGGGTCGCGCTGCTCAACATCTCGAGGGCAACGCCGAGCGGTGCGGAATGGAGGTCGACGACGTAGCGCCCGCGCTCGTGGCTGATCCGGCTCGCGGCCTCGACGGGGCCGGCCGGCTGCTCGGGCGCCGCCGGCTCGGGCTCGGCGCGCCGCGGCATCGGCTCGGTGGGCTTCGGCATCGGCTCGGTGGGCTGCGCCACGGCGATCGGAGCGACCTGGCCGGCGTGGGCAACGGGAGTGGCGGCGACCGCTTCGCGTCCGTCCCGGTCGCTGTTCAAGAGCAGATAGAGCACCGCCAGAGCCACCGGTTCGAGAAGCAGGATCAGCAGCAGCCAGCGCCACCGGCGCGGCGAGCCCGGCGACGCCTCAGCGAGCGGCGGCGTCAGCGGCGCGACCGGCGCCAGCGCCACCGGCTGATCGAGAACGTATTGCTTCATCCGGGTCGATCGAAAAGGGGATTGTGCTTCGCCTGCGCCGAAGGCTACGGCGTCGCGACGTGCGACACCTCGCGGCCCGGGGAATAGATGTCGTTGATGTTCCAGTGGCCGGCGGTCGGCACCGGCTCGTTGAGCATGGCGACGTCGATCACGAACGGCTTGCCCGAGCCGACGGCGCGCTGCAGCACCGACTTGAATTCGTCGGCAGTCTTGATCTGCACGCCCTCGGCGCCGTAGGCGCGCGCAACCGCGGCGAAGTCGGGCGAATAAGGCTCGCCGTCCTTCCTGAAGAGGCAGCCGATCGTCGTCCCGTAATGCGCCATCTGCAGCCCGGCGATCGTCCCGTAGGCGAAGTTGTTCATGATCACCCAGACGACCGGAATCCCCATTTCGACCGCGGTAGCCAGGACCGCCGGGTTCTGGCCGAAGCCGCCGTCGCCGACCAGCGCGAGGACGACCTTGTCGGGGCAAGCCAGCTTGGCGCCGAGCGCCGCCGGCGCGCCGAACCCCATCGTCGCGTAGCCGCCCGGCGTCAGGATGCTGCCCGGCGTGTAGATCGGGAACTGCTGGCCGACGCCGTTCTTGTTCCAGCCGACGTCGGTGGTGATGATCGCGTCGCGCGGCAGCACCTCGCGCACCGCGGCGAGGATCCGCTCGGGCCGCATCGGGAAGACGCCGCTCGTCACGTAGTCCCGGTTGGCCGCGACGAAGCCGGTGCGGTACTCGGCGATCTCCTTGGTGAGCTTGTCGTTGGTGCGCCCGTTCGGCAGCAGCTTTTTGGCGACGCGGTTGAGGACGACGAGCGCTTCCTTGAGGTCGGTGACGACGCCGATCTCGACCGGGAAATTGCGGCCGATCTCGTTCGAGTCGATGTCGATGTGGATCAGCTTCGTCGGCGGCATGCTGAACGTGAACTCAGTGTCCCACGAGCTGCAGTCGGCTTCGGCGAAGCGGGTGCCCAGGCCGATGATCCAGTCGGCCGAGAGGCACTTGTCGTTGACGAACTTGGTGCCCCAGAAGCCGGTCATGCCGAGCGTCAGCGGGTGGTCGTCGGGCAGGACGCCCTTGCCCATCAACGTGTGCGCGACCGGGATCGCGAGGTGCGTCGCGAACTCGCGCAGCTCGTCGGCGGCATCGGCGAGGATCACTCCGCCGCCGGCATAGATCAGCGGCGACTTGGCCTCGAGGAGCGTGCGCACGATCTTCTCGGCGGTCGGCTCGTCGAGCGAAGGCTTGTGGAGCGAGCGCGTGTGCGCCGACAGGCGCTTGAAGAGCGAGGTGTCGATTTCCATCGAGAAGATGTCCATCGGCACCGACACCAGCACCGGCCCCGGGCGGCCGCTCTCGGCGAGCTGGAACGCCTTCTCGATGATCTCGGGGAACAGGTCCGGGCGCTCGACGCGCCAGACCCGCTTGACGAACGGCCGGTAGATCTCCGACTGCGATGCGTCCGCATGGAGGTTGACCTCCTGGTGCGGATGCTTGCCGTAGTAGTGGCTCGGGATGTCGCCGGCGATGACGACCATCGGGATCGAATCGAGCGCCGCGTTGGCGACGCCCGTCGACGCGTTCGTCAGCCCCGGGCCGAGGTGCGACAGGACGACCGCGGTGGTTCGCTTGGCGCGCGCGTAGCCGTCGGCCATGTGCGCCGCGATCTGCTCGTGGCGCGTGTTGACGAACTTGATGCTCGAGTCCTTCAGCGCGGTCAGGACGGCGATGTTGGTGTGGCCGCAGAGTCCGAACAGGTACTCGACGCCCCGGTCCTCGAGGTACTTGACGAGCTGGTGCGAGATGAGTTGCTTCATGGTCTTGCCTTCGGATCGAGCGAGCGGGCCTTCGGCCCCGTGTAGCGATAAGGAATCTCGGTCGACATCGGTCCCTTGATGCGGCCGCCCTGCTGGGTCTGCTCCCAGGCGTGCGCGAGGATGCCGACCGAGCGCGAAAGGATGAAGATTCCGCGACCGAGCGCCGGCGCGAAGCCGAGCTCGGAGTAGATGACGGCCGTCGCGCCGTCGATGTTCATCGGGATCGGCCGGCCCTTCTGCGCCGCGAGCCGGTGCTCGATGCCTTGCGCGATCCGGGCGAAGCGGCCGCGAACGACGCCGGCCGCCTCGGCCTCGCGAACCAGCGCGAGCAGCCTCACCGCGCGCGGATCGACACCATGCCAGCGATGGCCGAAGCCGGGAATGATCCTGCCGTTCGCCGCCGAGTAGCGATCGAGCTCGGCGCCGATGACTTCGGCGGTCGCGTCGCCGTCGCCGGCCGCCGCGGCGACGCCGGCGAACAGCTCCATGCACTGCTGGCCGGCGCCGCCGTGGACGTCGTCGAGCGTGTTGACGGCCGAGGCCATCGCGCCGTTCAGCGGCAGGCCGCACGTGACCGCCATCCGGGCGATCGCGATCGAGGGTGCGTGCGGGCCGTGGTCGACGGCGGCGACGAGCGCGGCCTCGAGCAGGCGCGACTGCGCCCGCTCGGGGACCTCGCCGCGCAGCATCAGCCAGATCATCTCGGGGAAGCTCAGCGTGCCGATCAGCTCCTGGATCGGATAGCCGCGGATCGCGATCTTGCCGGGCTCGATGTCGACGATCGCGGTCGACCACCAGTCGCTTGCGCTCTGCAGGCGCTCTTCGGCGCTGCGCTGGCTCATGTTGCTCCCGAGCTTCGCAGCGAGTCGATCTCGGCCGCGCTGTAGCCGGCTTCGCGCAGCACCTCGTCGGTGTGGCGGCCGAGCTCGGGCGGCGGCGCGGCGATGTCGGGATCGCCGTGCGAGAGCTTGAAGCCCGAGCGCGCGACCGTGATCGGCCGGTCGACGCCGGGGACGTCTTCGAAGGTCTTGAGGAGCCGGCGTTGCGCCACCTGCGGCAGGGCCAGCGCCTGCGGCACCGTGAGGACGCGTCCCGCCGGAACGCCGATCTTGTTGAACACCGTCTGCCACTCCTCGCACGAGCGATTCGCGAGCGCGACCTCGATCTCCGCGGTCAGCTCGCTGCGGTGGCGCTTCCTGCTCTCGCGCTGGGCGAAGCGGGAATCGGCGGCGAGCTCGGGGCGATCGATGGCAATGACGAGCGCCTCGAACTGCTCCTGCTTGTTCGCCGCGATGTTGATGAGGCCGTCCTTGGCGCGGAATGCCCCCGACGGCGCCGCCGTGAAGTTGTCGTTGCCGTGCGGCTTGGGCTCGACGCCGGCGATGAGGAAGTTCGACACGGCCCAGCCCATCGCCGTCAGCGCGGCGTCGAGCATCGAGATGTCGATGAAGGCGCCCTCGCCCGTCGCGTTGCGACGCACCAGCGCGCTCGAGATCGCGAACGCCGCGGTCATCCCGGCGAGCGTGTCGGCGACCGGATATCCGCTGCGCAGCGGCGCGCTCTCGGGGGTTCCGGTCACGCTCATCATTCACGACAAGCCCTGGATGATCTGGTCGTACGCGGGCGCCCCCTTCATCGGACCTTCCTGGCCGAAGCCGGAGATGGCGCAGTAGACCAGCCGAGGATTGACTCCGGCGAGGTCTTCGTAGGCGAGGCCGAGCCGCGACATGACGCCCGGCCTGAAGTTCTCGACCAGCACGTCGGCCGACTCGACCAGGCGGCGCAGGACGTCCTTGCCTTCGGGCTTCTTCAGGTTCAGCGTGACCGACCGCTTGCCGGCGTTCTGGGCCAGGAACGAAGCGCCCATGTGCCTGCCGTTGAGGTCGGCGTCGGCGCCGAGCTGGCGTGCCAGGTCGCCGCCGTCGGGGACCTCGATCTTGACGACGTCGGCGCCGAGCAACGCGAGCTGGTACGCGCAGAACGGGCCGGCCAGCACATTGGTGAGGTCGAGGACGCGGATGCCCGCCAGTGCGCTGCTCATGGGATCTTCCTTTCCATGCGGAGCGTCGTCAGCGCCTCACGAAAGGATTGGGCACCTCGAGATCGGACGAGATCCAGACGCACTTGGTGTGCAGGTACTCCTTGATCGTCTCGGTTCCCGACTCGCGGCCGATGCCGGATTCCTTGTAGCCGCCGAAGGGCGACGTGAAGCTCGTCGCGCGGTAATTGTTGACCCACACGGTGCCCGCCTGGAGCCTCTCGACCATCGACATCGCGCGGCGCAGGTCGCGCGTCCACACCGCCGCGGCGAGGCCGTAGGCGACGTCGTTGCCGATGGCGATCGCCTCGGCTTCGTCCTCGAACGGGATCACCGACAGCACCGGGCCGAAGACCTCCTCCTGCGCGATCCGCATCCGGTTGTTGACGCCGGTGAAGATCGTCGGCTCGACGAACAGGCCGGCACCGAGGTCTGGGCGGCTCTTTCCGCCGAAGGCGCAGATCGCCCCCTCCGACTTCGCGATCTCGATGTACGAGAGGACCTTCTCGAACTGCGGCCGCGTCGCGACCGGGCCGATCTGCGTCTCGGCAAGCGTCGGATCGCCGAGCTTCACGTCCTTCATGAAGTCGATCAGCATCTGCACGAAGCGGTCGTGGATCGACCGCTGCACCAGCAGCCGCGATCCCGCCTGGCAGCTCTGCCCGGTCGCCGCGAAGATCCCCGAGACGACGCCCTTGACCGCCTGCTCGAGGTCGGCGTCGTCGAAGACGATGTTGGGCGACTTGCCGCCGAGCTCGAGCGTCACCGTCTTGAAGTTGCGGGCCGCGAGCTCGTAGATCTTGCGGCCCGCGGCGGAGCCGCCGGTGAAGCCGATGTGGGCGACGGCGGGATGCGTGACGAGCGCCTCGCCGACCTCGGGCCCGAGGCCAGTGACGACGTTGACGACGCCTTTCGGAAAGCCCGCCTCGGCGAAGAGCTGAGCGAGCTCGAGCATCGACGCCGAGGTGAACTCGGACGGCTTGATGACGGCGGTGCAGCCAGCCGCGAGCGCCGGCGCCAGCTTCCAGCTGGTCAGCGTCAGCGGCGAGTTCCACGGCGTGATGATCGCGACGACACCCTTCGGCTCGTAGCGCGTGTACGCGAACACGCCCTTCTTGTCGGTCGGGATGACCGCGCTCTGGACCTTGTCGGCGAGCCCCGCGTAGTAGCGGAAGTAGTCGCCCATGTAGCGGACCTGCGAGACGACTTCGCTGGCGAGCTTGCCGTTGTCGCGCTGCTCGATCTCGGCGAGCCGCGGCGCGTTGGCGATGACGAGGTCGCCGAGGCGCCAGAGCAGACGGCCTCGTTCCGAAGGCGTCAGCCCCGGCCAGGGACCGCTCTCGAAGGCGCGCTGGGCGGCCGACACCGCGGCCTCGGCGTCGGCACGATCGCCGCGCGCGATTTCGGCCCAGACCTTGCCGGTGTACGGATTCTCGGTCGGCAGGAACTGGCCCGACGACGGCGCCACGTGCGCTCCGTCGATGTAATGCTGGTACCTGGCGATCGATTCGGCGCTCTTCATGCGGCATCCCCGGACTGCGCGAAACAGTCGTCCGCAGCGCGGCGAGCGACCGTTCCGTTCAGCATAACGTGATTCTAAATCCTCGGTCGAACGCACTTCTAGGTAGAGGTCCTAGTTGCCGTTCTGCAGTGCGGAATCGGCTACCCTTCGCCTTGGGACGACGACTGCGGGAGCGTGCGGATGGCTGATGACGGCGGCGTGGCGGCGGTGGATCGAGCGCTCTCGATCCTCGACGCGCTCACGGACGACAAGGTCACGCTCGCCGAGCTGTCGAAGCGAACCGATCTTTACAAGAGCACGGTGCTTCGCCTGCTGAAGTCGCTCGAGCGGTTCGGCTACGTGCTGCGCAGCGCCGACGGCTCGTATCGCCTCGGCTCCAAGGTGCTCCACCTCGGCTCGCTCTACCAGCGCCACTTCCGCACCTCGGACATCGTTCCGCCGGTGCTCGAGCGGATCGGCGCCGAGCTGCACGAGGGCGCGTCGTTCTACGTCTGCGAGGAAGACAAGCGGATCTGCCTGCATCGCGTCGAGACGACGCGCGCGGTGCGCGACTCGGTGCAGGTCGGCGACCGCTTGCCGCTGACCGTCGGCGCGGCGGGTCATGTCCTGCGCGCGTTCAACGGCGCGCGCGGCGAGCGCTTCGACGAAATCCGGCAGCGCATGTACGCGTCGTCGTTCGGCGAGCGCGATTCCGAGACCGCCGCGATGGCGGCCCCCGTCCTCGGGCCGGCCAACAAGCTCGTCGGCGCGCTCAGCGTGTCGGGCCCCCGCTACCGCATCGAGGCGGCCGGCGAGGCGCGGATCGTCCCGGTGCTGTTCAAGCACGCGAAGGACCTGACGCGCACGTTCGGAGGCAATGTCGACGATCCGACGTTGATGGGCTGGAACCAGCCCAAGAGTCGTCGCGGCAAGGCCTCGGTCGCGCCGAAGCGGACCACGGGGAAGGCCGGAGACGATCCGGCGTAACGCTCGTCCACCTGCAGGCTGCGCTCGAGAGCCGCGCGCCCGCGGCGCGTGTTTCATTCGCCGCTAGGACGGCTTCTTTCTGTCCTCGACCAGATCGATGAGGGCGTGCAGGCCCGTCGTGTACGAGCGCCACCCGAGGCCCTGGATCGTCGCTAGGACCGCCGACGAGATGATCGAGTGATCGCGCCACGGCTCGCGGGTGGCAATGTTGGTCATGTGGATCTCGAGCACCGGAAACGGCATCGCCTTGATCGCGTCGTGCAGCGCCACGCCGTGCTGCGTGAGCGCGGCAGGATTGAGCAGGGCGCCATCGATCGTGTCGATTCCCTCGTGCAGCTTGTCGACGAGCACGCCTTCGTGGTTGGACTGCAGCGTCTCGAGCTCGACTCCGCGCTCGTCGGCGAGGCGATGCAGACGCTCGTCGATTTCCGCCAAAGTCGTCGTACCGTAGATGTGCGGCTCGCGGCGGCCGAACAAATTAAGGTTGGGACCGTGCAGGACGAGGAATTTCATGACTGGATCTCCCGTTTGCCGCCCACTCTGAGAGGCGGCACCGAAGCTCTCTAGGGCTGGGAAAGCGTACTCTTCAGTTTATGTTCTGGCGAGGACCGTGATGCCTGCCTGATGCACGTCGAAGCGAGCAAAGTCAACCGAAACACCATGAAGAGACGGAAACCGAGTACCACCGGCGAGCTGAAAGATCAGACCCGTATCGCTGTCATCGAGAAAGCGTTCACGCCCGAAGAGTGCTTGCGGTTGATCTCAGACTTCACGCCGCATCTGCAACCCGCGCTGATAGAGACCATGAACCTTGATCAGTCGGCGAATATTCGCAAGTCGTCTGCCTTCTTTGTCGCCCCGGATAAGTCCACGAGCTGGGTGTTCGAACGTCTGGCCAAAACCATTCGCGACATCAACGACGCCGTGTATGGTTTCGCCGTGAGCCAGTTCAGAGAGGGTTTTCAGTTCACCCGCTATGAAGTCGGCGAGTACTACGGGCCGCACTTCGACATTGGTCCGGGGAAACTGACGGAACGCAAGTTGAGCCTGACCGTCCAGCTGTCGAATCCCGAAGAGTATTCCGGAGGAGAGCTGATGATTTATCCGGAGTTCGTGGCGCCGAAGGATCAGGGAACCATGACCGTGTTCCCATCGTTCATGTGTCACGACGTCCGCCCGGTGCTGACAGGCGTTCGCTACTCGCTTGTGAGCTGGCTCGCAGGGCCGCCGTTCAGGTAAGCCTTGTGTGGCAGCGCCGCGTGCTGGCGCTTCGGGTTTGGCTGCATTCAGTAGATGACGATCTCCGAACTGCCCGCGGAGATCCGGTCCGGTCCTTTCCAGACGGGCGCTCCAGTCGTGGCAGGCCCAGTCCACCAGCCGTTGATGGCGAGACGCTTGCCTTGCGCATACGGCGAGACATGAGTCACGAAGTGGGTCGATTCAGGCCCCACGTTGAAGAGCCACAGCGTGTTGAATTCCGGCGGCAGGTAGCACCCCTTCGAGCACCAGAACAACGCGCCGCCCCACTCCGGCCGCCAATCCTTTGCCAGATGCCACACGAAGGCGAATTGACGGCTGAGGTTCGGCCCGCTCGGCGCGACATCGTTGTGGGGAAGGGAATGGTCGCCGGGAAGGTACCAGGCCGCGGAGACCTCGGCCGGCCCAGGACAGGATCGACCGGACAACCGCGTCGCCCACGCCTTCGTGCTCGGCGAGTCGAATATCTTGGCGCACCAGGCGAGGTCCGCCGGGAAATCGGGCCCGTCGTAGAGGTTGTGATGGTGATAGTGAAAATCCCCCTCGTAGCCGTCGTACACGCGCCACGCGGTGCAGGTGTCGAGGCTGCGGTGCATCCGCTCGGCAAACTCCGGCTCGAAGGCGTTGCGTATCGCGACCAACCCCCCGGCGGCGAGCCGCGGAACAGCGTCCATCAACGGGGACCCCGGTCCGCGCAGCGACGGGCGCAGATAGGTTTCGATTGAAAGGAGGCTGGTGTCCGCAGCAGACTGCGAGCCGCCGTCGGTGGACGGCGCGCCGGCGGTGCCCAGCGCGACCTCGTCGACGCTGACCACCTTGCGCCGCACCTCCTCCATGTCGAGCGCTCGGACCGCCGCCAGCACGTCGTCCAGTTCCCCGGCCTGCAGCGCGCCGGCCTTGCCGTAGACGATGATGTTGCTGCGGAAGATCAGCAGCGCCGGTGTTGAACGGACATCGAACTGCGCGCCGATCGCCTGCTGAGCCTTGGCATTGACTCTCGAGAACAAGACATCGGGGTTGCGTCCGGCGGCGGCGGCAAAGATCGGCGCGAATGCGCGACAAGGCGCGCTCGACGGCGCCCAGAAACAGATCACCGCAAGTGGATGACCGTCGATCGCGGATGCGAAGCTCTGTTCGGTGAGCTCGACAACCCCCGGGGTTTCGATCGACACGGGTCTTTGTTCGTTCAGGAGCGGACGCGACATCGAAACGATTGGCGTTGTCACGCCAAGCGGGCGGAGCGGGATGCTTGCGGGCTTTCGATCTTTTCGCTTGTGACTCTTCATGAGGCTCAGGCTAACCGTGCCCGGTTTCGATGACCATCAGGATATCGATGTGCGTTCTGATGAAATGCGTCGCCGAAATCTCATCCCGAGCGCGACCCGAGGAGGCCGGGCTCCCGCTTGGCCCTGCGCCGAGCGTCAGCGCCGCCGAGGCGCTTTCGACGTCCGCACCAATCGGATCTTCTGCTCGCCGGCAAACGCTTTGCTCTCGACGGTGCCCTCGAGCGTTTTCCCGTCGACATGCTTGACGTACACCGTGAGATCCTGACACTGGGGCGAAACGTCGGCGCCGAACACGGTGAAGGCGAAGCCCTCTTTCTGGCTCAGCTGCACGGTCACGGGTCTGGACTTTGCGCCGCAAGCACTGCCCTTCAGACGGTCGGCGGGTCCCACGTCCTGCCAGGTTCCGGCGAAATCTTCGAGAACGAACTTGGCGGTGCCGGTCGGGCCGACGCTGCGGTCGAAGGTGGCGGTCCAGGTTCCGTCGTAGATTTCGGTTACGGTGTCGCTGTACACGTGTTTGTCGGAGCCGGCGGCTTGGCTGGCAGCTTGGCTGGCGGCTTTGCCGTCGGCTTGGCTGGCGGCTTGGCCGGCGGCGCTGCCGCACAGCGCCAGCAGCAGGCATGCGATGAGCGAAGGAGGTGCCGTCCGGGTGGGTCCATTGCGCCGAGCGAGACTCGGCAGCTTCGGGTTGATGGTTTCGAGAGTCATGGTCTGAGGTTGACGAACGTGCAAGGGTGGTACTAAAGAAAAAGTCCCCTGGCCACCGTAGCGACTCAGGGGACTTGCGAGAGACTAGATCGTTAGCGGATCAGGTGCAGAACGCCGTCAGGCCCATCGCCGACTTGATGCCCTGCGTGACCAGCCTCTGGAACTCCGCCTGTCCCGGGAAGCCCGAGCCGGGTTGGAAAGCCCGTGAGTCGTGTCCCATCGTCGTGATCCAGACGCGGCCGCCGTCGTAGTACTGGCACCAGGTGTTCGGGTGGAAATTGCCGTGTCCCGGGTGAACCGTGCGCCGCGTCGCGAGCGTGTCATCGTCGACGCGCGTGAGGAACTTGACCTTGGTCGGGTACGGCACCAGGTTGTAGAACTCATCCATGTGGCCGAACCTCGCCGTCACGCCGGCCGTCGACGGGTCGGCGTTGACG